>ENA-OQMZ01000056-OQMZ01000056.1-human-gut-metagenome-genome-assembly--contig:-NODE-56-length-40306-cov-3.012619_pt1 | contig 40306 bp, 50 predicted proteins | sample MGYA00242621_ERZ504862 | MGnify/ENA primary metagenome ERZ504862 (study PRJEB26092, sample SAMD00036393) | human gut metagenome | host: Homo sapiens | study: EMG produced TPA metagenomics assembly of...
CAGGTTTTTAAACTCCAGACGTTTGAACATCTCATACGCTTTTGATTGTATAAAAATTCGAGAAGTTGCCGCTTTTCACGGTTCGAGCTTCCACCGGCGCATCGGTATCAATCGGCTGCAAGTTTTTTGCTTAATTCCGCCAGATCATAATGATCACGCATCGCCTCTTTTGCCTTGTTCGGTTTGATCTCCTCGAAATGTGCATGCGCATTTTCCAGTGTCTCGTACTGCAGCAGGATTTTCGTCGCGGTTTTCTCGCCGACACCCGGCAGACCCGGGATATTGTCTGCGGTATCGCCCATCAGCGCTTTCAGATCGATGATCTGTTTCGGGAGAAGACTGTATTTTTCCAACACCTCTGCCGTGTGGTAATTTTCAATCGTCGTCACACGCTTTACGGTCTTTGGAATCCGGATCAGAATGTGGTCCGTTGCAAGCTGCAGCAGGTCGCGGTCTCCGGATACGATCGTAACTTCCATCCTTCCGCCTCGCATTTGCGGCCGAGCGTTCCTAAGATATCATCCGCCTCATAGCCTCTTTTGTGACAATCTCAATGTCCATTGCTGCGAGCACTTCCTGGATCACCGGGACCTGTTCGCGCAGTTCCTGCGGCATCGGCTTTCTCGTTCCCTTGTACTGGTCATACATTTTGTGGCGGAATGTCGGTGCATGGAGGTCAAACGCCACGGCAAGATACTGCGGCTGCTCCTCATCGAGAATTTTAAACAGAATATTCAGGAATCCATATACGGCGTTCGTGTGCAGTCCTTCTGCATTGGACAGATCCGGTACGCCGTAAAAAGCCCGGTTCAGAATACTGTGTCCGTCCAGTAATACGATTTTATCACTCATAATAATCCTTTCAGCCAGGGTAATTCTATCACTTCAAAATAGTGCAGAGCCAGGAGCACCAGAAACAGAACGAGAATCAGCATCAGCACCCGGAAAAACGTATCTTTGTACCGGCGGTATCTCGCTTCTTCCTCTTTTTTCTCCAGATCGCGTTCCAGAAGTCCTGTCAGATTGTAGGAATCGGGCGCGTCATCCTCGAAATATGCCATCGCACGGTTCACAATAAAATATGTCTCCAGTTCCTCGTGGCATGTATGGCATTTCCGGATATGGGAAATAAACGGTTCCATCTCTTTCTCCGGCATATTTCCCTGCACGTATGGCTGTATTAATTTTTCTGCTTCTTTACAGTCCATAAAATCCTGCTCTCCTTTTGTATCCGGCCAGTGTTTTTCTCTGGCCGTTTTTTCTGCTATCTACCATCATACACTATTTTCTCATAATTTAAAAGAGACAACCCGCCGAAAATGGGTTGTCTCTTGTTCTCTTATAAGATAACTGTTTTCTAGTGGATTTCCATTATGCACGGACAATGTTCGGGGTCTCTTTTCCTGCCTCGAAATCCAGCGCATTCTGCAGTGTGGTCTCTGCAATCGCACGCAGTGCTTCCTCGGTGAAGAATCCCTGATGTGAAGTGATCATAACGTTCGGGAAGGACAGGAGACGTGCTGTGGTGGAGTGCTCCAGAATCTCATCGGAACGGTCCTCGAATACGTTCGGGGTTTCCTCCTCGTATACGTCAAGGCCGACGCCGAAGAATTTTCTTGCACGGATTCCCTCGATCAGGTCGTCTGTCTTTACCAGACCTCCGCGGGACGTATTGACCAGGATCACGCCGTCTTTCATCTTTTTGATGCTCTCGCGGTTGATCATGTGGTATGTGCTGTCCATCAGCGGGCAGTGCAGGGAGATCAGATCACTCTGTGCCAGCAATTCATCAAGAGTTACGTACGTAACAAAATCTTTTAAGGATTCATTCTGGTACACATCGTAAGCAATGACTTTCATGCCGAAACCGCGGCAGATTCTTGCCATAGCCGCACCGATTTTTCCGGTTCCGACGATTCCGGCGGTCTTCTGATAGAAGTTAAATCCCATCAGTCCGCCCAGGCTGAAGTCGTTTTCTCTTACTTTCGTATATGCTTTGTGCATGTGGCGGTTGACCGTCATGGCCAGTGTCATCGCATGCTCAGCTACAGCCTCCGGGGAGTAACCCGGTACACGGCGTACATCAATGCCGTATTTTGCAGCTGTCTTTAAATCTACGTTGTTGAAGCCTGCGCAGCGCATCAGGATCAGCTTGACGCCTGCCTCATGCAGTGCTTCTACGGTTTTTGTTCCGACATCGGAGTTTACGAAGGCGCACACGGCATCGTAGCCTTTGCCAGGGAAGCGGTTCTTGCAGCAAGGCCGGTTTTTAAATATTCCACTTCAATTTCTGGAAACTGCTCTTTGGTTCGGTCGAAAGATTCTCTGTCGTAGTTCTGGGTATCGTAAAATAAAATTTTCATAATGTTTTTCCTCCTCGCTTTGCGGTCATCTTATTGTTCCCGCTTACAGGCATTACTATACTTCATTGTTAAAACTTTGTCAATATATTATTTGTTAAAATTTTATCAATTAGTAAATTTATTTTCAACATCTTTCACAACAGTACAAATTTACTGGATCACCTCGTCCAGGAACCGGGACGGCTCGACTTTCTTTTCAAACCGTTCCTCCACATAACAGAGCGTCAGCTCTTTCCGGGCGCGCGTCATTCCGACGTAGAACATCCGCCGCTCCTCCTCGATCGCCTCCGCAAGGACTGCTTTCTGATACGGCATTACGCCCTCGTTGACGTCAAGAAGATAGACCTTGTCGTACTCGAGTCCCTTGACGCTGTGCAGGGTGGAAACTATAACTCCTTCCGCACTCTCTGCGCGCTGCTTCTGTTTTTCCTTCATCTTCTGCTGGTATTCCTCAATATGTGCAAACCAGCCCTCGATGCTTTTCTGGCTCTTTGCCGCCTCCTGCAGCTCGTCCAAAACGGAAATCAGATCATCCTCTTTCAGATGGCGGTATGCAGCATATTCCTTCACATACTGTTCATAGCCGATCGCATAGCGGATGTAATTGACCGCGCCGAACGGCGATAAATGCGTCAGTGTCGTGATATCCTGCTCCAGTTTGCGGATCCGCTGGCACATCCAGTCTTTTTCTTCGTAATATTCCAGAAGTGCATCGAACGAAACAGTCGCCTCCTCAAAGGCATCCCGCGACAGATAACGGTTCGGGCGGTTGGCAATCTTTAAAAACTCGCCGCGCTTCCGGCTTCCCATCGCAAGATTCAGATACGTCAGCAGATCTTTCGCAATCCAGTGGTCATAGAGATCCGGCAGGGCATCCCGCATCTGGAACGGGATCTGTGCTTCCATCAGTTCCTCTACTGCTGTCCGGCAGCCAAGATTCGTGCGGAACAAAAGCGCCATCTCTTCATACGGACAGCCGTTTTTCTCCGCCTCCCGCAGCTCCTCGGCAACGGCACGCATCTCCTCGCGCGGGTTCTTATATCCCCGGATTGCAACCGGAGCGCCTTTCTCGTTGTCGGTGGAAATCGCCTTTTCATACCGCTTTTTGTTGTGGTGGATCAGGCATTGGGACCGCTTCACGATAAATTCCGTACTACGATAATTTTTATCGAGCACTACCTGCGCCGCGCCCGGGTAATCTTTCGGAAAATTCAGCATGATCTCCGGCTTGGCCCCGCGGAACTGATAAATCGACTGATCGTCATCCCCGACAATAAAGAGGTTATTTCCCGGCAGCGCCAGCATCCGCACAATCTCATACTGCACGGGGCTGATGTCCTGAAACTCGTCAATCAGGATATACTGAAATTTCTGCTGCCAGGCGCAAAGGACCTCCGGCCGCTCCAGAAAGAGACGTTTGCACTGCACCATCAGATCGTCGAAATCGAGTTTTTTGTTCTCCTTCCGCCATTTCTCATACGCCTCATAGATTTCGCGGAACTTTTCCTGCGGCATACAGGCGGAATAGTAATGTTCCAGCGGGATCTGATTGTTCTTCACAGTGCTGATTTCGCGCGCCAGATTTTCTTCGAGATCCTCTTCCTCCAGGTCTCTGGCATAGTGGTTGACCAGCTCGCGCATCAGCCGCTTTTTCTCTTCCTCGCTTAAAATATTGTTGCCGGACATGCGGTACGTATGGCGCAGAATCGCGTAGAATACCCCGTGGAACGTTCCAAAGGTGACCTGGGTACTCGTCTTTCCCATCGCCTTTAAATACCGCTCCTTCATCTCTTTTGCCGCCGCACGCGTAAATGTTACGACAAGAATACGAGAGGCGGAAATGCCGCTCGTTACAAGCTGGCAGGTCCGCCCCGTAATCACTGCGGTTTTCCCCGACCCCGGTCCGGCAAGGACCATCATGGGACCGGTGGTATGCATCACCGCTTTTTTCTGTGAATCATTATATATCATTTGGATAATTTCTCAATCGCTTTGTCGATGCGGGCAAGAGACTCCTCTTTTCCCAGAACCTCAAGGATTTCCGTTGCGCCGGCCGGTGTCATCTGTTTTCCGGAAAGAGCGGTACGGATCGGCCACATAATATAACCGGTCTTGTATCCTTTTTCTTTTCCGAATGCGCTGAGCATCTCAAAGAGAGCATCATTGCTGAAATCTTCCTGCGCTGCCAGCAGCGGTTTTACTTCCTGAAGAAGTGCAAGGGAGGTCTCCTCGTTTGTCTTCATCTTTTTGTGAGTGTACATCGAAGCGTCGTACTCCGGAACTTCCTCGAAGAAGTCGATGAGGTCTGCAATATCTGGGAATACTTCGATTCTTGTTTTTACCATGGCTGCAATTTTCTTAAAATCGAGCGGACGGTGGACTGTCTTCTGGATATACGGAAGCGCCATCTCATAGAACTTCTCGTCGTCCATTGCCTTCATGTACTCGCCGTTCATCCAGCGGAGTTTTGTCATATCGAAAACGGCCGGAGATTTGCTGATGTGGTGGTAATCGAAGATTTTTACCAGCTCCTCGAGAGAATAGATCTCGCGGTTTCCTTCCGGGCTCCATCCAAGAAGGGCTACGAAGTTGACAATGGCATCTTTTAAGAAGCCTGATCGATCAGGTCTTCATAAGAAGAATGGCCGCAGCGTTTGGACAGCTTCTGATGCTCCTCGTTGGTGATCAGCGGACAGTGTACGTAAACCGGAACTTCCCAGCCGAATGCCTCGTAAATACGGTTGTATTTCGGGGATGAGGACAGATACTCATTACCGCGGACAACGTGGGTTACACCCATCAGATGGTCGTCGATGACGTTTGCGAAGTTGTAGGTCGGATATCCGTCGGATTTGATCAGGATCAGGTCTTCCAGCTCCTCGTTGTTTACGGTGATGTCTCCGTAGATCTCATCGTGGAAGGTTGTGGTTCCTTCGGTCGGCATATTGAAACGGATGACGTACGGTTTGCCGGCCGCCAGATTGGCCTCTACTTCCTCTTTGGAAAGACCAAGGCAGTGTTTGTCGTAGATCGAGATTTCTTTTCCGCCTACGTTACGCTTGCACTGGCTCAGGCGCTCTGCGTCACAGAAGCAGTAATAAGCGTCACCCTGCTCTACCAGCTGTTTTGCGTATTTCAGGTACAGACCTGCTGCATTACGCTCGCTCTGTACGTACGGGCCGCAGCCGCCGTCTTTGTCCGGTCCCTCGTCGTGTACCAGGCCGGTCTCTTTTAAGGTACGGTAGATGATATCAAGTGCGCCTTCCTGGAAACGCTCCTGGTCGGTATCCTCGATACGGAGCATAAAAGTTCCGTCATCGTGTTTTGCGATCAGATACGCATACAGGGCAGTACGCAGGTTTCCTACATGCATCCGGCCTGTCGGGCTCGGTGCAAATCTTGTTTTTACATTGCTCATTTTTCTTTTCTCCTGATTTCTGGTTTTTCTGGAACAATCCTTTTGTCTGTTCCCTTCCACCATTTATTTAGAATGGAAAACAGCCCGGCGTTTCTTCCGAGCTGCACCATCCTTCCACTTTTGCCAGCGGCAATGCTCTTTTTCAGACCTCTACGCCGTGCTGTTTCAAATATTCCATAAAGTCGCCGACGGTAGAAAGGTCTGTCAGTTCGTCGGTGTCGATTTCAATTCCGTACTCGTCTTCTAATGCCATAACCATCTCGTAGAGATCCAGGGAATCTGCACCCAGGTCATCTTTAAAAGAGGTATCTTCGTTGATGCTGTCTGCATCACAGTTGAGCTGTTCTACTAAAATTTCTTTTATCTTTTCTAACATTGTTCTGCTCCTTCCTGCCTCTACCCGGCAGCCAGTATTTCTTTCGAAAAAAGTGTATCTGTTATTCCGGCATTTGTCAATAGATTTTTCTACTTTTACTGTTCTTCCGCCTGTGCCTCTCCTTCTCCGCTCTTTCCATCCTGGAACACAATAAAGCGGGAGACGCACAGGGCAATGCCGATTTCCGTCAGGATAAAGAGCACCGATGTTCCTCCGTAACTGATAAATGGAAGGGTAATTCCCGTTGCCGGCATCAGTTTCAGAACGACACACAGGTTCAGAATAACCTGAATGGAAATATGTGCAAAAACGCCGCTCACCATCAGCATTCCATACGCGTCCGGCGCATTCTGTGCAACCACAAACAGACGGTACAGCAAGTAGCCAAACAGCAGCAATACAAGAAGCGCGCCAAATATTCCAAGCTCCTCGCAGATGATCGAGAAGATCATATCGTTCTGTGCTTCCGGAATTGTTGTATCTTCTGCGTACTGTTGCCAAGTCCTTTTCCGAGAAATCCACCGGAGCCAATCGCATAAAGTCCCTGCAGAATCTGATAGCTGCCTCCGGAAAGCCATTCATAGATACGGTTCGACCGGAAGTCACCGCCTATTCTTTCAAAGATCTGCAGATTATTTTTTAAAATGATAATCGCAAAAACGCCAATTACCGCCGCGCCCGGAATCACACGCGCATAAAATTTTACCTCCGGGTCCGCCAGAAACAAAATGACGCAGGCGATGAGTCCCAGAATAATGGCGGTACTCAGGTTGTCCGTCAGAATCCACGCAGCCAGCGCCTGCAGCACGCCAAGTCCGAGGACAATCGCTTTTGCGCGGATGGTACGCATATTTTTTCCCATCTTCAGGATAATGTATGGCAAATACAGAATCAGCCCAGCTTTCCAATCTCCGCAGCTGAAGACTGACACCGCCGATCCGGAGCCATCTTCTCGCCCCGTAGGCTTCATAACCAAGCGGCGTAAACCTTACCGCCGCCATCAGAAGGAGACTTCCCCAGTATACCAGTGCTGCAATCCGCTGGAACCATACACTATGATAATCTACAAACTTCGACAATATCACAATCCCCATCAGAACAATAGCAGAAAGTCCCGCCTGATGCGTGAAATAATACATATCATTTCCTTTGAATGTACTGGCCGCCTCGTAGGCGCTCGCGCTGTACAGCATAATCAGTCCGAAGCTGACCAGCAAAATAGTGCAGGCCAGCAGGTATAATCATAAAAATCCGAAGGAAGTTTTTTCTTCCTCTTTTTCTTCTTTTCTTTCTTCTGGGATGGCATGTTTACTTTCTCTGCCATGAAGTTTCCACCTCCATTGTTTTACTCCATCTATTTCAGTGCATAGCCAAGCAGGCTGACAAAGCTCGGATTTCGGTCGGTCGTTCCGAGGATAACCTTACGCACCAGCTCCGGATCGTCCGTGATAATGTTGTCCACGCCGCAGTTGACCATCCGCTGCATATCTCCCTGATAATTCAGCGTCCAGGCACAGACTTCTTTACCAAGACTGTGCGCATGCTCTACAAAGCTTTCTGTGATGTACGTATATTTTACAGAAAAGAAGTCCGCCGCGTCCATATCCTCCAGGCCTCCGTACGACATTTTCATCGTATACCCGGTCTTGATATCCGGATTGATTTTCTTTGCCTGCCTGAGGAAATTGTAGTTCATGGAAGTCAGCACACACTGATCCACAAAGTCATTGTCCTCGATGATTTTCACCACTTTTTTGACAATATTCTGGTTGTGGCCGTTGTATTTTACTTCGATATTCAGGTTGATTTTTCCTTTCGCGTACGCAATAACTTCTTCCAGCTTCGGAATCTGCTCGCCGCGGAATTTTTTGTTGAATCGTACACCGGCATCGAGCTGGCTGATTTCATCGTAGGTCAGGGTCCAGATGCTGGCATTCAGACCGGTTGTCCGCTTCAGATTTGTGTCGTGCAGAAGGACAATCTCACCATCACTCGTCTCCTGTACATCGATCTCCGCGTAATCCGACATGCTGTCCACTGCATATTTGATCGCGCTCATCGTATTTTCCGGTGCTTTTCTGGCTCCGCCCCGGTGCGCCGACACCGAAATATACTGGGAGGAAGCCGTTGCCTCTGCACGTGTTGCGCGCATGGCATATACAAGATAAACCGTTTCTCCCGCCAGCATGGCGATCGTGAGAACCACCGCTGTTACCGGACCACAGAAGGTGCGTACCAGCTTCGAGCTCGGCTTTTTCGTTGTCCGGCTCTTCTGGTAGCCTTTCGGGAGGAACGGATAAAAATCAGATACAGATACGTAATGCTTCCGACAAGGCCGAACGCTCCGCCGATCAGGCTCATCGTCGATTTGACCCAGTCACCGTAGACGATGACGGTACTGACAACGGTAGACGGCGTTTTCACCAGCTTTGCATAGGCAACGACAGCCGTTCCGAAAATCAGATACAGAACCCACGTAATCAGAAAAATCATCACCTGGAAAGAGACGTTGATGCCAAGCTCACGCAGCACGCGTTTTTCCAGTGTCTGGCGCACCCGCAGATGGGTATTTTTCTCTTTTTCCGTCATCATGCACCGGAACGGGATGGTGTAGGAAAACACAAACGAGAACGCGACAAGCAGAATCGTCAGCACCACCGGGATCCAGTATGCCGGGAAGGCATTGAAAATCTTCGTCAGGGAAACCTGAAGCAGTTTCATACTGCGGATGGCGCTGTAGCTGCTGTGCAGCCAAAGGTACGGGAAGCTCGCTGCCATGTAGAAAAACCAGGTCCACGGGCGGGCGCGCACAAACTGTGCGGCTCCTCTTCCGCCGGCAAGCATCATGACAGGAACGGAAATCCGTTTTCGTTTCCAGGAGGCCTCCAGAGCCGCCATGACAGCATAGATTTCAAACAGCATACAGAAAAAGAAAACCAGCAGAATTCCAAAAATCAGCAGAAGGGTCAGCGGATGCAGCATGATCTTGTTGAAGTTTTCCGATGTCATATAACTCGTTCCCAGCTGTTTTAAGGAAAAGTTGATCGCCGCATTGGCGAGTCTTGAAACCAGCTGGCTGGAAAACAGGCGGTAGACCGTCTCAAATATCACGATGCTAAGCAGGTTTTTCTGCAAAAGTTTCCATGCCATATTCAGATAAATTCGTATCATTCCTGCATTTTTTACTGCCTTTTTTCTCATCTGCTGTTGTTCTCTCCTGTCAGCCGCAATTCCCCCGATGAATCTGTATGCAAAAATTACCTTTATTTTTTCTCTTTTGTATTTTACATTTGACACTTCGAGTCTTTTTTGAAGCTCTTTTCTTTCTGTTCATTTTAAACTATCTTCCAGTATAACACAAAACCGGGTCTTTGAGTATTCTTTTTTCTATTTCTGGTTGCACCACTTCTGCAGTTTTTTTACCATGGCGGATGGGCTGCTTACTGATTTTCCATCCTGCTGTCCGCATCCGGTGCCTGCCGCAAAGCAACACCGAAAAAATACAGCACGAACGCAACGACGATGAGTTCGGGCTTTACATAATTCATTGCTTCCATGGAACATCCTTTCTGACTGTTCTGTTTTTGAAAGTCTTTTTTCTATATTATGATGGGATAATGATTTACGACTGGATAAGATTTTCTTACTGTAAACCCAAAAAATCCCACCTGTTTTTCAGATGGGATTTTCCAGTGGTGTGCTGTTCTTTGATTTTTAATTTACTATCTTGTGCAGCAATTCCCCTGACCTGCCCCTGGCTGCGGTGCCGCACAGAAAGTCTTTGCATCAAACGACGGATTAAACGCATAAAAGTTCTTCGAATTCAATTCGTCCTGTACAGAACGCAGTGCTTCACCAAAACGTTGGAAATGCACAACTTCACGCGCCCGCAGGAAACGAATCGGATCAGCTACCTCCGGATCTTTTACCAAGCGAAGGATGTTGTCGTACGTTGACCGGGCTTTCTGTTCTGCAGCGAGATCTTCGAACAGATCTGTTAACGGATCGCCTTTCGACTGAAATTCGCAGGAATTAAACGGGACTCCGCCGGCCGCCTGTGGCCAGATTCCGGCTGTGTGGTCTACATAGTAATTAGCAAAACCGGAATTCTGAATTTCTTCCAGCGAAAGATCACAGGTAAGCTGATGAACGATCGTGGATACCATTTCGAGATGAGCTAATTCCTCGGTACCAACATCATTCAACACCCCCGCTACAATTCGGTTCGGTGCTGTGAAACGCTGAGAGAGATACCGCATGGATGCGCCCATCTCTCCATCCGGTCCACCGGAATGCAATAACAGATGATATGCTGTAACTGTCAATATTTCGATGATACAATATGTTTTCCCGGGTAATTTCCCGGGATTTTTCATATAAAAAAATCCTATCAATCTTTTGACTGACAGGATTCCACTTAACTATTATATTGCCATTAAACAAGAAGCTGTTTGGCAGGCGTACCATTCTCCTGCGTCTCTCGGGTTTCCCCTGTCAAGCCATCGGCGTGTGGACGGGTACGAAATCCTCCACCTCAAACAGCCTCTTGTCTTATGGTATTTAAATAATAACACTTTTATTCTCTTTTGTAAAGAATTCGTTTATTTCGAATCAAACGGCTCCATTCTTTTTCATTTATTTTCATAAAGGTAATAATGGAATTCTTAAAAACCTTATTATCTTTTGATGTTTTCAATCTGAGAATCGTTTTGAACTGCCTTTCATCTGATTCAATAATTTCTTTCAAAATTAAAGCTGTATTGGGTTTATTCGCTTCTATAATATAGTCTGGATCTTCAACAACTGTTTTCAGATACGCATAATATTGTTCATAGTCATTCGGATGTCTCTCCACTATATGCTGGATTCTTTCTTCTGTAATAATTACTTCATCAGTCGTGATGTCATCCGTTATGCATTCATATATTTTTCGATCTATCCTTCCGACTATATGCATATCTGTTCCTTCTTTCTTATCTTCTTTGGTCATTATAGCAAAACCAAGTGTTTTTTCAATATGTTTCTTCATATATTCTTTATTTTTGCCCCGGGGATCTCCGGGGCTTTTTTTGTTGGCCGATTACTGCCGATTACACCACTCCTGCAGGGCGCGAACCATCGCGGATGGATTGCTGATCACACCATCAACTGTGTGCCGAGCTTGCGCTGCATCGCGCGGATGGTCTGTGGTCCGATGTATCCGTCAGCAGTTACCCCCGACCATTTCTGGATGGCCTTGATCAGAGCTGATCCGCCGGACAGATGATTGCTCCACTCGGCCGCTGTGATACCGACGCAGTATTTCTTGTTTGTCGTGGGCTGGTTACTGATTTTCCCGTCCACGCCGGTCCCGAAGATCTCCTGCAGGCGGCGGGTAAGCTCCGGACCCCATACGCCATCAATTGAGATCGCTTTTGCGGTCGGTTTCTGCTCCTCTTTCGGAGCTGCGCCGCCATAAGTGCAATACTTAGTATGGCAGTTAATCCAGCCAGCGCCAGAGAGCAGCCGTCCCCAACTCGTATTCTGGATCTCCGTCACCGTGTAGCTGCCCTTATCCCGGATCACTCCGACAATTTCGCTGTCAACGTTCGGCCTCTTACGGATGTTGAGCGCTGCATCGTTGACTTTATAGATTCCAGGCTCGTATTTCGTATTTTCCGGCTGCTTCGGCGTGTTGGATGCACCGCTGATCAACTTCTTGAAGCGACCCCAGTCATCCCTTTCCATAATCTGGCTAGGGCAGTGCTTGCTGCAGATATCATAGTGCCGATATACCATGGATGCCGGGATTCCGGTTTCTCTCATGATCTCCTTGACCACCGCAACGGTATTACGGAAAGCCTTCTCATAGTCATATCCGCTCTGCACACACATTTCCACGCCGATGCTGCTCCGATTGCCATAGCGTCCAAACAGGTTAGCACCGCCATAGTTGACTCCGACGTGCCAGCATCCTCTGCTGTGCGGCGCTGCCTGGTATGCTGTTTCTCCATCATCAACGTAATAGTGGGCAGACATATTGGACAGCTCACCATTATGCTGCGCTTCTGCATGTGTGCGGGCATCGGCACCCGCACGGAAATTGTCCGTGTTGTGGACTACGATGCACCGCGGATCGTTCTCTTCGTATGTGTTCTGGTTGCTGATAAAAGATCTGTCAATTCTCATGATACTTCCCTTTCTCCGGCAGATTTGCGCCGGCGCAATTATTTAAAAATGGGTATAAAAAGAGGGCCTGTCAACACTTCATTATTCATGACCAAGTGCCAACGCCCTCTTATACTTTAATTAAATATGTTTCTCTTTTCTTTTAGATCTTTCTTCACGGATTCCATGTACTTTCCCGAGATTGTAAAATACAGATGCCGCAAAAGGATCGCATTTACGGTTCAGAGCCTGCTCAAATGCTTCGTATAAATCGCCAAGTGGTGTATCTTTGAAAAATACGACTGGCTGATTTGCTGAAATCTTCAGTTCTTTTTCGATGTTCATATGTCGTCTGATTCATGCCCGGACACCTCCCCACAGATTAGCCTGAGCATTTTTGAATGCTACCTGCTCCGCCAACACGTATGGAAGCTGATACCCAGCGACTACGGCTACCGCATGTTCACACTGATTTCGCTTGATCGCCTTGTATGTAGTGACGCCAAACTGGCGTTTTAATTCACGGTAGATATCGTTGTAAACCTTTCCTCGGAGGGATCTGTCTGAATAGGCCTCGCTGTTCTTGCCTCCGAGACACTCTACGCCTTTCTTCTTCACCGCCGCGGTGATCTGGTCGATCTCAATGCCAAGAATCGGAAGATCATATTCCAGACGTTCTATTTTCTTATCAAGCGTATCTACTTTCTGGTTCAGTTCCACATTGCCCATCGCAAGAAGCTGGATCTGCTCCGGGATCGTCATGGGGACGGCATGGCGTACAGTCTCTTTCAACTTTTCTTCCACTTTAAGGAAATACTGGCGCGCAATCTTTCCTTTGGCTGAATAACTTTCCATCGAAAGGTGCTTTGCAAAATCCGTAGTAAGGCGGTAATCCCTGCATTCATTACCGTTCGCCACGGTGGCGAACCTCCACCAGTCAACATCTTCCTCAAAATATTCATTTTCTTCGATATTCTTTTTCGCCCATCTCGCAAAATGACTTTTCTCTCCACTCAGGAACTCATACAATGCTCTGGCTGTGGTATATCCCTCTTCATCAATTCCCAGTGCGATCTCAATAGGTGTCTGGTTTGCTGTGTTGTTCGTAATTTCATTCATAGTTTATTTTCCTCCAATCTTTTAATTGCAGGAAATCCCTATCTATGATAATATATTTCATAGAGGGATTTCCTCTGTGCAGAAACACTCAGTTGACTTGGTAGGTTGGTGAGTGTTTCTTATTTTTTTAATTCTTCGTCGATTTTCTCATTCAACCATTCGGACTTTGACTTTTTTTGCTTTAATAATTTTTCTTTCAAATTTTAGCATTTTTTCTTTGTCAACAGTCACACTAAAGGTTTTTTGCTTTTCCCTTCTGGTTTTCATGTAATCGGCTCTGCTATTATCCGCGATTATTCTCACCTCCTTGCGTTACGCGTTACATTTAATATATCATTGTTACGCGTAACCGTCAAGAGGTATTTTTATTTTTTTCGCCCTACCTGCGAACAAAAAATAAGACACAGCCTTTCGCCATGTCTTCCGTTTCTTCGGGGAGGTCAGGAGCATACCCTGACAGGACTTCTCCCCATATTCAATTACTTTCATCGCATTTTTCTCCCCAAAAAGGCATAAAAATAACACGCATCTTGCGTGCCTGTATCGTTTCTTTTGCGCCGGCGCAAAAGAAGGACGGTTGTTAGCCGCCCTCACTCTGATTTCTGTCCCTGTTTGATAATCTGATTTACATAGTTACTCAACCCAGCCACAAGGATGCCCTGCGTGACCGCTGTAAAGACTGCCATCGCCGCCTGCTGGCCGGTGCAGACCTCGCTGGTGGCCAGTACCCAAACGGCGCACAGGACGATGCTCACGCCGCCGAGAATCAGAGGAATATACTTATCCTTTACAGCCTGTGCCTGTTTCAGTCCCATGCCAAGGAAGTACAGGACAATAGCTACAATGATCAGTTCCGGTTTTACATAATTCATAATCTGTTCCATGTCAATCGCCTTTCTTTTTTAAGTGTAATTCATCAATTTCCTGCTTCATCTTTGTGATCATACCGTTTCCACCAAGCACATGATAGGCTTCGTACATCTCGCAGAAGTTCTGGTATGCATAGGATGGGATATCTCCAAGCTGTGTGTACTTGCTGTGGTACTCAATCAGCTGGACTCTGAGTAGTAACATAGTTCCCTTACTGTTCGCGTCTCGATCCCTTTTCTGATTTTTAAGAGCCAGACGATGTAGCCCAGCAGCACTGGAAGTGCTATCGTATATGTCTGCATTAATATTTCATTCACTGCTCTGTCTCTCTTTCCCACTATTGAACGCAGAAGAAGGACCGTTTCCGGCCCTACTCAGTTTTTTCCTTTTCTTCCAGCTCTGCAGTGTACTTATCATACTCATCCCAGATGTCGTTCTCGAATTTGTCAACAACATCATCGATATCCTTTTTATTGGCACGATACTTTCTACCGTTGTTGATGTAGCGATTGATGATTGGAACATCCGGATGTTTTGCATCCATATTGGCGTCCATAGACACAACGGTCTCGCCGTCAACTGTGATGATTCCAGAATAATGAATGTCCTTTGTGTAAGTTGCTTCTACTGCCATAGTTTTGCCCTCCTAAAAATTAATTTGTATCTCCAGAGATATTATCTCTCATGGATTCAAGTTCACTTCTTAGATCCGCAACCTCTATTTCAAGGTTCGATCTTCTTTCTTTTTCGAGCTGTAGCTCATGCGTTATTACCGCAATCAAATTGGTATATACCATACTATAGGTATCAATATAGCCATCCTCAGTGTTCTTCCTGTCGTGGTGTACCAGATCCAGCTCGTCTTCTCGGATTCCGAGTTCTCGCATGGCTTCTACGACATCCTGTGCGACGAATCCATAACAAATGCGCCCATCACCGTCAATCATCCGATACTGAACTGGTTTTAAGCGATCGAACAGCTCTGAATGAATATCCGTCTTATTGATCTTGCTCTCACCGAGTGGAAATATGTTTGTTTTGGCGCGGCGATCGGATGTGACCTGTGGGGAGTTTTTAACAATCAAACGCTCCCATACTCTTCCACTATCTCCTAACATAATCTTTTCGGAGTACGCCTTGGTCGGTGCGAACGCTCCAGTATACACTCCTCCAGACCAGCCACAGCCATAAAATTCGACCTCTGCCTGATAACCTTTCTTCTTTGATTCAAGAATAATGCTACCGTTACCAATATCGAAGTTTGCTTTGTTGTTGGCATCCGAGTAAGTATTTACAACAAAAGAATCGTCAACAGCTCCGGCTATACAGCTTCCAGAAGAACTTGATGTCTCCAATACAGATTCGTGGACACCTTTAATATCTACATATTCGCTCTGGATTGACAGAGCCGCATTGCCGGATTTTGTTTCAACCAAAATCTTACCGACACCGCCACATAACTCAATAACCGCATCTTTTGCGTTCTTTCCAAGCTGGATCAACTTATCACCATAATATGCGAGTGTCGTTCCTGCCCGGTTAAGAATCTCAAATGCTGATGCTGAAATCTTAGTCCGATAGCCAGACCAAGATCCGCTGGTTTTATTACCAACTTCCAATCCGGTCCCATCAGTAAACTGCATAAAGTTGGTGGCTGTTTTTGCTGCTTGTAAAGGATTCGCATTAATTGAACCAGATGGTAAAGAAGCTAATTTGGTTGATGTCCACGTCACTGTATATGGACCAGAACCTTGAGTATAGTTAAATACTCTCAGCTGCCCATACGGTTCATTTAATCTTGTTATAAGGCCCCACGTTGAAGTAGTCTTTTTATAAATCCATAACGACCATCCGCCTGAAGATCTTAGGAAATCCAATCCAGGATTTGAGTTATTTGCAGAGATAAAACTAAACTGGACATCTGTTGTCTCAAAACCTCTGCCACCAAGTTTAAATGTTGTTGGTTGATTTGCATACGAACCTGTGATCTTTATTGTAGCAAATTCGACATAAAGATTTGACTCACCGTTTCCATTTACCGTATGCACTACCTGATTTGCGTCCTTACCTGCAGCGCCCTGTGGACCTTGAGGACCTGTTGCGCCGGTTGCACCTTTATCTCCCTGAGGACCTTTATCGCCTTTTACACCTTGAGGACCTTGTGGTCCCTGAGGACCAGTTGCTCCTTTATCCCCTTTATCTCCTTTGGCACCGGTTGCACCTTTATCTCCTTTACTTCCCGTGACGCAAACTGCTGTTGTCGTTGAAGTCGTGTTGTCAGTATAGGTAATCACTGATCTCGTCCAAATATATTTACTGTTCTCCCATCCAGGATAAGTCGTGCTCCACGATCCGCCGGACATGGCTGTTGCTGACGTTGATTTGTAATACTGTTCTACAATAGATTTAACGCCTTTACCGGTTGCACCAGTCCCTCCAGTATCTCCTTTATCACCTTTGGCTCCGGTTGCTCCCTGTGCTCCTGCAATGCAAACTCCATTTTGATTTGGCGAATACGTTCTGTTACCAGCTCCGTCCGTTGTTACCGTACGGCTCCACATATACTTTCCATTAACCCATGTCGGCGCTGTCGTCGACCATGATCCTCCAGAAAGAGAAGTCGGCGATGTCGAAAGATAATACTCCACGTCAACAAAAGACACATAATCCTCAGGTGCTGGAGTCCAGTCAGTTGCCGTATTGCCTTTTTCGATCTTAAGGTTTTTAAACTGATATGAGACCCCAACATTACTGTTCATTCCGGTAAAATATGTATTCTGTGAAGTTCCGCTAGGCAATGTTGCTGCTGATTTTACAACCCATACCAGTTTTGTCCATACATTCGCAACTGTTTTGTTGTTTACGGCTTTACATGATTGTATCAACATGTTTGAACTGTCATCATGTCTAAAGCTGGATTCATCGATGTAGAAACACTTGCTTTGACATCTACGGATACGGTATAATTAGTGTCAGCCTCCCATTTTGTGCGTCCAATATAAGAAAACTGTATTACAGACCATCCAGTTTGAGCCACTGAATCTCTGGTAAGTTTACATGTATCAACCCCATTTTCAGACACAAGTGTTTTCGTACAGCCACCCGTTTGCATATTCCAACCCCACCCGGTTGTTCCTTTATTGGTATTGGTCGCCAAATTTCGCCCACCGACGACAATTCCTTCCGGTGTACTACCAACGTTGTAAGCAGTTGAAGTTGTATTATCCGTATAGGTGATGATCGTACGAGTCCAGAAATATGGTTTGTCCGCACTTGTCGCCGGAGGAGTTGCTGACCATACTCCAGTAGGGATCGTAGTTCCAGACGAACTTGCCTGATATGTTACTGCAGTAGATTTAACGCCTTTTCCACTTGCACCCGTATCACCCTTATCACCTTTTGCTCCCGTCTCGCCCTTGATTTTCGCCCAGCTATAGGCGCTAACATTGGTCGGATCGTTCTGTGTGTAATCTACACATGTTCCAATGTAAGTTCCACTATCTTCGCCGCTGTTTCCGGTAAATGTCTTTCCACCGTCATTCGAATACTTAATGTGCAGATACGACGTTCTTCCGTTTACTCCATTTGTTCCCGGAATACCCTGCGTTCCCTTTTCACCTTGGATGCCTTGGAACCTTGACCACGTATATTTTGCAGGATCTGCTGAATCTGCTGCCGTAAAATCCACATACGTTCCAATATACGTATTGGGTACTTCTGTCATCTGGCTTGCTGTCGGGTTAGATACTGCAGCGTATTTGATGTGGAAGTACGTTGTTGAACCGTTCTTTCCGTCTTTCCCGGGAATGCCCTGCTCTCCTTTTTCTCCCTGTATTCCCTGCAAACCCTGCGTTCCCTGCGGCCCCTGAATCTTCGTCCATTTGTACTTCGTTGGTTCCGTGGAATCAGCCTTGGTATAATCTGTGTACACGCCAATGTACGTTTTTCCTGCCGAATTCGAAACAGAAAATCCTGTCTTCCCGTCTGCGCTATTGGCGTATGCGACATGCAGATACGGCGTTTTTCCGTCTGTTCCCGGCTTGCCCTGGATTCCCTGTGTACCATCTGCGCCTTTGATTTTCGACCAGCTGTATTTTGCCGGATCCGTGCTGTCTGCTGCTGTAAAATCCACATACATTCCGACGTAATCACGAGCCGCATCAGATACGGAAAATCCAACTTTTCCATCGGAACTGTTCGCATAAGCAATATGCGTGTACTGTGTTTTTCCGTCCGCGCCCTTTTCACCCTGAATGCCCTGGTCTCCCTTTTCTCCCTGGATTCCCTGCAATCCCTGCGTTCCCGGATCTCCTTTGTCGCCTTTTGGTCCCTGGAACTTCGTCCACCGGTATTTTGCCGGATTCGTGCTGTCTTCTTTTGCGAAATCCACGTATTGTCCGATATAAGTCTTATCTACGCTGTTCGTTGTAGAAAATCCGGACTTTCCGTCCGCGCTGATTGCATAGGCTATATGCAGGTAGCTGGTCTCACCATTGGTTCCATTTACACCCGGAATTCCGTCCGCTCCATCTTCTCCGTCATCTCCCTGGAACTGTCTCCAAGTATACTTCGTTGGATCCGTACTGTCTTCAAATGTAAAATCCGTATACGTTCCAATATATTTTCCAGTGTCCTTCCTCAGCTGGCTTGCTGCAGGGTTTAAGACGTCCGCGTATCTTACGTGGAAAAAGCTTGTCAGGCCGTCTTTTCCCGGTGCTCCTGCGATTCCCTGATCGCCAGCAACCTTTACCCAACTGTAAATGCCTGGGTCTGTCAACGCAGGCTGTTTTGTCGTCTGGTTATAGGCAATGCCATATATTTTTCCCACTTGAGTTAAGTGAAATTCCGCTGCCTGTTTCTGAATCGCCAAAAACAACCCAGGTATAAAACGTCCGGTTCTGTGCCAGTTTTTCGAACTGAGCAGCCAGTTCCACCATTTTATCTGATATACGCTTGATTTTGCCTTTGTAATCTCCAAGCGTAGCGGTATATTCATCGTTCGCAGCTGAAGACTCCAGCTTCATGATACGTGCCGACAAATATAGTTCTCCTGCATCGTCCACGACGTTCACTGTATCACCAATCCGGATTCCATCCGGCAGATACGCAAGTTCAACCTCATAGGATACCGCTGCATCATAGATCTTTTTCAGCTTTGAAACTGCCCGGTTGCAGAGTTCTGACTGACTGGTGGTATCGTAGGAATATGACTGGACAATATGCCTGTTCCATTTCCCTTTTCAGACAGATACCTGCTCCATTTTGCCACAGCGCTCCTGGAATACAGCGTGCTGCCGGATAAATAGATGTCGCCATCATCGTATTTGTATCCCTTTAAAGTGATTGGCGTCTCGCTTTCCTCCGGATAACCTCCTGTAACGGACAGTGCAGTCGCCAGATCTTCCACAGAACTCTTTACAATGATATTGTTGATCTCCCGATTGATCCGCAGCTCCCTGCCGCTGTCTGTTCCCCGTTTTTTATGTAGATTGATATACTTGTGCCGGATCCGCAGCCGATCGATCTCAAAACTGTACGATACCTCCGCGTCAAACTGTGTGGCAACACTCAGAATTCTCTCCGAAGCTGTTGTTTCCCCCTCCCAGGACAGTTTTCTGTTCAGATTGCTGACCTCGTTCAGTCCTACTTCAAAACCGGAATCGTCGCTGAATTTTTCAACATAGTAGCTCGCTGGATATGCCTTGTCTGCTTTGTATTCGCCAACTGTCTCGTTCAGGAGATCCATACCGGCATCCTCGGCATAGATTTCTACTTCCTGTTTGAAAATATTTTCTTCGCTGGTAATGATCGTATAAAATTCCTGCTCATCGCCATTCTTCCGAAGAATATAATTGCCAACAGAACCATACTGTTTCGCATCATTCCGCGTGCTCGCCGTGTAATTCAGCGTAAATTCTAGTGTAGCAACACCTGCTTCCACCTCTTCTGTTTTCAGATCATCAGAAATGTACAATCCCTTCGGTAGCTCTGTGCTTGCCTGCCCAAGGACATTCATATGTCGGTCCGCAAAATATAAAATCATAGAAACACCTCCCTGTATTTCATTGTGTATGTTGGCTGTGTTGCCCAGTCCGATGCAATGCATTGGATCTGATTCATTCCAGGCTGCAGGCAAAAGTTCTCCCAATCGTTGCCCAACGCACCAAGATCCTGTCTCGGAAGTCCCTGTAACATGACCTCTCCATTGCTACAGTCAGCTGTCAAAACCTGATTTACCGAAAATTTATTCGGAATATCACGCCATTTTTCTACATTGTCAATTCTCACGAAGATGCCGCGGAAATAATTTCTGGTGACAAGCTGATTTCCTGTATTTCGACTTCCCCACTGTCCCAAATACAATTTCACTGTTGCCACTTTCACATTTTTTAATTCTGGAACTGTAAATTCCGGATAACTGCCCTTCCAGAAAAAACGTATTTTCTCTCCATGTTTCATCATGTCGCTTGCGCATACGTTTGGCTGTATGGGTTTGCATCTTTTCGATGGCAAGGTTCAAAAGTATATGTTTTGACGATACGCGGGTTGTTTCCACCTACCACATATTCATGTGCGCTGTGTTTCCGATCGTATCGGTTTTGTATATCTCCTGGCAGCAGATCATTTTTCCGTTCGCATCGCAGAAAGCAATCGCCTGGCAGCCCGTCTGCCCCATAAGACCAGTTTCAAACCAGCTGTTCATGTAACAATAGAGGTGCGTCGCTCCCTTTGCTCCATTGGAATCTACCACATCAATAGATTTCATAGCTCCATTCCAGCCGTTTGTGTTTGGACTTACATATCCACTGCTGGCCAGATACAGACCTTTGATGCTGTCTACGCTCATGACACCCAGCTTTCCAGCCGTCTTGCTGTTACTGTATAAGAAGTTGCTCCCTGTATCATCTTTCCACGCCGCATCCTGTGACCAGACATATTGGTCAGCATAGCTTGTTATCAGTTCGCTTTTTTTGTATGTTTCTCCGTTCAACTCATCCGGATCACCGAACTGAAGAATTTTCTTGGAGTCATTTACAAAACCTACTACTCCATTTTCACTGTGCATTACTGCCTGAAGCTTTGGAAAGGCCCGATAAGTGCCGTTGTACGACACAATGAACGTTTTTCCGTCATCCGCAGTCGGATTCACCGTAAATTCTTCCACCGAATACTTGAATGGATCCGCGCAGTAAAATTCCAGCTCCGCAGTGATCGCATTTCTTCCCGCCGGCACTTCACTCGTTCCCTGCTTTGTTCCGATATAATATTTGTCCGGTTCATCTGCAAAAATAAGGGTTGCCTGTTCTGCATCCAGAAGAGCATTCAGTTTGTTGTAAGCACTGCGAAAAGCTGCATTATCTTTGGCTACCAGCTGATATCCCACCACAATAGTCCTTGGCTGATAACGCTTTCGTCGATACTTTGTACCGTCAGACACGCCTGTTTCCAGATCTGTAATCTCCGTACCCAAAATTTCCCGGCCGGACACATAAAGTGTCCGATAGCCGGGAATTACGTTCTCAAGATAACTTCCATTAAACATGAGAGCCTCCGAAGGCAGGTTCTGCCCTGGGTATCGCTCTGTGGTATCTACAAAGTTATACATTTATTCGCCTGCCTTTCTTTCGGTTCTCCCTTGTCTCCTGTTTCTCAATTTCTTCTCGTGTATACGTTGCAGTCGCTTTTCCAATCTCTCTTCCGTCCAGATTAACAGTACATAGATGGTATATTTTCCATTGCTGCTGTACTGGTAGCTGTCGTCGTTCAGATCTTCATAGCCAGACCGGAGGCTCATTCCGATTTCCGGCGCAGGTGTAAGTTCCGGAACCTGTATCAATTCCATGGCGGCCTGCCTCGCTCCTGCACATGATCCATAATGCCGTTGACCCAGCCGATACCGAAATAATTGCCGAGTTTATCTGTCACCCGTGATGGGCTGTGGATCTGTGCTCTCGCCCGGATCGCCGCCTCTGCAGCCGCCGCAAGCTGTGCCGCCACTGCTCTTACATGTCCAACCTGGCTTGCCATACCATTTGCAAGTCCCATTCCGATGTATGCGCCGCTGTTATAGGCACCGCCTGCCGATGATCGCATGGTAATTACAATCGAATTTGACATTGTTCCGGCCGTAGAGACCGCCTTTGACATTCCTGCTGAAACGCCATTGTTGAAATTATTTCCAACCGCTTTTCCAGAAGTTTTTGCCTTGCTTTCTCCCTGAGAAAACTGCTTAATTAATGCACTGATAGCGTTTTTTGCTTTGTTCCCCAATGCATCCAATCCGGAATTTACAACATTGACGCTCGATTTCATGCTCGTGAGCGATTTTTCTGCGCTCTTTGCATTTCCAGCAATTGACTTCATGCTGGAATTTACTGATTTCAGAGCAACTACCATAAGACCGGTTCCTGCGGCTCCGGCCACCATTGCCGCTGCAAATACACCAACTGTTACAGCTGCCGCGCCAGAAGATCCTGCCAAAATCACAAAAACCGCACTGGCCGCAGTACCTGATCCAAGTAATGCCGCCAATCCGGCTGCACTGACCTTTGCACCAGCCGCTACAAGTGGAAATGCTGCTCCCATAATTGTCAAACCTGCACCTGCCATCACAAGCGAAGCTCCAAGCACCGCTGCTCCGGCGGCCAATACAATTACTCCTGCGGCTGCAACCAGCGCAGTTACACCGACCAACGCAAGACCAACTCCGAGCGCGGTTGCGCCAATTCCTCCAACAGCAGCTCCGGTGCCAAAAACAATCATGCTTGCACCAAGCTGAGCAATAGCTACCGCTCCCTGGCTTCCATATTGTACGATCGAAGGAAGAACAGCAGACACAACCGCCAATGCCGCGCTGGCAATCAACGCACCTGCTGCCACCAAAACAATAGCGGCTCCAAATGCAATAAAGCCAACTGCTCCCACTGTCAATGCTGATCCAAGAGCAGCCGCTCCCACTGCCAGCAAAGCGATTGCCGCAACCATACCAACCATACATCCAATGGCCAGGGGACCGGCATTTGCAAGATTAATAGCCGCCAGGGATAACAATCCGATTCCAGCTGCCGCAATTAATACCGAGGCCCCAAACGCAACAAATCCAACTGCTCCGGCCGAAAGTGTTGGTGCTACATTTTTCGCTACCAACATCAAACCGGCAAGCGCTACGACCATTCCTGCCATACATCCAATGGCCAACGGACCGGCATTTGCCAACTGAATTGAAGAATACGCCAGCAGTGCCAAACCTGCGCTAATCATTAATACAGCCGCTCCCAATGCCAGAAGCGCCGGTGTCATCGCTGTTAATTTCTTCGACCCGCCAGACATAGACGAAAGCATCTTTGTCATACCAACTGCAAGTCCTACTACAACACCAATCAAACCACCAAAAACAGCGATTGCCCCTGGGCCAGCGTTGGTTACTGCAATTGCAGACTGCGCAAGCAAATAGAACCCAGCACTAATCGCCAGTACCCCGACACCCATCATCATAAAGGCCTTGGCGGATGCTACCATTTTCTTTGCACTGCCACCGCTTGATTTGCCAACCGCTTCCTGCCCTTTTGACACTTTAAATAAGCCAGGTGCAATTTTCCCAAGACCAGCCTTTGCCAGTCCTCCAACAGCTCCCGTAAATGCGCCAACAAACGGTGCTACAGCTTTAACAATTTTAAAGCCTTTGTACGCAATCAAAAGTTTCGGAAGTGTTACCACCAACTTTGCAATTACATCCGAATGTTTTTCCAAAAATCCCGAAACTGCTACAGTTCCATCTTTAACCTTTCCCAAAATGGTTGAGAAATTTTCAATACTTTCTGTGCTGCCAAAAGAACCTGAAAGTTTCTTGATATCTCCTATGATCGCCCCAGCCGCATCGCCCAGCGCTGTTCCTGCTTCCACTGCATCCGTTTTGAAAATATCCCAATATGGTTTTGCTTTCTCAACCATTGCTTCTATTTTATCGACAGCCTTTTCGATCCCTTTTCCGCTGGCAAGCTTCTCATCGATTTTTCCAACCGCCTCAGTTGCGATGCCAACCAAACCTCTCATTTTTCCGCCAACCTGGTTGAATGCGGTAATTCCAAGTCCTTCCATAGCAGACTGCAGTTTCACGACATCGTGCTGCAGATTATCCATTTTTATTTCTGCCATTTCTTTGGCTGCACCATCGCTGTTATAAATGGCGTTTGTTAACTTGTCAAAATCCTCTGGTGCCGCACTCACGATTGAAAGCAGACCTGACATACCCTCTTTTCCAGCTAATGTAGCAGCATATTTGGCCTTTAACGCTCCCTCTGCTCCATAAGCCTTTTCCGTTAAATCTGCTAATGCTTCATTATACTTCTTTTCTGTCAGCTCTCCATTGGCATACTTTTCGTCAAGTTTGCAAGATTCTCTTGGAACTGATCCATTGGCATTTTACATTGTCCAAATGCACCTCGCAAATCCGTTACAATGTCCATCAGAGACTTCATAGAGCCATCACCATTCTGCAAGGATATGCCCAAATAATCCATTGCGTCACTGATATCATCTGTTGGCTTGGCAAGATTTGTCAGGATAGTTCGGAGGCTGCTACCAGCCATACTGCTTTTCAACCTGACGACGCCATGAGTCCGAGGGCAATGGCTGTATCTTCTACGCTGTATCCTAACGATCCAGCTACGGGAGCCGCATATTTAAAAGATTCGCCCAGCATAGCAACGTTGGTGTTAGAATTTGCCGAAGCTGCTGCCAGAACATCAGCAAAATGTGAAGCGTTGGAGACTTCTTTTGTAAAACCATCTTTGATAATTTTGGTGGTGCCATCCGCCGATAAACCGAAAGCTGTCATAGCATCTGTTACGATGTCGGAAACGCCAGCCAAATCTTCTCCCGATGCAGCGGCCAGATCCATTACGCCTTCGATTCCATTTAACATATCCTCAGTTTTCCAGCCGGCCATTGCCATGTACTCCATCGCAGAAGCTGTCTCACTTTGCGGTGTACTGTGTGGATTTCCGAGCTGTTTCGCCTTTTCAGACAGCCGATCAAAGTCAGATCCTGTAGCCCCGGAAATAGCTGCTACAGATGACATAGCATTCTCAAAATTCGCACCAGCGCTTATTGCTCCTGTAGTCAGACTTTTTAATCCACTTCCGACTGCCGATACTGCCTTGGATCCGATCGCCGCCATAGCGCCGAATCCAATTCCACTTGTAAGCGTATTTTTCAGATTTTCAGCATAACTGCTGCATGATTTCATCATTGAGGAGAAGTTCTTATCTTCCGCGCATAAAACCGCCTTTACGCTATAAGATTCTGCCATCTGTTCACTCTCCTCTCTTTAACAATTTGGATATTCCGGCGAATCGTGGATCACCCTTCTTGCGCTTCTTTTCCTTCACATTTTTTAATTCTTTTTCATAGTCAAAGAAATTACGGAATCGCTTGTATACTGGCACTGTTTTCTTTCCGGATTTTTTTGCGCTTGGGCCGCAAAATTCAGAAAGGCCTGCCGATGTGCCTGTATTCGTCGTCTACTATTCGATATCTCAGCGCTTCCATCATAATTTCGTACTGTGCAATCGTCAGACGATCAACCTGCTCAAACGATGTGAATCCCAGATACCGGAAGCAGCTGATTGCAACTTCCCGGTATTGTTCTTCGAAACTCACCTCTTCATGGCTACGCCACCTACTTCTTCGCTTTTTCTTCCTCGATCGTCTTCTCGAGATTCTGGACGCATTTCTTCGTAGCATTTGCATTCTTTAAGAAACCCATCGTATCTTCGAAGAGCTGATTGATATCGGTATCCGGATCATCAATATATTCATCCAGAATTTCTGTAGTTGCTCTCGGATTCTGCCCTTTATTCGCTACGAGTAACAGATCCTCAAGAGCCTCTACATCTCCGTCCATGATCCCTGCCACAGCGTATCTCAGGCCAATATTCTTCTTGGCATCTTTTACTCCGTCTACCGGCATGCTTACTTTCTTGTTCATTTCTCTCATGAATCCCATGCCAAAATTAAACTGATACACCTGTCCGTTGATTGTAAGTTCCATATCATTTTTCTCCTTTACTATTCAAACTGAGGACGATTTCTCGCCCTCAGTATTTTTACGCTCCTGTTTTTGTCGTATCTGTAAATACGTAAGCTGCTATTTCCTGCTGCGCGGTCGTTACGGTTACATCACCTTTCTGACCGGTTCCATTGACACCAAAGGTAAGAGACACCTCCACCATATCTTCGGCGTTTGAAGTCTTTTCTACCTCCGTCACATAGCCCTGGAAGTATTTTCCCTTAAATTTATTGCTTCCGCTGGATGCTGGATCATCCAGATTTGCTTCCCAGATCTCGACCAGTTCATCGTTGATCATGGCATCTTCAAGAGAGTCGATCAGTGTGTCGCCCTTGGCAAGAATACTGGTTGCCGTAATCTCAACCTCGGCTGCTCCCGGGGTACGGATCGTGCCATCCTTTGTCTCTGTGGTATCGGCATCTTTGCTTGTCGTTCTGCCGTTCTCTGTCGTAAACGCTAATGCTGTAGCTGCATTTTTAGCCGCATCTTTTTTAAGGCGGTACAGATAAACGATCTTTTTACCACGTACCGCATCTGCGAATAACTGTAAATCAATTGTTTTTCTCATGCTGTTCTCCTAACTAAATAAAAAAGTCACTTCCACGATACCGTGAAGAAGTGGCTGGTTGGTGGTTGTGTCCGGCAATATTCTCTGATTTAAGCTCTGCACGGACCAGGAAAAGTTGCCGGTATGTTCCAGATGTCTGCAAACCTGCTTGATCTGCAGAAGCATCTGTGAAACTGTGCCGCGCTGCCGCGGATTGTCGTGCCAAACGTGGATTGTCTGACTTACAGTGCCGAATACAGCCGTTTTGTTGGCCGATCATTCAAGTCACTGTCCGCCAGATAGATAAACGGGTATGGCGTACCTTCCGGCGGTAAAAACGTGTCATACACACCGTCTGGATACTGTTTTTTTAATTCCAGAAGCAACGCACTGAATAATTCCTGCTGTGGGTCCATGATGTCACCTCGTAAGCTTTTTCAAATCGGATTTGAACTTCTCTTTCTGCGCTGTGTAGGAAGGACGCATATATGGCTGTGCACTCATGTACCGAGTTCCATACTCCACGTATGCCGCATATTCTGCTGTTGGCTCCACTTCAGCCGTAAGACCGCCATCTCGGATCTCAAGACCAATACTCCGTTTCAGTGTACCGGTATCCACTGGCGCTTTTCTCTGTGACGCCTCCTGCAAAGCTTTTCCGTTTTCCTTTACCACCCGCTTAATATCACTCATCTGCACGTTTTTCTTCAATTTGACCTGCAGTTTCTCCATTCCTTCCAGCTTGATTTTCGGCATCAGACCACCTCCGACAGAATAAAAGTCTGTTTCACGCGAAGTTTCCGCGTATAGTCCACTCTATAGGTTGTGTTCCCGATCCGGATCCGGTCAAACGGCTTCTGGTAATGATTTTGAAGCTGTACGGTCACGCTGCCCTGACGGATTCCTCCGTATACGATCTGCATGATCTCTGCCCTCGTATCCATCACAGAAGCCATTTTCTGCACCTCTGTGACCTGGTCTGCAGCATAGTTTCCGGTTTTCGAATCATATTCGCCCGGCAGGACCCGTTGGAAGAAAACTGGTGTATCATATCTCACAGAAACTTTACCTTTCCCTTTCTTGCCTCCCGCTGGCTGTCCAGATAGGACTGAATATCATCCATGTACCCGGCAAAATCATTTTCTGACCAGGAAAGCTTTCGCCCTCAACACTGTGAGAGGAGAGCCCTTCTGATCCGATTCGGTTGAATCGAATGACTGAAACATCCAATATGATGTATTCCATTTCTTCCGGCGCTCCAGACCGCCAAGAAGAAATTTTAACCGCTGTTTCGTGGCATTCAGAATCAGCTGTAGCTGCTGTTCTGTCTTTTTATCTGTGTCTTCCAGTCCAAGAAGCAGTTTCAGATCTTCGAGCATCGACTGCCTCCTACTTCTCTGGTTCTTTTACCAGTTCGATCACCGGGATTCCACGCAGGTTTTTATCCGAAGCAAGCTCTTCCAGACGCTCTTTCGAGACCTTGATTCCCTCGCGCGGGAAAACATCACCCTCTCGGTACTCATGGTCATCGTCATGAAGATCCGTAAAGTATTCAATCACCCTGTACATAGGTTCCTCCTTCTCAGCTCTTCACAGCTACTGTTACATCGCCGGAGCGAACTGCTTTATAATTCTGATCGCACTCAACCAGTGTAATATGGTGTCCTGTTATAGTCTCGATCTCGGACTCACCGTCCCATTTCGTCCAGTTCTTCACATCATCACCGTACTTCACGGTAGTTGCAGATGCTGCGTCCTTGTACTTCCAGTTATCTTTCATGGAAAGCAGCTGCTCTTTCACGGAAGTTTTGTTTTCCGGTTTCAGAACCTTCTGCGGATGTCAGGGTCAGTTTTCCCAGTGTCTGGTATCAGCTCCGCCAACAGAGATATAGGCGATCGCATCCAGGTACTCGCAGAAGATCCGCAGTCCCATGATTGCAAACAGATCCGACATTGCACGCTCATAAGAGCCCTGAGAGTGGAAACCGATGAAATTTGTGGTTGGATCTGTGGTATAAACCAGGCCTGATTTTGCAAATTCAGAATCACCCGGGTCAACATAATATCCGATGATATTGTTGAGCGGAGTGGCGATGACTACGTTTTCCGGAATTTCAGAGCTGATAAAAGCAACCTCCGCTCCAAGGAAATTTTTCATGTATTCAAAGCCGAATGCCGTCTGCAGCGTGATGTTCGCAGCGCCAACATATTTGTATACATCCAGTGTGTTCACCCAGAGGGCTGTTCCGGTTGCACTTCTCCGCATCTTTTTAAATTTGTCCTTTACTTTACCGATTGCCATCGCAACCGCCATCTGCCAGGTGCTTTCGTGTCCGGTCAGGGATCCGGCTTTCAGCTGAGCATAGAACTTATCCATGACCACGTTCTGCAGATCCGTTTTAAATTCTTCATCTGTGGACTGTACAGCGGCATCATAGCCCTTTTCTGCGATCGCTTCCAGGGATACACCTTTTCTGTACTTTTCGATCCGAATGGTATCAAACGGTGTCTCCACTACCTCATAACGGGAATACGGGATTTCCTCACCCTCGCCTACATCGCCGGACTGAAGGGTTCCTGTTACTTTCTTTGTTTTTAATACCGAATTGTTTTCTTTTCGGATCATCCGGGCAATACCAAGAATGTCCAGAAGTGCCTGAATATTCTTTCCAAAGCTCGTTACGAAGTCAATCTCACGGGCTTTTACCTGGATCTGCGCCTGCCCTGTCATGTTCTCCGGTGCTGCAAATACCTGCAGCCCTAATTTTCCAATTTTGTGCATATGTTTTCCTCCTACTGAAATAATGCAATGTTTTCAGCGATCAGCTTCTGTCTTTCCAGCGGATTGCTGACCGCCATGATCTGTTCTTTCGTCATGGATTTCCCGCCGGAACCGCTTTTCGGTGAATTTCCTTTCAGAGCTTCTTTCACTGCTGCCTGGACAGCTGCTTTGTACAGCTTGGAAAAAGATTCCACTGCTGTCTTGGTATCCTCTGCATTGTCCGATACCAGATGTGCCAGAAGTTCATCCGGGATGTTGATTTCTTCATCTGCCAGCATCTTTCTGGCCGTCTTTGACATTTCCGAGAGCGAATTCTGCCGTTTCAGATCTGCCAGTTCCTTTTCCAACTTCCGGGTTTTATACTCCGCTTTCTCTTCCTTTGTCATCTTCGCCAGCTTTTCCGCCTCTGAAAGCTTGTCATCGGTCAGCGCCTGCCACTTCTCCTGCGCCTTGGTCACTGCTGTTTCAATCGCCTTCTGAACCCGGCGGTCAAATTCTGCCTGATTTCCTTCTCTCTGCAGAAAATCGTCAAATGACTGTGGTGCTGCTCCTCCCTGTTCCTCTGCTCCGGCTCCACCGCCATTGCCGCCTTCGGCCCCAGCACCATCTCCGGCTCCGCCTTCCGCGAAGATCTGCAGATTCATCGGAATTTTACAGTTCAAATACTTTTTTCTCATGGTTCTTTTTCCTTTCTGCCCAGCCTATTCGCTTTCACGCCCGGGCCATTCAGTTTTTGGATTCTTCCTGCTTCTTTAACGCCTGGCAGGAAAAGGCATAAAAAGAGAGCCTGTTTCCAAGCTCTCCAATTTTTTTACTTAAATATGCTTCTCTTTTCTTCTGGATCTTTCTTCACGGATTCCATGTACTTTCCCGAGATTGTAAAATACAGATGCCGCAAAAGGATCGCATTTACGGTTCAGAGCCTGCTCAAATGCTTCATATAAATCTCCAAGCGGTGTATTTTTAAAAAATACGACTGTCTGCTTTCTTGAAATCTTCAGTTCTTTTTCGATATCATATGCCATCTGATTCATGCCCGGACACCTCCCCACAGATTTTCCTGTGCATTTCTGTACTGTACCTGGTCGGCAAGTACGTAGGGAAGCTGATAGCCTGAGATTATCTCAACCGCCATATCGCACTGGTTCCGCTTGATGCTTTGTATGTAGTGACGCCAACTGCCGTTTCAGTTCCCGGTATGATGTCATTGTAGACTTTTCCGCGGAGTGATCGATCTGCATACGCCTCGCTGTTCTTTCCTCCCAGGCACTCCACGCCTTTCTTTTTCGCTGCCGCCGTGATTCGGTCGATCTCGATGCCAAGAATCGGAAGATCATATTCCAGCTGCTCAATCTTTTTATCGAGGTTGTCTACTTTCTGGTTAAGCTCTACGTTTCCCATTGCAAGAAGCTGGATCTGCTCCGGGACGGTCATAGGGATCTGTTTCCGATTGTACTTCTTCTCTACGGCGATAAAGTACTTCCGCACCTGCTTTCCTTTTTCGTTTCGCTCAAGCATGGCCATTTCTTTGGCGGTATCAAGCTTGATGATGTGGTCTTTTCTGGTCTGACCGGAAGGCGCTAAAATTTTAGCGGCTTCGAAATCTTCATTTTCTATAGCTTCAATATCAGCAAAACGGTTGCGGATCCAGTCACGATAGTTACTTTTGACTTCTAAAATTGCATACAGCTCTGATCCATATACAACCTTTTCTCCTGTGCTTGTCTCGTATACTGGTACTAAATTGTTCTCGATTACTTTTAATCCGTTCATATTGAAAAATCTCCCTTCAAATTTGTCTCTTGAAAGAAGTTTCCATCTGCATTATAATACATCAATAGAAAGAAACTTCTTTCTACGTAGAAACACTCGTTGTCTGTGGTAGGGTAGCGGGTGTTTCTTTTATTTTTTGATTTTTTGATAGATCGCATCTACTCCTGCACGTATGATATCTGTTTTGCTCATGCCTGTTTTTTCCATGCAAAATCGAATCTTACTCATATCTTCTTCGGAAAGTCTAAAACTTTCTCTGTAACTTTTAGGAGCATCTGTCGGTCTACCCATTTTCTTTTTTTTCTACTTTTCTCACCTCTTGACTCTTGCCAATCTCCCCAAACTGTGTTACATTTTGTTTGGGTACAGGCGGTGGCAAGTACCGCCTGCTTTTTTTTGTTGTGAGTCGCTCTGATGGGCGGCTCTTTTTATTTCTCTTTCTTCGGATAGTTCAGTCCAAGAATCATCATCAGATTTCTATAGGCTTCCAGTTCCGTCTTACCTTCAGCGTACTGCTGGTTGAGAAATCTCTGCATTTCCAATACGGTCATTTCTTCTTCCATCTTATCTCCTTTCCGGCTATCCTTGCCTGCCTTACTCGTTAAGTTATTTCCTTAACTGTCCTTATTATAACTTTTGTCATGACAAAAGTCAAGAGGTATTTTTATCTTTTTCGCCCTACCTGCGAATCAAAATAAGACACAGCCTTTCGCCATGTCTTCCGTTTCTTCGGGGAGGTCAGGAACATACCCTGACAGGACTTCTCCCCATATTCAATTACTTTCATCACATTTTCTCCCCAAAAAGGCATAAAAATAACACGCATCTTTGCGTGCCTGTATCGTTTCGTTTGCGCCGGCGCAATTATTCTTTAATTCTCCAACGATTGTTTTTATACTTCATGTTCGGTCCTTTCTGCCCCGTCCCGTTCTATAATAGCCCCGTGCCGTTGCTCCGGAATCATAGTTTAACGACATTTCGGTCACATCAGTTACATGATCCGGACATGTTCCGGAAATTCATCGACCATCAGACAGATGCCGACAAAAAAGGAATCCACCAGAGTTCTTGCTCTCTCTGATAGATTCCCATACTGTATATCAACCCAGCCGGGCGATACTTCGTATTCTATTTCATCCCTTGTTAGATCCTCGATCGAGCGGATCAGCGTCCGCACGAGGCTGGAAACGCCTGCGCAGACAATGTCCTGCCCGTGCGGTGCATACATTGCATGGCCGGATACCTTGATTTCGTTCTTACGAACGGATACTTCAATCACTCTTTGATCCTCTCTTTCTTAAATGGGCATAAAAATACCACCGGCCTCTCGACTAGTGGTAACTATGAAATAATCGCGCCAAGTAATGCAGACAATATCACGTTGAATGTTTCAGCACAATATTCTTTTGCTTTCTGCATGCGGCTGTTTTCTTCCAGGAACTGTACGCCCTCAAACGTAATCTCAAATGGTCTGTCTGTTTGGAGCATTGGCGCGTCTTTTGTTTTGTCAACGACCACAAATCCTGTAATATATCCCTTCCTTACAAGTGTTGCAATGATCTTGCACCAATAGCTTTGCGGAATATCAAATAATTTTGAATTCCACGCGAACTGTTCGAGTTCTGGTTCTACACCGAGTTTCATGCATTCGTACAGATATCTCAGTATTTTATACATGATTACTTCCATGTCATTCTTTGCCATTATCGTTTTTTACTCCTTAAACAGTTTTATACGAACGGAACCATCTCTTTTACGTCCTTCAACGTCCTTTTTGCCTTTTCAAGCAACGAATTTTCGAACAGATATGAAATACCTTTCGGCGTGATAATGGTATCGGGCAGATCGCCTAAAAGAACGCCATCTTTCGTATGATTAACAGCAATGCCTTTTACATATTCTTCCGTAATCAGGCTTAAAATGATATACTGCCAATAATTCTCAGGAATATTATAAGCTGATGCTGTAAGGTAACACGCTTCTGGTTTTTCACCCTTTTTCAAGCATTCATACAGATATTTCAGTACCTGGTATACAATCACGAAATAATCATTCTGAGCCATTTGTCCTGTCTCCTTATCATCAGTTGATAATTAACTGATTCTTGCAAGAATCACAGTAAAAAGTATTGGTTTTTTCACGGTCGCCAACAGGAATCATGATTCCTGTTTTACATTTTTTGCACAAAACTTTTTCGCCTTTCCTCAAGAGCTTTACTCTCTCATGAGGCGGAATATTCAGAGTATTCGTCATAAACAATCACTCCCATTTCAGATTCGGATATTTATCATTTATATGATTAATTATATCCTGGAGCACTTTCTCTGTCAATTCAATGTTTTGATGCCTGTACTCGTTCACATAGCATTGCAGTTCTTGACTTTTGGTATTTGGCTTGTTGATTTTGGCATGCGTGGCCTCGTGAATCACCGTAATAGCCGTTTCACGAACCGTTTTGGTATTATCAGCATAAATGTTGATTTCTCCATCTTCGAAAAGTCCGTCCAGTCCTTCATCAACATCAACTCCGTACCATACCTTTATTTGAATATCATTTTCCTGAAGATATTCCAACATTTCCGTTCCGATGCTGGACTTTTTCATTTCTTTCATGATATTTCGAGGTTTGATAACGTCTCGCCCCTTTGATCTGCCATCCAATGTTTGGAATATTCCTTCGTTGTCTTTATATCTTGCCTTTCTGTTTTTCGATGCTTCCCATTCTTCTGTGGTACCACCCTGCTCCAGAAAGTCCAACCATTTCTCATATTCTGCACTGTCTTCATAGGCTGCCGTGGAGCAGTGACACCGCGGATGCATCGGCGGCGCGTTCGTCCCCGGCATCATGTCCTGAACTTTGAAATGCCTGCCATCCAACGCCTGGCACCGTTCGCAGACATCTGCATTCCCGCAGGCAACGTATGTATACTCCTCGAATCCGTTTCGAAGGTAGGACTGTTTCTGCGCTTCTGTCTGGACTCTGGCAAGCTCCGTGACCATGAGCCGCTCTGCATCCTCCCTGCTTGCGCCGAAGCGTTTCTGCAGGTGCACCGCAAGCTCCCGCGGGTTCTTGCCCTGGATTAGCCCTGTTTTCAGCAGCTTGTCCAGCTCTGCTTTCAGCATATCCTGATACATCCAGATTCGATCGGAATAAGTGGCGTTATGGAATGACGCATCGACAATTGCCCGCGCCATTTTCCCATTTTCCTGCACGGAATTGCCAAGAATACCCGCCTGTCTGCGAAACTCTTCTATTGTCTGCTGTGTCAGCGTCCGATCGAAATATTTCTGCAGTTCATCGAATCCGGATACCATTTCCAGCCCAATATTGGCTTTCAGCAGTTCCAGACGGTTGATCTTCATGGTTGCATTGTACAGCCGCATCTCTTCATTCGCCTGGTCGGAAAAATCTTTTTCTTTGACGTATTTCGCCGCTTTCCTGCCATACTCTTCGATATCGAGCTTGGAAACCCTTCTCTTTGCTTCTGCCAGCGAAATCTTCTCAGCATTGGCGTATTTTGCGTAAAATCCATCGATTTCCTTCTGAATCTGATCCGCCATATACGCATAGGTCTTCCGGATCTCTTCTGCATAGGTCTGCTCAGACATCTTATTCTTCTTGGCATGTTCCGTCTCACGTTTCTGCCAGTATTCCTTACTCGTCATCCTGTCCACCGCCGCCAAACATCTGCTTCATCACTGGATCCGCTCTCACCTTGTTCTGATCGGTATCAATTTTCTTGATTTCATCCTGTACATTGTCCACAATAGACAGCACCCCGAGCTGTGTTTCCTGGCTGACCACACCTTCCAGATTCTTCGCGATCTCTGCCTCTTCCTGCAGGTTTGCCGGGAAATTTGGTGTAAAATGTGGATGGATCTTCACCCATGTCATCTTTCATTCCTGAGACCGGATTTGAAAAAATCAGCGATACCTCCGGTTCATACCGCTGGTAAATTTCCGCTCTTTCGTTTTTTCCAAGTTACTCATTGCCTGCAGCTTATATTTCATGCGATGCCGGAACTGGTGCCAAAATTCTCATCCGAGATATTGGCCACCATGCTGATATGGAAAATGAGCTTTTCCAGACGATCGATCAGATGCTCCTGCGTGGTATCACCATCCGGTTTCTGAAGAAATTCGACAATCAACCGTTCGGTGTCCCCGTCGAAATTAATGATTCTGTCATCCCGGATATGCGCCACATCGTCTTCTTCCAGCTTGGAACCAAGAACCTTGAGATAGGCATCCGCGAAATAGTCAACATCATTGGCTTTCTCGCTGATCGCCTTGTTGTATGCATTAATCATCGTAAGGACCGGCTCGAAGATTCCCATACGCTCCTTGTTTTCTACGTACTCCGATGCCGGAACGCCGTCGAAGCCGTGTATCTTCTCGTCTGCATCCCAGAGCAATTTTCCTTTGATTGTAAACCAGCGGACCTTCGTCTCGTCCGATACGCTTCCATGAAGGATCTGATTCGAATCGTAATACAGCCGCACGAAATATCGTTCCCTTTCCAGCACGGAATCATCGTAGATCATGAATGCATCCAGCGGCTCAGGTATGTAATACCGATATTCCCATTCTCATCCACATAATACATTTCATAACCCTTGCCAAAGATACTGCAGATTTTGGACAGTTCAGCATTGTTATCGTCCTGATCGTTGTACTGATCCAGGAACTCAACATATTTCTCAACCACTTCGTTTCCACCATCAACCAGTAGCTTAATTGGATGCCCGATGAAGAAACCATTCATCGTATCCACGATATATTTTGCAAAATTGACCATGATTCGGTTGTCCGGCTTCCACTTGGGCTTTAACGGCTCATGCAGGATCGGGTAATCCGTCTCGTAGGCCTCCTGCAGCCTGCTGTATCTAAATGCGCACTCTCCGGAATGCCGCATGATAAATTCGTTCAATTTGGCATCTGTCAGCGTCTCTTCCGACGGCAGCCTATACAAATTCGTTTGCACTTCTATATCCCTCCTTTCACCTTTCTGTTCAGCCGTGGTTTCGCCTTGCGTTCTTCCTCAATGGAGTACCGAAGCATCGCCATGGCATCATCAAAAAATGGAACTGGCTCTTCGAGATAAGTGTTGGTACGCTCATCCTTCTTCCACTTCCATTGCTGAATTTCTTTTATTGTATTGACGCAGGACGGGTAAATATGGATTCTGTGCTGTTTCAGGTAATCTATCTGGGCATGCACGCTGTTCGGCTCCTTCTGCACGCCTTTTGCGCGGTATCCCGCCTTCTGCCACATCTTGATACGGTCCGGCTCCGCAGAATCGCACCACATGCGCAGGCGCTTGTTGAACTGCCCCTCCGCCAGCCGGATGATCTCGTCCGTGTCCATCTCATACACGTACAGTTCCCGGCATAGATACAACTCACCATCCTTAAAGCCAACCTCACCGATGCAATTGGCGTGATTGAATCCGAAATCCTGTGCATTGACCATGTAATCGAATCGTTCCGGTGAACAGTCAAATTCTTCGACAACATAGTTTTTGAGGATCAGTCCGGCGACCTCGCCCCATTCCCCCAGGCCATACACCCGATACCCCTCTGGATCCACTTCCTTACGCCGCATCATACGTCTTCGGTAGCATCATCGATAAAGCGGTTCTGCTCGTAGGTTGACTGATGTGTCAGAACATCCGGATCTGACCGGTCAAAGAACACACGCTTAATCCAGTGATACGCCGATACCGGGTTGAACGTCATCCGGATCTGATAGAACTGTCCATCCGGCAGTTCACCACGGAGACGGTCATCAATGATCTCGAAGTACGCCTGCGTAATTTCCGTTGCTTCTTCAATCCACACATCGGTCAACTTTCCACGCTTGAAAGTAATGGATTTCAGCTTTTCACGCTGTTTCTCATCATTGACTCCACGGAAAATGATCTGATTCCGGTTGATCTTACACTCCATAATCATGTTGGAGCTGTTGATGTGCCAATATCTCTTATACTGCTCCCCAAACATACGAAAAATAGCACCCTGCAATTCTGCAAAAGTGCTATCCCTGTTGGTCACATCCGCCTTTCGGACGCACAAAAGATTTCTTCCCGGATCCTGCATCAACCGCAGGATATAATTCTGCGCCGTATCAACGCTCTTCCCCGAGCCGGCAGAGCCTTTCATGACAATATACCGTTTGCAGCTACGATCAACTTCTTTGAATCCCGGATTCATCTGGACGTTTATATTCATCCGGAATCGTCCTCCCCGTAGTCAATCGTGATGTTGAGATCCATATCTGCATCCAGCTCAACTTATCCTTGAACATACCAAGGTGTTTTCCAAGAAGCTCCCAGCGCTCTCATCTTATCATTTAATCGAACTTCTCTTTCAACTGACGATCCTTTTTCACCATCCATAGTTTTAACTTTCACCGACTGAACGCAAGCCAAATCATCTTCTGTGGCATCTGTTCGAATAGAAGCATCTTCAGAATTGATTACATTTTGCGGATTCACAAAAGCTATTCTTGCCAGTTCCTGAATCACCCGATCCTGATTAATACCAGTCCGTCTTGACCGTTCCGCCATTGATTTATCAACAGCTTCTCGAATTCTAGTATTTTCTAGTAATTTATTTGCATTGGTGTCTGTGTACTCTGTTTTCTTATAACCTGCTCTGATCGCGGCCTGCGTTGCATTCAGGTCGATCAGATACTCATCAACAAATTTTTGCTGCTTTGCAGTCAATTTTGCCATCCTGCAACACCGCCTTTCTGTCTCAAATTTCTGCACGCAAAAATTCCCCGACCATCTCTGCGAGGAATCCTTGTATAAGAGTAACAAATCGGAGAATCTCCATCCACTGGAGAGTCGGAACATCACGAGTCGAACGTGAATCCGGGGAGCGGCCCCGTCCATCTGCCGTTGATGGTATGTTCCGATAGGTGCAGAGATCTGCCTGCCACTGCACCATGACATCATTTGAACGTGTACACCGCCCAGGCTGATGCCTGCCCCAATCAGCGGCCAGGCTGTGACACCTTGCCGCCGAAGCTCTATCAAAACACATCGAAAGGAGGCCTTGAATAAAATGCCGTTTCCCTCATCCATTCTTTGGCTCTTACACTATATCACAGGTGCAATAAGCAAAAAAAGGAACTCTTTTCTAAAGCCTAAAATGTACCAGTGCTTTTCCATGAATTTTCGTTATGTTCCGCAAACTGTACCCCATTCTCTCTGCGATCTGCTCCCACTTCATCCAGCGAATGTACCGCAGCCGCAACACGGTCTTTTCCGTTTCATCCGGCATCTCTTCGATTTTCTGCGTGATTTCTTTTCTCAGCCGGATCTGCTGCTCCATCTGTGCTTTCAGGTTGTCCATCAGTTCTTCCAGCTGGACTACGTAGGCTGACAGATCCCCGCAGCTGCTCCCGTGCGGCATTCCATCCTGGATCAGTGCCGGAAACATTTTATTCATTCGCAGATCATCAATCTCTTCTCGAATTTCTCGTTCCGCAAGTTCTGCCGCATGGTATCTTCTCAGGTATTCTTTTTTCTTCTCGTTCTCCTCTTTGTGCTGATCCACTGGTATCACCTCCCCACTTGTGTTCTCTTCCGGTTGTCCGGTCTCTCATTTTGATCTCGACCAATTCCAGGTGCGACACGTTCAAAACCTCCCGTACAGCCTTGACCACACTCCAGATCTGTCTCGGCAGGTGGGTAGCGTTTCGAATTGCCCTGTCCGCTGTCGGATCACGATATCCTTCACCATTCATGGCTACTCCTCCCATTTCAGTCTTTGGCCGCAGTACGGGCAGTAGTTCTGAGTCTCAAATACATCACATCCGCAGTTTTCGCACTCGTAAGCCGTAATTCCGTTCCAATCCAGCATTTCCTTCGGTTCCGTCGGCGTATTCTTTTCGACCGCTTCCGCTGCCTGATCCGGATTCATACCAGAATCCTCATAGTCTTTTAGTTTGCACAAAGCACCGTAGATCTTTTCGCTTACCGTTTTTGTAATTTTATGCCCAGTCCGAAGCTGCTCCCAACTTACACCTCTCAGGTGCCATAATCCTGTTTTACTCTTTTCTGTTATCCTTACCATGTTTCTCACTCCATTCTCTTAAGTATTCCATCTGTTCTTCGTCCTCTTTCGGATCCTTCGGACGCTCTGTCCGGTTCAGTAGCCACGCCGCCGCGCCGATCATCCTGCGCAGGCAAGCAATATTTCAATAATTTCTCTCATACCCTATCCTTTCCGTAAGATCTCAAGTCTTACTCTATCCCATTCATCCAGCAGTTCTTGTGGATAATTATCTTTCACTTTCTCAATGTTTCTTTTTATTCTGCAGATTCCGTTTTCTCTCGCAACTCTTCCGATCGTAGTTTCCGATACCCCTGTTCTGTCCACAATCGTTTTATACATTTCACCCCGTCGCAACGCCTCCAGAATCATTCTCTCCATCTCTTCCGGTATTTTCTCATATTCCATCTCTCACAAATAATTCCGACCGAATACCTCTCTGAAATTTAATTCCGGAAAGTTTTCTTCGAATGCTTTCTGCCCCGCCTCCTGCAGATAGCGGTTGGCCGCTCCTGCAGGATCCTGATGCACGGCTCTGGCGGATGTCCGGTGGCATTCCGGGCAGATATACACCTTTAATCCATACTCCTCAGATAAATGTCTATTGGGGCCGCCAAAGATGTGGTGCTCTTCAAGCACCGTCTTCCAGCTATAATCCCCCCTCTTGCGCAGAGATAGCAGATCCTACTCTCCTTATTCTGCAATAAGCTCTCCCTGTGCTTTCTTCTCTTCTTTTTCTTTGTTGGTTCGGAATAACATTCTTTTCGCTCCTCCTGC
>ENA-OQMZ01000057-OQMZ01000057.1-human-gut-metagenome-genome-assembly--contig:-NODE-57-length-40131-cov-2.737176_pt1 | contig 40131 bp, 76 predicted proteins | sample MGYA00242621_ERZ504862 | MGnify/ENA primary metagenome ERZ504862 (study PRJEB26092, sample SAMD00036393) | human gut metagenome | host: Homo sapiens | study: EMG produced TPA metagenomics assembly of...
GAATTCATCGCGATGATCGCTGACAAGATGCGGCTGGATAAGCGGCAGAGAGCAGTGTGATGAATATGCATGCCAACGTGATATTTTGTGCGCAAAGCTGGTAATTTGGGGATGGTGAAAAATGTTTATCGCTATGGAATTATAGAATTATGGATTCCGTAGCGATAAATTGAATGTTGATAGGGCGATAAATCTCCGGAATTTATTGGGTGTGGAGCCGAATGGATTCCGGAGGTTTTTTGTGGTGGAAAAAGATGTAGAAATGTTTCTGGAGGCGTGTGAGTTAAAGGGACTGAGCATGAAGACGATTGGAAGCTACGAACAGACGTTGAGGTTGTTCATGCAACATTTGTACAAAATTGGAATTGAGCGCACGGAAAATGTTACGCATCTGACGATTCAGGGATACATTCAGGAGATTCGGAGGCGGGGAAAGTATACCGCTGTGACGAATCAGGATGCCAGAAATTATCCGGAAAACCGTCCTGACTACGGAAAACAAGTCTCAGATGTGACGATCAACAACTACCTGCGGAATCTCAGAGTGTTTTTTAACTGGTGCGTCGATGAGGATATTCTTCGGAAATCGCCGATCAAGCGTGGCGACTTTACGAAGACAGATCACAAGCCGCTGGAATTTATCTCAGATGACGACTTCAAACGGCTGTTGAGAGCGCTGGATATTTCCAAATTTAGTGAGTACAGGGACTTTGTGATTGTTCAGCTGCTTCTGGACACCGGTATGCGAATCAGCGAATGTTTGATGATCAAAGTCAATGACCTGAATTTGGTAAAACGGTTCATCTGGCTACCTGCGAAAAACACGAAAGGAAAACGAGGCAGGTCGGTATTCTTTTCGGAGAAGATGGCAGGGCAGATTCGGAAGTGGATCAAGTACAAAGACCGCTACCGTGACAGCGACTTTTTATTTTGTACAAACAAGGGGAAGCCACTACAGGCAAATAATTTTGAAGCCAACGTCCGAAAGTACGCTAAGAGAGTTGGTTTGAAGAACGTTCATCCGCATGTGTTCCGGAACAACTTTGCAAAACGGTTCCTGATGAATGGCGGAGATATTTACACCCTGAGCCGGATTCTGGGGCACAGCAGCGTGACCGTGACAGAACAGGCTTATCTTGACCTGACACAGGAGGATCTGGCAGAGCTGTACCGCAGGCACAGTCCTCTGAAAAACATGAGATAACGCTGAAAAGCTCGGATTTTCCGGGCTTTTTTCTTTTACGAATTCTATTCTAGATTAAACGATAGATTTCAAAATGGGCAACGCTTCACCCAGAATAAAATAAAACAGGACGCAGACGACAGTTTTTTCCAGTAGTATTCCTTTGAACTCAGCGTGGGCTGAGAAATAGTGCAAAGGAGTCTACTTTATGAAAAACTGTAACGAAACCATGCGGGGCGAACGGGCGGAGCTATCGAAAAAGAATCCTTATTATATTTCAAAGCATCGGTATTACGAACTGAAACATTTTTGCCGACAATACGACGAATGGAAGCGCGCATTGGTACGCATCGACGGATGGAAAGCGTTTCCGGAAAGCACGGGAGCAATCGTCAATGCAACACCCTCGAACCCGACAGAGCAAATGGCGATGGCGCGAGCATTCTATTCGAGTAGGATCGATCTGCTGGAGCACTGCCTGGGCGAACTGGAACCAGCAATCGCACCTTATATTCTGCGCGGCGTGACAGAAGGGCATTCCTATGAAGCCTCCGGATCAAGGGGTGCCCATGCTGCAAGGATACTTACTACAACAACTATCGCAAATTCTTCTGGATCCTCAGCCGGGAGCGGGCATGACGCGAAAAATTCAGCCGCCTTTATGAAAGGTGGTATGTTGATATGTTTAACTTGATTATCTGGATCTTGATCGTTGTGATTCTGGTCAGGCTGGCAAAGCTGATCGGAGCAAAGACAAACGAGGTGAAAAGCAGAACAAAGAAGAAACACTGATCAAAATGGAGCTTGTGAGAAATCACAGGCTCTTATTTTTTACGCAGACGCGAAAAATTCACCTTCTATTATGGAAAGAAATGAACAATTTTAGGAGGTATTTACTATGCTGGAGAATATTGTGAATGGTTTTGAGGAAATGATGAACTCTATTATGGCCGCATTTAACGAGTCGTATAACGACAAGCATGCAGGCTGGAATGAGGGCGAAGAGCTCCTCATGCTGAACGATGTTCGGTGTGGTATCCGCTGATGGATTCTGACCGAAAAACGGGCGTATGGAAACATTGCGCTCTTTTCTTTTTTCTATTTTAGAATAGGCCGTAACGAAGCAACGCGAAATTTTCCCCGTGCTTTATGGAAGGATGTCTTCCGAAATTTGAAAGGAGATTATTATTTATGAACTATCGAGTAAAGACGAACTTTGACCGGGGCTATGTGAATGCAATGGACAAGGTCCGCGTGTTTATCGAAAGCAACCAGAAGTGATGTTTGTGAATACAGACGAATACAAGGATGCAAAAAATGCACGCGCGGCTTATGTAAATGCAATTACATTGATCCGAGCAGGAGGAATTGTGAGAGCAACTCGAAGCAGAAATGACCTGTTTCTGATTCGCAACGACATCTAAGGCGTAGAGAGCTTACGAGAAATCGTAGGCTCTTTTATTTTTTTCATCACGCAGAAGACCGTTTTATCCACTACATTATTAAAAGGAGATTTTCAAAATGCTGTACATCTACTACGCCGTGTTATTCGTTGCCATCGTTCTGGGGCTGCTCTTTGGGATGGCACTCTACCGCTGGTTCCATTACCGTGATATTTACGAAGTGGGTGAGCTGTTGATCGGCGAAGAGGACTCCCCGGACTGGCCCTACCTGAGCCTGAGCTTGGACGAGGAGGTGAAGAATTTTGAAGGCGACAAGTACATCATGCTGCGGGTGCACAAACTGGACCTGACGCGAGAAAAACATGGTGCTTAATGGAGGAAACTCTAATTACTTTGTAAAGGAGAAAAATCAAAATGGAAAACTACGAAAACAAGGAATTGCTGAAGGAAGCGGCAAAGCAATCGCTGGAGAGTCTCAAGGACTTGAAACCGGTACGGACGAGTACACGAATACGGCGAAGATGGCATTGCAGCTGTACGACATGCAGCTCAAGAGCGACGAGCAGGAGAGCAACCAGAACCTGAAAGAAGATGAGGAACGGCGGAAGGGCCAGGAGGTCATCAACGATCAGGAGAAGGCTGCGAAGGCACGGCGCATTGAGTGGGCAAAGTTTGGCATCAGCTGCCTGACGTTTCTTGGAACGATTGGTACGACGGTATACTGGTCGATCTGCGAGGCTGGCGGTGTAGCGCCGCTTTCCAGAGCAATGAACGATGGTCTCCATGAGATCAAGAGAGGCTTTACGGACAGAAAGTAAAGGAGGAACCGAGAGGGTTCGTGGCGAAAGCTGCGGGCTCTCTTTATTTTTTATGAGATATCACGACATACCGCCAAAAGAGTGGACGAGCTACTACGGGAGCGTTTATCGATGCAATCACCCGGTGTACCGTGTCTGCACGCTCTACCGGGAACAGGGGAAAGGCCTGTGTGTGATCCAGCAGCGGTACAACGAGGAAACCAAGGCTACTTACTGGAGCACCATTGACCCCTGCTGACCGACAAGATCTATTTGCATGAAGGGTTCCGGCAATATTTTGATAGTCACGCCAAGAAGAAAAACGCAAAGGGCGAGTATCCGACTGTGACCGTACGGCAGATCATGTGGGCACTGCGCATGAAACCACTGAAAAAAAGAACGTTGGGAAACCGTGTTTGATCGGAGTTTGATCTGAGCACGTGTAAAGAATCGTAGGCTCTTTATTTTTATAACCCCATTTGGTATAATAAGATAGGGAGGTGTTTTAGGATGCCTGTATTATGTATGTTCTACGGAATCATTGTCCGGATGTATCGAGAAATGGGTGGTAAACATAATATGCCGCACATCCATGCTGAGTATTCTGGGCAAGAAGTTGTTGTTGCATTGGACGGAACTGTTCTCGAAGGAAAGATCCCACGCAGTCAGATGAAACTCTTGGATGCATGGATGGAGATCCATAAAGACGATCTAGCGGCGAACTGGAAGCTGTTGAGCAACGGTGAACAGTTTTTCCGCATTGATCCCCTGAAGTAAGGAGCGTGATTTTAGATGCTGCAACCGAGACTGACAAAAGTTGAGCCGATTGCTCAGATGAAATTACGACTGTACTATGAAACCGGAGAAGTAAGACTGTTCGATGTTGCTCCCTATGCTACCGGTTCTTGGTATGGCATGTTACAAAACGATGGATATTTCAACAGGGTGGCACTATTGCCCGACGGAAGCGGTATCGAATGGCCGGAAGGTCAGGATGTCGCACCCCACGAGCTATATGAGAATAGCGTCGAAATAAAGAGAACGGCTTGATATTTTGCGAAAGAGCTTACGAGAAATCGTAGGCTCTTTTCTTTCACGGTAACGTGAAAAAACAGGCTCCTTTATGGAAACGAGAATTTCTGTGTTTACATGAAAGGAGAAACTATTATGCTGAGACACAAAATGACGATCGTTGTAAAGGCTATTGTTGGCGGAAGCAACAGTGGAAGCATTCTGAAGGAGGTAATCCATCGGAACAGCAAAATGAATCGGGAGGAAATTGACCGAAAGATGCATTGGCTTGGTTCCTGTGGAGGACCTGACGGAGTGAGATCAAACTGGGAAGCCGAAGTTGACATGGTAGACTTTGCAGGTATGGTACGTGATTTTGAGCTGTTGAAACTGGTAGGCGCAATTGGAAGCGTAAAAGTAAAGCAGAGAGATAGAGATATCGTTTGATAAGGCAAAGAGCTTACGAGAAATCGTAGGCTCTTTTCTTTTGCCCAAACGCGAAAAATTCTCCGTGCTTTATGGGACAAAGGCCCAAGAAAAGGAGAATGTAATATGAACGAATCTGTTTTTAAGAAAATTTGGAATTATTCGATTACGGTTGGGCAGATGATCATGACAGCAATTGCAATGGCGATTGTAACCGTTATTGTATGGCTGTTGTGTCGGGCATTCCGGCCGTCGAAAGACTGATATTTGACGATAGACCGGTTGAACACAACTTGAGTTGGGCCGTCCCGGAGAAGGGCTTATGCGAAAGCATGGGCTCTTTCTTTTCGGCGCGAAAAATACAGCTTCTATTATGGAGGTAAGAGGGCTTACATTGAAAGGAGAAATTACTATGATGAAAGCTATTAAGAACTTTATGAACAAACCTATTACTTATGGGGCTTATTTCAAATACTGCGCCGCATGTGCAAGCATTAGCTTGGCATTGTGCGGATGGGCGTATTATCAGATAAGCAAACTGAACAATTGGGTTGATACAAAAGACGAAGAGAGCAATCTGGAAGAGGACGAAATCTGAAAGATCACGCCCTCTTATCTTTTTCAGACGCGAAAAATTCATGTTCCTTACGGAAGAGATAGCTCAAATGGGAGAGCGCCACTTTATTGTGGAGGTGTGGACTCGATCTCCACTCTCTTTTTTCATTTTTATTTTTGGAGGTTGAACGATTATGGAGGACATTATGCTGATCCGGTCGAGTTTTCTGCGCCGCATCATCTCGCAGGTCATCAATAAGATGCTGAAAAAGCAGTTGCCCGGCACAGAGGTGCAGCTGGGTGAGGTGCAGGCGAACTGGAGCGAAAAAGAGCAGAAGTTGAAGGTGCATCTGGAGTTGGACGGCGAAGTGACCAAGGCACAGCTGCTGGAGCTGCTGAAAAAGGCCGACGTGCTGTGACGCGAATTTTTCAGGGCGCTTTATGAGATGATTAGTCTCAAAAATGATATTTTTGGAGGTTGAACAACTATGAAGAACCTGATGAAAATCGCTTTTGGGATGGTGGCATTTGCAGGTGTTTGGGAAATCGTTAGCCTTGCGTCTGTTGTAGCTATATGGGTTGAACTCATGCAGCACAATGAAGACGCTGCGGCCGACGCAATCGATAATGATATGAAACGCCACCGATACCTCAACGAGTTGAAGGTGTATAACTTTATGAAGACATGCGCAGCCAAGAGACTTTGAATCACTAATCATTAAAGCTAGAGCCGTGGAGAAATCTGCGGCTCTTACTTTTTTCAAAATGGAGGTTAAACATCATGAAAACAGTGGATGGCATCATTCAGCGCTGCACGGACCCGGCAACGAAGAGCGAACTTCAGACGCTCAAAGAAAACCTTGAGCAGATCTATTCCAAGGTGGAAAACGCAGAGGACTACATGAGCATGTGTGCGGACGCAGATATTTACGAAAACTATCTGAGCGCATCCAATCGACTTTACGAGCTTCTCTATGGCTAAATCATTTTGTGATGGGAGGTTGAACAATGAAACTGACGAAAACATGCGCGAAATTCCTGCGCAAGCACGGTGGAACCATTCTGGCGGTGGCGGCATCCGTAGGTGTTGTGGCGACGGCCATTGAAACCGGGCGGGCAACCGCGAAGGCACAGCACATACTTGAAGTTGACAAGGAGCTGACAAAATTCAACGAAGACGAGTTTGGAGTGACAGAAGAGCCTCCGATAAAGAAACAAATTATTCTGATGTGCTGGAAAGCATACGTTCCGGCTGCTATTCTTGGCGGCGGTACCATTGCCTGCATCCTGGGCTCCAACACGCTGAACAAAAAGCAGATCGCAGGCCTGACCGCGGCGTACATGACACTGGGAAAGACCTATCAGACCTACAGGCAGAAGGTGATTGAGAACATCGGGCTGGAAAAAGAAGCAGAAATTCAGGAGCAGATCAGCGAAGAAAAGCTGCCTGAAGTTCGTGACAAGATGGCAGAGGAAAAACTGCTCTGCTACGAACCTATCTCAAAAAGATATTTCCATGCCACAGAGGTGGAATTGACAGATGCGTTCTACCATATGAACCGCGACTTTGCTCTGGATGGCGAGGCATCCATGAACAGCCTTTATAATTACCTCGGACTGGATTATCTGCCGGAAGGGGACACAACTGGTTGGTCGGCAGATTATCTGGCAAATGAATGGGAATATTACTGGATCGACTTCCGGTATTACAAGCAGACAACAGATGACGGCCTTGAAGTCTACTACGTGGATGCATTCCAGCCGCCCATTGAGAATTATATTAACTACGATCCCTATGCGGATTACTGCGAGAAAAAAGGAGAATGAATATGAATAAGATCAACTGGTGGAAAGTTGCATCCGTGGCAATGATGGCAGCAAGCGCGATCCTGAGCTTTGGGCACGACCTGATCGAGGAGCAGCGCAGCGAAGATGAAATGCAGGACATGGTTCGGGAGGAAGTTCAGCGCCAGCTTGCAGAAAACAACCGGTAAACGCGAAAAATACAGTCTCCCTTATGGAAGAGATATCCAAACTGACAAACAAAGGAGATTGATATTTATGTACGATCACGACTATTATTCAAAGATGGACAAGGCAATGGTACGCGTACTGAAGGCAGTTGCACGTTCAGTAGGGTACGGCTTTATGGGGCTGTATTACTATCTGAAGAAGCAGCCGACCAGACTGTACGAATATATCCGTTACCAGATCCAACTGGAGCGCGATGATCAGCGTGAAACAGAAATTCGCTTCGAGAATTTGAAGCAGCATGGACATATCTGAAAGGCGAGAGCTTACGAGAAATCGTAGGCTCTTTCTTTTTTTATAAATTTTTGGAGGTACAAACATGAACCTGAAAACATTTGCAAAGGCAGTGCGTAGGAGCGCAGGCAAGAACGCATCAAAGATCCTGGGTGGTCTGGCGATCACGGGAAGCATCACGGCGGTCTATTTCGCTGTGACGGCCACCCCCAAGGCCATGATCCTGCTGGACGAGAAAAAGCAGGAGCTGGGAGTGGAAAAGCTGGACGTGAAGACCATTGTCAAGACGGCAGGCCCGGTGTATGTGCCTACTGCGCTGAGCATGGTGCTGTCTGCGGGCTGCGTCATTGGTGCAGTCCATGTGGACGAGCGGCGGAATGCTGCACTGGCAGCGGCGTGCACCCTTTCTGAGAGCGCGCTCAAGACCTATCAAGACAAGGTGCTGGAGGCCATCGGCCCGAGAAGGAACAGGAGATCCGGGAGACTATTGCGCTGGAAAAGATGGCCAAGTGCCCCGAACCGGCAACCATCCAGCCTGCCAAGGGCCTTGCCACGACCGATGTTTCCTACGACCAGCGGGTGAAGTGCTGGGAAAGCCTGACCAACACCTACTTCTGGACGACCAAGGCCATGATCGAAAAGGCCGTCAATGGGGTCAACAAACAACTGCTCAGTGACTTCCGGGTGAGCGAGAATGATCTGTTCGACTATCTGGGCATCGACCACTGCGTCAACGGTGACCTGCTGGGCTGGGACACGGATTCGGGGCTTAACGTTGATATTTTCTATGCGTCCCGGCTGGACGAGGATGGAATGCCCTGCCTGACGCTGGAGTATCACACGCCTCCGAAGTGGCTGGGCGGCTATTGATATTTGACCAGGCGCGAAAAATTCAGCTTCCTTTATGGAGGTAATACTCCGACATTATAAACTTAAAAAGAAAGAGGTAACAAAAATGGACGAAATGACGAACATGAACGAAACTACTATGGAGAACGAGACTTCTGTTGAGGTCGTTCCGGAGGAGAATGTTCAGATGATCGATAACGAGGAAACTTCGAGCAACGGCTCGGGCTTTGGTCTCGCTGTTGGTGCTGTGGGTCTGGTTGCAGCCGTGGGATACGGACTGTACCGGAAGCACAAGGCCAAGAAGCAGAACAAGGACGAGGAGAAGCCGAAGACCAAGAAGAAGATCGTCTGGCAGAAGCCCTGGAAGATCGAGGAGGCCGATTCTGCACAGGAGGATGTTCCTGACGAGGACGTTGAGGAAACTTCTGAAGAGAAGTAATGTTAGGTAAGGCGAGGGCCGATGGAGAAATCTGCGGCTCTTTACTTTTTTGTTTTTGAAAGGATGACAACATGGCACAAGTAAACATGCCGAAGAGCAGCATCGGACAGCAGCCTGCCGCAGAACCCCAGAAGAAGTTCCAGAAGGTCGTCAAGGGAAAAGTGACCCTCAAGGAGCAGAACGATATCCAGAAGATCGCCAACGAGTTCCTGGCCGAGGACCTTAAGACCGTGAAGAACCGCATCGTGGTGGACTATCTGCTGCCCATGCTGAAGAACGGCCTGTGGAGCATTTTCAACTCAGCCGTCAGCATTGCACTGTTCGGCGAGGACCGTTCCCGCGGCAGCTCCTCGAACTATTCCGGCTCCCGCACCCAGCGGAACAGCTACGACACCTACTATCAGGGAGGCTCCGGCAACCGGCAGGGGAATCCGAACCGGGCCGCAGGACGCAGTTTGCAGAACCTGGACTTTGAGTTCCGCGGGGATGCAGACGACACGCTTTCCCAGATGTATGATGCGATTCGCCAATATGGTCAGGTTTCCGTGGGTGACCTGTGGGATCTGATGGGCGTTTCCAACGAGAGCACGGATTACAACTACGGCTGGTACAACTTTGACGGGGCGTTCATCAAGGGCATCCCGGGCGGATATCGCCTGATGCTGCCTCGCCCTGTACCGCTGCGCTGAACAATAAGAAAGGATTGATATTTATGAAGTTCCTGAAAAAGATCGACAAAACCGAAATCATGGAAAAGATGACCCGTACTGCATCCAAGTGCGGCTACAAGCTGAAGAAGGCAAGCCCCACCATTATGATCGTTGGCGCTGCCATTGGTGGTGTGACTGCTACCGTGCTGGCCTGCAAGGCGACCATCAAGGCACAGGATATTCTGACCGAGCACAATGCTCAGGTCGAGAGCATCCACACGACCAAGCAGCAGATCGAGAGCGGTGAGATCCAGCTGATCGAGGGCGAGACCTACACCGAGAATGATTACAAGAGCGATATTACGACCACCTACGTCAAGACCGGCCTGAAGCTGGCAAAGGTGTATGCACCTGCGGTCACCCTGGGTGCGGTATCTCTGGGCTGCATGTTCGGTTCCCACCATATCATGTCCAAGCGCAATGCGAGCCTGACCGCGGCTTATATTGCTCTGGACAAGGCCTTTGAGGAATACAAGAGCCGTGTATCCGACCGCTTTGGCAGCCGTGTTCAGGAGGAGCTGGAGCACAACATCAAGGCTGTGGAGCTCGAGAGCAAGAGCACCAACGAGCAGGGCGTGGAGGAGACCATCAAGGAATACAAGGACATCGCCATGCAGCACACCAGCCCCTATACCTGCATCTTTGACGAGACTGTGGACACCTGGCAGCCCGACAATATGCTGAACCGCAACTACCTGTTCCTGATGGAGCAGGCGGCAAACAAGCGTCTGCGCACCCAGGGTCACCTGTTCCTGAACGACGTTCTGGCATCTCTGGGCACCCACGGGGGTGTGACCCTGAAGACCCCGGAAGGCCAGATCGTAGGCTGGATCTATGACCCGAACGACCCGACCCGACAGAACCACGTGGATTTTGGCGTGACCAACTATGTCAAGGGCGACGAGGCCCTGAACAGTTTCATCAACGGCGGGGAACGCTCGGTGATGCTGCGGTTCAACTGTGACGGGCCCATCATCGACAAGATCTGAGACTGATATTTTGGAGGAATACGCTATGACCAGATTCGTTAAGAGACTGTCTTACCTGTTTGCTGCCATGGCCGGAGTCTGCTTCGTCTCTGGTCTGGCGGTTCTTTCTGAGTGAGGTGGAATGATGGAAACTTTGGAAAGCACTTTCCTGTTTCTGGACTATCTGACCGATACCAAACGCAAGCGCCACATGGTGGGAGGCATTCTGATGAGTGTCTCCCTTTTCTTTGGCGGACTGGCGTTTACCATGATGACGATCAAAGGAGACATCGACAATGAACAAGACCGTGCGTGATATTCTGCTCTTTGCAGCAGGCTTTGGGCAGGTGCCCTTGTGATGCACACCGTTTTCGAGAAGAAATACGAGACCTATTACGGCAAACGGTACGAGGCCGAGCGTGAAAATCTGCGGCAGAAGGAAGCCGATATGGACAAGACCATCGAAGAAAGGGCGACCCAGAAGAGCTTTGAACAGCTGGCCGGGAAGTACCGTACCGAATCTGACCCGGAAGATGTGGTGGCACATGAGGCCATTGAAGTGATCGAGCCGGATCAGTTTGGTGAACTGGACGACTACGAGACTTCCTTCCTGACCTATTACGCGGACGGAAAGCTGGTGTTCGATACGGAGGATCAGCCCGTGGACGAAGATGATATTCCGAAGATCATCGGCAACGAGGCGCTGGACCGCATTGGTGAGTTCGCAACGAGCACTGTTCATGTCCGCAACCACAACTACCACAAGGACTACGAGATTCTCCGGGTTCGGGAGAACTGGCCCGGCAACCACGACGATGAGGAGGATGAATGAACTTTATGAGGGAGAAGGAGCAGTATTATGACTGGCTCTACAAGATCGTCTGCGGCGAATGGGAACCCCGGAACCTCAGCTTTCACCGCTTACTGATGTATCTTTTTAACCGGGATTATATTCCAGCGTGCGAAATGGATGTCTGCCGGGCAACGGACGGTATCAATCTGCGGTACCGCTTTGCATCGGAGAATAATATTCCGTACGGAAAGATCGATGCGGTATTTCAGGGCGTACCCTGCTCTATGCTGGAGATGATGGTGGCGCTGGCGATTCGCATCGAGGAGCACATCATGGAAGACCGCAGCATGGGCAACCGTGTGGGGCAGTGGTTCTGGAGCATGGTCGTCAGCCTGGGTCTGGCTGCCATGGACGACACCCGTTTCAGCGAAGAGCGCGCGGAACCGATCCTGGCCCGGTTTATGGATCAGGGCTATCAGCCGAACGGGGCTGGCGGTCTCTTTACGATTACCCGTACGTCCATCGACATGCGTACCATTGATATTTGGTACCAGTTGATGAACTGGTTGAATGAGAATGAGTTTTGATGACGTATGAATCAAAAATCTGCATCCCTATGGAAGGATTCATTGAGGAAATACTCGACGATTCCCATGTGATGCTGCGAATCACGGCGTGTCGAGACGAGAATAACATTGGTCGGCTGATTCTGGCTGACCCGAATTACTGGAGGAAAATTGACAATGGAACTGACTGATATTTTGATCGACCTGAGCAACAGCAAGGCTGCACTGGAGGTGGCCAACCACACCATCCGCCGCATGAAGGGCAAGTGCATCCGGAAGAACATTCTCATCGCTGGTCTGCTGTGGTTTGGCTTTGTCTCCTGCAAGATGGTGAACGAAGCAGAAAAACAGCGCAAGGAAGCCGATGAGCGTGCCCGCGAGGCAGAGGCAACGCTGGCCAGATGACCCTCCAGCAAGAGAAAACCGTATAAAAACCTCGGAGAAAGGAGGAAGTCAGTTACAAATGATTGATTTCCTGATGATTGCAACGCGGACGGGAAAACGCGGGACAATCGAAATTTATCCAAATTCATCATCAAAAAGTCGAAAGACCTGATGATCCGGGGTTCTGATTTTTACGCGGTCTGGATGGAAGAGCGGGGGCTTTGGAGCACGGACGAACAGGATGCGCTCCAGATGATCGACCGCGCGCTGGATATTTACGCGGAGGAACACAAGCAGGTCTTCAATGACAGCTACCGTGTTCTGCACATGTGGGACGCGGAGAGCGGGATGATCGACAACTGGCACAAATACTGTCAGCGTCAGATGCGGGACAACTACCACACCCTTGACGATACATTGATATTTGCGAACACCCCGGTCAAGAAGGAAAGCTATGCGTCGAAGCGGCTGCCGTATCTTCTGGAGGAGGGGAACATCAGCGCCTACGACGAGCTGATGACTACCTTATATTCTCCCGAGGAGCGAAAGAAGATCGAATGGGCGGTTGGTGCGATCGTGAACGGCGATTCCCGCAAGATCCAGAAGTTCCTCGTGCTTTACGGTCCACCCGGAAGCGGTAAATCGACCGTGCTGAACATCGTCCAGAAACTTTTCGACGGGTACTGGTCGGTGTTCGATTCCAAGTGCTGGGGTCATCGTCCAATGCGTTTGCGCTGGAGGCGTTCAAATCGAACCCGCTGATCGCGATCCAGCACGACGGTGACCTTTCCCGCATCGAGGACAACACCCGGCTGAACTCGCTGGTATCCCACGAGACCATGCTGGTGAACGAGAAGTTCCGCAGCCAGTATTCCAGCCAGTTCAAGTGTTTTATGTTTCTGGGCACCAACAAGCCCGTTAAGATCACAGATGCAAAATCGGGCCTGATCCGACGGCTGATCGATGTGGAACCTACCGGCGAAAAGATTCCTGCAAAAAAGTACCGTGACCTTGTAGCGAAGGTGGACTTTGAGCTGGGTGGCATCGCATGGCACTGCAAGGAGGTATACGAGCAGAACAAACATCTCTATGATGATTATATTCCGACCCGTATGCTGGGTGCATCGAACGACTTTTACAACTTCATGCTGGATTCCTTTTATATTTTCAAGAAGGAGAACGGTGTATCCCTGAAGCGGGCCTGGGCGATGTACAACACCTACAATGACGAGGCAAAGGTAGCGTACCCATACTCGCGCCGTGCGTTCCGGGAAGAGCTGATGAACTACTTCGAGGAGTACAAGGAACGCGCGGAGACCGTGAACGGCGAGCGGGTGCGGAGCTACTACAGCGGCTTCAAAGCGGAGAAATTCAAAGAGTTCCTTGACGAACCTGTGAAGGCAGAAGAACCCACTGCCGAGCCGGAAACGTCATGGATCGAGTTCAAGGAGCAGCATTCTCTCTTCAATGATATTTGCAAGGACTGCCCTGCACAGTATGCGACAGACGATGGCATTCCGATGCGAAAATGGGAGAATGTCAAGTCAAAATTGGCTGAACTGGATGCTTCGAGACTGCACTACGTGAAAGTTCCGGAGAATCACATTGTCATCGACTTTGATATTCCCGGGCCGGATGGAAAAAAGAGCTTTGAGCGCAACCTGGAAGCTGCCTCCAAATGGCCCCGGACCTATGCGGAGCTGAGCAAATCTGGTGCGGGCATCCACCTGCATTATATTTACACCGGCGATGCAACGAAGCTGAGCAGGATCTACGACGAGAACATCGAGGTCAAGGTGTTCACTGGAAAGTCCTCTCTGCGGAGAAAACTGTCGAAATGCAATGATATTCCGGTTGCGACCATCAGCAGCGGCCTGCCACTGAAGGGAGAAACGAAAATGGTTGATACAAAGCAGATCCAGGATGAGCGGCACCTGCGTATCCTCATCAAGAAAGCCCTTGCCAAAGAGATCAGCCCTATACGAAGCCCAGCATTGATTTTATTGCGCACATAATGGACGAAGCCTACGAGGGCAATGTCGTTTACAACGTGGACGACATGCGGAATGCGATCCTGGGTTTCGCCGCCAGCAGCACGAACCAGGCGGATACCTGCCTGAAGATCGTGGCAAAGATGCACTTCAAATCGAAGGATGATATTCAGCGGGAGGCCCCTGCGGGGGAGGAAACGCCATTGATATTTTTCGACGTGGAGGTGTTCCCGAATCTGCTGCTCGTGAACTGGAAGTTCGCCAAGCAGGAGCCTGTGCACCGCATGGTGAATCCTACGCCGGAGGAGATCGAGAGCCTGACAAAGTATCGGCTGGTCGGCTTCAACAACCGCAAGTACGACAACCATATCCTCTGGGCCCGCATGATCGGGATGTCGGTGGAGCAGATCTATGCACTGTCCAACCGGATCATCAACGAGCACACGGGCTTCTTTGGTGAGGCGTACAACTTGTCCTACACGGATATTTTCGACTTCTCGTCGAAAAAGCAGAGCCTGAAGAAGTTCGAGATCGAGCTGGGCATCCACCATCAGGAGCTGGGACTTCCTTGGGATCAGCCGGTGCCGAAAAGCCTGTGGGACAAGGTGGCCGAGTATTGCGACAACGACGTGATCGCGACCGAGACCCTGTTCTACTCGAAAAAGCGTCAGGCAGACTTTGTGGCACGTGAGATCCTGGCAGACCTTGCCGGCATGACGGTGAACGACACGACAAACTCGCTGACAACACGCATTATTTTCGGCAAGGAAAAGCACCCCCGGCTGGTCTACACCGACCTTGCTACGGGAAAATCCGATGCAATCGTGGAAGTCGAGCCTGATATTTTGACGGACTGCAACATCATCAATGCCTTTCCCGGTTACGAATGGGCTAAGGGCGAGGACGGCAAGTACCACAACATGTTCCGGGGCACAGACCTGGGCATGGGCGGTTATGTCTACGCTGAGCCCGGGATGTACACGAACGTAGCCCTGCTGGACGTTGCGTCGTTGCATCCGCATTCGGCTGTTGCCATGAACTACTTTGGCGAGTACACCAAGCATTTCAACGACCTGATGGATGTACGAATCTACGTCAAGCACGGCGAGTACGAGAAGGCAAAGGGGCTCTTTGGCGGCAAACTGGCGAAGTACTCGATGATCCGCAGCAGGCAAAGGCTCTGGCGCAGGCGTTGAAGATCGCCATCAACTCGGTTTACGGGTTGACCAGTGCAAGCTTCGATAATCCATTCCGCAACCCCAAGAACGTCAACAACATTGTGGCGCTTCGAGGGGCTTTATTTATGCGCACTTTGCAGGACGAGGTGCAGCAGCGTGGTTTCAAAGTGGCGCACATCAAAACGGATTCGATCAAGATCCCCGATGCGACCCCGGAAATCATTGCGTACTGCATGGATTTTGCGAAGAAGTACGGCTACACGTTCGAGCATGAGGCGACCTATGAGCGGATGTGTCTGGTGAACAATGCCGTTTATATTGCAAAGTACATGACTGCGGACCAGTGCGAGGCGCTTTACGGTTATATCCCGGGCGACTGCAAGGACGAAGGCGGCGAATGGACGGCGACGGGCACACAGTTCCAGGTGCCGTATGTGTTCAAGACCCTGTTCTCTAAGGAGAAGATCGAGTTCACTGACCTCTGTGAGACAAAGACCGTTTCCAAGGGCGCTATCTATCTCGACAAGAACGAGGACCTGCCTGAAGGTGAACACAATTATATTTTTGTGGGACGCGTGGGACAGTTCTGCCCGATCATGCCGGGAAAGGGCGGCGCTCTGCTGCTGCGGGAAGCGGGCTTGACTGATACCGGCGAACGGAAATATGCTTCTGTGACCGGAGCAAAGGATTACCGCTGGCTGGAAAGCGAGGCGGTCTATCAGCTCCAGATGCAGGAGGATATCGACAAAAGATATTTCAACCGGGAAGTCGATGAGGCAGTTGAGGAGATCTCCAAGTACGGCGACTTCAACTGGTTCGTTGGCGATGACGGCGTTGCTCCATGGACTGCGCCTGACCTTCCATGGAGCGATGCGCAGGAAGAAGCAGCAAGAAATTTTGACGTGAGGTGATATTTTTATGGCGTTCAAACTTTGTGACAGTAACAAACGTGTGATTGGTAACATTACCGATGTTGTTAGAACGGTGGATGGGGAGACGATGATTACACTGGACACAGGCCATACGTTCCAGTTTAAGTCTTATGACATTTATTGGGATAAGGGACATAATTGCTTCATTAACAAACCCTATTACCGGGGTACGTTGAACACCGCACATGCAAAAGAGGCGACGGCAATGAATGCAGCGGTTATTAAGAATGTGATTTTTGCTCCTCCGGCCACGATCGTTTACTGGTCGGATGGTTCCAAGACCGTTGTGAAGTGCAGCGAGAAGGATGTTTTCGACCGGAGAAGGGGCTGGCCATGGCGATCGCAAAGCGTTGCGGCGGTAACAAGGGCAGCTATTACAAGGAGATCCAGAGCTGGGTCGAGAAGAGTGGGAAGAAGTATCCCGGGAAGCCCACTGCCGGAAAAGCTGTCGATCTGGATGTGCTGAAAAAGTACAGTTCTGAGGCAAATAAGGATTTTGAGAAGTTCCTCAGCGCGGTCATGAGCAACAATCAGTCTGGTACACTTCTCCACCTGACAGCACTCGTGCAGATCTGAAAATTCTGGAAAATGAATTCAACAAGTAAAAAGGAGACTGATATTTATGTACACCAAGCGCCAGAAAGTCAATATTGACGACACCCGTTTTATCTTTACCACCAACTTCAGCGGTGATCCCAACCGTGATCGCTTTGGCTCGGACAAGCGCCGCGTCAATGTGGTGATCCCGACCATGGATCTGGTGAATCACCTCATGGATCTCGGCGTGAAGGTTCGTCAGACCAATCCGAATCCTGAGCGTACCTACGACGAGCCGTTCGTTCCGACCTACTTCGTGCCGGTGACGATCAACATGGATTCCAAGTGGCCCCCGCATATCTACTGGGTCACCACTTCCGGCAAGCGCCTGCTCTGCAACACGGACACGATCAGCCAGCTGGACTTTATCCGGGTCAAGAACGTCTGTCTCCAGGCAAACCTTGTCGAGAAGCGGAACGCACCCGGCGAGTACAGCCTGTATGCGGATGTGATGTATGTGGAGCAGGATGCGGATGCTGATCCGTATGCAGAGCGCTATGCCCGGTTTGCAGCTCCTGAAGCAGACATGGCAGAGCCGAGCGACCACACCGAAATTCCGTTCTGAGGTGAAGCATATGAAGAAACTGTTTATCAGCGCACCGATGAAAGGCCGCACTGAAGCACAGATCCGGGCAACCATGGAGCAGATGCACCATATTGCTGAGGCTGTGTTTGGCGAGGAGCTGGAGGTGATCCAGACTTATATTTCTGATGATCCTCCGGCTGATGCGAATCAGGCAGTCTGGTACCTCGGCGAGAGCATCAAGAAGATGGCGGATGCAGACTACTTTATCGGGATCTACGATGAGGAGAAGGCGTTCCGTGGCTGTGCGGTCGAAAACCTGGTTGCCCGTTCGTATAATATCCCGAGCTATGTGATCAACTTTGGTTTCGTAGCCCCTGATGTTACGGCGGCTCGTGCAAAAGCCAACCGGAAGTACAACAGCTATTATTGATCATTGATATTTTTCGAGTGCCGAGGTCAGTCCCTGGTCGAATGCCCAGTCGGTGAGTGCCCACGTCGCAAATGGCGGCTCTAAGGAAACAGCTCGATTTATATTTTTGATGTGCAATTTGGGAGGTTGACAGTATGAAAGTTCTGAGGGTTCGCCCAAAGCATTACCCTGAAGTGATCGACATTGACTGCTCTCTGGAATCGCTCCAGAAAGAGGTGGAAGGCCCGATTCAGGCTGTTTACCCGTGGGACGATGAGGTGGCATTGATTTGCAACGAAGAAGGAAAGCTGTATGATGATTGCATGGAGAAACTCAACCGGACGCTCGACGGTCCTTATGGTATCCCCATTGATATTATCGTTGGAACATTCCTGATTGTAGGCCTCACGGAGGATGATTTCGGTGAGCTTTTGCCGGAATTCGTCGAGAAGTACGAGAAGATGTTCCATCAGCCGAGAAAGTTCGTCGCCTACACGGATAGCGAAGGCAAAGCGCATCTCGACGTTGATTATTGTACACCTGAAGAATAAGCACATGAGAACCCTGGAGAAATCTGGGGCTCTTTTATTTGAGTCATTAGCATGGGCTGTACGGTGGGTTCGATTCCCGCATGACTCACAACCGGGCCAGAGAGCCTGATATTTTGAACGAAAAAAGGAGTAAGGAGTATGAGCAGAGTAACAGTAAAAGAGATCGTCGATTACATGGTTTCGGAGGGGACGCAGAATACCAACTACGGCTGCTGGGCCTTTGATATTCCGGAACTGTGCGACAAGTTCGACCTTCCGCTGGAATGGTTCTATGAGCACAACGATGATATTTGCCGCGAACTTGGCGAGCGTGATGAGGTTGCTGATTACGAGCAGAACTACGATTGGAACAACCATCCGCTGGATTACGACCTGGTTTACTACACGGACTTCTGTCATTTTGAGGAGGCGTGATATTTATGGGCGGACTTCGCAGAGTGGATAAGCTTGCAAAAAATGCGGCGCTATGATGTATCAGGTTCCGTCAAAAAGATTGTACTGCGATAAATGTCGAGACACCATACCGCGTAACATGTCAAAGACGGAAGAAAAGCCTAAAAAGCTCACACTGTCAGAAATCATGCGCGAAGCAGACAAGGAGGGCTTGCAATATGCGTCCTACTGCAAAAAGCACGGACTTTACTAAGAAAAAAGAGCTCTGGAAGGTGTTCAGAAAGCACCGGAAAGAGCTCTTTGCTTATACCGTCAGAGGGGAGGGCGAAGATGAGGAAGAGGCGACGATCTCGCTTCTGGCCTACGAGAATCACTGCAAGAAAAGTGACATTTATGTGACGTTGGAAATGAGGTGAGCGACTGATGGCAGGTGTAACGCTCTACGACTATCAATTGGATGCGATCAACCGTATGAAAATCGGCTGCATCTTATGCGGAGGCGTAGGAAGCGGAAAATCGAGAACGAGTTTGGCGTTCTATTACAAACTTTACGATGGGGAGGTGAACACGGAGAATTATGTACGCATGACAGAGCCCCCGGATCTTTACATCATCACGACTGCCCGGAAACGGGACACCGGAGAGTGGGACGAAGAACTGGCCCATTTCTATATGTCTACAGATCCAGAGCATGATATTTACGAGCACAAGGTCGTTGTGGATTCCTGGAACAATATTGGAAAGTATGTTGGCGTAAAGAATGCGTTCTTTATATTTGACGAGCAGCGAGTCGTTGGAAAGGGCGCATGGGTGAAATCGTTCTACAAAATTACGCAAAATAACGAGTGGATTCTGCTCAGCGCCACCCCCGGGGACTGCTGGACGGATTATATCCCGGTGTTCATCGCCAATGGGTTCTATCGAAACAGAACGGACTTCAACAATCAGCATGTGGTATACAGCCAATTCTGCACGAAGTACCCGAAGATCGACCGGTATCTTAACACTCAGCGCTTGGTACGGCTGCGGGAACGGATTCTGGTTGACATGGACTTCGAGCGGCCGACGGTATCGCACCATGAGAATGTATTTGTGGATTACGACAAGGTGAAGTATCTGTCAATCTGCAAGAACCGGTGGAACCTCTGGGAAAACAAGCCAATCGAGACTGCCAGCGAGTTCTGCTATCTGCTGCGGAAGTTGGTGAATACGGATAAGAGCCGTCAGCAGGAAGTGCTTGATATTTGCATGACCAGGCCACGAGTGATCATCTTCTATAATTTCGATTATGAGCTTGATATTCTGATGGGTCTGGATTACGGCAAGGATACAGAGGTGGCGCAGTGGAACGGCCACAAGCACCAGCCGCTTCCTGAAGGCGACAGGTGGGTGTATCTGGTGCAGTACAATGCCGGTGCTGAAGGCTGGAACTGCATCAAGACAGACACCATTATATTTTACAGCCAGAACTACTCATATAAGATCATGGAGCAGGCCTCTGGGCGTATCGACCGACTGAATACACCTTACAAGGATCTGTACTACTACCATCTGAAGAGTAGGAGCGGTATTGATCTTGCGATTTCGAGGGCACTGAACTCGAAGAAGGCGTTTAATGAGAGGAAATTTTATGGAGAATGAGGAGGTTCACTGATGAGAAACATATCGAAAAAGACTCGGAAAAAGATTAACAAGATTCTTTTAAGTGACCACTTTAAGAAAAAGTTGGGAGTTACGCAGGATACATTAGTGTATACTCCGAATCCTGAAAGTCCATTGTCTGCAATTTGGCATCACATCGAGGTTCGGCATGATGGTACAATCTTTGGATATTTGCTGGATAATAAGGTTAAATATGTGGTCATAGGATCGGTAAACCGCAAAAAGGCTCGACAAACAATAAGAAGTCCTGAACAGTTCTTCCATCCAAGATGTCATTTCGCAAGGCAGAGCAAGCAAATTGCATTCAGACTCAAGAAAATGGGAGAAGATAAACTTGCACGTCTTTTCGATGATGATGCGGCATTGCTTCTAATCATCAACATGTGGAATTTAGAAATAGAAGATGACGATTTCTCGTTTGTAACACAAGACATGATTAGTCCAATATTGGAGGGTAAAACAAATGATTAGAGATTCTGGAGATCGCACGGAGTTTGAAACCGGTGCCAAGCGCAATATTTATGATTTTTTGAGGTTTGCTGCGACGATCTCTGAGAAACTTGCAGATGTCTTAAACGCGATTGCGGAATGCAGCGAGAAAGTGACAGCTTGTTTTATGGACTTGTTTGAAGAAATCAAGAGGCAGCCATCGAAGATGATTCTACAGAAGCTGCGTCCTGACTACAAGGACAAGTGCAAAATCCGGTGGCTTGATATTCCCAACAAGGTTATGCAGGGAAGAATCAGGAGGTTCTGCTAATGGGAAATATTTCAAAGAAAAACAGAAAGAAGCTTGTCAAAGTTATCAATGCTAATTGTCATCGTGTAACGCACTTTGGAGAGCAAAATGTAACGTTTGTTCCTTACGACAGCAGCCCACTGTCTGCTATTTGGAAATATCTCTGCATCAGAGATGACGGTGTTTTTACAGGTCGTTTCTTAGTTGATCGAAGCGAAAAACATATTCCTTTTAGCGAGAGATACTGTTGCATCAATGCTCCAGAACAATTATTTGCTCCAAGAGCGCATATCGAAATCGGCAAACAAATTGTCAACAGACTAAAAGAACACAACCAGCTTTATGCTGTTTATTACACATGGAGGAAAAGGAAATGATTAAAGATTCCGGAGATCGCACCGAATTTGAAACTGGTGCAAAACGTGATATGCACGCAGGGAAGGGGCGAATGGATCTTCTGCCTGGTATGGCATTATGGAGGTCAGCAAGCACTGCGAGGAGGGTGCACTGAAGTATGGTGAGCATAACGTAGACAAGGGTATTCCGCTGCATTCGCTGCTGGACAGCGCTTTTCGGCATCTGGCAAAGTACATGGTCGGGATGGACGACGAAGACCACCTGCGCGCTGCCTGCTGGAATCTGCTGTGGGCTCTTAACCAGCGCGTGACCCATCCGGAGTTGGATGATAGGTTTCGTCCGAAAGATAAGAGTATGGGTAGTGTTTCGGAAAAAGACGATAGGATCATTCGTTGCCACAACTATAAATGCAAAAAATATCTGACCGATTCAGAAAAACATCTTATGCCTGGTGTACGGGCGGTATACGTCAGCATTGCCCGTATTGCGGCTATGTTACAGTAGTTGCTCTGGAGGACGTGGACTATGAATAACTGGATGCGCGAAGTGGACTATGCGACCTACTGCCCGAAGTGCAAGAGCTTCAAGGTGCTTGAGACGGATGAACTGCAACGAGTGCCTGACGGAGTGTGCGCGGGAGGGTACGGCTAAGCCTCTGAAGTTCGAAGAGAAGACGCGAAAATAACAAGCTCCTTTATGAGGTAAACTCATATTTGAAAGGAGATACTTATTATGAAAAAAGACGTGGAAAATTGGTATTAGCACTATTGCTGGTATTGTCGGAGCGTGTGTGTTGATTCGTGTTCACAATGCAGAGGTTTGCAAAGTATATTGCGAACGCTATGGAAAAGGATATGATGAAGGATATGCACTTAGCTTTATCAAGGAAAGTTGATAGGTGCCAATGACATGTATATGAATGCTCATAATGGGAGTGAATATTTCAATAATTATATGATTGAAGCTAGGAAGGAATTTGTTGAGACAAATACAAAACTCAATAAATAAGAGAACTGGGCCGTGGAGAAATCTGCGGCTCTTTATTTTCTGAACTGTAACAAAAAGGAGCGATTCAAATGCACGAGATTCAGGAAAAAGCCACGACCCATAAGGTCTTCATGAAAATCATCCGCCCTTGGCCCGGACGAAGCGATATTTAGAAAAGTTCTCTGATTTAACCTCGAACGGTATGGCAAGGTTTCGCTTTGAGGGTGATAACTACGATACCATCGCCCATGTGAGCAATATGGAATATAAGGTATATGACTGATTTCAAATCTAATACACGAAGAAAGGAGTAACTATGCTACGAAAATCGCTGAGTATGTCAAAAAGATATTCTGTAGGATAATTTGAAAATCTATATTTGAAGGAAGATGCTTGTATGCAACGTATGAACATCAAATGTTGCCATTGTGGAGACTATACCCCATTTATCACAGAGGAGAACATTGAAGTTATTCCTCAAGTTAATCTCACAAGAACCGACATGGATATTTTGGACTATATCGCTGAGGCATTGGCGAAATGCGATTGCTTGTGTACGTGTAATTTCTTACGCCGGGTTCAGAGTGAAGTGACCAAAATCGTAGAGTATCAGGAGGAACGGTGAACGCTAAATGATATTTGCTGAAGAGGATTTGAACTCTTTGAATGCTATTGCTGGACTATTGGTTCATTCGGGTGTGATAGTCAGGCTGGCTGTGTGCTTTATATTCAGCATAAAATCGCAAAGACCATGGAGGCTGACGAAAGGAAATGCAGAAATGAGAAACATGTCTAAGAAAACCTGGAAACTCCGGGTTTGGAATCACATGACCGAGATGCAGAAGCTGGATATTCTGCTGAAGCACGCTAAGGTTCCGCATACTTATGGCCGTCGCTGGCCAGAGATGGACAGACCGAACTGTCAGGAGTATCTTCCGGGCGGACGACACGATTGTGGTGAGCAAATCATTGCATATGATGCTGCTGGAAATCGTATCTGGGATGGCATTTGTGGTTGGGGTTCCTATGGCTTTGAGCAGGGGCTTATCGAGGTGACGGGTAGGCAGGCACTTGGCCTTGATGATGCTGAGGGCTGGCTCACGGCTCGTCAGGTCACAAAGATGTGGAGGTGTAGAAATGCTGCGCAAAATCGTTGATTTCGTCAAAAAGATACTCTGGACAGAGCCGGTGGTTTCGACAGTCAACACGCTGAAAGATGCCATGCGGGATCTTGAGGTGGCCCGGAATCACTTTGAGAACTGTGATCCGGAGTTTATCACGGCTGCTATCTTCGAGCTGAACGCTGCGGAGAGCCGTCTGGATGCGGCGAGGAGGTGTGCGGCATGACAACAAACCTTTGGGAGAAGATCGGCCATATGCTGGGGCATATTCTGGCGGCAACGCTGGTTATTTGCGCATGGCTGATCATTATTGCATTTACGCTGAAGGTAATCTGGTTCATTCTGTTCCGGATTCTGCTTTGAGGTGATAACATGGAAGACTACGAAGAAGCAGTCGAGAAAACTATAACTTATACGCTGATGTTAAGCCTTATACTCAAGTCATTTATAGAGCGAATGGACTTACTACTTGCAACGTCTGTTTTGCCCAGGCAAAGGCATTTAATGACCTGGACATAAGAAATGTTGCGGACTTATATTCCGAGGATTATGAGCTTCAGAGAAAGGTTTTAGTCAGACAAAATGCCAAAGTAAAAGATGTCGCCAAGCTTTTAGAGAACGGCGACATTAGCTACGCAGATGCCCGTGAATGGTGCATAGAGAATGATGTCTCACTTGGGCAGTTCGACAGGTGGCTTTATGGTGCGCTGAGAAAGTCTGATACCCCTGCCCGGGTGGAACCGAAAGAACCGTGGCCATATCGAGTGGTGGCAGGCATAAACCGGGTGCTGGAGATTCTGCTTAACTCGATTTTGGAGGATTTTACATGAGATGTTGTCCGGTATGCTATTCAAAAGTGAGGCCAACTGTATACGTAACAGCGACCACTGGGACAAGCCTGGAAATCAAGTATAAGATTCAGTGTCGGAATTGCGGATTTGGATGCGATAAAGCAGGCAGTGTCATAGTGCAATATGATGAAGAAACAATGAACCCAATAGCAGATGATCATGGCTTACGGAAACTTATTAGAGACTGGGATTCTATTTTGCGAGATCCTGATAGAGAAAGGCTGGCTGATATATGAAGTACACATTTTGGTTTGAATGTACCGACAATGGTGGTGGACATCAGGCTTTTGAAGTCAAAGCAGAGAATAAGCAGGAGGCCATCAAGAAGGGCATGGCGTTTGCAAAGAAACATGCTTCGGGTGATATCTGTGGGGATTGGGAATGCAAAATGATATCGGAGTGGACAACATGAACAACGACTTCGGAGCACTTACGATACTTGCACCTAAATGCCAGAAGTGTCCGAAGGTGGAAACTTGCGACCATAAGCAACTGGCTCATCTCGGATACATTATCCCAATCGAGGATATTGGCATCAGTATGGTGGCCCAAAGAGGTAATGGAAAGAGCCTGCGGCAGCTTGAAATCATTGATTCATTGATGAAAAGGAGAACTAATTATGAAAATCGTTGAACCTAAGTACGAAATCCTCACTGATATTTCTGAGGGAGGCATTAAGGAGCTCCAGCAGATCGAGCGGGTGGCCCGGGTCTGCTACAAGAGCGAGGACAAGATCGTTCCTGATGGCTCATCGGCTAAGAAGCTGGTGGGCTTTCTGGTGAAGCAGGGGCATGAGGCTATGCTGGAGCATTCTCAGCTGAGCGTGCTGTTCACATGTGACCGTGGTGTGGCGAACGAGCTGGTGCGGCATCGCATTGCTTCGTTTGCACAGGAGAGCACCCGGTACTGCAACTACTCGAAGGAGAAGTTTGGCAATGAGCTTACGTTCATCTGGCCGTCCTATATCCGTGGTGAGCAGTATTGCGAACTGAACGATAGCGAGGTTACGATCAAAAGCTCGTTCTTGGAAGCTATGACCTACGCCGAAAAGGACTACAAGCTGATGATCGCAAACGGTATGCGTCCCGAACAGGCCCGTTGTGTACTGCCGCTGTGCTTGAAGACCGAGATCGTGGTGACTGCCAACTACCGTGAATGGCGCAATATCTTCAAGCTGCGTACTCCTGTGGCGGCCCATCCTCAGATGAGAGAGCTCATGTGCCCGCTGCTGATGGAGCTTCAGAAGAAGATCCCGGTGGTGTTCGATGATATTTACACGTACTGGCCTGCGGATGACCAGACACGGAAAGGAAGTATGGTGAAGTAAGCATGAAAGGAATTGATAAGAAATATATTGACGTGCTGCAACAGTTTGGCTTTCATTTATACACGACCGAAACCGAGTATAAATTGTGCTATAACACGATAGGTGGAACATTCTCTGCAAATTTTAATGACGAGAATTTTGTAGAGAACCTAATCAACTTTGCAGAGACATTTGATCCGAGTGCCTATGTCTCGATTGAAATCGAGGGCCCCTGCTCAATCAAAGAGCTTGCCGAGACAGTTAAAAGTATGGAAAAAATTCAGCTTCTCCTCCTGAAAGTAGCTCTTGCGTTTGTAAAGATCGATAAAGAAAGCATGGTGAACGAGAATGCAGCAAAGAACGTATGATTTTCTCGCTAAGTTGAAGTTCCCATGCTGACCTTCGGCGGGGAGCTGATGGGCGAGGCTGTGGAGATGGTCGTCGATGACTTGAACTCGCACCGATTTATGTCCATGAGGGATATCGAGGCATCACTGCAGATAAGTTCAATTGCAGCCCTGGTGTTGCGGATCGCCGGATGCGGTATGCGCTGGATATGGCTGAGTATCGCTCTGATGGGGTTAATATTGAGCTGGAGAATTTGAAGAGTACGTACGATATTAAGGTGCTGTCGCTGAAGAAATTCTTGTATGCGGCGGGGAGAAGTTTGATGACGGAGGTGAGTGTGGGTAATGACTGCGGGTGAATTTAACGAACTGGCCAAGCAGGGGAGAGTATGGGCTAAGATCGTGGCTAATTTTAGCGGTGAATACGGGCTGGTTGAGAAAATTTCCGGTTTGACGAACCAGTTTGTGAGGTTTCGATTCAAAGGTAAGAAGTGCGATACAATCATCTCGCCGGAGAATGTGATGTTTGAGATTGAGGACTAAAGTATGAAACTGGATAAAAATGTTATTTTGGTGAGGCCACCCTGATTTACTTGACTATGGACAGAGCACATGATATCCTAAATACATGACGAATAGGAGGTGCTTTTATGGCACGGACGGTAAAATGCCCTGGCTGTGGTGCGGATCTTACGGTGAAAGATGACAACCGGGACTTTATGTTTTGTGAGTTCTGTGGGACGAAGATTCGGCTCGATGACTATCAGGAGACACATCGGTTTGTGGATGAAGCACGAATCCAAGAGTCCAAGGATGCGAAAGAACTTGAGCTTAAGAAGATGGAGCAGGAGAGATGGCGAACCGAAGACGCTAACAAAACTGCTGCTACTTATTTCAAGTGGCTTGGAATCGTCATTGTGATTTTGGTCATAGCGTATATAATTTGCATGGGCTTAGGTATCGCTTGATGCCCACTTCTGCCCATTTTATTTTTCGCAGTTTTTGGGATTTTTCGAGAAACGTCAAAAAATGCCATTTTTGTGGCCAAAAACCCACTTTGTGGCCAAAAAATTTATATAAAAATGGCCACAAATTTAACGTAAATACGTTAAAAATATGCAGTTTGGCCAAAAACCCACTTTTTTCTTTAACTTACTTAAAAAAAATGAAAAAATATATATAGTAATAGAGGATAAAAAACGGGTTGCCATAGCGAGTTTTTACCCATTTCCACCTTGCAAAAGAGCGCCAAATAGTGTATTCTTAAAGCACCGTGTACGAACGTAGCACTCCTAACATATATGAGGTGAAAAGTTATGGATAAGTACGGTATTGAACATTGGATTACAACTGACCAATATGGAAATGAAGTTGAATGCTTTGCAAATAAATTTGCAGAGGTTCATACGAAACGTCCGATTTGTGTTTGTGGTGAGCCGATGGTGGAAACTCGTGAACTCGAATGGGACTGCCCTAAATGTGGGGCACACCTCGAAGCGAAGATGTTTCCAGAAGTATCAATCTGATGATATATGATCTGTAACCTTGAGCCGGATGAAGACTACGGAGAGTACAAATATATGGAAGATGACGATGGTAGTCGAGCTTTCCTTGCTGGTGCACCGGGATACGAGATTGATTTCTTTCACCTAATTTAATATAGCCACGGCATTGCCTCTGCACGAAAAATGCAGGGGCTTTTTCTTTTTTCTCTGAAAATTTCTAAAAATTCACATTTTTTTCCTAAAAACTCACGCGAGAAAAACATCCCCTTTTATGGGGGGAATAGAATGCGTCTCAGGATGCACTATTCCTCTTATTTTGGAGGTTGTATCATGCTCGAAAACAAATTCAAGACAGGATTGATAAGGGAACTGAAAGAACGCTTTCCCGGCTGCATGGTTGTCCATCTTGACCCAAACGAGATTCAGGGAATCCCCGATCTCTTGGTTCTCTACGGCACAACATGGGGCGCATTGGAGGGCAAGAAGTCAGCGAGTGCATCTCATCGTCCAAATCAGGACTATTACGTTCAGCAGATGGACGAGATGAGTTTTGCGGCCTTTATCTATCCCGAAAACAAGGAGGAAGTTCTTAATGAACTGGCGAGATCATTCGAGGCTCACGGGGAAACATGCCCTCCTCGGAGCAAGTAACTACCATTGGTTGAACTATGACGCAGATAGATTGACCAGTGCAGTTCTTAATTACCAGGCGAAGGAACGGGGAACACGGCTGCACGCATTTGCAGCAGAGTGCATTGATCTGAAGCAAAAACTGCCTAAGAACAAGAAAACCCTTAATACCTACGTGAACGATGCCATTGGTTTCCGCATGGATACCGAGCAGGTGCTGTATTACAGTGACAACTGCTATGGAACTGCGGATGCCATTTCGTTCAACGATGGGTTCCTTCGCATCCACGACTTAAAAACCGGAGCTGTTCCTGCACACATGGAGCAGCTCTTTATTTATGCCGCTCTGTTCTGCCTGGAGTACGGATACCACCCGAAAGATATTCGGATGGAGCTCCGCATCTACCAGAACGATGAAGTTTGGGTCGAGAATCCTACTGAAGAGGAAATCAACCCCATCATCGCTAAAATCAAAGAGTTCGACCCGATCATCACCGATATTTTGTTAGGAGTGGCAGCATGAATCCGATTGAAAAAGACCTCTGTTCTTATTTTGGCATCACTTCCGAAAGCAATATCCTGGAACACTACGGCACCAAGCGGCATTCTGGTCGCTATCCTTGGGGTTCTGGCGACAATCCGTATCAGCATTCCGGCGATTTCCTGTCTCGTGTGGAGGAACTCAAAAAGAAGGGACTCTCGGAGAAAGAGATTCTGGAGACCATCAACAATTCTCTCCCTGATGAGTATAAGATGGGTCTGACTGAGTTCCGTACAGCCCGCCAGAAAGCAGGTCACGACCGCAAGGCATTGGAGTACGATCAAATTCGTGCGCTGAAGGATGACGGTCTTGGCTGGAAGGAAATCGGCGACAAGCTTGGCATGAGCGAGTCCAGCGTGCGGTCTAAGTATAACAATGCTATCGGTGAAAAAGCCAGTCAGGCTGAGAAGATCGCTGCGACTTTGAAAGCAGAAGTCGATAAGAAGGGCATGATTGATATTTCCGAGGGCGCGAATCAGGTCCTCGGCGTGTCGGAAAGCAAGCTGGACGAGGCTGCTTATATTCTGGAAGCAGAATATGGGTATCAGCGCTATGGCGTTGGCATCAGGCAGCCGACTAATGCCCGTCAGCAGACAAACATTACCGTCCTCGCGAAGCCTGAATTTGACCAGAAATATGCTTACCAGCATCAGGATCAGATCGATTCTCTGGGCGATTACCATTCTGATGACGGCGGCGAGACCTTTACGAAGCTTCAGCGCCCTTCCAGTCTGGACTCCAGTCGTGTTGCGATTCGTTATGGCGACGAAGGCGGTTTGGATAAAGACGGCGTTATGGAGATTCGCCGTGGGGTTCCTGACCTTGATCTTGCAAGAGCCATTATGCACAGGTTCGTATCCTTGTTGACGGTGACCATTATCTGAAGGGCATGGCAGTCTATTCTGATGATCTGCCGGATGGTGTGGACGTTATGTTCAACACCAATAAGCCTTCTGGCACGCCCAAGATGAAGGTCCTTAAAGAAGCAAAAGCGGACCCTGACAACCCGTTTGGCGCAGCTATCAAGCCAACGGCCAGAGTATGTATATCGGTGATGACGGCAAAGAGCACCTCTCGCCGATCAACAAGCTGAAGGAGGAGGGCGACTGGGACACGATGTCTCGGAATGTCTCTTCTCAGTTCCTTTCCAAGCAGCCCAAGAAGTTGATCGAGAACCAGCTTAACCTCACTGTTGCGGATTATAAAGCCCAATATGATGAAATCATGCGGTACGATAATCCTACGGTCAAGAAGAAACTGCTCAATGATTTTGCTGATACGGTTGAAGGAACATCCATGACTCTGAAGGCATCTGCTTTCCCGGGCCAGTCCACGAAGGTTATCCTGCCGATCAATAAGATTAAGGAGACAGAGGCTTATTGCCCTACCTATGAGAATGGCACCAGACTTGCACTGATCCGTTATCCTCATGCAGGTACCTTTGAGATTCCCATCGTGACCGTCAACAACAAGAATGTCAGCGGAAAGCGGAATCTCGGTGCAATTCAGGACGCAATCGGCATCAATGCAAAGGTTGCAGAGCGGCTTTCGGGTGCAGACTTTGATGGCGACACGGTTATGGCAATCCCTGTTACCGACAAGGTCAACATCAAGTCCACCCGTGCATTGAAAGCATTGGAAGGTTTCGATCCCAAGACCGCTTATGCAGTTCCTGAAGGCAATCCGAACAATGTCAGGCTGATGAAGAAAGAGGAGAAGCAACGCGAAATGGGCGTGATCTCCAACCTCATCACCGATATGACGTTGCGAGGTGCCGATGAGGACGAGCTTGCACGTGCGGTTAAGCATTCCATGGTTGTTATCGATGCGGAAAAGCACAAGCTGGACTATAAGCGCTCTGAGCGCGAAAATGGTATCCCCGAGCTGAAGCAGAAGTGGCAGATTCGTGTGGACGAGGAAGGCGCTACGCACTATGGCGGCGCATCCACGCTCCTGTCTCGCCGTAAGCAGACGGTTCGTGTGCCCGAGCGTCGTGGTAGTGTTCGTGTCGATAAAGAAACCGGCGAGTTCATTTACAAAGAGAGCGGGCGTACCTTTATCGACCCTAAGACTGGTAAGGAACGTAAGGCCGAGGATGCAGTCAGTCTGATCTCCGAAACAAAGGATGCACGTACGTTGTCTTCTGGCACCATCCAAGAGAATCTGTATGCAGACTTCTCCAACAAGCTGAAGGCCATGGCTAACCAGGCACGCAAAGAGGCGGTCAATATGAAGGGCATCCAGCGTAACCCTGAAGCGGCTAAGACCTATGCGCCTGAGGTTGCATCCCTGAAAGAGAAGTACAACAACATGATCGCTAACAAGCCTAAGGAACGCAAAGCAATGCTGATTGCGAATGCTAATATTAAGGCGAAGATTCAGGAACAGGGACTTGATCCTACAATCGACAAGAAAGAAATCAAGAAGATCTCTTCTGTTGAGATGCAGCGCGCTCGCGATTCTGTTGGTGCAAGTGGACGCAAGTCCAAGGTTACCTTCACGGACAGGGAATGGGAAGCTGTTCAGGCTGGCGCAATTTCCGACAATATGTTGACGAAATTCCTTAATTCGTCTGATTCTGACGAAATTGTAAAACGTGCAATGCCGAAAAATGTTACTGTTATGACTTCTGCAAAGATGTCCAAAGCAAACGCAATGCTGAGAAGCGGTTATTCTTATGCTGAAATCGCCAAGGCCTGCGGTGTTCCAGAGTCCACGGTTTACAGCGCGCTCAACAAATAACAATCAATTAAGAAAGAGGCTTTGAATAATGGTTCGATGCTTTCTCACCACCTTTGACAACCCGTACAGTCCGCACGAGGAGTTCGAGAAGTGGTATCAGTACGATATCGAGCACGGCTACAACTCTTCCGGTTTGCTTATGAGGATCGCCGAAACCTCCTCTCAGTTCACGGACAACGAAAATGCCTATGAAATTGAGAAGGCAATCGACAAGATCGTTGCTGCCGACCCGATAAACATCTACAAGAAGCTCAAGATCACCGTGTCTGACGGGGGCACACTCGGCCAAACCGTGTAAACCATAGGGAGGGGGTCTCAAAATCGACACCCCCTCTCAAATCGCGCCGGTCTTTGATATTTCCCCCGGAGGGAAAATTGATATTTGGGCTTTAAGAAGAAGTGACCTATATAAGGGAAAATAGTATCCTTATCGAGCAGGGTCACATAGAGACAATTGCCCGAGGCTCTGGGGAGTAGACCAGGGCTTCGGCAGTTTTTGCAAGGGCTCATGGGAGTAGTATCCTCCTATATGTTTGGGTTCAGGGCTTTCGTGATGTTCAACCTCCATTGGGCATGATCTGCTTTTTCTTCTCCTTTCAAATGAGACAGGCTTAACTGGTACTACTGCGACTCCCATGAACCCTTGCAAAAGCAAAATAGGAATGTGAAACGAGGTTATTGCAATGAAACCTAAGAAGTCTGCTCCGGGTGAAATGTCGGCTGCAACTTCGCGGCCTGCAAGCACCCCGGAAGCACAAGAAAACTATATGATCAACCTGGCGATGAAGCTGGTTGAGAAACGACTGCTGGAAGGTACAGCATCCAGCGCTGAGACGACCCATTTTCTGAAGCTGGCGACCTCTAAGAACGAGTTGGAGAAAACAAAGCTGGAAGAGGAAAACAAGCTGCTGCGGGCAAAGACCGAGGCACTACAGAATGCAAAGCGCTATGAGGAGATGTACGGGAAGGTCATTGCTGCTATGAATAAATACAACGGCCTGGGAGAGGATGACGAGTATGACATTGATTGACGTTGCAGTTGCCCTGAGCATGGTTGTGATGATTATTTTCGTATCACTATTCTTTGCCGAGTGGGTCGAGAAGCACACCCCAGAGTTATGCACTTGAGATATTTGCGCATTTCGGAATGCCTATGTTACTGTGGTGTGTAATGTTGGCGCTATATGAATTGCTGCGTAAGAATGGGGTAGTTGGGTGAAATGTCAATAACGAACATCCAGATGCTATTGGCTGTACTGTGGTTATGCAGTTTTGCAATCTTCATGGTGGCCGTATACTTGGGGAAGCATCCGGAAAACGCTGTAAGTACGACCATGCTGTATGCTCTCGGGGTACTGTCTGGGGCTATTGCATTCTGCGAGATACTGGAGCTGTTTGCATGAAAAGCTACACGGAACTTTGCACCTGCCGACATACGAGGAGAGGCTGGAGTATTTACAGCTGCACGGGGAAGTGGGGAGAGATACCTTTGGGTTTGACCGATGGCTGAACCAGGACTTCTACCAATCGAGAGAGTGGCGGCAGTTCCGAGACAGGATCATTGCCCGGGACATGGGCTGTGACCTGGGGTGCAAAGACCATCCGATCACAGACTGGGTGCTGCGGGACGGAAAGCCGATCCGACCGAGGATCTCGATCCACCACATAAACCCCATAACAAAAGATGACGTTCTCCAGCACAGTGAAAAGCTGCTTGACCCGGAGAACGCTATTTGTGTTTCGGCGGCAACGCACAAGGCGATCCATTACGGCACCGGTCAAAATAAGAATATGCTGGATGGTGAACGGAAGCCGGGCGACACCTGCCCATGGAGGAAATAAAAATGAGCGCTTATATTTATCACCATGGCATCAAGGGCCAAAAGTGGGGCGTGCGCCGGTTCCAGAACCCGGATGGAACATTGACGAGTGCGGGGAAAGCGCGGAAGCGTGCCATGGATGTAAACAAAAACATGGATGCTGTAAACGAAATTGTAAAAACAATGTCGCGAAAAGACAAAGAACTCCTCAACCTTGATGGGGATGTTTATCAGGAAAGAGCCGAGGATGGGTATGCATACGTAAAACGCTTTGTTGAAAAATCAGGGGATGTGCCTATTTCTTTTTTGACATCATTGGCGATGAAAAAGGAGTAGCGGTCTCTATTGGAACGAGAGCTGGAAGTAAGTATCGGAACAAGGGCTATTGCTCAAAAAGTAGCCGAAAAAGGCATGAAATGGCTGGACGCACATAAAGACGAATACGACCAAATTGTCTGGTGGGCCAGAAAAGATAATGCTGGATCTATAAAAATTGCCGAGAAATCCGGATTTAAGTTGGACGAATCGTCGGTACTCCCTGATGATCCATGGGTTAAGTATCAGTATAAATAAGGAAAAATCAAGATGGAAAGCATCCTGACAAGTGTGAAAAGCTGCTTGATCCGGAGAACGCCATTTGTGTTTCGGCGGCAACGCACAAGGTGATCCATTATGGAACGGGAAAGGGCCCGAAGCTGCCGGACGGAGAAAGAAGACCGGGCGACACCTGCCCATGGAGGAAATGAGTATGTACCAGAAAAAAGCATTTAACCGGAGAGAGCAGGACTACGCCATGGGGCTGCGGCGGAAGCTGGAAGAGGCGGAGGCGATGCTCCAGCACCTTGCACCGAGCCGCGCGAGAAGCCTGGCGCTGACCAAGCTGGACGAAGCACTGCTCTGGGCGAACGTGGGCATTGCGGAAGCCGGACTCCAGCAGGGCTATACGGTTGCGCCGCGGAATAAGGGCTTTGACTTTGACGATGCTCTGGCGACAAATGTGGATGGGCAGCAGGTGCGGGCAGTACGGGCCAGGGATATTACGTTTGATGGGATGAAGATCACCCCGGACAGCGTGGAGAACCACAGTGCTCTGAAATCCGGGCTGGACACCATTGATCACCAGAAGCTGACCGATATTGTTGAAGCTGCTGCACAGAAAGAAGCGGCCATGGGCAAGGACGGCGCGCCCCACCATCTGGCCGAACTGGAACTACTGGCGAGGCTCAGAAGGACTGGTACTACGCCATGATGAGTTACATTATGGGCGACGACAGCGATGCCGAGGAGGAATCAAAATGAATTCGATCCTGACGAGCGTGAAGAAGCTGCTGGCATTGCCGAGGAGTGCACCGACTTTGATGCGGGCATCATCATGTACATCAACATGGCGCTGTTTGCACTGGTGCAGATGGGCGTGGGGCCCGGCGAGGGGTACGCCATCTCCGGGAAAGAAAACGAATGGACAGAGTTTGTTGCCGACCCGGTGAAGGTGGAAGCTGTGAAGGCTTACGTGGCTGTGAAGGTACGGCTGCTGGGCTTTGACCCACCCCAGAGCAGCACCACCATGGAAGCACTGAAGAATACCGCCTCCGAGATGGAATGGCGGCTGAACGTGGAGCACGACAACACATGGGACGGACAGTAGCAGCACGATGGGTGGAGCACTGGATGGAAACACCGGAGAAGAAAGACTGGTTTGGGCGGGCAACGCAGGATATCTGCAACGGATGCACGACAGGGAACATGCGAATGCCCGGATGATATCCGATGCTTTACACCTTGGACAAGCCCTTTTACCGGCCCAAAGCCTGAACGAGTGAAACGGAGCAAGACGAGGAGACAAAATGGCATTATCGAATACGGCCACGCCGATCTACTACGGCCGTTTTCGGGAGGCCGTGATGCGGGGTGAGATCCGGTTTGCCGGGAAATTGCCATGGAGATGGAGCGGATCGACGACCTGATCGCCAACCGGGCATCTACTATGACGACAAGGCGGTGAACGGCTTTATCTCTTTTTGCGAGGATGAGCTGACCCTGACCGACGGCACCGACGTGAAGCTGCTGGACAGTTTCAAGTTATGGGCCGAAGAGATCTTTGGGTGGTACTACTTTGTGGAACGAAGCGTCTTTGTGCCAAACGAGCATGGAGGCGGCGGGCACTACGAGACCCGGCGGCTAAAAAAGCGGCTGGTGACAAAGCAGTACCTCATCATTACCCGATCAGCCGCGAAGACCATGTATCTGGAATTTTTGCAGGCGTACTTCCTGACGGCGTACACCACCACGACCCAGCAGCTGACCACCGCTCCGACCATGAAACAGGCCGAGGAGGTGCTGGCACCCTTCCGCACCGCATTGGCGCGGGCAAAGGGGCCGGTGTTCCAGTTTATGACGGAGGGCAGCCTGCAAAACACCACCGGCTCCAAGGCAGACCGGGTGAAGATGGCTTCCACCAAGAAGGGCATCGAGAACTTTTTGACCAACAGCCTGCTGGAAGTGCGCCCGATGACCATTGAGAAGCTGCAAGGACGGCGCGACACTGTGGCGACCGTGGACGAGTGGCTCTCCTGCGACATCCGGGAAGACCCAATTGGTGCCATTGAACAGGGCGCTGCCAAGAACGAGAATTATCTCATCGTGGCGGCTTCCTCCGAGGGCACGGTGCGCAACGGCTGCGGCGACGACATCAAAATGGAGTTGATGAGCATCCTGAAAGGGGAGTATGTCAACCCGCACGTATCCATCTGGTACTACAAGCTGGACTCCATTGAGGAAGTGGGCCAGCCGGAGATGTGGCTGAAGGCCAACCCGAACCTGGGCAAGACTGTGAGCTACGAGACCTACCAGCTGGACGTGGAGCGTGCGGAGAAATCCCCCAGCGCCCGGAACGATATTCTGGCCAAGCGCTTCAACCTGCCCATGGAGGGCTACACCTATTTCTTCCCTTACGAGGAGACCTTGTGCCACAGGAAGAGAAGCTTCTGGCAGATGCCCTGTGCCATGGGCGCGGACCTTTCCATGGGCGACGACTTCTGCGCCTTTACTTTCCTGTTTCCGCTGTCCAACGGATATTTCGGGGTCAAGACGCGGGACTACATCACATCCTACACCCTCAGTCAGCTTCCGGCTTCGAGGCGGCAGCAGTATGAGGAGTTTATGCGGGAAGGAACCCTGTTCGTGTTTGACGGCACGGTCCTGGACATGATGCAGGTGTACGATGACCTGGACAACTTTATCATGGAGAACGAGTACGACGTGCGGGCGTTTGGCTACGACCCCTACAACGCACAGGAGTTCGTGAAGCGCTGGGGCGATGAAAACAGCACCTTTGGCGTTGTGAAGGTGATCCAGGGCGCAAAGACCGAAAGCGTGCCGCTGGGTGAGCTGAAAAAGCTGAGCGAACAGCGGAAGCTGCTGTTTGACGAACAGCTGATGCAATTTGCCATGGGCAACTGCATTACGCTGGTGGACACCAACGGCAACCGGAAGCTCTACAAGCAGCGGCAGGATCAGAAGATCGATGCCGTGGCTGCTATGATGGACGCTTACGTGGCGTGGAAACAGAACCGGGATGCGTTTGAATAAAACGAAACCGCCAGCGTACTACGTTTTCGTTCCGTAATACGCTGGCGGTTTTTTTTGTTTTTGCGCGGGGGAATCCAAATAGAGGGTCAGTCAGCGTCATCTGCGGAAGCCCAGTCAATATTTTGGGTGTGGCACGAAGGCAGGTCCAATAGCCTTCCTCATTATCGCCATCTTCCCATGGTGCTGTGTAGGGGGCGTTGCGAAGATCACGACCACAGTTGATGCAGTAGTTTTTCATAAAGACGCTCCTTTCAGGTTTTCTTTACTTGATATGGTTGCTCATGCGGACTTCGGAATGTCATATCCGGAGGAAGGTCTTCTCCGGTCTGCTCTTTGAACTCGTCAATCTTCTCTTGAGACGGATGCCAACCTTCATGGAGACGAACCATGATCATGCCAAGCGAATACATGACAGTTTCATAGTCATCTGGATTGCGAGGTGCATATTTCCGGTGATCTGGCTCGGAAAGAACCTCTGTAGATATGGAATCATCCTGATCTGTATCTGCCGCTATAGAATCATCCTGACCTGCATCTATGAACAGTGAGTGATTCTGGTCTTCAGGCAATTCGTTCGTGGATTCTGTGAGTTGCGGAAGGGAAGCATTGTCATCCTTCAGGCTTAAATAAAATGTTCCTGCGGCAAGGGCAACGATGCCAGCGATTCCAATTCCCTTAGTAAATCCGGGGTGGGCTGTTCGGAAATCGTTCAGTTTTACTTTACTCTTCGCAATGGTATTGTACTTATTGAAGTCGGGGTCCTGATCGTAGGGCACGATACTTTTTGTATGGCAGTTCTCGCAGGTAACCGTACGCGGCAGCCACCGCGGGATGGCCAATTCTTGACCGCAGTTCGGACAATGGCAAGTAAACATGGGCGGCAGCTCCTTTTGCTTCTATAGCCTGAGTATAACATAAGTGCGGAAAAAGGCAATAAGAAAACATGGAATTCTGTCGAAAATTATAATAGGAGGATTTATGAACGACTACTGGGATTACCTGGAGCATGGATGGCTCGGGAAAAACGGCCAGAAGGGCAGCGAAAAGAAAAACCACAAGTATTATGCCCGTGTTCCGACCGGAACGAAGGATGGACATAATGTTTACCGGTACTTCTACTCGAAGGAGGACTATGCCGCCTACATCCGGAGCGGAAAGAAAAAGCTGACCGGTGAGTACGGCATGGAGAAGCACCCGAACGGCGGATCGCATGGGCTGCAACGGAACAGTATACCGACAAGGACGGAAAGTTACAGACGCGCAAGAAATATGCGAGCGCAGAGACCGCCGCGAAGCTCCGGGACGATAAATACCGAAAAGAGAAAGCCCTGAATGAAACTCCGAAAGAAAAGAAGGAGCAGATGAAGGAAGCAAAGAAGCGCTACAACAAGAAAATGGCCGCGACGAGACGGAAACGTGCCGTACAGAAGGGCTTCCAGACTGTGAGCAGACTTTTGGGAAAGCAGATGGACTTCAAGAAAAAGCCGAACAACAAAACCGAGAACAAGGCCTACCAGAAAGCAGGATGGCGAAAGAGCATGTTTGTTCCGGGAGCTTATGTGCGGAAAGCAAAGTGAGGTGAACAGACTGATATGCAGGTATACAAAGACGAGCTATACCACTGGGGCATCAAGGGCATGAAGTGGGGCGTGCGGCGGTACCAGAACAAGGACGGTACCCTGACGGCCGCAGGCAGGAAACACTATGCCGGGGACGGGAACGCCGGTGAGGATGCGCAGGAGCCCAAGACAGAGTATGCACCCAAGCGAACCGGGAAAAATGCGGAGGACTACTCCGACGAGGAGCTGCGGGCACGGATCAACCGGCTGCAAATGGAAAAGCAGTACCGGGATCTTCAGGGGCAGACCAATATCCGGGCGGATGACCCCAACAAGGAACTGAAAGCCGAGAAAGAGCGGCTCCAGCTCCAGAAGGACGTGAAGCAGCTGCGGAAGGACGTATACAGCGGGCAGAGCTTTGTGAAGACCGTAATGACGAATGCTTCCCAGCAGTTTTTGACCAAGGCCGCTTCCGGTGCTATGAGCTACGCAGCAAAACAGTTCATCACGAAGGAACTCAAGAACCTGAACTGGCGAACGCCATTGTGAGCGGAAGCGCTGGCGGAAACCAGCAGAAGAAAGACGATGACAAGAAAGACAGTTAAGGTCTGGAGGAAATCAAAATGGCATCACAAACCTTTGGCTCCAGACTGAGACACGCCTGGAATGCGTTTTTGAACAGGGATCCCCCCGGAAGAAGCGGCGAAGGATACAGCTACCGGCCTGACCGGGTAAGGCTGAACCGAAGCAACGACCGGACGATCATGACGGCCATCAACACCCGCATTGCCATGGACGCTGCGGCAATTACCATCAATCATGTAAGGCTCGATGAAAACGGACGCTACGACGAAACCGTTGATTCGGGCCTTAATTCTTGCCTGAACCTTTCCGGCAACAAGGACCAGACGGGCCGGGCACTGCGATATGACATGTTCCTTTCCATGCTGGACGAGGGATGCATTGCGCTGGTGCCAATTGACGTGGACTACGACGGGACGACCGGTAAGACCCGGATCGAATCTATGCGGGTGGGAAGGGTGCTGGAATGGTACCCGGACGACGTGCGGCTGGAAGTGTACAACGACCGGATCGGACGGAAAGAGGAGATCACCCTGCCGAAGACACAGGTGCCCTGGTGGAGAACCCGTTCTATGCCGTGATGAACGAGCCCAACGGCACGGTGCAGCGCCTGATCCGGAAACTGAACCTGATGGACGTGATCGACGAGCAGGTGGGTAGCGGCAAACTCGACCTGATCATCCAGCTGCCTTACGTTGTGAAGGGCGAGACCCGGAAGAAACAGGCCGAAGAACGGCGGGCACGGATCGAACAGCAGCTCGCCGGTTCCAAATACGGCATTGCCTACACCGATGGCACGGAGCATATCACGCAGCTGAACCGCAGCCTCGAAAACAACCTTCTGAAGACCGTGGAATACCTTGACGAC
>ENA-OQMZ01000058-OQMZ01000058.1-human-gut-metagenome-genome-assembly--contig:-NODE-58-length-40064-cov-3.183113_pt1 | contig 40064 bp, 50 predicted proteins | sample MGYA00242621_ERZ504862 | MGnify/ENA primary metagenome ERZ504862 (study PRJEB26092, sample SAMD00036393) | human gut metagenome | host: Homo sapiens | study: EMG produced TPA metagenomics assembly of...
CCAGGAGTTTATGTTCAGCGGTAACGCAAATACCGGCAAACTGTCAAAAACGAAGAAAAGAAAGAACATAAAGGCTCTACTATCCCCTTTCAAAAACTCAGCTCGGCGTTGTATATTGACTGTATGAAAAATCCGTACAGCACAACTTTACAATATTCCGTCAATTCTCACATTTTCAAAATCAGTCGATGCACAAAAGCTTGCCGACTGCGTTGTAAAGGTAATCAAGGCTCACCCATATATTATGACTCACCTTTCACTTGAAAACGATGATATTGAGCAGGCATATGTTGACTCTGCAAAACCGAATGTTCCCGTTGAAAAGCTTACGGAAGAACAGCTTGAAAACTACAAAAAGGATTTTGTAAAACCGCACAATCTTATGAAAGCACCGCTGTTCAGAATCTCGGTTGCAGAAACCGAAAAGGCGGTATATCTGCTTTCGGATTTCCACCACCTTATTTTTGACGGTGCGTCCGTTGCACTTTTCTTTGAACAGCTTAAAACGCTGTACGAGGGAGGTAATATTGAGCCTGAAAGCTACACCTACTTTGATTATGCAGAGAATGAAATTAAGGCTGAAAACAGCGATGAATTTAAAAATGCCGAAAAATTCTTCGACAATATGATGAAAAATTTTGACTCTGCAAGCGAAATCACGGCTGACCTCAGAGGTCACGCGGAGGACGGTGCTCTTGCATCTCAGGCAGTCCCCGTTGATATGGCAAGGGTTGAAAACTTCTGTTCACAGCACGGAATCACTCCAGCCCACCTTTTCCTTGCCGGCACATTCTACGCTGTTTCAAGATTTGTGAACAGCAGAAATGTTTACATCAGCACAATCAGCAACGGCAGAAGCGATATGCGGCTTACAAACTGCTTTGGTATGTTTGTAAAAACTCTTGCACTCGGCATTGAGATTGAGGACATCACCTCACTTGAATTTGTTGAAAAAAGCAAAGCTGTTTTCACGGATTCAATTGAAAACGAAATTTATCCCTATGCACAGCTTTGTGCAAAATACGGCTATGCGCCGAACATTATGTACGAATATCAGCTTGGTGTTGTTGATAACCTTGAAATTGACGGCAAAGCTGTTGTCCGTGATTACCTTGAAATGAATACTGCAAAGTTCAAAACAGCCGTTCACATTGAGGATTACAAGGGCAAGCCGAGCGTTGTGGTTCAGTACAATGACGCACTTTACAGCGGTGAACTTATGAGAACGCTTGCAAAATCCGTTCTCTGCGCTGTTGAACATATTATAGAAAATCCAAACGGCAAAATCAGAAAGGTTTCACTACTTGACAATGCCGCAATTGCACAGCTTGAAAGCTTTAAGTCAACCGAAATTAATGCCGCAATTGCACAGCTTGAAAGCTTTAAGTCAACCGAAATTGCTCCCGTTAAGACAAAGCTTCTTCACAAAATGTTTGAAGAACAGGCTGCAAAAACTCCCGACAGAATTGCACTTTCGGCTTGTGACGGCAAACTGACCTACAAAGAGCTTGACCGTCTTGCAAATATCACGGCAAACTCACTCATTGAAAAAGGTCTTGAAAAGGGCGGAAAGGTTCTTATTCTGCTCAAAAGAACCTCAAAATTCTTCATATCACTTTTCGGCATTCTCAAGGCAGGCGGTGCGTTTATTCCGTCATGTCCCGACTATCCGAAAGAGCGAATCGACAGTATTATTGAGGACAGCGACGCAGACTTTGTAATTACGGACGGCGAACTGCTCAATAAATATGACCGCACAGTTGATGTTTCAAAACTTCTTTCGGGCAATAATGAAGAAAATCCGAATGTTGATGTACAGCCTGACGACCTTGCGTACCTCATCTACACCTCAGGTTCAACAGGCAAGCCAAAGGGCGTTATGCTCCGCCACATCGGCATTGCAAACTACCTTGCATACAGCGACTCAAACATTCAGGTTAAAGAGGTTGTTGACAACTGTCACGCATACGGCTCTGTAACTACAATCAGCTTTGATATGTCGCTAAAGGAAACCATGCTGTCGCTCTGCAACGGTCTTACACTCGTTTTTGCAAGTAATGAACAGACGGTAAATCCGATTTCACTTGCAGAATTCTTTAAAGAAAACAATGTTGATGCGTTCAACTCTACACCGTCAAGACTTTTGCAATATATGGAGCTTGACGAATTTGCGGAAGCAATGGCAAACTGCAAGGTTATTCTCTCGGGCGGTGAAAAATATCCCGACAAGCTATTAAGGGTACTGCGTGAAAAGACGAACGCAACAATAATCAACACCTACGGTCCGACTGAAATCACGGTTTCTTCAAACGCAAAAAATCTTACGAATGCAGACGAAATTTCAATCGGCAGGCCGTTACGCAACTACACGGAATATATCGTTGACTCAGACAACAATCTCCTTCCAATCGGAGTTGTGGGTGAGCTTCTCATTCAGGGATGCGGTGTGGCACTCGGCTATAACAAGCTTCCCGAACAGACTGCAAAGGCATTCATCGAATTTAACGGTGAACGCACCTACCGTCTGGTGACTACGCAAAATGGACAACGGACGGCGATGTTATTATTCTCGGCAGAACAGACAATCAGGTTAAGCTGAGAGGATTAAGAATTGAACTCGGTGAAATTGAAAAGTGTCTGACCGCAATTGACGGAATCAAGAGCGGAATTGCTCTCATCAGAAAGGTCGGCAAGGCTGACGCAATCTGCGTTTACTATACAGCCGACAGACAGATTGAGCCAAATGAAATTAAGTCTGAGCTTGCAAAATCTCTCACGGATTATATGGTTCCGAGCGCATATGTTCAGCTTGACAAAATGCCTCTCACACCAAACGGCAAGGTCAACACAAAAGTTCTTCCCGAACCTAAGAGCAACAAATACGAAAGCGGTCGGTTGCCGAAGAATGAACTTGAAAAAACATTCTGCAACATCTTTGCAGAAATTCTTGAACTTGACAATGTTTTTGCAGACGATAACTTCTTTGACCTCGGCGGAACATCGCTTACAGCAACAAGAATTGTAATCTCCGCATCAAAGAAAAACATTGAGGTTGCATACAGCGACATTTTTGCAAATCCTACTCCGCAGACTCTTGCAAAATTTGTGAGCAAGGATGATTCAGCTGAAGACGACCTTGAAATCTTTCGGACTACGATTATACAAATATCAATAAAGTTCTTGAAAAGAATAATATTGACACATTCAAAAACGGTGAGCTTCAAAAACTCGGCAATGTTCTTTTGACAGGCTCTGCCGGCTTCCTCGGAGTACACATTCTCTACGAACTTCTTCACAAGTATAACGGCAAGGTTTACTGCATGATTCGTGACAAGAACAATAATCCTGCCGAAAACAGAATGAACTCAATCTACTATTACTACTTTGAAGAAAGTCTGAAAGAAAGATATCCCGACAGAGTTACCGTTATCAACGGTGATGTTACAAACCGTGAATCATTCGATAAATTTATTGACAAGGACATTAACACGGTCATCAACTGTGCCGCAAATGTTAAGCACTTCTCAAAGGGTACAGACATTGAAGATGTAACCTTTACGGTACTCTCAATGTGCTTGACTTCTGCAAAAAGGCTAACGCAAGGCTTGTTCATGTGTCAACAATGAGCGTAGGCGGTATGTTTGTGGGCGAACAAGGACCTGTTGACAAGCTCAAAGAAAATCAACTTTACTTTGGTCAGCATGAGGGTTCAAAGTACACCCTGTCAAAGTTCCTTGCAGAAAGGGCGATTCTTGAAGAGGTTTCAAATGGATTTAACGCAAAGATTATGCGTGTAGGCACACTTGCCGCAAGAAACAGCGACGGTGAATATCAGATTAATTTTACCACCAACACATTTATGGGCAGACTCAAATCTACACTCCTTATCGGCAAATATCCGTATGAGGCAATGGAAATGCCGTTTGAGCTTTCTCCGATTGATTTTGTGGCAAAGGCAATTCTTCTGCTTGCACAAGCTCCGAAGGATTGCACCGTGTTCCACCCGTTCAACAACCATACTCTCATTATGGGCGACCTCTACACCGAGATGAACAAAATCGGACTTCACTCGGAAGGTGCAGAGTATGAGGAATATATGATTGCACTTGACAGAGCAGAGCAGGATCCCGAAAAAGCAAAGATTCTTTCAAGTATGATTGCATATCAGAACATGGCTCACGGTCAAAAGACATTTACAGTCAGCAAGAGCAACACATACACAATGCAGGTTCTTTACAGAATGGGATTTGTGTGGCCCGTTACCTCACTTGACTATATGAAACGATTCATCAACGCATTAAGAGGTCTTGGCTTCTTCGATTAATAATACAACATCAAGTCATAATAAAAGGCAAAACAGCGGACATTCCGAATTAATGGACTGTCCGCTGTTTTTATATTCTATAATAACGGCAAGCATAAAAAGCACCGCCCCTGCTCTGCAAAAAACAGGACAAGGACGGTAAAGTTAAATGCTTGTCAAATTATGCACTTACTGTAAAATTAATAAACAAGATTTCAATAATAATCTCTGTCTACATTTTAAATATTCAAAGTCGAAAATAAATATACCTTGGAGTAAAAGAGCGGTTTTTGGGAGTGAAAGGAACACTGCATACAATATTCTGAAAATAATATAATAAATTTCAGCAACGGCAATGCATATATTGACAATAAGGTGCAAAAATATTATAATTTATTATATAACAGGAGCAAAAGTGCGGTTTTCGGGAGTGAAATTACTTTGCAAATAAAAAGCAATCAAACGATTGCCTTTTATTTTTCAGGCATCAGAGCCAACCGAAGATCCATCTGAAGATAGTATCAAACACTTTTTGCTCCCCCCTTATTCTGTTGTTAAATTCACAATAACAGATAAAAAGAGCAAAATAAATACAGTTTGGAGCAAGATATTCTGTTTTGGGAGTAAGAGGGTGAAGATGTGTTTGCGGCTTTATGTGATGATGATAAACACATAACCGAAGAGGTTAAAAAACTGCTTTTAGAATATGCAAAGGAAAATCGTATAATTATTGATATTGATGAATTTGAAAGCGGTGAAAAGCTTTTGAATTCCGAGAATAATTACGATATAATCGTGCTTGATTTTCAGCTTGGCAGTACGGACGGACTGACTGTTGCAAAGGAGCTCAGAAAACGCAATGTGCTTTCCTGCATAATTTTTCTGACATCTTATCCCCACTTTATGATTGATGCATTTGAAGTGACCACATTCAGATTTCTTTTGAAACCGATTGACAAATCAAAATTTTTCAAGGCAATTGACGATTATGTAAAAATTGTAGATGCAAATTATCCGATAACTCTTATTCAAAATAAAGAATTGAAAAAAATAAATTCGAATGAAATCTGCTTTATTGAGGCTGACGGAAAGTATTCAAATATTCATTTGTCCGATAAGATTATGCACTGCTCAAAAACACTTTCAGGGGTTACAAGGCTGTTGCCTGCATACTGTTTTGTAAGAACTCATCGTTCTTATGTGGTAAATCTTCACTATGTAAAATCGTATTCCTCCGACACGGTATATTTGAGCAACGGAGAGGCGGCTTATCTCAGTAAAAATTATCAAAAATCCTTTCGGACATCATATATGAATTTTCTTGAAAAAAATTATGTGAGGTTATAATTTATGCTATTTTACAGCTATGCGGAGTTTGTAATAGGGCTTGTGGCAATTTTCTATTTTACTTCAAAAATATTTTCCATTACCAAGTACAAACTGTATTTTGCCCTGTCATTGATTTTTATAATTTCAACGGCATCGTTTGCCTGCTTTATAAAAAGCGACCAACGGTATGTAATTCTGCCGGTTTTGCATTTTGTTGCATTGACATTTCTTCCGATTTCACTTGGATACAATAAAAAAATGATGTTGCTGTTCTCTTCGCTCTTCTTTTCGGGATTAACATTTTTTATATCCGAAATCTATCAATTGTTGTGTTCAATCTATTCAACCGAATTTGCGAGCAGCACCAGTGTGTTTTTTAATCTGATTTCAAATCTTATTGTTTTGGGAATATTCGTACTGCTGTCAAGTCCGCTGAAAATCAAGACCAAGCTTGTGGTTGAGTCAATTACCAAACCGACAATAATTATGATATTGATTTTCCTTTATCTCGGCGGAAGTTTGGCGACCTTCGGGGCATATTACATAATTCCGTCATCGGATTACAGAACAGCTGCACTTAAAATTTTGACAATGATTGTGTCGATTGTATTCTCGTTTTCAATACCTATTCTTTTGTACAATCAGATTAAAAAGAGCCAATATATGCACGAAAACGATATCTACGAAAGACAGCTTAACGCACAGATTAATTATTACAAGAGCATTACGACTTCGGGATATGAGCTGAGAAAAATCAGACATGATTATAACGATCTTTCTATCGGATTAAAATCGCTTATCAACAGTCGGAAATATGATGAGATTCTTCCTCTCCTGCAAAAATATGACAGCGAAATTATAAGCTCATTTCAGATTTTGTACAACACGGGCAATGACCTTACTGATGCGATTTTAAGCGATAAGCAGAAAAATGCAGATGAAAATATTAAAATCACATTTGAGGGTTCGCTTGCAAATGTGCCTGCCGACAACCTTGAAATCTGCGTTTTGTTTAACAATATGATTGACATTGCGTTTGAAAATGTAAAGGAATTTTGCGGAAACGGAAAACAAATTATCGCCTTAAAAGCAGAAACAAGGGCTGGATTTCTCTTTTGCTGCATAAGCTTTCCGATTGAAAATGAAATAAAAAAGGCACAGAACAATGTTCTGTACCACAGCTTTGCGTATAAAACTTTGAAAAATCTTGCCGAAAAAAACGGCGGTAAAATTGAAACAAGCCTGTCGGATGACAGACTTGCAATAACCACTGGTTGGGTAATTAACAGTATCGGTTAATTCTTTTTAGGAATAAATATTTTGGACATATCAGTCTTTTCAAGTTTGAGGAGCTGATTTTTTTATCTATGCCGCCTGCGTAACCCGTAAGATTTCCGTTTGTTCCCACAACACGGTGACACGGCACAATTATCGAAACGGGGTTGTGTCCCACAGCACCGCCGACTGCCTGTGCAGACATTCTCGAAATGCCACGCTGTTTTGCCATAATTTTTGCGATTTCGCCGTAGGTCATAACAGAACCGTAGGGAATTGTCAAAAGAATATCCCATACCGCCTTACGAAATTTTGAGCCGTCAAGCGAAAGTTTGGGCGTAAAATCGGGTTCGTTGCCCGAAAAATATATGTCAAGCCACTTTTTTGTCTGTTCAAAAACAGGCAGGGTTTTATCCTCAGTTTCACCTTTTACGGTTGACGCAAAGTACTTTTGTCCATCAAACCACAAACCGCAAAGGCTCTCACCGTCAGATGCCATAGTTATATTGCCAATCGGAGAATTGTAATAACCGTTAAAAAACATAATCTCACCCCGCCTAATTGTACCGTTAAAAGCAGTTTTTGGCAAGAAAAAATCGACACGAAAATCGTGCCGACTTTGGTTACAGATTCATTTCTGAAAGTTCTTTTGCGGTTGCATCAACAAGTTTTTCACACTTTTTTGTGTTTTCGCTGATCATTCCGCCAACGCTGAAAAGCCCGCCTGTGATTGAATCCAATGCCGCATTTTTGGCTACATTGTCCATACCCGCCTGAGTGGACTTTTGAATTGAGAATTTCTGCGTTTCCTTGCCGAAGCCGCTCTTCATAATCCACACCTGATTCTGACTGTCGAGAGCGGGAAATGTTATTACGGTAGCCATTCCATGCTTTGTAAGTGACGGAGTTCCTGCCGTAAACTCTTTGTCTTTGATTGCATCAAAAAAGCTCTCAATCGTATAAGAATTTTGTGTCTTAATGTTTTTGGTTTTAATTCCGAATGCCATAGTAACTTCCTTTCAGATTAGTTAGCACCCCAGACATTTCCGTTTTTGTCCGTGAATTTGCCTGTAAGAACCATAATAAAGTCAACAAGCCAACCGATTCCGAATACACCGCAGGTCAAAAGCCAGATGACACCTGTTCCGATTTTGCCTGTCATAAATCGGTGAACACCGAGTTCACCGAGAAAAAATGTGATTAGTACCGCCGCTGTTTTGCTCATTTGTAAGCACTCCTTTAAATTTATTTGTTGAGTACACTATACAGAATAAAAATTATAAATGCAACAATTTGGCAGTAAGGTCAGTTTTTCGGCAAGAAAGTCATAAAATCACAAAGGACATTGCCAAATGACAATGCCCTCTGCGAATGAGTTAAAATGAATAAACCTGTTATCTGTTTTGAATTGCAATTTTTCTGTAGGTATCGAACTTAACCCACTTTGCAAAGAAATCCGCATCGTTGATGCTTTTAAGATTTGAATACTCGGAAAGAAACTGCTGAATTTTTTCGTTGTTGTCGGCAAGAACCTCGAAGCCTCTGCCGTTTACAACAGGAACACCGCCGTAGCTGTACTCCGATGTCGGAACGATATCGGTAATCTTGCGGTCACGAACCTTTACGGCAACGCTGTCACGAAGAACTATAATATCAAAGCTGTCGGGATACTTATAGCTTTCGCCCTCAACAGGGATTGTGTCACCCTTTGTATAGGTTTCCTTAACAGGCTGATATTTGAGAACATTAAGGCTTGAAGTGTCGTAGAAAAACTCTTCAAAGATATCACCTCTTCCCTCAAGTGAGCCGAGTACGAATGATGCCTTTTTTGCATCATCGGCTTTTTCTTCAACCGAATCAACAACACCGCAGGCTGATGTCATATTTGACACACGGTCAATCAAAATAAGCTCGCCGAGTGTTTTATGCTTTGAGAAAAGGTCAACCGCAATCGGCTCTGCAAGCAGAATTGTGCAGACTGCGATTCCGTTCTTTGTGAGTGAATCGGCAGGAATATGCTCGCCTGTGTTCACATCAACAGCGTACTTGATTTCGGAAACGATACCCGAAATAGTCTTTGTGCCGAGCTTTACAAGATAATCCTTGCCGGCTGTAAGCTGTTCGTCATCCATCCAGAGAATTGACGCTGTAAGCTCCTGATAGGACGCAAGATTTGTGTCCTTTGTTATTACACAGCCACGGGATACATCAACTTCCTTGTCAAGTGTGATTGTAACGGGTTGTCCCTTGAAAGCGGTTTTAACATCCTTATCTGTCATAAGGATCTGCTTTACATGAGCCTTTTCATTGCTCGGAAGTGTTACGATTTCATCGCCTACGCTGATACTGCCCGACTCAATCTGTCCCTGAAAGCCTCTGAATGTGTGGTCGGGACGGCAAACTCGCTGAACAGGAAGATAGAATCCTTCTTCCTCCTCCGAGGAATCAACATCAACAGTTTCGAGATACTGAAGGAGCGGAACACCGTTGTACCACGGAATGTTTTCGGACTTTACGGTAACATTGTCGCCCTCTGTTGCGGAAAGCGGAATGATGTAGATATCGTCAAGTAAAAGCTCGTTTTTTAGTTCTTCAATCTGCTTTACGATTTCGTCAAAGCGTGACTTGCTGTACTTTACCAAATCCATCTTATTAACGGCAAAGACAAAATGTCTTATACCCATAAGCTTACAGATTCTTGCGTGCCGTCTTGTCTGAACAAGAACACCCTGTGATGCGTCAATGAGGATAACTGCGAGGTCTGCAAAAGATGCGCCTACAGCCATGTTTCTTGTATATTCCTCGTGACCGGGTGTGTCGGCAACGATAAAACTGCGGTTGTCGGTTGTGAAGTAGCGATAAGCAACATCAATTGTGATGCCCTGCTCACGCTCAGCCATAAGACCGTCAAGCAAAAGCGAATAGTCAATGTCACCGCTGCGACTGCGACCTTACTGTCAAGCTCAAGAGCCTTTTCCTGATCGGCATAAATAAGCTTTGCGTCATAAAGTATGTGACCTATGAGTGTTGATTTACCGTCATCAACACTGCCGCAGGTAATAAATTTAAGTAAACCTTTCATCAGAAGTAACCCTCCCTTTTTCTGCGTTCCATACTGCCCTGTGCCTCGTTGTCAATTACTCTGGAGGTACGCTCCGAAGAAACGGAGCTGAGGGTTTCGTCAATAATTTCATCAAGAGTTGTTGCAGTTGACTCTATGCCGCCTGTAAGAGGATAACAGCCGAGTGTTCTGAAACGAACCGATTTCAATTTGGGTACTTCGCCCTCTTTGAGCGGAAAACGATCGTCATCAACCATAATAATGTTGCCGTCACGGTAAACAACAGGTCTTTTTGCCGCAAAGTAAAGCGGAACGATGTCAATTTTTTCCCTTTGAATGTACTGCCATATGTCCTTTTCTGTCCAGTTGGAAATCGGGAACACACGAATGCTTTCGCCCTTATTGATTTTTGTGTTGTAAAGCTTCCACATCTCGGGGCGCTGGTTTTTAGGATCCCATGCCTGTGCTTTATTTCTGAAAGAGAAAATTCTTTCCTTAGCTCTTGACTTTTCCTCATCTCGTCTGCCGCCGCCGAATGCCGCAGTAAAGCCGTATTTGTTGAGAGCCTGTTTGAGAGCCTGTGTTTTCATAATATCTGTGTAAGCTGCACCGTGATCAAACGGGTTGATGCCTTTTTTAACACCTTCTTCATTGGTGTAAACGAGCATTTCAATTCCGAGCTTTTTTGCTGTGTCATCACGGAATTTTATCATATCCTTGAACTTCCATGTTGTGTCAATGTGGAGGAACGGGAACGGCGGTTTTTCGGGATAAAACGCCTTCATTGCAAGGTGGAGCATAACCGAGCTGTCCTTGCCTATTGAGTAGAGCATAACAGGATTTTCGCACTCTGCCGCAACTTCTCTGATTATGTATATAGCTTCTGCTTCAAGCTCATCTAAATGTGAAAGCTGACTCATACCTTATCTCCTTTTCACGGAAATACTTACAAAGTGTTTCCTTAGTATTTGTTTGATTCTTTTTGATTTATATCAATCTTAATGACCTCGCCATGCGGTTTTTCAATTAACCACGAGAGGATATCTCCGTTCTTTTCGGTGTGAACCTTACTGCCCATACCGCCAATATCAGAACCGAGGAAAAAGCTGATTGCATATGCGGGACATTCTTTTATGCAGGAGGTGCAGCCCCAGCAATCCTTGGGATATTTGATGTACGCTTTGCCGTTTTCGTCGGTCTTGATAAGACTTCCGGGGCAGACATTGCGACACTTTTTGCAGCCTATGCACTTGGACTTGTCAATTACTATGCTCATACTTTTCACCTCCCGTTACAAGGTCACGAATAATAATTTTTATCTCGCCGTTTTCGAGACGGGAATTAACATACTTGTTAAAGTTCCTGTCGTCCTTTTCGGGATAGTCAAGGTTTTCGGCAAAGCTGTGCCAGCGTGTTTCCTTTCTCGCTCTGAGGTGAGCAATTACGCTTTTGCAGACCGTAAGCCTTTCTTTAAGCTCGCAGATATACATAAGCTCCTGAAAATCTTCTGCATAGAGGTCATCTGTGAGCGTTTCAAGCTGTCTGATTTTGCAGTCGGCAATGTCAAGCTGTTTTTCGTTGAAACGGTAGTTTGTTTTTATACCGCCTGCGTAGCTGTCCATAACCGTCTGCATTGCCTCTTCAAGCTGTTCCGTGGTGTAGAGTGAATGGCGGTCTGTGAGATATTTCTCGGTTTCCCTGAGGTGATAATTTGTATCTTCATCGCTGATTTTCCAAAAGCTTTCTTTGCTGTCAATATACTTAACTGCCGAAAGTCCTGCAATTTCACCCTCTGCAAGAGCGCCCGTAACATACTTCTGCGGACAACCGCCTGCAACATCACCACCTGCAAAAAGTCCTTCAATTGTGGTTGCACGGTCTGTGTCAACCCAGTAACCGCTTGCCGTGTGACCGCCTACGATATACGGCTCTGTTCCCTCAATTTCAACATTCTGTCGTGAAGGATTTCTTCCGCTTTCAATCCACTTAATTGTCTGCGAAGGTGCCATATTGAGATAGGCTTTTAAAAGTGATTCGTCCTGCTCGGCTGTGATTCCCTCTGTTCTGAGGTAGCAAGGACCTCTGCCCTCCTGATTTTCATTTACCGTACCGTAAACTCTTTCGGAAGTTGTAAGTCCGTACTTTGTTTCATAAACCTCGCCGAGTGAATTAATCTGCTTTGCACCTACACCCTGTGCAAGTGTTCCCGTGGGAGCGATTGTGTCCTTGCATCTGAGTGCGATAAAACGCATTTCAAAGGTTGTCATCTCTGCACCGGCTCTGATTCCCATTGCGTAGCCTGCACCTGTGTTAAAGGGCGGATACCACATCTTGTGACGGGAAAATCCGGGGTTGTTCGGCTTGTAAAGTCCTGCCGCACCGCCTGTGGCAATTATGACAGCCTTTGCTTCGATTGTGTAGAAAATTCCGCTTTCAATGCCGAATCCGAATGCACCGTTGATTTTGTTGTCCTTTACCGAGTAATCAAAAATATTAACACGGTTGAGAACCGTTATATTCTTTGCCTTTTCGACTGCGTCCGCAAGAATTGGCTTTATGTTTTCACCGTTGATTTTTAGGTTTCGGTTGCCTCGTGTCACATACTTCCGTTCTCGTCCTTTAAAATTACAAGACCGAGTTTTTCAAGCCTGTCGGTTACTTCGTTGAGCTTTTCGGACATGGTAAGGAGCAAATCCTCTCTGACAATCCCGTCAGCGTCCTTTTTAGCGTAGTCAACATAGTCCTGCGGTTTTCTGCCCTCAACAATGTATGCGTTAAGAGCGTTTACACCTGCGGCAAGACAACCGCTTCTTTTGATGTGTGCTTTTTCACAGATAAGAACCTTTTTGCCCGAATTTTCGGAAATGGTCAGAGCCGCATAACAGCCTGCCGTTCCGCCGCCTATAATGAGGACATCGGTGCTTATTTTTTCTGTTTTCATAGGATTTCACTCCCTTGCCGTTATTGTTTTTCGTCAAGATATTTTTCTGCCGAAATCACACAGTTTGCACCGTCCGACACGGCTGTAACGACCTGACGAAGTGCTTTTGTTCTGATGTCACCGCCTGCAAAAATACCGTCTGCGGAGGTTTTTCCGCTTTCATCGGCAATAATGTAACCGTCCTTGTCGGTTTTGACAAGATTTGCAAGAGGTTTTGTATCGGGAACACTTCCGACTGCAACGAAAACACCGTTGCAATCAAGCTGTTTTTCTTCTCCGTTTTGTAAAAGTGTGACCGAAGTCACCTTTGTATCTCCGTTAATTTCAGATACCGTTGCATTTGTAAGAGCTTCAATATTTTCCGTGGCAAACACCCTGTTCTGCAAGGCTCTGCCTGCTCTGAAGGAATCTCTTCTGTGAACGAGATAAACCTTTTTGCAGAATCTTGAAAGCAGAAGTGCGTCACCAAAAGCAGTGTCACCGCCGCCTGTTACCACGGTGATTTTATCCTTATAGAAAGCCGCATCACACACCGCACAATAAGAAACTCCGTTACCCGAAAATTCCTTTTCGCCTTTTACACCAAGCTTTCTGCGCTGTGTTCCTGCCGCATAGATTACGGTTTTTGTTTCAAGACTTTCACCGCCGTCAATGTTTACGGAGAAGTTACCGTTAACTCTTTCAACCTCGGTAACCTCTCCCTCAACAAATTCAGCACCGAGTTTTTCGGCGTGAGTTCTGAACTTTTCTCCGATGTCAAAGCCCGTTTCACCGTAAAGTCCGGGGTAATTATCTACTCTCTCGCTCTCGGCAATCTGTCCCGTACCCATAAATTCTTTTTCAACCACAACCGCTTTAAGGTTTCACGCTGTGCATAAATTGCGGCTGAAAGTCCTGCGGGACCGCTGCCGATAATCACGATGTCGTACATAATCTCCCTCCTTTACTCTATAACAAGTTCTTCCTTTTCTGCTGTATCTCCCGTAATTTTGAATGAATTGAGAACGGGATTTTCTCTGTCCATAAGCGAAAGAATCATATAGCTTGCCTTGCTGTCAAAGGCAAGTCTTTTGTCCTCTTCAGACGGTCTTGACGGCGATTCGGGATGTGAATGCCAGTTGCCGAGAGGAACAAATCCGTTCTTTCTCATATCTTTGATTGCCTCAAGCTGTTCCTTTGGATCAAGCGAAAAATGTTCGTTTGAGTGGTCGATATTTGTAAGGAGATAAACCTTTTTAATCTCCTTGTCACCGCCCTCAACCGTTCCTGCAATAAGACCGCAAGCCTCATCGGGAAGCTCCTTTACAGCGTAAGCAAGTATTTTTTTAAAGTCACTTTTTGTAAGTTTTATCATAAATGAACACCGTCACATTCTGCCTGTTCGTAGTCGATAAGCTCTGTGATTGTCGGATGGTCACCGCAGACTGCACAATTGTGTGTGTCACTCGGAAGTTTTACCTTGCGAAATTCCATTTTGAGTGCGTCATATGTAAGAAGATAGCCCGTGAGCAACTCGCCCTGACCGATGATGTACTTGATTGCTTCCATTGCCTGTAGGCTGCCGATTACACCGCCCATTGCACCGATAACACCTGCCTGCTTACAGGTTGGAACTGCGTCCTTTGGCGGAGGGTTCTTGAATACACAACGGTAACAAGGACCTTCACCCGGCACATAGGTCATAAGCTGACCTTTAAATCTGATAATTCCGGCGTGTGAGAAAGGCTTTTTAGCCATTACACAGGCATCGTTGATAAGGAACTTTGCCGGAAAGTTATCAGTACCGTCAATGATGAAGTCATACTCTTTTACAAGGTCAAGAATGTTTTCGCTTGTAACAAATGTGTGGTATGTCTTTACGGTAACATCGGGGTTGATAGCCTCCATTGTTTCCTTTGCCGACTCAACCTTCGGCTTGCCGATATCCTGTGTTGAGTGGATAATCTGTCTTTGAAGATTTGAGAGGTCAACCTCGTCTGCATCTGCAATTCCGATTGTACCTACACCTGCGGCGGCAAGATACATTGCGGCAGGAGCGCCGAGTCCGCCTGCACCGATAATGAGAACCTTTGCATTAAGGAGCTTTTTCTGTCCCTTTGCGCCGACCTCTTTAAGAATAATGTGTCTTGAATATCTTTCAAGCTGTTCGTTTGAAAATGCCATTACTGACCGCCTCCCATAAAGTAAAGGAACTCTACAACATCGCCGTCCTTTAAGGTTGTTTCTTCAAATGTACCGCTCTTAACAAATTCGTCATTGATTGTAACGGTTACATACTCGGGTGTTTCAACATTCTCGTCAATAATGAGCTGTGCTACCGTAAGATTGTCTGCAACTTCCTTTTTGTTTCCTGCAACTGTGATTGTCATAACGATTACTCCTTAATAAGTTTTTCTGTCACTTCGATTATTTCTGATTTTTTGACCGCACCTCTGAGTCTTTCTTTCTCTTCACCGTTTTTGAAAAAAACGAGTGTGGGTGCCGCCTGTACTTCATATTCCGATGCAAGCTCGGAATCAAAATTAACATTTATCTTTGCAATTTTCAGCTTGCCCTCATACTCTTTTTCAAGCTCAAAGAGTACGGGTGAAAGTCTTTTGCAAGGGATACAGCTGTCGGAATAAAAATCCGCAAGCACGAGTGTATCGGCTGAAAGAACTTCGCTCTGAAAATTGTCTTTGCTTACTCTCTGCGGCATTTAATCACCAACCTTTTCAACAATCAGGTCATATGTGCCGTCCTCGTTGTCAATGAGCTTGAGAATTTTGTGTCCCTCTTCCTTGATACTTCTCGGAACATTCTGAACAGGCTCGCCGTCATTCATTTTGATTGAAAGGATCTGACCTTCGTCAAGTTCTTCAAGGGCAACCTTTGCCTTTACAAAAGTTGTCGGGCATACCACATCGGTAATATCTACTGTATCGTCAATTACAAAATCAGCCATTGTAAACCTCCAAAATTCTCTGTTCAAATTTTTCTCTGCCTACTCTGTCGATTGTAACTTAAAGCGTTCGCTCGGCTTTGCGTTTTCTGCAAAGAAGTTAAGAGCGGCATCACAGATTTCCATAAGTTTTTCTTTATTTTCGATAAACGGAATAATTGTTTCGCCCTTGTTGATTGAGTTGCCGAAAAGTCCGCCGAATGAAACAATGTAGCCGTGAATTGTGTCCCACGCATCTGTCGGGCAAGCCTTGAAGCATCTGCCGCAGTAGTTACACTTTGAATTGTCAACGGAAATTTTCCCGTCCTCAAGAGTGATTGCACCCTGACGGCAGGCCTTTACGCAGACTCCGCAGCCAATACAAGCGTCCTCTTTCCATGAAACCTTGATTCCGCCCTTGATACCGACATCGTTTTCCTCGGCTTTAAGGCAGTTGTTCTGACAGCCTGTTATGCCGAACTTGAACTTGTGCGGAAGTTCCTTTGCAAAATATCTGTCGTCAAGCTCCTTTGCAAGAGCGTATGTATCAATACAACCGCTGGGACAGATTGCCTCACCCTGACAGGCTGTAATTGTTCTTACTCTCGGACCGCAAACGCCCGGCTCAACATCGCCCTCGGCAAGTGCGTCCTTAACTGCCTCAACATCATCAAGCTTTACAAAAGGAATTTCAACACTTTGTCTTGATGTGAGGTGAACATAACCGTCACCGTAGTTTTCCGAAACCTCGGCAATTTTCGCAAGCTGTTTAGCTGTGAGGTTGCCGCCTACAACTCTGAGCCTGAGCGAAAAATTATTTTTCTGCTTTTGGCGCATAAAGCCGCCCTTTTTAAGTGTAGCATAATCAACTGCCATTTCTCTTACTCCTCCGATTCATTCACATTTATACTGTCTACAGCCTGTTTGAAGTCAGACTTTAAATCCTCAATATCTTCAATGCCGACGCTGATTCTTATTGTGTCATCAAACACGCCTGCGTTTCTTTTTTGTTCCTCTGTTCCGTGAGCGTAAATTGTGCTTGACGGATGAATTACAAGTGTTCTTGTGTCGCCTATATTTGTTGCATTTGTTGCATACTTTAAATTGTTGATAGCTTAAACGCTCTTTCTTTACTTCCTGCCCTGATTGTGAGGATTGCACCGCCTTTTCCCTTCAACAGCTTTTGGCAAAGGCTGTAATACGGAGAAGCTTCAAGAGCCGGATAGTTGACTTCGATTCCGTTTTGTGTTTCAAAGAACTTTGCAAGCTCAAGAGCGTTGTAACAAAGACGCTCCATACGAAGTCCGAGTGTTTCAAGTCCGACAGAGTTCATAAAAGCATTAAACGGTGCAAGGCAACAGCCTATGTTTCGCCAGATACCGTTTCTCAGCTTTGCAACATATGCAAGCCGACCGAATTTTTTGTACCCTGCAAGACCTTTGTATCTTTCCGTATTCCATTCAAAATTGCCGCTGTCAACGATTATTCCGCTGATTGAATTTCCGCCGCCGTTAATGTACTTTGACGAGGAATGAACAACGATGTCCGCACCGTGTTCAAACGGCTGAATAAGATACGGAGTTGCCGTTGTGCTGTCGATAATGAGCGGAACACCATGTGAATGAACAAGCTCTGATACAGCGTCAAGATCGGCAATTTCAAGTCCGGGATTGCCGATAAGCTCAGCAAAAACTGCTTTTGTTTTTTCGTTTATGAGCGGTTCAATCTCCTCGGCTGTCACCTTGTTGACATATCGTGTAACAATTCCAAAAGGTTCAAGATCTCCAAACAAATCAATTGTTCCGCCAAAAAGACCTGCGCTTGCGATTACTTCGTCACCTGATTCAAGAATGTTCAGGAGTGCCATCGTAACGGCTGCCATACCTGACGAACACGCAACCGCACCGACACCGTTTTCAATGGAAGCAATTCTGTTCTCAAAAGATGTTACCGTGGGATTGCCTATTCGAGAGTAGGCGTAGCGGGAGCTCTGTTGTTGAACACCTTTTCAAGCTGTTCGGCAGAGCTGTGCGAAAATGCACTGACTGATAAATGGGAGTTAAGGTTGATCCAAAAACCTTTTCACCGTTAAACCCCTTGTGAAGTAATGCGGTGTTAAACTCCATAATATCACCAACCCCTTAATTTCATACAACCAACCCTTTTGTGTAAGACCGTCGTAAGAATTTGTCTGACGGCTTCGATTGATATAGGTAGATTATACTCCATTAATCATAGTATTTCAATAGGTTTTGTAAGATTTTACCTGTTGCACAATTTTTTCTTTAAAAATTTGCCGTAATTCCATTATTTCCTACAATGCATATTTGTTTAGTAGGTATTGATTTTTAAATTAAAAACTGTTACCATTATTATATACTCTTTCAGCAAACAAAACGCACGGAAAGGAGATGCTAAAATTGAAGATTTCAACAAAGGTGGAATTCGGAATCATCGCTGTTATTGACATTGCGTCACACTCACTAAACGGCAATGCGGTAACAACTCCCGAAATTGCCAAACGGCAAAATATATCTAAAAAGTATCTTGAACAGATTCTCTCATCACTCAGCTCGGCAGGACTTGTGCGAGGTCAGAAGGGTTCAAACGGCGGTTATGTTATTGCAAAAAACCTTAAAGAGATTACATTCAAGGATATCATAAACGCACTTGACGCAAATGTTCTGAGCAATGTTTATTTTAACACTCGGGGCGATGATGATGTTATGATAAGACTTATCGACAACAGTCTTTGGTCGAAGATGTCGTCATATCTTCAGGAATATGCCGAAAGCATTACACTTGCACAGCTTTGCGATGAGTATATCAAAAACAATGAAATTGAACACAACATTCCGATGTACTACATCTGATAGATTACAAACAAAAAAGCCACCGATTTTTATGTCGGTGGCTTTTCTTGTTTTTATTGGGTTTTATTTAAAGCTTTCAATAACCTGACAGGTTTTTTCAATGTCATCTTCCGTGTGCGCAAATGAAACAAACATCGCCTCAAACTGTGATGGTGCGGCATAGATTCCGTTTTCAAGCAGATGATTGTAATACTCGGCATATCTCTTTGTGTCGGCTGTGGTTGCCGTGTCATAGTCAACAACCTTTTTGTCGGTAAAAAATGCCGTCATAATCGAACCCACACGGTTCACATTAAGTCCTGCGTTCTTCATTGCATTTTCAATCTTTGCAGACTTGCGTTCAAGCTCGGGATATATCGAATCTTTATTTTTTTCAAGAATTTTAAGCGTTGCAATGCCTGCACTTACCGCTACCGGATTTCCCGAAAGTGTGCCTGCCTGATAAACAGAACCGAGAGGAGCAACACACTCCATAATCTCTTTTCGTCCTCCGTAAACTGCAAGCGGCATTCCGCCGCCGACAATTTTTCCGAGGGTTGTAAGGTCGGGTTTTACTCCGTAAAGCTTTTGAGCACCGCCGAGTGAAAGTCTGAAGCCTGTAATCACTTCATCAAAAATAAGAAGTGAGCCGTGCTTTTCAGTGATTTCACGCAAGAATTTTAAAAATCCTTTTTTGGGCGGAACAACACCCATATTTGCGGCACAAGGCTCAACGATTACACAGGCAATTTCATCACCGCAGTTATCAAAGAGCTGTTGCACGGATTCTTCATCGTTATACTTTGCAAGCAAAGTTGTGTCTGTATAGCCTTTCGGCACACCTGCGCTGTTCGGAATTGAATTTGTCAGAAGTCCCGAACCGCCCTTTACAAGCAAGCCGTCGGAATGACCGTGGTAACAGCCCTCGAATTTTACAATTTTATCCCTTTTTGTAAAGCCTCTTGCGGCACGGATTGCGCTCATAACCGCCTCTGTGCTGAATTTACAAGTCGGAGCATTTCAATTGACGGCATATTTTTGCGGATAAGCTCGGCAAGTTCAATTTCTCCGCTGTGGCACGCACCGAATGTAAGTCCGTTCTGACAGGCAGAAGTCACGGCCTTGATAACATCGGGCTGTTTGTGACCGAGGATATTCGGTCCCCATGAGCAGATATAGTCGATAAACTCGTTTCCGTCAACATCATAAATTTTTGAACCCTCTGCACGGTCGATAAAAAGCGGAGTTCTTCCGACCGAACGGCACGCACGGACAGGACTGTTCACACCGCCGGGCATAAAGTCAAGCGCCTGTGCGTATAGCTTTTCGCTTTGAGTTGTATTCATAAAAGCACTTCCCTATTTGTAAAATTCGTCAATCCATTTTGCAACATCAAGTGCGTGGTATGTGATTATGATATCAGCACCCGCCCTCTTGATTGCAATCATATTTTCGCACACAATTTTCTTTTCGTCAATCCAGCCTTTTTCGGCAGCCGCCTTGACCATTGCATATTCACCGCTTACATTATAGGCAACAAGCGGAAGGTCAAAGCGTTCGCTTGCGGCTTTTACAATATCAAGATATGCAAGTGCAGGCTTGACCATAACCATATCCGCACCCTCGTCAATATCATCTGCAATTTCACGCAGAGCCTCTTTGCCGTTTGCGTAATCCATCTGATAGCTTTTTCTGTCGCCAAATTCGGGGGCAGATTCTGCGGCGTCACGGAACGGTGAATAGTAGCCTGAGGCAAATTTTGCACTGTATGACATAATCGGAGTGTTGATAAGTCCGTTTTCGTCAAGTGCGTTTCTGATTGCAGACACTCTGCCGTCCATCATATCCGAAGGAGCGATGATATCCGCACCTGCTTTTGCAAGGCTGACAGCATTTTAGAGAGGAGCGGAAGTGTTTCGTCATTGAGAATTTCGTGACCGCAAACAACACCGCAATGACCGTGACTTGTGTATTCACAAAGACAGACATCGGCAATAATAAGGAGTGACGGATAATTTTTCTTTATGTATCTGATTGCGTTCTGAGTTACACCGTTATCGTCATAGGCTGATGTTGCAAGCTCGTCTTTATGCTTTGGAATTCCGAAAATAAGAAGTCCTGCAATGCCGCTGTTTTCAATTTCTTTAAGAATCTCGTCTGCTCTGTCAAGCGAATATTGGTAGACATTCGGCATTGAATCAACAGGCTTTTTAATATTTTCACCCTCTGCAATGAAAATCGGGTAAATCAAATCGCCCTTGTCAATTCTTGTTTCACGAACAAGGCTGCGAATCTGTTCGCCTGCTCTTAATCTTCTGAATCTTCTCATATATTTATCCTTCTTTCAAAGTTACTTCCTTGATTATAGTTTTCAAAATTCCGTCTGTGTCCTTCGTTTTTGCAATCTTGAACGAATTTACGCCGTGACTTTCAAGTGCCTCGGCGGTAATTTCACCTATGCAGACAACGGAAGTTCTGTCGGAAATAATTGCTCCGCCGTCAAAAAATGTGTTCACACCCGACGCACTCGCAAAAGTAATAAAATCGGTATCAACAACGGAATTATCCTGTTTTTTCTCAAGCTGAATGTCATAGGTTTTGACATCGTCAAAATCAATGTTGTTATCAGCCAAAATCCGAGTGAGTTCGGGCGAACCGTTTTCGGCACGCAGAATCAATACTTTTTCGCCGCTTTTCACCGTTTTTGCAAGCAAAATTCCAAGTTCACGGGTTGTGTAGACATTCGGAATACAGTCGGCAAAAATTCCGTACTTTTCAAGTACAGCCGCTGTTCCCGAACCAATCACCGCAAACTTAATATTTGCAAAACTGCGGATATCCTTTTTCAGCTTACGCAGTCGGCTCATAAAAATTTCTGCACCGTTCATACTTGTAAGCACCACATAATCGTAGCCGTCAATGCCGTTTATTGCATTGTCAAAAACTTCGTTGTCATGATATTCAATCACCTTTAAAAGATCGTGCCTTTTGACCTCTGCACCCGAAAGCGTAAGCATTTTGCCAAGCTTGTCGGAAAGCTTTCTCGTACCCGTAACGGTAACCGAAACATTTTTCAAAGGTCTTGTAATTGTGGGAGCAAAGTCAAATTTTGCGGTTTCACCAACCACTATAACGGCAGGCGGAACAACCTCTGCTGATTTAACATTTTCGCAGATTGTCGAGAGAGTTCCCCTCACGGTCTGATTTTTTGCACAAGCACCGTTTGACACAACTGCAACGGGAGTATCCTCCGATTTACCGTTACGAATAAGATTTTCCACAATGTCGGGGAGGTTTCTCAAGCCCATAAGAAAGACAAGCGTTCCGTCGGTTTCGGCACATTTCTTTATATTTTCGGGCAGGGTGTCCTGTGCCGTATGTCCCGTGATTATATGAACACTTCGGCTCAGATTTCTGTGTGTAACAGGGATTCCCGCAAGTTCGGGAACGGCAATCGAGGAAGAAATTCCGGGTACAATATCAAACGGAATATCGGCACTTTTGAGGGTTTCAATCTCCTCTCCGCCTCTGCCGAACACGAACGGATCGCCGCCTTTAAGACGGACAACCGTTTTGCCCTCTCTCGCCTTTTCAACAAGGATTTCGTTAATATTTTCCTGTTTTTCGCTGTGTCTGCCCGAACGCTTTCCAACGCAGATTTTTTCAGCCGTTTCGGGTGCAAAACCGAGCAATGACACATCTATAAGGCTGTCGTAAACAAGCACATCGCAATGTCTGATATACTCCGCACCACGCATTGTTATCAGGTCAAAATCGCCGCATCCCGCACCGACAATATACACTCTTCCGTTACTCAATTTCGCTCACCAGCCTTTTTGCAAGTTTGATTCTGTTTGAAATTTCATCTGTTCCGCTGACTGTTTTTTTGCAGTCGGCAGACAGAGAAAGCGTTATTTTATCGTTTTCAACCTTTGAAATTGCACCGACGGGAGTTGAACAATCGGCATTTAGGCTGTGCAAAACCTGTCTTTCGGTTTCAAACGAAAGCATTGTATTTTTGTCGCTGATTTCAGCGAGCATTTTGGAAACCTCGCTGTTTTTTCTGCTTTCAATCGCAACTATTCCCTGACACGGTGCAGGGAGAAATTCATCGGCATCAAACGGAGTTACCGTGTAATCCTCACCGTTGCAAAGGTCAAGTCTTTCAAGTCCTGCCTTTGCAAGCACAAGAGCATCGTACTCACCGTTCAACAGCTTTTTAAGTCGGGTGTCAACATTGCCCCTTATATCCTTGAATTTTGCATTAGGATAGATTTTCTCCGCAAAAAGCTTTCGCCTTAAACTGCCTGTTCCGATGACAAAGCCGTCCTTAATTTCAAAATTGTTGCGTGTGACAAACACATCGCCATAACTGCCCCTTGGCAACACGGCGGAAATTTCAAGTCCGTCTGCAATTTTTGTCGGCAAGTCCTTTGCGCTGTGAACGGCAACATCTGTTTCTCCGCTCAAAAGCGACATTTCAAGCTCCTTGATGAACACACCTTTTCCGCCTAAAGCTGCAAGCGGTTTGTCAAGGGTTTTGTCGCCTGTTGTCGAAATGTAAACCGTTTCAATTTCAACATTCGGAAAACGGTTTTTCAGCGTTTTTATTAACATTTCGGTTTGTGCAAGGGCAAGCCTGCTTTTTCTTGTTCCGATTTTTATCGTCATTGTTCGTATTCCTCAATCAAATTTTCAACAGTTTTTTCATCGGGTTCAAGTCCCGAAAGGCAAAGCGAAAGAAGCTGTTCAAAAATCTTCCTTCTGTCATCTTCCTTTTCAACTTTCTCCTTAATTATCGGGCGATATTTCCACAAAACCTCGGTTGTATTTTCGTTCATACTTTCAAGGATTCCCACAAAAAGCTCTTTAAGATATTTTGCGTAAATCGGACTTTTGCCCGATGTTGTAATTCCTGCCGTTATGCCGTTTTTGCTTGCAATTGCAGGAAAAATAAATCCGCATTTTTCCTTATCGTCAACTGTGTTGACAAGAATATTTTTTCTCATTGCAAAGCTGAAAAATTCTGCCGTTGAGCGTTTCATCATCGGTTGCGCTGATAACGCAAAACGCACCGTCAAGGTCGCTGTCACAAAATCTGCGGTCAATGATTTTTACATTCAAAGCCTTGATTTCATCGCAGATTTTCGGGGCAACAACGGTTATGTCCGGCGAAAACGGCATCAGCTTTTCAATCTTTCTGAGTGCAACCGTACCGCCGCCGACTACGAGTATTTTTTTGTTTTCAATGTCAATATAAAACGGGAAATATGCCATTAGTTATTCTCTCCGCACTTTCTGTAGATTTCAAGAATTCTTGCAAATTCTTCTGCCGAAACATCGGATTTCAGCTTATAAATGAATTTTTCCGAAAAATCTGACGGCATTGCGTTTTTCACAGACTGCATACACGGCAAAAATTCGTGAAAGGCAAGGTCTTTTTTTGAGAACTTCAATTTCCTCAAAAATTATTTCTTTTGCACTTTCAACGCTGTCGAGTTTGAGAGCATTGTTCTCGTTTGCAAGCTGTTTTATGCAGTCAATGTTAATGAGCCTTACACCGCTTATTTTGGGGATATTTTCGTCAATGTCGGGCGGTACGGCAAGGTCAATAAACAGCCTTGATTTTTCGGTTTTTATATTGTTTTTTAAATCATAATATGTAACCGTGTAATGCGGTCCGCTTGTGGCACTGATTACGCAGTCTGCAAAATCAAACGCTTTGTATCTTTCGTCATAATCAATCACATTCGCACCCGTATTTTCAAAAACAGTTTCTGCTTTGTGCTTTCGTGAAGTCACGGTAACGCTTATACCTTTGTGCGACAAGAGATTTTTCACAACAGTTGAGCCGACCTTGCCTGTTGCGCCGATTACAAGGACATTCAGTTCACCGTCTTTGAATTTTGCCGCCTCGTTTGACGCAAGAGTTGCAACGGAAACCGATGTTTTTGAAATGGCTGTTTCGGTCTTGATTTTTTTTGCACAGGCAACAGCCGCCTGAACGCACATATTAAGCTCATAGGCAACCGTGCCGTTATCCTTTGCAAAGGCGTAGGCTCGCTTTAGCTGACCAAGTATTTCATCTTCACCGATAACCATTGATTCAATTCCGCCTGCCACCCTGAAAAGATGGAGCAAAGCCCTGTCACCGTAGAAAAGACAGATGTACTTTTTTAGTTCGTCAAAATCAATTCCCGAAAAATCCGAAAGAACGGTTTCAACCGTTTTCACAGATGATTCGTCACCGCAAAAATAAACCTCGGTTCTGTTGCAGGTGCAGAGAATCAAACACTCGCTGATATTTTCAGAATAAAAAAGTTCGTCAAGAAATGTCTTTTTTTGCTCATCGGGAAAGGCAAGCTTCTTTCTCACAACCACATTTGAAGTTTTGTGACTTACGCTCAGGCAGTACATAAAAAAATTCGCTCCGTTACAAATAAAATCCGACAGTAAAATACACTTTTAAAGTTATTTTATTACTGCCGACAGCTATTGTCAATTAAAGTTAGTCAGTTATTTTACCACTAAACCTATCTGTTTGGTATGTTTTGATTATACTACATTCACCATTCCATGTCAATAAATTTCGGGTTTTGCTTGACAAAAACAGTGATTACAATATAAACTATACAAAGATACCTCCCGTCAGCAAACAGCGGGAGTTTTATTCCGATGTAAATATCTATTGTACCGATAGGAATACTAAATGATTTGAATATGTATTAAGGAGCGTTTTTATGCTTAATCAGTTTTCAAGAACACAGCTTTTGATTGGCAAAGAAGCTATGGACAAGCTTTCAAAAACAAGAGTTGCAATTTTCGGAATCGGCGGTGTAGGCGGATACACGGCGGAGGCTCTTGCAAGGAGCGGAGTCGGTGAGCTTGACCTTATTGACGATGACAAGGTGTGCCTTACAAACATCAATCGCCAGATTTTTGCAACAAGAAAAACAGTAGGCAAATACAAGGTTGATGTTGCAGAGGAAAGGCTCAAGGACATCAATCCCGACATAATCATCAACAAGCATCAGACCTTTTACACTCCCGAAACCTCGGAAAAATTCGACTTTTCAAAATACGACTATGTAGTTGACGCAATTGACACGGTAACAGGCAAAATTGAGCTTGTTATGCAAGCCGACAAAGCCAAGACGCCTATCATCTGTTCAATGGGAGCAGGCAACAAGCTTGATCCTACAGCGTTTGAGGTTGCCGACATTTACAAAACCTCGGTCTGTCCTCTTGCAAGGGTTATGAGACACGAACTCAAAAAGAGAGGTATCAAAAAGCTGAAGGTTGTTTATTCAAAGGAAAAGCCTATCACACCCATTGACGATATGGCAATAAGCTGTAAAACAAATTGCATATGCCCTCCCGGGACTGAAAGAAAATGCACCCAACGCAGACAGGTTCCCGGCAGTACCGCATTTGTTCCGTCGGTTGCAGGTCTTATCATAGCCGGCGAAGTTATCAAGGATTTGATTAAGTAAACTAATATAGTTGTCTTTTCATTTTAATTTGCTATTGTTAAAAAATTGCAATTTATAGTATAATTATCCTAATAACTATTTAGAGGTTGCAAAATGAACAGATATATAATTATTGCAGGAGTTAACGGAACAGGAAAATCAAGTTTGCGTGGTGTTCTTGAAGGACAGGAAGTTTTGCTTGGTCATATAATTGATGCTGATGCTATTGCAAAAATGAACAATTACGATAACATAAAGGCGGGTAAAAAAGCAGTTGAAGAAATAAAATACTGCCTTGATAACAATATTTCTTTCACACAGGAAACCACTCTTTCAGGACACAGAACCGAGAAAACAATTCAGCAGGCACGAAAACAGGGCTACTATGTTATTATGTACTATGTAGGTCTTAACTCAAAAGAAGAAAGTCTTGCAAGAATTGAAAACAGGGTACGGAAGGGCGGTCATGATATTCCGAAAAATGATGTGTGCAGAAGATTTGATAACCGCTTCGATTCTTTAAAAAGAATTGTTCCGCTGTGTGATGAAGTAATTTTTTATGATAATGAAAACGGATTTATTAAAGTTGCCGAAATAAAAAACAACAAATTCAATTATTCAAACGGTTACAGACCTAAATGGATTACAGAATTTGAAAATAAACTGAAATTAGACTAAGAAAATGCAAAGCACCGAGAGAAATTACCCTCGGTGCTTTGCTTGTTTTTATAGGATTTTTTACAGTTGATATCGTGATTAAACAGATTAGATGATAACCGATTCTTCCTGAAGTGATTTGTTACGGAGAATCTGAACCTCATCGCCTTTGGTAATGAAAAGCCGATAAAGAAATACATTGACCTTTTCTCCGACGGTAATCGGAGTTTCGTCAAGTCCTCTGTACGCATAAACCATGCCTCCGTCACATTTTACGGCAATTTCGATATTGTCGCCTCTGAATGAAGTCTTTATAACCTCACCGACGGATACAGACGCTTTTTGTGCGGTTGTTTCGCTGAGCTTTGTCACCTTTACAAATTCGGGACGGATAACTGCACGGTCAACATTATCGACAACATCAAAGGTCTTGAACTTTGTATAATCGTCAAGCGTAGTAGTCTGACCGAAAAATGATGCGGAAAATGCGGTTTCGGGATGCTGATAAATGTCAATCGGCGAGCCTATCTGCTCAATTCTGCTTGTTTGTAATTATAATTTCATCGGCAACCTCAATAGCCTCGCTCTGATCGTGGGTTACAAATATACTTGTAACGCCGAGCCTTTCAATCATATCTTTAAGCCATGAGCGAAGCTCCTGCCTAACCTTTGCGTCAATTGCGGCAAAGGGTTCATCAAGAAGAAGAAGATTCGGGTTTGGCGCAAGCGCTCTTGCAAAGGCAACACGCTGTTTTTGACCGCCCGAAAGCTGGCTTGGATAACGCTTTTCAAGTCCTTCAAGACCGATAAGCTTTACAAGCTCGTTTACTCTTTCCTTGATAAATTTCTTGCTCTTTTTCTGAATTTTCAGACCGAAAGCAATGTTATCAAAAACTGTCATATATCTGAAAAGAGCGTAGTTTTGGAACACAAAGCCTATGCCTCTTTTGCTTGCGGGAATATCGTTGACAACCTTTCCGTCAATTACAATTTCGCCGCTGTCGGGATTTTCAAGTCCTGCAATCATACGAAGAATTGTTGTTTTGCCGCTGCCCGAAGGACCGAGAAGTCCGATAAGCTTACCCTTTTCAATCCAAGTTTACATTGTCGGATGCCTTGTAGTCACCGAAAGTTTTATTTATATTTTTTAAGCTCAACATACATTACGCATCCTTCTTTCCTTTGTATTCAACCACACTTCTGATAATCAAAATTGCAATCGCCATAAGCACAAAGTATTGATGAAACCGCAAATGCGGGAACATACTTGAACTCGTTGAACAAAATTTCAACATGGAGAGGAAGTGTGTTTGTTTTTCCTCTTAAATGTCCCGAAATTACCGAAACTGCACCAAATTCACCCATTGCTCTTGCGGCACAGAGTACAACTCCGTAAAGGAATGCCCATTTTATGTGCGGAAATGTTATTTTTCTGAAAATTGTTGTGCCTTTTGCACCCATAAGTGCGGCGGCTTCTTCCTCATCCGTACCCTCGGATTCAAGTACGGGAATAAGCTCCCTTGAGATGAACGGGAATGTTACAAACACGGTTGCAAGGATAATTCCCGGAACGGCAAAGATAACCTTGATTCCAAGTTCGCTTAAAAGCGGATATATCGGGCTTTGTCTGCCGAATGTGAGTACAAATATAAGACCTGCGATTATGGGCGAAACCGTTACGGGGAGGTCAATGAGTGTTGTAAGAAGTTTTTTGCCCTTGAATCTGAACTTTGTAATTGACCAGGCGGCAAAAATTCCGAATACCGTATTGAACAGTACCGCAAACACGGTTGCCTCAACAGTAAGCACAATTGCTTTTACCGTGTAATCATCGCTGACAGCCTGCCAGAACACCTCTGCACCGCTTTTGAAAGCCTCGCAGATTACCGTAACAAGAGGAAGAACGAGCATTACGAATACAAATAAAAGTGCAATGCCTATGAGTATGTACTTTACAACCTTTGAACGCTTTGTTTCTTCGTACATTTTATTCTTCCTCCTTTCAGAATTTTTGCATTTCTGTGCTGAACCATATTTACAAGGAACAGAATCAAAAACGATGCGGCAAGCATAACAAGTGCGATTGCCGTTGCACTTTTGTAGTCATATTCCTGTAGCTCCGACATAATGATAAGCGGAGTGATTTCTGTTTCAAACGGCTTGTTGCCTGCAATGAAAACAACCGAACCGTACTCACCAAGACATCTTCCGAATGCAAGGCCAAAGCCTGTGAGAACCGAGGGAAGAATTTCGGGAAGAATAATTTTTCTGAAAATTCTGAATCTGCCTGCCCCCATAACTCCTGCCGCCTCTTCATAAACAGGATCAAGCTTTTCAAGAACAGGCTGAACTGCTCTTGTTACAAAAGGTATTCCCACAAATACAAGGGCAACCGTAATACCAACTCTTGTGTAGGCAATGCTTATGCCGAACTTTGCAAAAAATCCACCGATAAGACCTGTGTCGCAGTCAGAGAAGTAAGTGCAATGCCCGCAACCGCTGTCGGAAGTGCAAACGGAAGTTCAATCATACCGTCAAGTATTCTTTTGCCCGGGAATTTGTAACGAACAAGCACCCACGCAAGAATTACACCCATAACGGCATTGATGAGAGATGCAATAAATGCGGTTATAAAACTAACCTTATAGCTTGCAAGTACTCTTTCACGGGTGATTGCCTCCCAAAATTCAGAGGGCTCATCTGTGCCGTATAAATAACGAGAGCGGCAAGAGGAATCAGCACAACAAGGCTTAATAATGTAATTGTTACACCCAAAGAAAGACCGAATCCCGGAATTACTCTTTTTGCTTTTTTTGACTTTTTTGCCTGAACCATCATCACACCTGTTTCCCCTGTAAAATATCATCCGACATCAGACAGAATTGCCTATAAACTGCCTGATGTCATTTTTTAATCGGTTTTATTTTTTCTCATAAATCTTATCGAAGATACCGCCGTCTGCAAAGTGCTTTTTCTGAGCCTCGTCCCAACCGCCGAAATCGTTGATTGTTACAAGATTAATGTTGAGTCGAACACATCGGAGTATTCCTTCAAAATTTCCTTATTATAAGGGCGGTAATAGTTATCGCCTGCAATACGCTGAGCCTCATCGCTGTAAAGATAACTTAAATACTCTGTTGCAACCTTTCGAGTGCCTCTTTGGTCAACCACTTCATCAACAACAGCAACAGACGGCTGTGCAAGAATGCTGACGCTCGGAGTTACGATTTCGTACTCATCGGGATTGTCCTTGATTGAAAGATACGCCTCATTCTCCCAAGCAAGAAGAACATCGCCCTGTCCGTTTTCTACAAATGAAGTTGTAGCACCTCTTGCGCCTGAGTCAAGCACAAGCACATTTTGATAAAGCTTTTTAATGAAATCTTCGATTTTTGCCTCATCACCGTTATATTTCTTGTCTGCATATGCCCAAGCGGCAAGGTAGTTCCATCTTGCACCGCCCGAAGTTTTCGGGTTTGGAGTGATAACGCCCACACCGTCTTTTGCAACATCGTCCCAATCCTTGATATTTTTCGGATTACCTTTGCGAACAAGGAATACAATTGTTGAAGTGTATGGTGAAGAGTCATTGTCAAACTCATTTACCCAACCGTCCTCAATCAGACCTGCGTCACGAATTGCGTTTACATCGTATTCAAGTGCGAGTGTTACAACATCCGCCTCAAGACCGTTTGCAACCTCAAGAGCCTGTTTGCCCGAACCGCCGTGTGACTGGGTAACTTCAACATCCTGTCCTGTTTCTTCTTTCCAATGCTTTGCAAAGATTTTGTTATATGATTCATAAAGCTCTCGTGTAGGGTCATACGAAACATTTGTTAATGTTACTTTTGAATCGTTTGTTGTATCTTTTTTTCCGCATCCTGTAAAGGCAACCGCTGATGCACCCAATACTGAAACTGCCAATACTGCCGATAATACTTTTGTTCTTAAATTTTTCATTTTGATTACCTCACTTTAAATTAATTTGATTTTAGATTCTGACAGGCAATTACATACAACAGTACGGCTTGCCTCCAAATGAGGTACACATTCGTATTTTCTTCAGATTGTAAATGTTTTTCATAAGCGTCACCTTTTGGATTTTTGAGGTTATTTTGTTTAACCTACAATTCCTATCAATTTACTATGCGTTTCTTTGAAAACTATTTTATACTGTACAGAGTGAAAAGTCAAGGTAAAATTTTCACACATTTAACACTTTAGCAAATTGCAACAATACACAAGCAATATTTTTGCAAAAATAGTAATAAAATCGAAAAAACAGGCATAAAATAACGGATAGGTATTTTCAAATGAAATATGCCTATCCTAAAAAAGAAATATTTTTTTGCGTAAATCTATTGACAAATCTATATAAAAAAGGTATAGTAGTATTAAATCAATAATGATTATTGTTTTATTCAAAAATTAAATACACAAAGGCGTATTGTGTATTTTTAAATTTCAAAAAAATTAATTTAACGGAGGAAATATTATGGCTAAAACAACAAAATATTCGGGAACACAGACAGAAAAGAACCTTGAGGCTGCTTTTGCAGGCGAATCGCAGGCTCGTAACAAATACACATATTTTGCATCTGTTGCCAAAAAGCAGGGCTTTGAGCAGATTGCAGACCTTTTCTTAAAAACGGCAGACAACGAGAAAGAACACGCAAAAATGTGGTTCAAGGAGCTTAACGGAATCGGCAACACAGCAGAAAATCTTCTTGCCGCAGCCGAGGGCGAAAACTATGAGTGGACAGATATGTACGAAGATTTCGCTAAAACTGCCGAGGAAGAAGGCTTTACAGAGCTTGCACACAAGTTCCGCCTTGTTGCCGCAATTGAAAAGCACCACGAAGAAAGATACCGTGCATTACTCCGCAATGTTGAAACTGCAGAAGTTTTCAAAAGGAGCGAAATCAAGGTTTGGGAATGCCGTAACTGCGGTCACATTGTTGTAGGCAAAGAAGCTCCCGAGGTTTGCCCCGTCTGCAACCACCCACAGAGCTATTTTGAAATCCACGCAGAAAACTACTAATTCTGATTTAATCAAATATATAAAGGAAACTCCACCGCATTTCACGGTGGAGTTTTGTGTTTAGTATCAAATTAAATTCAAAAAACTTACTCTTCTTCGGGATATTTCATGCCCCAGCTTTTGCGGATGTCGGTCATGATTTTCATAACATCCTTTGTGTAGTCAAGGTGCATAAGAGCCGTGTCGCCCTCTATCGCCTTTTCCATATCTTCAACCTCATAAAGCAAAGCGTCCTTTGTCTGACCTGCCGAGATTGTTTCACAATGACCGTCAGCCGTGTATGTAATCTTTGCCTCCATGCCTCTGGGATATTCAAAGATTTCAACATAACCCTTGTCAAACGAGATTGTGCCACGCTTTGGCTGTTTTGCGTGAAGCGAAAGAATGACAGTTGCCATTTCCTCCTCTTTATTCTTTAAAAGAATACTCGCCTGTTCATCAACGCCTGTTTCGGCATATTTAACCTGCGACAACACATCGTTTGGGCATGAGCTCATAAACATACGAACAAACGAAAGCGCATACACACCGATGTCAAGCATTGCACCGCCTGCAAGATTGCGGTTGAAAAATCGGTTGTTCATATTGTACTCTTTGTAACTGCCGAAATTCATCTGAATAAGCCTAAGCTCGCCAAGGTCACCTGAATTTACCTTTTCAAGAAGTGCCTTGTAAATCGGCATATGGAAAATTGTCATTGCCTCTGCAAGCACAACATGGTTTTTCTCTGCAAGAGAGATTGCCTCGTCAAGTTCATCTGAATTAAGCGTTATCGACTTTTCGCACAAAACATGCTTTCCAGCCGCAAGAGCCTTGCGAAGATATTTTATATGCGTGTTGTGCGGTGTGGAAATGTAAATTATGTCAACATTTTCGTCTTTAAACAACTCGTCAATATCGTTGTAAACCTTTTCAATGCCGTACTTTTCGGCAAACGCAACCGCCTTTTCATGGGTACGGTTTGCAACAGAATAAAGTTTCTGTCCTCTGCTTTTGAGTGCGGCTGCAAGCTCATTTGCGATAACTCCGCAACCGAGGGTTGCCCAGTTGTAGTTTTTCATAAAAACACCTCCGTATATTTTTCGAGAAAAGTTTAACACACGGAAATGCGGCTGTCAACGGTTTTAGATGGCTTTTCTCGTATCTGCTCCGTACTTTTTCATAATCTTGCGAAGTTCGTTATTTTCGCTTTTTGAAAGACTAAAATACATAAATCCGTGCTTAACAATTTCATCACCGTCACACGCAGGCATATATGTATTACAGCCTATTCTTATTGATGCATTTTCGGAAAAACCACAAGACGGTGAATCAAAATCTGCGGATTTGCCCTCAAACATTTTCTTCACGGTTTCGGCATCTTCGGCAGACATCTTAGCGTCAACCTTGTCGCAGTACTCAACATCAAAATACACGGTAGGCTCACACGCATAGAAACTGATTTTCGGCACGGCAAATACTGCGGCGGCAACGCATAAAACAACTGCAACCACAATTACAGCAATCTTTTTCTTCATAACATTCACTCCTTTTCGCTTATCCCTTTAAAAATATATTATATTAAGCTTGTATCATTATAATTTAATCGGCATATACAACAATTTTAAAATCATTTATTTGTAGGTTAAAAAATTTTTCGTCAATACTTACAAGAGAGCAATTTTACTTTTGTTGAAGAGGCACAAATTGCATACAAATTCAAAGCCTTGCTTATTGAGAAAAATCGGTCTGAAAATATGCAGAAAAGCAGTTTTTACCATATTATAAAGGCATAAAAAGAAGAATTTTGACGAGGTAGTTATTGTAACTAAAATTGTGAGCAAAGTAAACTTTATGTTTATAAGGTATTTTGCTTGTTTATTTCAGGCAACAGGATTACAATAATTGTGGAAAATGGAAAAGAATGGTATTGTTTACAAAGATTATGTGATTGAAGAGGTTAGAAATTAATGAAGAAAGTCAAAAAAATGCCCTCACTTGCGTTTGCAAGTCTGTTTAAAAGAAACAAAGGTCAGAATACTGTAAAAGAAAAGCGACGGCGCTCACACCAGATAAATATGCTGGAAGGTCCGCTCGTAAAAAAAAATTCTTCTTTTCACACTTCCGCTTGCAGGATCCAGTATTCTTCAACAGCTTTTCAACTCAACCGATGTTGCGGTGGTCGGCAGATTTTCAAGCAGTCAGGCACTTGCCGCAGTCGGAAGCAACGCTCCGCTCATCAATATGCTTGTGCTGTTATTCACGGGACTTTCGGTCGGCGCAAATGTTTTGATTGCACGATATATCGGTCAAAATGACCGTAAAAAGGTTTCGGAAGCTGTTCACACGGTAATAACACTTTCACTTATATGCGGATTTCTTCTTCTGATACTCGGTCAGGTTATTGCAGCACCGCTGTTAAGGCTGATGAACACACCGGATGATGTAATTGACCTTGCGGCAACATACCTGAGAATTTACTTTATGGGCATGCCGTTTGTAATGCTCTACAACTTTGGTTCGGCAATTTTGAGAAGTGTCGGCGACACAAGCCGTCCGCTCTACTGTCTTGTAATTTCAGGTATTGTAAATGTTCTTTTGAACCTCTTCTTTGTAATCGTCTGCGATATGAGCGTTGCAGGAGTCGGCATTGCAACAGTAATTGCCGACGGCATAAGCGCCGGACTTGTTATGATGTTCCTCATCAGAAACGAAGACGAGTCAATCAGAGTCAATCCAAAAAAACTTTCATTAAAGAAAGAACATCTCATTATGATTTTGAAAATCGGTGCTCCTGCAGGTATTCAGGGTATGGTTTTCTCAATTTCAAATGTATTCATTCAGACAGCCATAAACGGCTTCGGTTCACAGGCAGTTGCAGGCTCATCGGCTGAACTCAACTTTGAGTACATTACATACTATATAGTAAGTGCGTTCAGCCAGACAGCCGTTACATTCACAAGTCAGAACTACGGCGCACTTCAGTTTGACAGATGCAAAAAGGTGTTTAGACTTTGTATGCTTTTCAGCTGTATTTTCACAGGCTGTGTGAGCGTTATATTCATGCTCGGAAGCGGATTTTTCATCACCTTCTTCACAACCGACCCCACCGTTATCAAGTACGCAATCATCAGAATGGCGATTGTTATGCTCCTTGAGCTTATGACAGGTTCATACGAAATCAGCGGCGGTGCGCTCAGAGGAATCGGACATTCACTCCTCCCTGCAATCCTCACAATCTTCGGTTCTGTTGTGTTCAGAATCATCTGGCTCTTCACGGTATTCAAGGCATACCACACCTATGATATGCTCCTTATGGTTTACCCCGTTTCATGGCTTATCACAGGCACATCCGTTTTGATTGCTACTTCATCATCAGAAAAAGAGAATTCAAAAAGGTAAGCGCCGCTTTTGAAATTTAAAATCAAATATGTTTTTATGGCTGACATCGGCATTGGTGTCAGCTGTTTTTGTTTAGAATAGGCTCTAAAATTAAAAAAATAATAAAAAGCAATTTATTTCGTACTTTTTGTGCGGAATAATTGTTTTTTTGCTGTGTTTTATGTTATAATCCAATTATAAACACACGGAGGTGCGACAATGACTAAACGGACTGTTGCCAACAATTTTTTATACTACATTTTTTGCGGATTCAGCGGTGCGGTTACTTCGCTGATAGTATGGCTGTTTCTAAAACTTATGGGTTTGGGAATCGGTCTTGTGTGGGATACAATTCCGTCAAATTTTGATTTCAAATTTTATCCGATTATCGTCTGTACGGCTGGCGGAATTATTCTCGGAATATGGCAAAAGCTGACAAATGCCGTTCCCGATGAACTTGATGATGTTATGAAAAAGGTAAAAAAAGATAAATTTTACCCGTATAACAAGGTGCTTTTGCTCTGCATTTCGGCACTTTTGCCCCTTGTTTTCGGCGGAAGTCTCGGTCCTGAGGCAGGCTTGACAGGTGTTATCGTCGGACTTTGCTACTGGGCAGGAAGTCATATGAAAGATGCTAAAAGTAAAATTCCCGAACTAATGCAAATCGGCATAAGCGCAACCTTGAGTGCGGTATTCTACGCACCGCTTTTCGGTCTTGCATCGGTCAATGAAGAAAGGCTTGACAGCGAAGAAAAGCCTACCGATATCCGTTCAACAAAGCTTATTTCAAACATCATTGCCGTACTTTTTGCGGCGGAAACTCTGTTTTTGCTTAACTCCGTTTTCGGCGGAAGTATGGGACTTCCACGACTCGGGGGTTATAACATTACAAATTTTGAGCGTTTGTGGGGAATTCCTCTCGCACTTTTGGGCGCTGTATGCGGTTTTCTGTTTATCATATCTTCAAAGATTTTCGGAAAATTTTTCGCACTCATTCAGGGTAAACTCGGCATTATTATCAGCACAACTCTCGGCGGAATTATCCTCGGTGTTATGGGTACATACCTCCCCCTCACAATGTTTTCGGGCGAAGAAAGCATTACCGTTGTCAAGGAAAGATTTGCCGAATTTGCACCGTGGATTCTCATTATCAGCGGTGTGCTTAAACTTGTTCTCACAAACATCTGCATAAAGTCGGGTTGGAAAGGCGGTCACTTCTTCCCCGTCATCTTCTGCGGAGTGAGCATCGGCTACGGTGTTGCAATGCTCGGCGGACTTGACACGGCATTCTGTGCAGCAGTCGTAACGGCAGGACTTCTCGGTGTCACAATGAAAAAACCGCTTGCCGTAACAATGCTTCTTTTGCTCTGCTTTGACGCAAGAGTTATTCCGTGGATTTTACTCGCCGCATTTCTCGGAAGCATTATTCCGACTAAAATTTTCGGCAGTAATAAAAATAAAGCTAAGTAAGTATATAAAAAACCACTTTGCGATCCACCGTTTCCTTTGGAACGCATTGAAGAAATGACCGCTCTTATGGGTGGCGAGGCTTTATGCGTGAAGAATTTAACAGCAGATACTCATTTGTAAAATCGTCAATTTGTCAGGGACTTGTTTGGTGTTTTTGGCACACACTTTTGTGGATAGTTGATTCAGAATTTACTGATTTGAGGGCTATTCCCTACATCATTTCAAACATTGTCGTTATCACATCAATCACCGTTCTCATGAACATTTTTCTTGAAAGGCACAACAATCTGATTTACTCTGTGCTTTTGCATTTTGGGTTTAACATAATTTATGTATTTCTCAATGCCGATATAATGTTCTTTGTGATACTGACAATTCTCTATTTAATCATTACTCCGCTTGCCGTGTTGTTCAGAAATAAGACTAAAATCCGCAACCAACGCTAACATTTCGGTTAAATTCAGTTGATAGACACGATCAAATTTTTAATGTAAAATTTGTAGGAAATTATTTTTTAATATGGTGAAAATTAGTTTTTCGCTTCAAAACAGTAAAAGAAAATAATATATACAACTTATTTTAGGAGGATAAATATGCTTACACATATCGGAACAGACACTATAGAAACAGAAAGATTGATACTCCGCAAATTTAAAATTTCAGACGACGAGGCTATGTTAAAATATTGGATTGCCGATGAAAAAAATTCAATCTCTGTATTCCGAACCTGTTTACACCACAAAAGCAGAAGTTGATGAACTTCTCGAAAAATATATCAATTCGTATCAAAAAAATGATTACTACCGTTGGGCAATCATAGAAAAAAATTCAGGTGAATGTATAGGTCAGATAGCATATTTTCTTGTTGACAGCAAAAATAATTTTGCCGAAATAGAATATTGCATAGGCTCTGATTTTCAATGCAAAGGATATGCTACCGAAGCAACGAAAGCAGTTATACAATATGGATTTGATAAAATTAATCTGCACAAGGTACAGATTTGTACAAAGACAATAAATAAACCTTCAAAGCGTGTCATAGAAAAATGCGGTTTTACATATGAAGGAACATTGCGTGATTACTTTTATATGGACGGAGAATATGTAGGTCGATTGTATTTTTCCATGTTAAAAAGTGAATTTGAATCAAAACAAAACTAAACAGGAACATTTATCTACACAACAACCTCCCTGCAATCGAATTTTGCCTTGCAGGGAGGTTGTATTATTCTTATATTGAATTTTATTTTACTTGCGGATAATTATTGCATTGCCGTTGCAATGAATCTTTCCGTTTGAAACCGCAACTGTTTCACCGCTGATTTCGTTTTTATAGTCGCCGTCAGGAAGGTCAACTTTTACATCAGCCGACTTTGATTTAAGGCTGAAAATGCCGACTTTTTTGCTCTTGTTGTTGTCACGCTCAAGAATTGCAATATCGTTTTCATCATCTGCATCAGCCTTGAAATAATCGTCATCATCAAGAACGGTTTTCTTGATTGTATCTAGCTTTGCAAGAAGGTTGCTTAAATCAATGCCTGTGTTGCGTGGGAAAACATCCTTGTCAAAAAGGCTTGGAGTTTCGTCACAACCGAACTCCTGACCGGCATAGATGAGAGTTGAACCCTTCAAGAAATACAGAAAAGCTGTGTAATTTTCAAGGTCGCTCCTGTTCTTTACATAATGGCAGATTCGTGCTGATCGTGATTTTCAAGGCAACGCATTTTATCGTAATTCTGCGGATAAATTGCCTCCTGATAATTGAACATATCAAGATAATGTGAAAGAGATGTTTCGCCCTTCAAATATTTGTCGAAAACCTCACGGATATCGTAGTCATATTCCATATCAAAAGCGTCAAAAAGCTCATAGTCGCTTGCGGTATAAATTCCGCTCTTGCGAGAGAACACATTGAAAGAGCTGTGTACGCTTTCGGCAAGCCAAATGCAGTCGGGATTTACCTTTGCAACAGCCTCTCTCGCCTGTTTCCAAAATTCAACGGGAACGAATGATGCAACATCACAACGGAAGCCGTCAACAATCTTCGCCCACATAACGAGTGAATCAATCTGATACTGCCATAATTCTTTGTTAGAATAATCAAGATCGATTATGTCGCTCCAATCACCGACTTTGTTGCCAAAATTGCCGTCAGGCTTTCTGTAGAAAAACTCGGGATGTTCAACCGAAAGATTTGAATCGGGCGAAGTGTGATTATAGACAACATCAATGATGCACTTCATGCCCTTTGCGTGAATTTTTTCAACAAGGCTCTTGAAATCGTCCATTGTTCCGTATTCCGGATTTGTTGTGCGATAGTCCTTGTTTGCATAAGGACAGCCGAGAGAGCCTTTTTTATTCTTGACGCCAATCGGATGAATCGGCATAAACCAAATGATGTCCGTGCCGAGTGATTTTATTCGGTCAAGATCCTCTGCAACGGCATTAAATGTGCCGTCATTTGTGTGATTACGGACATAAACCGAATAAATAACCTTGTTTCTCAAGCTGATTTCAGTATTTTTTGCCATTTAAAACATCTCCTTATGTATTTTTCCACGGTCTGTTTTTACCGTTCCAACCTCGTTCTGCCCAGTAATTTTTATCGGCTTCATTCCAGCCGCTTTTCTGAATCATTCTCATAATAAAGAAAAAGCCTTTTGTTTTTAACCCTGCCTTAACTTTGCCGTTATTTTTCTTTACCTTATTGGCAATTGAGGTAGTCTTTTTGTCAATTTTCTTTTTGAGTTCATCGGTGACGCCTGAATAATTTGTTGCACGAACATTGACACCGTAACGATAAGTTTTTGGAACGCCCCAAAAGAACATACTGTCGGCGATATCCTTGTTGGCAGATTTTGTACCCGAACCTGCGGCCGTCGAAATTACAACCGCCTGCTTTGTGAACATTTTCTGTTCGGGACGGTGAACCATCCAACGATAACCGTAATGATCAAGAAATGCTTTCATTGAACCTGTGCAATGATAAACATACACGGGCGTTGTAAAGATGAGTACATCAGCCTCGTCCATAGCCTCGGTAATCTTTTTCAGTCGCCCATAATGCGGACAAAGTGTTTCGGATTTTAGAAAACACTGCGTACAACCTACGCAAAAATCGCCGAAATCTCTAGGAAGAAAAAACTCCGTAACCTCGCCGCCTAATTTATCGGCAACCTGCTTGCCAATATGATAGGTTGAGCCTTTATGGTTCTGACCGTTTATTACTGCAATTTTCATTTTATGTCACCAAATTCATCAATTTCAAGTCAATTTTAGCACAACAAAGCAATATTGTCCATATGATTTTTATGCCTTTTAGGAGCATTTTTATGCGGATTTTTTATTAAAAAACAGCTCCCGAACGAAACAGGACATGACTG
>ENA-OQMZ01000059-OQMZ01000059.1-human-gut-metagenome-genome-assembly--contig:-NODE-59-length-39993-cov-2.543094_pt1 | contig 39993 bp, 52 predicted proteins | sample MGYA00242621_ERZ504862 | MGnify/ENA primary metagenome ERZ504862 (study PRJEB26092, sample SAMD00036393) | human gut metagenome | host: Homo sapiens | study: EMG produced TPA metagenomics assembly of...
AGGAGTATGAGTCGCCGTCCGATTTGGACAGGAAAGGATAATAAACCCTTTGATCCGATTCCAAGTTGAGAATAACGTCATTCTCACCGGGACGGAATTTCTTACCATGAACACGCGCCAAAAAATCCGGCCACGCCCGAAATTTGAATTGCTGTGTCATCGGCTCGTCCGGCTCCGGCAAAACCCGCTTCTGGCTTACTCCCCAGCTCCTCCAGGCTCATTCCTCTTTCGTGGTGGTCGATCCCAAGGGCGGGGTGCTCTCCCAGGTGGGCCGTTTTTTACAGCGGCGGGGATATAAGATTAAAATTTTCAACAGCATTGATTTTTCTAAATCCATGCACTATAACCCGCTGGCCTATCTCAAAAACGAGGCGGACATTCTCAAATTTGTGGATACGCTCATAGCAAACACAAAGGGGGACGGCAAGGAGGGCGATCCGTTCTGGACAAAATCGGAAACGCTTTTGTATTGCGCCCTGCTGTCTATATCATTTTTGAGGGCCCCGCCGAGGATCGGAACATGAATACGCTGGTAGATATGATTTCCGGCATGGAGGTCAAGGAGGATGATGAAAACTTCCTAAACACCGTGGACTATATGTTTAAGGGCCTGGAAAAACGCAAGCCGAATTGCTTTGCTGTCAAGCAGTACAAAAAATACAAGCTGGCCAGCGGCAAAACCGCAAAAAGCATTTTGATTTCCTGCGGAGCTCGTCTGGCTCCGTTTGACATCCCCCAGCTCCGGGAAATTATGAGTTATGACGAGCTGGAGCTTGACCGCATCGGGGATCGGAAAACGGCGGTTTTCTTTACTATTTCCGATACCACGCCCACCTATAACTTTATTGTGGCCCTGGCCTTTTCGCAGATGTTCAATCTCCTTTGCGAGAGGGCGGACAACGTACACGGGGGCCGTCTACCCCATCATGTGCGGGTGCTGTGGGACGAGGCGGCCAACACGGGCCAGGTGCCAAACCTGGAAAAGCTGGTGGCGGTGATCCGCTCCCGCGAGGTGAGCCTGTGCCTGTTCTATCAACAGTTGGCACAATGCAAGGCCATCTATGATAAGCACGCGGAAACCATTCTCGGAAATATGGACAGCGTGATCTTCCTGGGTGGCCGGGAGGCCAGCACGATCAAGGAAATTTCCGAGAACTGGCTGGGAAAAGCCACAATCTCCATGCAGACCGAGGGCCGCTCCCGCGGCCAGTCGGAAAGCTACAACCAGAATACCCAGCGGCTGGGCCGGGAGCTGATGACCCCCAGCGAACTGGCGACCATGCCGGGCGACAAGTGCATTTTGCAGTTGCGGGGCCTGCCCCCGTTTTTTTCGCCCAAATACGATTTGAAGCAGCATCCCAACTATAAGCAAACGGCGGAAGCGATAAAAAGAAAAACGCCTTTGACCTTGATAAGCTCATAAACCGCCGCAGCGGGCCTGGGCTGAACGAGGCTTGTGAGGTGTACGAGGTGGACGTGTCGGAAACTTCGCTCACAGACGAGGACGAGGACATCCTCAACTATGACGATGTGGACGATCCGGACGCTTTTGTATAAATATCGCTTCGAGACAAAATGTCCCGAAGTGGCAACCTGCCGCCAGGAATGGCGGCTTTTTTCATGGCCGGGGCATTTCCCCGGAGAAAAGGAGGCTCTATGCAGTTTTTCGCATCTGCTATCGACACTTTACAGACCCTTGTTGTGGCCCTCGGCGCTGGCCTTGGCGTGTGGGGCGTGGTCAATCTGCTGGAGGGCTACGGCTCGGACAATCCGGGCTCCAAAAGCCAGGGCATGAAACAGCTCATGGCGGGCGGCGGCATCATCCTGCTGGGCACAACGCTGATCCCCCTGCTCTCTGGCCTGTTTTAAGGTAGCGGCCTATGGATTTTCTCACCGACTGGCTCACGGATTGGCTCAAGGAGCTTTTAATCAGCGGGATCATGGGGACCTTTCGGGCTCTTTGATAACGTAAACGCCCAAGTCGGAGAGATTGCGGTACAAGTGGGAACAACCCCGGCGGCATGGCACGCCGGGGTGTTCTCCCTGATCCGCCAGCTTTCCGAAACGGTAATTTTGCCGATTGCCGGAATGGTGCTGACCTTTGTTGCGACCTATGAACTGATCCAGATGCTTTTGGAAAAAAACAATATGCACGAGTTTGACGTGGCGAATATCTACAAATGGATGTTCAAAACGTCCTGTGCCATCCTTATTCTGTCAAACACATTCAATATCGTAATGGCCGTGTTTGACGTGTCCCAGAGCGTAATCGCACAATCGGCGGGGCTGATCCAGGCTCCACGGACATCACGCCGGATATGCTGACCCAGCTTGAAACCACGCTGGAGGGTATGGATTTAGGGCCGCTGTTGGGCCTGTGGCTCCAGTCCTCCATTATCGGCGTTACCATGTGGGCGCTGAATATCATTATTTTCGTGCTGGTCTATGGCCGCATGATTGAAATATATCTGCTCACCAGCCTGTCCCCCATCCCTGTGGCGACCCTTGCCAACCGGGAATTGGGGCACACGGGCCAGAATTATCTGCGCTCGTTGTTCGCCGTGGGGTTCCAGGGGATGCTCATTCTGGTGTGCGTGGCAATTTACGCGGTGCTTGTCCAGGGAATCGCCACAAGCGGAGATCCCATCGGGGCGATATGGGGCACCGTTGGCTATACGGTATTGCTTTGCTATATGCTGTTCAAAACGGGCGGTATCTCCCAGCGCATTTTCGGCGCGCATTAGAGGGGAGGCGCGTATGGCAGAACATTCAACCTTGGGACAAAGTGTCCCGAAGTCTCCGGCTCCCCCGGAGGGGCTGTTCCTTATGGACGGCATCGAGGGCCTGCGCTCCCTGCCCCGGCACTCGGTAGATATGCTCTTGACCGATCCGCCCTATGGCACGACCCGCAACTTTTGGGATGTGCCCCTGCCGCTCTCGGAGCTTTGGGAGGCGGTGCGTTGGGCGGTCAAGCCGGAGGCGCGGTGCTGTTCTTTGCTCAATGCCCCTATGATAAGGTGCTGGGGGCCTCTAACCTGTCCATGCTCCGCTATGAGTGGATATGGTATAAGAGCAGATGCACAGGCTTTCTCAACGCAAGGCGGGCCCCCTTGAAACGGACGGAGAACATTCTGGTATTCTATCAAAAGCTCCCCTATTACGATCCGCAGTTCGAGCAGGGCAAGCCCTACAAGAAAACCGCTGACCGGGGCGGCAACAGCCCCAACTATGGAAAATTTGTCCGTTCCGGCGGCGGCTCTGAGGACGGCCTGCGCTTTCCCGGAAACCTGCTGACATTCCCATCGGTACAGCGCACCGTCCACCCCACGCAAAAGCCCGTGGAGCTGTGCGAGTATTTCATCAAGACCTACACCCGCCCCGGCGAGGTGGTGGCGGACATCTGCGCGGGCTCCGGCACAACTGCCGTGGCCGCCGTCAACACGGGCCGCCGCTTTATCTGCTTTGAAACCGCCCCGGCCTTTTACGCCCCGGCCACGGAGCGCATCCGGCTGGCGCGGGCGGCTGCGGAGGCCGGGGAGAAAGGAGTCTGACTATCGGAAACTATTCTATCATCTACGCCGATCCGCCCTGGCGGTATTCTGCAAAGAACGTACAGGGGGCGGCGGAACATCACTACCCCACAATGGGGATTGAGGAGCTATGTGCGCTCCCGGTGGCTGATCTGGCGGCCCCGGACAGCGCACTTTTTTTGTGGGCCACGTTCCCGCAGTTGCCGGAGGCCCTGCGGCTCATTAAGGCGTGGGGCTTCGCTTATAAAACCGTGGCTTTTGTCTGGCTGAAGAAAAACAAAAAGGCAGACAGTTGGTTTTACGGCCTGGGCTTCTGGACGCGGGGCAACGCGGAAATCTGCCTGCTGGCAACCAGGGGCCATCCCAAACGGCAGGCCGCGAATATTCATCAGTTTATCATTTCCCCCGTTGAAGCCCACAGCAAAAAGCCGGACGAGGCCCGCGACAAGATTGTTTCCCTCTTGGGCGACCTGCCCCGCGTGGAGCTCTTTGCAAGGCAGACCCCGCCCGGCTGGGACGTGTGGGGGAACGAGGTGGAGAGCACCGTCCGGACTTTGGGACAAAGTGTCCCGAAGTCCAGGGGGAGAAAGGAGGTTTTTCATGCCCTATGTAAATGTCCCCAACGACTTATCCAAAATCAAAACGAAAATGGCCTTTAACCTTACCAAACGCCAGCTTGTCTGCTTTGGCGGCGCGGCGGCGGTGGGCATCCCGTCCTATCTGCTGGCCCGCAGCTCTATCGGCAACACCGGGGCCATGTTCCTTATGCTGGCCGTTATGCTCCCGGCGTTTCTGCTGGCGATGTATGAGCGTGACGGGCTCCCCTTTGAAAAGGTGGTTAGAAATATTATCCGGGCCCGTTTCCTGCGGCCCGGCGCGAGGCCCTATCAGACGCAGAATTTATACGCCCCGTTTACTATGCGGGGCTCCATGGGAAAGGAGGATGCGATTGCAACAAGCAAAAAAGCAAACACCCAGGCGCGGCCCCGCCGCAAAGGGTAAAAACCGGGCGGCCCTGTCCGCCCAGCAGACGATCCCCTATGTGCGGATGCTCCCGGACGGCGTGTGCCAGCTCCCCGGCGGGCTCTATACAAAAACTGTGGAATATGAGGACATCAATTATTCTGTAGCAAGCACCGATGATCAGACGGCTATCTTTAGCGGCTGGAGCTCATTCCTCAACTACTTTGACAGCTCTCTGCCGTTCCAGCTTTCTTTCATTAACCGCCGTTCCCACTCCCGGAGCCGCTACAAGGTGAACATCCCCCAGGCCGAGGATGACTTTAACAGCGTCCGGGCCGAGTTTACCGGGATGCTGAAAAATCAGATTGCCCGGTCAAACAATGGGATTGAACGCTCAAAATATATTACCTTTGGCATCCCGGCGGAAAGTCTGGACGAGGCGCGGCCCCGGCTGGAGCGCGTGGAGGCGGGACGTTATGAGCAACTTTAAGCGGCTGGGCGTGCCTCCGAGCCGATGGACGGGCGGGCGCGTCTGGCCCTGCTTCACGGCCAGATGCATCCTGGGAGCCGGGAGCCGTTCCGCTTCTCCTGGGGGGATATTGCAAAGACGGGGCTCGGCACAAAGGACTTTATTGCCCCCGACAGCTTTGACTTCCGCCAGCCCCGGCTGTTCCGCATGGGCCAGTATTGGGGCGCGGCCTCCTACTTGCAGATTTTGGCGTCGGAGCTCTCCGACAAGCTCCTGGCGGAAATTTTGGAGCTTGACGCGGAAATGACCGTGACCCTCCATATCCAGACCGTGGATCAGCTAAAGGCGATTAAAACCATCAAGGGGAAAATTTCTGACATTGGAAAAATGAAAGTGGAGGAACAGCGCAAAGCTGTCCGGGCCAGATATGACCCCGACATTCTGCCGCCTGACCTTATCACATTTTCCAAGGACGCGGCGGAGCTCCTTGCCGACCTCCAGTCCCGCAACGAGCGGATGTTCCTCTTGACCTTTACCGTGGTAAATCTGGCCCCCACCCGCCAGCGGCTGGAAAATGATATTTTCACCGTGGGCGGCATCGCGCAGAAATACAACTGCACATTGAAGCGGCTGGACTGGCAACAGGAACAGGGCTTTGTTTCCTCCCTGGCCCTGGGCGGGAACGAAGTGGAAATCCAGAGGGGCATGACTACCAGCTCCACGGCGATCTTCATTCCCTTTATGACCAGGGAGCTCCGCATGGCCGGGCCGTCCCTCTATTACGGCATGAACGCACTTTCCCACAACGTCATTATGGCGGACAGGAAAAAGCTGAAATCCGCGAATGGGCTCTACCTGGGCTCTACTGGCTCCGGCAAGAGCTTCGCGGCAAAGCGGGAGCTGCTCAATGTCTTTCTTACCATTCCCCAGGATCGGATTATCATTGTAGACCCGATGGGCGAATATGCCCCGCTGGTGCGGCGGCTGGGCGGCCAGGTGATTGAGATTGCCCCGGACAGCCCTAATCACATCAACCCTATGGACATCCAGATGGGCGGCAACGATGAGGACAGCCCCTTTCCATGAAAGCGGATTTTCTGTTGTCCCTGTGCGAGCTGGTGGTGGGCGGCAAGGAGGCTTACAACCGATTGAAAAAACCGTCATAGACCGCTGTGTGCGGCTGGTCTACCGGGATCTGGCCCTGGGCGTGGGGGACGGCAGGATGCCCTTGCTCCAGGACTTGTACGAGGAACTTTTGAAACAGCCGGAGCCGGAGGCCCGGCGCGTGGCGACGGCCCTGGAGCTCTACTGTACAGGCTCCCTTAACCTGTTCAACCATCCCACGAATGTCAAAACCGACTGCCGTGTGGTGTGCATCGTGCTCAAGGGCATGGGAGACAATCTCCGAAAAATTGCGATGCACGTCACAAATGAGTTTGTCAATTCCTCGGTCAATACCAACTATCAGAGCGGCATCTCGACTTGGTGCTACTTTGATGAGTTCCATGTTCTGCTCCGGGATCAGCTCACCGCCAGCTATTTTGTTTCCATCTGGCAGATGCTCCGCAAACGGGGCTGTGTGCCCAGCGCGTTGACGCAGAACGTCAAGCACCTGCTGGCCAGCCCGGAGATCCAGAATATTCTGGACAACACGGATTTTATGATCCTGCTGTCCCAGGCGCAGAGTGACCGGGCAATTCTGGCAAAACAGCTCGGCATTTCCGAGCACCAGCTTTCCTATATCACACACAGCAATTCCGGCGAGGGCCTGCTGTTCTATGGGAATGTGACGATCCCCTTTATGGATCGTTTCCCTCGTGGGGAGATTTACGATCTTCTGACTACGCGCCCGGAGGATTTGAAAGATGGCGCGGCGGGATAAGGCTGGCCCTGGGCCCCGTGTGCGCCCGGAGCAGGCCGCGCTCCAGGGGGCTCCGGGCCCGGAGGCCGGGCTGGCACGAAAGAACAGGCCGGGGGCACTTCGGGACAAAGTGTCCCAAAGTCCAAATTCCGGCAAAAGAGCAGGCAGGAACAGGCCGCCGCGTCCAAGCTCCGCATGGAAAAGCGCGGGGAAAAGCTGGAGGCGGCAAAGGGCAAGCTGGCAAAGCAGAAGCCCCCAAAAAAGCCCGGCCCCGTCAAACGGGCGGGCGGGGCCCTGGGGGGCTCCGTCCACGGCTTTGTGCATGGGAAGATTTACGAGGTGGAGCAGGAAAATGTAGCACCGAGGGGGCCCATCACTCCGAGCTTTTGGGCGAGTCTGCGTTTCGCCAGGGCTCCCGCTTCGTGGGGCGGCGCATACGGGAGCACCCGGCGCGGGCCGTCCGGCGGGCCGAGGCCCGGTATGGCAAGGCTGCGGCGGACTATCAATTTTACACCGCCGCCCAGGAACACCCGGAGCTCTCGAAAAATGCCCTGTCCCGCTACTGGCAGAAGCGGCGGCTCCGCAAGCAGTACCAAAAGCGGGCAAAGGAGGCCGCCCGCCAGGGGGCCGTGGCCGCTGAAAAGACCGCCGCCGCCACCGAAAAGCTGTCGGCCCAGGCGGTGGGCTTTGTGAAGCGGCATCCCCTGGGCGTGCTCCTGGCCCTGGCCTGTGTCCTGCTCATTCTGTCTATGCAGTCCTGTTCGTCCTCCCTGGTTTTGCTTGGCAACGCCGGGGCGGGGCTGTGGGGGCTACCACCTACCATCCCCGGACGGGGAAATCCTGGCGGCGGAGGCGGCCTACCTCGATCTGGAGGCGGAGCTCCAAAACTATCTTGATACCTACACCAGCACCCACAATTATGACGAGTACCATTTTGATCTGGATGAAATCGAACACGATCCTATGTGCTGATTTCCATTCTCTGTGTGCTCCACGAGGGGGAATGGACGGCGGCCCAGGTGCAGGGTACGCTGGGGATGCTCTTTGACCGCCAGTATATTCTGACAGAGCGCGTGGTGGTGGAGACACGGTATGACAGCGACGACGAGCCCTATTCCTGGTATATCTGTTATGTGACGCTGGAAAATTTTGACCTGTCCCATCTGCTGTGTATTTCATGGGCGAGGAGCAGTTGGCCCGGTACTCCCTCTATATGTCTACCCTGGGAAACCGCCCCGACCTGTTCCCCGGCTCCGCCTATGTGGATCGCTATGTGACAAACCCGCCCGCCGGATATGAGGTGCCGGGGGAATATCTGGACGATGAAACATTCGCCGCTATGCTCTCCGAGGCGGAAAAATACCTGGGCTATCCCTATGTATGGGGCGGGAGCTCCCCGGCCACGTCCTTTGACTGCTCCGGCTTTGTGTCCTGGGTAATCAATCACTCCGGCTGGAATGTGGGCCGCCTGGGGGCCCAGGGGCTCTATAACATCTGCACTCGCACCAGCTCCCCGCGCCCCGGCGATCTGGTCTTTTTCAAGGGCACCTATGACACGCCGGGCGTTTCCCATGTGGGCATCTATGTGGGGGACGGAATGATGATCCATTGTGGCGATCCCATCAGCTATGCAAACTTAAATACCAGCTACTGGCAGTCTCATTTCTACGCTACGGGCGTTTGCCTTGAATGGAGGTTTTGAATGGCAACAGCAAAAAGTATGAAAATCCAGGCCGAGATTGATAAGGTCAAGGCCAAAATCAGCGAACAGCAGGCCCGGCTGAAAGAATTGGAGCAGAAGAAACTGGAGGCCGAAAACAGCGAGATCGTGGACATCGTGCGGGGCATGAGCATCCCTCTTACGGAGCTCCCCCTGGTGCTCCAGAAGCTCCGGGACGATGGCACTTTGGGACAAAGTGTCCCGAAGTCCGAGCCCGCGCCTGTTATCGAGGGAAAGGAGGAGAACTGAATATGAAACGCTTTCGAGTCTTGACGGCGGCGCTTTGCGCCGCTGTTCTTTTATGCGGCTTTGCCCCCGCAACGGCCTACGCCGGGGGCGGCGAGGACTGGGAGGGGCTTGACCTGTGGAGCCCGCTGTCACGGAGGAGCCGGTGATTGAGCCCGGCGAGGGCTTTTCTGAGGACGGCAATCTTGTGACCCGCGATCTGCTCTATGACAAGCATACCAACAAGCAGTTTATTACCGTCCAGACCAGCGGCGGGGCCACCTTTTACATTGTCATTGACTACGACAAGCCCGTGGACGAGGACGGCGAACAGTACCAGACCTATTTTCTGAATACGGTGGACGAGGCCGACCTGCTGGCCGCTGCCGAGGCCGCTGGCGCGGAGCTGGCCTCCTGCTCCTGCTCGGACAAATGCGCGGCGGGGGCCGTCAATACCGACTGCGCGGTGTGCGCCGTCAACATGACCGAGTGCGCTGGCGTGGAGCCAGAGCCGGACGCCGGAACCTGTGGCCGAGCCGACGCCGAGCCGGAACCGGAACAAGAAAAGGCAACGCGGGATGCTCCTGCTGGTGCTGCCGTGGCGGTGCTGGGCGGCGGGGCCGCGTTCTATTTCAAGGTGTACCGCCCCAAACAGCAGACGGCAACAGAGCCGGAGGAGGACTACGGCGAGGAACTGGAGGACTATGACGGCGAGGAGGACGGCCCGCCCTGGGATGAGGACGAGGAAGAAAACGAGGAAACGGAGGACGGGGAATGAATTTTACAACGAGTTCTTTTGAACGGATGATGAAGCAAAAGCCCCGGCCCCAGGCTCCCGGCCCGGCCAAGCCGCCCAGGGGTTCCGCCTGCTCCGGCTGTCCCTACTGGCGGGCCTGCGCTGTGTCTGCTGTTATCCAGAAACTTTCCCCCAGGCCGGGCGGCGGGAGGTGACGCTTTGGCCCGCGAACTGACACGGGAGGAAAAGGCGGCCATCCGCTCCCTGGTGGTGAAATGGTGCGCCAACTATGACCGGGCCTGTGGATGCCTGCCCCTGGACTGTGAGTGCTATATGCTGGGAAAGTGCTGGACAGGTGCCTATTGCCGCTACTTCCGAGAGGCCATCCTGCCCCTTGATCCGGCGCTGGAGGCGGCCTCTTGACTGAGGGCCCCAGGCCGGATTTCAAGCCCTGCCCCATCTGCGGCGGGGCCGTGGCCCCGGACAGGCGGCAGGCGTATTGTTCGGAGGCTTGCGCCTTAAAAGCCACCGCCGCCAACAGCGGGAATATATGCGCCGGAAACGGGGGTGAACGGTTGACAATTAGGCCCCGGAAAACCCGCTGATTTCAAGGCTTTTGGAGGCCGCTTTTGGGGCGGGCCGTAGTTTTATATGCCCTGCCCCGGAATGGCCGAAATGCTGTCAACATGGAAAAACGGGACTTTGGGACAAAGTGTCCCGAAGTCCCAGGCTGTTATGCTTGAGGAGGTGTCTATGGAAAAACAGAAAGACCAGGAATTTGCCCATCTGGAGGTCAAGCGTCTTTGCGGCGTGTTCGGCGCGCCCCTGCCCCCTGTGGAGGAAAAGCCCGTGGATAAGATCAAGGAGCCGCCCCGCCCCTATCGGAGCCGGGAACGGGAGGAGCGGTGACAAAGAAACGCCGCCGTCCTGTCCATCTTCATGTCATGGTGTCTGAGGAGGAGCAGGCGCTGATCCGGGAGCGCATGGCCGAGGCTGGCATCCGCAACATGGGAGCCTATATGCGGAAAATGGCCCTTAACGGCTATGTGCTCCACGTTGACCTCTCGCCCGTCCGGGAGCTGGTGTCGCTCCAGCGGCGGTGCTCAAACAATCTGAACCAGGTGGCGATCCAGGCCAACACCTACGGCGGCATCTACCCGGAGGAGATCGCCGCCCTGCAAAGGGACTATGCGGCCTTATGGGGGCCGCTGTCTGATTTACTGGAAAGGCTCTCCGCCGTGGTGGAGCTTTGACCCTCCGGGGAGCGGTGCTGTGCCGCTCCCCGGTTTTCACGACTTTGGGACACTTTGTCCCAAGGTGGCGAAAGCTGCATACAGAGAGGAGGGGTATTCACGGCCACAACTTATATCCGGCCCTACAAGGTAGCGGCTGGAAAAAGCGCAATCCAGACGATGGAGGAGCGGTTTGATTACGGGCTCAATCCCCAAAAGCTGGGGGCCGTATCCTCTTATCTCTGCGACCCGTCCACAGCTCCCGCCGAGTTCCTGCTGGTAAAAAGCCAGTACCAGGTGGAAACGGCCCGGCCCGTGGAGCGCGGGGCCCTGTTCTTCCAGATCCGGCAGGCGTTCCCGCCCGGCGAGGTGACGGCGGAGGAGGCAAATAAAATCGGCTATGAAACGGCGATGCGCTGGACGAAAGGCAAATACCAGTTTTTCGTCTGCACACATACCGACAAAGGCCACATTCACAATCACATTTATTACAACTCCACGGCCTTTGACCGCTCTCGGAAATTCCATAATTTCATCGGCTCGTCCTTTGCCCTGCGGCGGCTGTCTGACCGGGTGTGCATTGAGCACGAGCTGTCCTATATCCAAAATCCCAAACTGCACAGCAAGGGCCGTTTTCTCCATTACGGTCAATGGATCGGGGAAAAGCCGCCCTCTGCAAAACAGAGGGTGCGGCTGGCTGTCATCGCGGCCCTGGAGAAAAAGCCCGCCGACTTTGCGGCGTTCCTGCGGCTCATGGAGGAGTCCGGCTTTGCCGTCAAGCATGGGCGGGGCGGCGTGATCTCGTTCCTGGCTCCCGGCAGGATAAACCGACCCGGCTCCGGGCTTCTACCCTGGGCGCGGGCTTTGACCCGGAGGACATCCGGGCGGTGATTGCCGGGGAGCGGCCCATCCCGGAGCTCCCCCAGGACGCTCCGGCCCCGCCCCGGCGCGTTGATCTGGTGATTGACATTCAACAGCGCATGGCCCAGGGTAAAGGCCCGGCCTATGCGCGATGGGCCAAGGTCTACAATCTAAAGCAGATGGCCGCCGCGCTCCAGTATCTGCGGGAGCACGAACTGGCCGACTATGCCGCGCTGGAGGCCAGCACCGAGCGGCGGTGGATCGCTTTCACAAGCTGGCCGGGGAGCTGCGGGACACGGAGGCCGCCCTCTCCAAAACGGCCCGGCTTATGGAGCCACGGTGGACTATGCCAAGACCCGGCCTGTGTTCGATGGCTACAAGGCGGCCCGGTACAGTAAAAAATACCTGGCCCAGCATGAGGCGGAGTTGGCCGCTTACCGGGCGGCAAAGGCGGCCATGAATGAAATCCTGGACGGGGCAAAGCTCCCCAAAATAGACACGCTGAAAAAATCCCGCAGGGAGCTCTCTGAAAAGAAAAAGGCCCTTTATGCCGAGTACCGCCAGGCCCAGGCCGATATGCGGCAGGCCGTGGCGGTCAAGGCGAACATTGACCATCTGCTCGGCGTGACGGACGGGCGGGAAAATAAGGCCCAGGAGCGGTAGCGACAGGCCGCAGACAACAGGCGCATAGCGCCGGGACTTTGGGACACTTTGTCCCGAAGTCCTGCGGGTTTGGGGAGCTCCCCAACAAGCATTTTTGCGGGCCTGCGGCCCGGCAAAAATTTCGAGTGTGGGCACACTCGAATTGCTTGCCAAACGTGCGGGCCTCGGAAGTACCCGCGTTAAAACATCGGACTTATGTCATTTCACTCTTGTATTGTTCTATTGGATGTGCTAAAATAAAGTTGATTTTTAGAATTTGTTTTTATTTTGCAGGGAAGAGGTGACGGGATGCCAAAGGTAGCTTATTCTGAGGAGGATAGAGAGCGCATCAGAACGGAACTCGTTGCAGTTGGTCTTGAACTGATGGCAAAACAGGGCATACAGCATACTACTGTGGAGCAAATATATAAAAAGGTTGGTATTTCACGAACTTTCTTTTACTCTTTCTTTGCAACGAAAGAAGATTTGATCGTTGAAACGCTGTACTTGCAACAGCCTAAAATTATTGAGCAAGTGCAAACACTGATGGCCGATCCTGCTTTAAGCTGGCGTGATGCCGTGAAACAATTTCTCTATGCCTGTTGTTACGGAGAGAAAAATGGCATCGCTGTTTTAACGATTGAAGAACAGCAACTCATTTTCAAACGTTTGTCAAAGGAAAGCTATCAAATGTTCCGTCAAAAGCAGCTCCGTCTTTTTGGAGAAATTTTAGAAAACTTTGGTATAAAGGCGGACGCGGCAAGGATCAATTTATTTACGAATTTGAGTCTGACAGCGATGGTTGTACGCAAGGCAATCCTGATACGTTACCTCTGTTTGTTCCCGAAGTTGCCGATGAAACAGTTGACTTTCAAATAAACGCTATTGTGGATGCCCTGGAGAAATTAAAAGCAACGCCTACCGCTTGAGTGATTGGAATGAGATAATCCGTCCGAATATCATGTTTCGGCCATATATTCAGACGGATTTCATTTTAGCCAGAATAAAAACAAATTTGGTTTTTTGCTCTTATTTTTGAGAGATAAAACCTAAAATAAAACGCAAAGGAGAACACGCGATGAAAGTATTTGATCCTTTTGTAAGCAAATATCCACCGGATAACAACTTGCGAAAACCTACTGCGGAAACGCTGGAGCAATTTCAAGGGAAAGTGCCAGCGGAACTTCTGAAATTTTGGCAGGAATATGGTTTCGGAAATTATGGCGGAGGTTTGCTGAAAATTATTGACCCAACTGATTATATTGATACGATCACTCTTTGGCTGGGTGAGCAGGAGGGGTGTCTCCCCATTCTAATGACTGGATTTGGAACGCTTTTTATTTACCGCAAGCTGTCGGATACAGCAGATGATATATGCCTGCTTGATATTCACCACCGCAGATCGGGCAGTTTTTCTACCAGCTTTTCCGATTTTTTTGAGCGCATTATTCCCACCGAAAATTTTGCGGCGCAGTTTCTGAGAGTGGGTCTATTTCAAGAAGCATTTGCTAAACATGGCGGCCTTTCAGAAAACGAGATTTTCTTCTTTGCTCCGGCTTTGGCTTTTGGGGGAACTGAGTCCATTCAATATGTCGAAAAGGGAAATGCCGTTGTTCATCAGCACTTGTTGTTTGAAATGGGTGTGGATCATTCCGATGACACAGAAGCTGATGATCTGTGGTCGCAAGCCTATGAAGCAAATCCCCATGCGTTTGAACTGGATAACGGTGCTTATGGTTAGCTTCGCCCTTTCGGAAACTGTGGATACCATCCTGCCGTTAGCACCAGAAACAATGTACGAGATTGAGGGTGAGACTATTTCGCTGTGGGCGTTGACTTTTGTTAGCTTAACAAAAGATGAAAACCTTGGCTTTTTGGAGTACCGCAAGGCTTTGAAGCAATTACAACCCTACATTGTAGAAGCGAGAGGAGATCACATATTAGTTCGCGGCTTGAGTTTGGCAGAGATGGAGCATATTCTGGCAGAGCAATAGACTTGCTTTACCGCTACTTTGGGACAAAGTGTCCCAAAGTGATATAGCTATTATCAAAATCATTTCATTTATGATGCTGTGGGGACTGTCCCATTCAGTTTCATATAAAAACACATTCAAACATTTAGGAGGAAAAAATCATGGGATTTTTTAGCAAGTTATTTAAGGGCCCTGAAATTGACATGGAAAAGAGCAACGCAAATGCAAAGAAAATGCGTGCTCTATTTAATCAGGTTGTAGAGAACGGGGACAATTACAGACTGATTTTCGGATATACCGAGGATGTTAGTCGGTTTAACTATGGGTTTGTTCATGGGAGTAAAACAAAGATTGGAAATTTAATTGTCGGCTGGAACGAAGCCAGCCAGAGATTGTGGTCGTTCCCACAGTGCCCGATCTTTCTGGCTGTGGCGATCCGACCTACTATCGCCGCTCTGAAATTTTGAAAGCCTATCGGAACAAATACCCTACCGATGCTTTTATCATTTATCCAGACAAAAAAGGATACATTGGCATCAATGCCTATGACTGGCTGGAAGATGAAAAGCTGTATGTTTATGTGTCACAGGATGATGAACTGGCCGCTTTTACCGACTTCTTTATGAACCGTTTTGCAACAAAGTGAGGTAAAAGATGCCGATTGGAGAAATCGGAGCGTTCCTGCTGTTTCTTGTGATCGTGTTTATAGTTGGCAATCTATGGTTTCATTTCGTAGAAGCAATACTGCGGCAGATTAAAAAACTATTTGCACGTCACAAAAAACCTCCGGCATGGCATCCGCTCCCCCCGGACAAGGAGGATTGAAAATGTTCGATATAGACGAGATTAGAAAACAGGCACAGCAAGCAAAAGAGCAGGCACTCGCTTCCATGAAAGAGACCATGGAAAAAACGAGGAACGAATCAGCAAAATCGAGGTTCCCAGCTCTGAAAAAAGCGCATCTGTATCTGCCGCCGAAGTGGAAGAACAGATTGTCGCTAATACTCAACGTCAAGTAGAAATTCTTGGACAGATGTTTGGGTCAGACAGTATGGCTCAAATGGCTGTTAATGAGGAATTGCTGCAAAAGATGGTAAATGATAAAGTTGCCGAGGCAACTTCGGCTACTGCTGGGGACTTGATGGGACAACTTTTCGGAGAAGATATGGGCATACTTGCGGCTGCTCTGGAAACGCTGGAAATGGAAGATGCGGACGATGAGGAAGAACTCTCATTCGATCTGGAAATGGAAGAAAACCTTTATGCTACCTTGGAAGAAACAATGGCCCGGCTTGAGGCCATGCCTGAGCCAGAAGCGATCCCATATCAAAAAGATGATGTAAAATGGGAACGCTTTGGCATCCTACTGTCCGGGATTTTATCGACCCTTAACAGTCATAATCTGGACGGTATGGATGTGGAGGAACATATTCCTGTTATGGAGCAGAAAATTGTGTCCCTTGTGCGCCGCTCCTGGGGGATAGATGGCCGGAGTGATCTTTTGGATATGATCCGTTATCTGGCGCAGGAGGGCTATATCCTGCGGTATCAACTTTATAGCGAGGCATCTTCGCCGGAGGAACTGATGGACGAAACAATGGACGAGGACGACCGCGAATCTACCAGCGGGCATGGAGGTTTGCACAACGGTATAAAAGTCAATATGCCCCTGGCTTTATGGCTGGGTGGGATGTTGGCCGGGCGGCCATGCTGACCCGCTGGGGATGCTATTTAGGCTGGATCACAGAAAGCGAGGCTGTTGGTATTCTGTGGGATCTCTCCCAAAAGGTTGCTGAGGAACTGCATAGCTGGCGCGAATTTGCTCAATCTTATCTTTTTGGCGGTCTGATGTGGAAATTGCTATGCGGTGACAGCTCCGCAGGAAGCTACCTGGGTTATCTTGCAGACGCCGCCACAGACCTATTGACTGGAAAAGCAGAGCAGGATAACGGACAATGGCGTGATTGCCCTTGGCCTGCACAGAGAAAAATTGGTTTTACATTATAAATCTTTTTGAAAATTTGTTGCTATTCATCAGCCGCCAACGGAAACGGCATATAAAAAAACCGTTGGCTTGGCGGCTGTGTTGATGTGCGCCTAAACTAAAGTTAAGCGGCGGTTTTGAAATTAACTATTTCAAGACCGCCGCTTTTTATATCACACGGCGGTAACAAAGGAGGTACGCCGTGTCCCGCACAATCCTTACCCGCCCCTCTAACTTATCAAAAAAAGCCAGGGCCACAGACAAGGATATTTTAACCGTAGTTGCGAAAATTGTTATAATGTAGGTGAATATCTCAATTTATGCGCTTGTGCGGCTTTATGTCGTACAGGCGCATTTTATTATGCCTGCTTTGAGACAAAGTATCCCAAGGTGCGGGGCGGCCCTCCCAGGTGCCGTTCCCCGCCAGCTCTCCATTTCGTTTCCCCTCAACCCGAACAAAACGAAATGGAGGACAAGTTATGACAACCATCAATCTGAAAGATTTTTATTATTGGTACATACAGGATCAGTTTATCGAGGTTGCTGACGAAGTGGCCGAGGCCCTCACCGCCAGCAGACGCCAGGAGGCCGCCTATGTGGAGCGGGCCCGGTACAACAAGGCATATTATTCCCTGGACTGTGATGACGGGATCGAATATTCCGCCTGCCAGCATGAGCCCAGCCCCCAGGAGCTCCTGATCGCAAGGAAATGTTTTTCCGGCTCTGGAACGCGCTCAACTCCCTGCCGGAGCTCCAGGCCGCCGTGGATGCTCACCTTATTCTCGGTAAAAGCTACCGGGAGATTGCCCGCGAGGAGGGCGTGGATAAAAGCGCCGTTAGGTGCTCCGTCCTCTGCGGGATCAAACGCATGAAAAAATATTTGCGGGAAAATTTCTAAAAAGCATCTCCATTACCCCCTGTTTTTCTGGTGGTATATGAGAGGTAGGTTGTCCACCTCTCCACAGCAGAACGGCGGCGGCTCCGAGCATAGCGCGGGGAGCCGGGCGGCGGGTGCGCGGTGACTTCTCCACAAGAGAACGAGCGACCAACACCAGCGCCGCAGGTGGGCTGGGCCATCCCACGGCCACGATCCGCCACAGGGCAGGCTGGCCGCCTGTCCCTCCGGGCCGCCGTCCCCTGCTGTGTGGGAGTGCTGCGCTGAGTATAGTTGTCTTTGGACAGGTCAAGGAAACGGGCGCGGCCTCCTCCATCTTATGAAAGCGGGGCCTGCTTTATGAGCAGGGCTCCGGCTGGCTTCGAGACATTTTGTCCCGAAGTCCCGGTCAAAACAAGGGCCAGCACTTTCGCGGTGCTGGCCTTTGTCATTTCTGAAATGGGAGGTATTCTATGCACGCACAGACCAAATACAAAAGCGAAATGAAAACGGCTGTACTTGGTGATCGGACGATTACTATTAAAAATCTTACTCCCATTCTGCCCCCGCAGGAACGGGAAAAGCGCAGGCGCGAGGTGGAACAACAGCTTTTTGACGTGTTCCGCAAATATGCCGGACAGCGGGGGGAGTCAAAGGCATCCTTGTTGAATGGGGGCGGCAGAGGTATAATATAATTGTAGGTTGGCTCCCGTATAAACGGAAGGGAGCTAATTATGGATAATAGAATAGATGCAATTTACGGGCGGCAGTCGATTGACAAAAAGGATAGTATCAGCATTGAAAGTCAATTTGAATTTTGCCGATATGAACTAAAAGGCGGTGAAGCGAAAGAATACAAAGACAAGGGATATTCCGGGAAGAACATAGAACGCCCCGACTTCCAGCGGCTTTTGAAAGACATCCGGGCCGGGCTGATCCGGCGGGTGATTGTTTACAAGCTGGATCGAATTAGCCGCTCCATTGTGGACTTCGCAAAGCTCATGGAACTGTTCAAGCAGTACAACGTGGAATTTGTCTCCTGCACCGAAAAATTTGATACGTCAACCCCGATGGGCCGGGCGATGCTCAATATCTGCATCGTGTTCGCCCAACTGGAACGGGAAAGCATCCAGATGCGTGTGCAGGACGCTTTTTATTCCCGGTGTGCCAAGGGCTACTATATGCGGGGCCGGGCTCCATACGGTTTTGATACGGAGCCCATCGTCATGGACGGTATCAAAACAAAGCGGCTGGTTGAAAACGCTGAGATGGACTACGCCGAGCTTATGTATGAAATGTACGCCGAGCCGGAGAACTCCTACGGCGACATTACCCGGTATTTTACCGAGAATGAAATCATGGTGTATGGAAAGACATTGAAGCGCGGCTTTGTGGGCCAGCTCTTGAGAAATCCGGTTTACGTCCAGGCCGATATGGATATTTACGAATATTTCAAGGCCCAGGCGCGAAAATCGAAAGCCCGCCGGAACTATTCACAGGTGAATTTAGCTGTTACTTGTACCAGGGCCGCGAGGGGGAGGAAAACATTCTGGTGATTGCGCCCCACAAGGGCCGCATCCCCTCGTCCCTCTGGCTGGCCGTCCAGCACAAGCTGTCCCAAAATACCACGTTCCAGAATGGCCGCAAATGCCACAATACATGGCTGGCCGGGAAAATCAAGTGTGGATGCTGTGGGTATGCGCTGGCCAGTCTGAACGCTCCAAACGGTGTCACTTATATGCGGTGCAAGCAACGGCTGGAAAACAAAAGCTGTCAAGGGCCCGGCACTCTCACAAAGCACGACTTGGAAAAATCGGTCTATGAGGAAATGGTTAAGAAGATGCGGGAATTTCAAACGCTGAAAGCAGTAAGGCGGAGGGGTACAATCCCAAACTGACCGCCGCCCGCGCTAAACTTGCCAAAATCGAGGGCGAGATTGAAAAGCTCATTGACACGCTGACCGGGGCAAACCCGCTTTTGTTGCAATACGCAAACAGCCGGATTGAAGAACTGGACGCGGAACGGCAAAAGCAGTTAAAGCTGGTGGCCGATCTCACCGCTAACTCTGTTTCTTCCTCGCAGGTCGATAGCATAACGGGATATTTAAGCCATTGGGAAGATGTGAGCTTCGATGACAGGCGGCGCGTCCTCGACACGCTGGTTTCTAAAGTTGAAGCCACTCGCACCGAGCTTGCTATTGAATGGAAGATCTAAACCTTTTCACTTTGCATTGTACCCTTGTCAAGAACGCTTAAATCTTGAGGATTAGATTCATATTTGTTATTCAGGTCTTGATATACAGACAGCGTCATACGCCCAGTGGTAGGGAAAAGAGGTTTGAAATTTCGAGTTCTTTGATCATTCTTATTTCTCCTTCACCATAGCATTCTGTCATTTTAAGATATACGAAGAGAGAGGCTTCAAACAAAAGTTTTATATAAAAAGACCCAGCAAACACTTCATAGCCACTATAAAGCGTTTGCTGGGTTTCATTCTATAGGTTTGGCTACTACACCAATCCACCTATTCACTTGTTACACCACACCGCTTTGTAAGGCCCCTTTTCAAGAAAACGTCCGAAAATTGGTGTAGTTGTGGTGTAATACCGCAGATATCGCCCGAATTTTGTTTGAAAATTCATCGCATCTGCGTTTCAATTTTGCATTTTACTGCTCAATCGGCTTCATCGTGGGGATGTCATCGACGAGCAGTTATAAGCCTTTATTTCTTGATACTACTCTACAGCGCAAGGTTGATTTTCGCCTTTCCATTTACATCTCTACACAAGCCTTTATCCGAACTGTATCGTTTGGCGTATGAATTGGCGTAAATGGCGTATGGCGTATTTGGCGTATGCTTTATTTTATTCTTCTGGGTCTTTCCACTGTGCGAACTGACGGTCAAGATTTTCAAATTCAGACTTACGCAGTTCCTTGGTCACATCCGCATAGATGTTCAAGGTCGTGGAAATATCCGAATGTCCCAGCGCATCCTGAATCACCTTAATGTTCACGCCCGCTTCGCACATCCGGGTCGTGAAGGTATGCCGCAGGGTGTGGCAGCTGAAACGCGGCAGGAGTACAGTGCTGTTCGGATTCTTCGCCAGCACTTCATCGTTGCAGTCCCGGATGATGCGTCGGATGGCTTTGTTCAGCGTTCCCTGATGCTGGCACTCACCAAAGCGGTTGACAAAGATAAAGTCCGTGTAACCGTCCACCGTTACCGTGCAATGGATCTCTGCTTCTTCCTGATAGGCACGTTCCTTTTCAAAGGCTTCTTTCACGAAGTCCATCATCGGAACAGTGCGGACCCCGGCCTTTGTTTTGGGCGAGTGGCAGTTGAAGTAGCAGCCTTTCTTGCCGCCATTGTTCTCACGGTGGTCGTAGTTGACCAGCGTGTGATTGACGGAGATTGTCCCTTCCTCAAAATCCACATCGCACCAGCGCAGACCAGTGGCTTCTCCTACGCGCAAACCAGTTCCCAGCATGACCGCGAAAATCGGATACCAGTGCTGGTACTTCGGCGTTTTGGAGAGGTAGGACAGCAGCAGATTCTGCTCTGCCACGGTCAGTGCCTTGCGGCGGTTGGTTTCAAACTGGTGTGCCTTTTTCAGCTCCCGCAGAACATTGTCCGAAGGGTTGCTCCGCAGATAGCAGTCATCCACCGCCATGTCCAGCACCTGATGCAAAACCGTGTGTATGCTGTCAATCGTAGAGATCTGCAAGCCCCGCTCATCCGCCAACGTGTTGTAGAACTGCTTCACGTCCGACTTCTTGAGCGCAGACACCTTCGATTTGCCGAAATCCGGCTCCACGAACTGCCGATAAAGGTACAGATAATTCTGAAAGGTGTTGTCCTTCAGACCACGCTTGACCTTTGCCCACAGGGTGAACACATCGTTCAGGGTGACGTACCGTGCTTCTGCCTTGATGCCTTCCAGCGAATCTCGCTGAATGTCGTTTTCCTTTTCCCGAAGTTCCTCTAAGGTCGCGGCATAAATAGAATGCCGCTTGCCATCCGGGGAAGTCCAACGGAAATCGTACTTGCCATCTTTGCGCTGAGATTCGCCTTTGCGAAGAATCATACGCGCCTTGTCCTTGCGTTTCATATTCTGAGTTGTTGCCATGAGCGTTGCTCCTTTCTACATCGCGGTGCAGAAAAGAGCGTTGTTCTGTGTTCATAGTACCACAGATGCGCCATTCTCTGCAAGACGTTTTGAAAAATATCCGGGACATTTTCAAAGCGAGTACATCCGCTCCGTGTATTCATCCAGCTTGCGCCGCTTGATGAGCCGTTTAGAACCCACCCAAAGCACGAACTGGCATTGCTCATGGTCGGACAACGACCGAAGTTTATTGATTCCAATGCCGGAGTAAGCCGCAGCTTCTTCCAGCGTCAAATTGCTCTTTTCCCAAATCGGGACATCCTTCATAGGCAGACCTCCAATTCCTTGTAACCGAACGCCTGTAACCGGGCAGGAAAACTCTCTTTTTCTGCACACAGGGCATTCGATGGGCTTTATACTTTTTCTTATCTTTTTAAGGTTACATGGTTACAGAAAGAGGAAAACGCAGCAGTCATGCGGACTTTTCGGTGTAACTGCGGTGTAACCGAATCTGTAACCAGACGTGTAACCGTTGTCCATCAGAAGGGGAAGCCCATCTGCTTGGCCTCCGCGTCTGTTATTTCGGAGAAATCTTCGGCCCCGGTTTCGGGGCTGGTTACGCGCTCCCAGCCTTTCTGAACGCCGTACTTCGGGTAACGCTTGGCGGTCTTGTGAGCCTGCCAGCCTTGGATATCGCCGCGCGAAATTCCTGTGTTCATGATCTCGCAGATAGCGCGGGTCTCCCACTCTGCCGGGATGTTGGTGTTGCCCAGTGCCTCCGCATAGAGCTGCTTGGAACACACCCGGTCACCCGTGTAGTCCTCCAGAAAGGCATAGATCATACCCGCCTGCGCGTCCTCCTGCATGAAGTCCTGTTGATGGGCTTGCAACGTTTCCTGCATGGCGTGGCTGAACGCCAACCTGTAGTCGCCGCTGTTGTAAATCGTCATGGCTTCTGCCCAGAGCTGATCGATATAGGCGCGAGATTCCTCCTCGTTGTCCAAAATGTGGGTCTCAGCCAGTTCCGCATCCACCGGGATGGGGATAAAGCGGCGGTTGCCCGTGCGGTCACGGGGCAAAAAATCCTGCCGATTGGTCGTGCCAGCAAAGACGCACTGGCGCAGACGGTCGCAGGATGGGTCTCGTAGGGGACTTTATAGGTTTCCTTCTGCTTGCTGAGAAAGCTCTTGATCTCCTCGATGCTCTTGGAATTGGCGGTGGCGATCATCTCCGACATTTCAATGATCCAGTGACCTTGCAGCTTGCGGTACACGTTGTCATCGTCCAGCCGCCGCAGGTCATCCGAGAACCACTCATCCTTGACCGCCAGCAGCCGAAAAAAGCTGGACTTTCCCGGTCTCGCCTGTCGGCTCGGTCGGTGCTTCAAAATGCTTACAGCATTTTGAGGTCGCCACTGGCGACCCGCACCCCTGCCCGCCTACCAGACAAAGCATCGTTTCAAATTTGCATCCCGGCTGGAACACGCGCTTGACGGCTCCTAGCAGAAAGATCTTCATGGCCTCGCAAGTGTACTCGTCTCCGCAGCACCGAGGAAGTGGTGCAGGACATGGGCTATCCGTTCCGTGCGTCCCATTGCAGGCCGTTCAGGTAATCCCGGATGGATGATAACGGTTCTCGTTGGCAACGATTCGGATAGCAGATTCGATTTTCTTTTCACTGGAGATGCCGTACTTCTCCATCCGACGCAGGATATACTTCATGTCGGTGTCGTTCAGCGTCTTACCGGAGCGGGGCCAGCCCACAGGCTTTACGATGTCAATGCGCTCACTTAACAGGTTGAGCCGGATGGCATCGGAAAGCACATGGTCGTTCTGCAGAATCGTGATGCAGTTTTGAATCGTCCGCTGAATTTCGCCATTGGAGTGCTTGGTCAGCATTTCTTTCACATCGGCAACGGTTCGTGGAGTGCGTTCTTCATTGACTTCTTTGCTCAATAAACATCACCTCGTGTTTCTGATTTCTCCGCAGTATGCTGCTCTCCGGGCACCCGCTGTGCCTGCTCTGCCTGTAAGCGGTTCAGCAGTTGCAGAATAGAATCCCGTGCTTTCTCCTTGACCTGCTCCTTGCCTTTCTGCCGAACTTCTGGTTTCAGCAGCTTCTCTTGCAGACGTGCAGCAGTGGTCTGCATGGTCTTGAGGAACTTGTCCAGCACGCCATCCAAACGGTGAGCGACATACTCTCTCGTGGCCTGCGGAGCCTTTCTCTCCGGGGACAGCACCCACTTCTTCGTGTCCTCGATCATCCGCATATCCTCTTTCCGGGTCTCGGTGCGCACTACGTCCGTCACGACCTCCACCGCCTTGTCATAGGCCGCAGCCGAAACTTCATCGATCAGCGTTTCCATGTCGTTGACTCTGAGGGTCAATTCGTCCAGCTTGGTCTGCTGGGCGGCGAGCTGCTCCTTCTGCTTGGCGAGGATGAAGTCCTGCTTTTCCAGATACTGTCGGTTACCGTACTCCGCTTCTTCCTCCAATTCCAGCCCGTGCCGCTTGGCAATCTCGAACAGCATCTTTCGACAGGCGGCATCAAAGGTGATTTTGCGGTTATTTCGGCGGCTGAGGGGCTTGTCCGGGTCGGGCAGCTCGAAGCCAGTGTTTCCAATGCCTTTTCCTGCTGGGGAGCAACCTCGCCGTACTTGTTCTCACAGTCGAACACATGGCGCTCGTGGATGTGGGGCGTGCTTTCATCCAGATGCAGTGCCCAGTCCAGCACATGAACATGGTCGCCATACTTGGCTTTGAACGCCTCAATGAACTCCGTGACGATGTTCAGCAAGTCCTCTGCGGAAGCGTGTTCATCCAGCGTCCCAAGCTGGTAGATAGTTTCCTCTGGGCAGGTCTTGCGGCTGGACAACAGGTCGGGAATGGAGCGGTTGCGTTCCGTGTGTCGGATCTTTGCGTTACGCTCGTTCTGGTTTTCGATGAAGGCCGTGTAGTGGGTCTCGTAGAATTGCCGTTCCACATCTGAGAAGGTTGTCGCCAGATCATCCGGGTCTTGTGGGTCAAGAGCCGAACGGAAACCGTGGAAGCAATCCCAGTAGATGTTGCCCTTGGCTCGTTCCGGTCGATGTGCTCACTGTTGGCAAGGTTGAAACTCCGGTCATTGTGCTTGGGGTTGTAGGTGCCGTGTGCTCCGGCTCGTCCGTTGTGTCGTGTCAGTTTCAGATAGGCATCCCTCCGTTTCAACAGCTTGGCGGGGAAAGCGCAGCAGCGGAGCTGCTGAATCTGCCGCCGTTTTGCGCCAGATAATACCCAGTAGGATATGACGCACAGCATCATATCACTGGGCAAAGGCGTTCCCCCTTGACTCCCTTCAACGGGCCATTTGGGCCCGTTGATTTTGGCAAGCTGGCGGGCAAAGATTTGCGAATCCCTGCCCGCAGCTCGTCCGGCTTTTTCAGTGGGCCATTTTGACCCACTGATTCTGTTACGGGTAGAATCAAGTGCCGGGTAGCGGCACCTGATTTTCAATAGACCTTGCAGCGTTACAGGTGGAATCAGGTGGTCATCTTGACCACCTGATTTTTACGAGTGGGAGTGACGTGTTACAGATAAAACCGAAGTTATCAAAATGAGAACTCCGGTGGCTCTTCCACGGATGCAATCAAGTTATCATCTTGGGAACCTGATTCGGCAGGGGCTACAAATCAAGTTACGGAAAGCGTAACCTGATTTCAGATAATCGCCCAAATTCCCACTTTGGGGATTTGGGAGTGAGCAATTAAGCGTTACGGTATTTTGGTACTTCCCAGAATGGGAAGTGCCACTTTACTAGATAAAAGCAGCACCGATGAGGAACTTGACAAACTTTGTCAAGTTCCTAAAAGAGAAGTGTGAACTGTCGCTTTACGCTGGCGGTAGTCTTTCTGCCGACAGGCATTGCTGCAATATCTGGCATCCGCCCGAATTGGTAAGAACTGCTTCCCGCAGCAAGCGCAAGTGTACGTTCCACGTTCGGCACGCTTTTTAAGGCTTTTCCGCAGATTCAGCATCTTGTGACCGCAGGTCTGGAAGCTGCAATATTTGCGGTTTCGGGTCTGGGTGTAGATGACCTTGCGGCAGTATTCACATTGGATTCTGCGCACACTGGGGTCGCCATCAATGAAATAGTCCATCAAGGTGTCCTGATTTTCGCGTTCCCATTGTTCTGTTGTCATAGGCATCCTCCTTTGGCTGTTACGAATATGTGGTGGTTACCAAAATGGGAACCACCACTTTTACACAATAAAGCGTTACGATTGTCTGGTTGGTGATCAAAATGATCACCAACTAAACATTCTCTGTTATGGCTGAGTGGTAAGTGGACAATTTGTCCATTTACCACTTCCAAGTGGTGAGTTACGGTTTTCGTAACCCACCACTTTTCACCGTGGCTTGACAAAATGTCAAGTCGAGGTCAGCTGTAACACGGACAGAGTCAATGTGCTCAGTTTGAACACATTGAATTAGGCTGCGACAGTTTACCTCATGTAGACAAATTGTCCACATGAGGTGAGCCGTAACGCATAAGGTTTTTCTGGTGAATGACGCTTTGTGTCATTCACCACATCAACTGGCCATTTTGACCAGTTGATATTGGGTGCGCCGTTCTCCCTGCATAGCTTTCCTGCCCCCTTCCGGCGGCGTTTTCCGGCTCTCCCTTGCGGGGTCATCGCCGGGTATCCCATGCAGACGGTCATGCGGTTTTCAAGGTGCGGTGCTGGATTTGGCAATAAAAAATCGCCACACAACAACCTGAACCTGACCATCCCTTCCGGGATGGCCTTGGTTCGGGTTCGTTATGTAGCGATAAGAAAGTCAAAGACTTGCTCCGACTCCTTCGGGAGCCGAGCTGGAACTCTAAGTAAATATGTTATATTAAATTGTTGAGATAGATTACCACAAAAATTGAGTTGTGTCAACAAAAAACTTTGAAAACACGCCACTTTCGGCAGTGTGCAAGAAAAAGCGAGGGAAACTTTGGCAAAAAGATAGAGAACAAGGTGGCCTATCCTGTTTGATATGGTGTTGTGAACTCGAAAATCATCTAGATTATGAAATAACCGCCAATTTCAAGTCAAAGTTGAAAGCTGACGGTCTGGTTTACAAATTTACAAAATGGATTTGAAATTTGTAAAGCCCCCTAGGAGTCTCCGTAGCGCAAGTCAACAATTCGTCAGCATATAAACGGCATTTCGTTTTGCGGAATGTTTATTGGGAACACCTAAACCCGTAAACCGCATCCGTTAGATGAAGCCTGCACTAGCATACTGTCGCATAACTGTCGCTTGCAATTATATAGAAGTCAGCATTGGTTTTTCTATATTATTAGCTTTTCAGTCCATTTCGTTTTTCATCGGTAAACCGCAACTTCCAAATCATAGCGTTAATGTTGATTTTCTGGCTCTCATGGGTTAAAATGAACTTAATTAGCAAATGCTCAAACCCATCCACTGAAAAAGAGGTGACTTTCATTGAGTTTTGAAGCAGATGACAAACACGTCTACGACCTTTTCACCAAGCGTTGTTATGGAACGCCCCGAAACCAGCGACAGTATGTATGGAACAAAAGAAACTGGCAAGAGTTGTTTGATGATGTCTTGCTCGTTGCTACTGGAAAAGAAGCAACCCACTTCATCGGAAGTATCGTTCTTTACAAAGAAAACGACCGCAAAAACGGCATCTCATATTTTACAATTGTAGATGGTCAACAACGGATTATTTCCCTGACAATTTTTCTTGCAAGTGTAGCCTTTTGCCTTCATTGCTATGAATTTGACGACGAATTTCGAGGAACAAAGCAGTATTTGTTCACTCGTGATGATTTAAATCAGGAAACTATGGTCATCAAGTCTGAGCAATATATTGCACTGGAGCGAATTATTACCGGGCTCTTTTCAATTTCTCCAAATATGGCAAAGTGTTTTGAAACCGTAGCACTTGTAAAGCAGTTTTCTCGAAACAACAAGAATCTCGCAGCTGCCTTTGTGTTTTTCATAAACAGCATTTATAAACAAATTGAAGAATCCACTCTTTCCCCAATTCAGGTCCTACTCAGTTTACGAACCGCCATAACGGACAATCTGCTATATGTTGATATTACCGCATCTTCCGAGGAAGATGCGTACACGATTTTTGAGATTTTAAACGCTCGCGGCTCAGCATTGGAAGGGCATGAACTATTAAAGAACTTTATTCTAAGAGGCATTAGACCCGATGGAGATGTCGACACTGCGAAAACCACTTGGTCGGAGATCGAATCGCTTTTAGGTAACAACATCGAACGCTTTGTAAAACATTATGCAACCCACAAATATAGAACCTCTGTTCAGGAAGGTATCAGCGATTATAAACTCATTCGTGATTCCAACAAAGGCATTCCAACTGTTCCGCTTCTTGACGATATTTATCAGAAGTCCATCTACTACAACCGCCTTCTTTCTCCTTCTCAATCTGAGGAATCTGCAAACTGTTCGAATGTTGAATTTAAAGTATATGCTTTTTTCAAAAAGCATCGGCAAGAACAAATTCGTCCTATCCTTTTAAGTCTAATTCATCAATATGAACTCGGTCACCTCAGCCAAGAGAAGTACGAGGAGACCCTTCTGTTTCTCTATGATTTTTTCATCTGCTATACCATTATTGGACAAGAAAATTCGAACAAAATAACAAATGCGATTTACAAAAATTCCAGTATTCTCGAAAACCACTACTCCGACTCCGCATTGGAATGCTTTATCTCAGAGTTAAAGAATAAACTTCCCAGCAAAGAAGTCTTTCTCAAAGCATTCTCCAATTTAGGGTGGTCACATCACGCTGGGTATTACGACGATGACCGAAACAAGGAACGTGTGCAAGTTGTTTTGGAAGTCCTTGAACGATACAAATGTGCCAGTAAGCAGTGTGCTGCCTTCACGATCGAGCATATCTTGGATGATACAAATTCCCCCGAAAATGGTATCATTGGGAATTTGATTCCCCTTGAGGACAGCTTAAATTCGAGGTGTAACGGAAAAGATTTCGCAAGCAAACTTAAAATTTATGAAACATCAATGTTTCAAACCGCACGGAATATCGCTCAGCGATATGCTGGAAAGTCCACGATCGATATAAATGAGCGAACGAATATCATGGCATTGGACTTCTACGATCATATCTTGAAATCCAGTATCTGTTCGACTCAAAAGAACACCGATGATATAAAGATGCGTAAGCAAAGTCTCGAAAACAAGTCCACCATCAAAGAAACCATTGGAAACATGATGAAAAAAGCCAATCATTCCACACCTGAAAACGATTTGCCGGACGTTCAACAGCTTTCATTTTTGTAACAGGCATAGCACAAAAAGGCGGCCCTCTGCACCCACGCAGACAGCCGCCCTTGTTTTATGCTGTATTCTATTTTCTCAATCTCTGAAAATCTTATCCAATTCCCTGTCCATGGTGCCCGCCTTGGCAAATTCCAGCGTATCGGCCTGACGGATATGGTGGGCAGTGATGCCGTGACCCTTTGCAAAGCCCAGAATGTAGCTGATGGCAATGCGTAGATGATCTCGGTGGGGGCAAGCCCATAGACCTGCTTGGCAAAGATATGTTCCAGCCGGGCGTTATCGTCCGGGAAGGCTTGCCGCATCTTCTCGCTGCGGTAAAGGCGCTTGACGATTTCCGTAATGTACAGGCCGGACTTCATGTAGGGGTCCAGGAAGGTCTTGGTGGGGTCATCGAAGCAGCCGGGGTTTTCCTGCTCCAGCAGATCCACCATCTTTTTCACCACCACTTGGGGGTAAAGATCTGGTTGGTTTTCTGGGGCGGGATGTAATCGAAGATATCCTCGGTGCGGCTCTCGTCAAAGTAATCCGCCAGTTTGACCTTCAGGTTCAGAAATTCCTTCACCGAATCGTCAAACACCACCGGTCGAACAGGTGACCTGCAAAATGCTCCTCCTGTCCGGTGGCTTGGTTGATGTACGATCCACCGTCCCGCAAAAAGCGGAACTGTTCCAGCGTGATGCTGGTGACCTCCTGAAAGACCTTGTCCGGGATGATCTGGTCAAAGTTTGCCAGTGTCACGGTCTCGTCGCCATACGCCATGAGGAAGGACGGGATGGTGCGGGAGAAGCCCCGAAGATGGTCACGGACGGTGTCCTCATAGCCCTTTTTCTCCTGCTCCTTCTGGTTGGTCTCCACGGTGCGCACGATGGTCTGCTGCATTTCCTGCGCCGTCTGCTGAATGGTGGATTGCAGCGTCTCCATCAGGGCGGCGGTGCTCTGCTGCTGCTTTGCGTCAAACTCCCGGTTCACCTGCTGACGCTGCTGGGCGGTGGTGCAGCTTTGCAGCTGCTGGGTGCGCTGGGTCTCCAGTTGGCTCTGGTCGATGCGGTAGTTGTCCACCACCTTGTTCACCGCCACGTCCATTTTTGCCTTGGCGGCGCTCTCAAACCGCTTCTGGTCGGACAGCTTTAGATCCCGACCATACTCCTGCTTTGCCTGCTCCACCATAGGGTGATGATCTCCTTGGTGATGCTCTTTTTCAGGGGTTCCAGATGCTCTTCTTTGGCAGGAGCCGGGGGCATCGGTCAGGTCTTGCAGGGCGGTGTCCAGCGCGGGGTGCTCTCGTAAATTTTTTCGCCGAACACATCCGCTGCCTTGCCGATGACGTAGCCCTCGTCCAAGTCCACCTCGCCCTTGTCGTTCAGGGAGAGGTCTGCGCCGGTGTCCGGGGTGATCTGGATGGGCTTTGCCTTGGCTTCGCTGATGGGCTGGAAGTTTTGCAGAATGTCCAGCACCTCCTGCGGCGCACTGAACACGTTGGAAATGTTCTGGAACAGGAAGTTGCTCTGGAAGCCCATCCGCACCACTTCTTTCGACTTGATCTTCCGGGGGATGCTGAGAACTTTTTCCGCATCCAGCGGGATCATCTCCCCTTCCTCGTCCTCGCCGATGACCGGGAAGAAGTTGAGCAGATTCTGGATGTGTGCCTTGCGCTCCTCGGTGTCGCCCTTGCCGCTGGCGGTGTCCTGTGAAAGGTCGTTGGCGAACCGCTCGTAGATCAGCAGGGTGCGGGCAGGATCAAAATCGAACACATAGGCGTTCTCTTTGCGGCGGAAGGTGCCGTTTTCGTGGAAAAGGCAGGGGTTCTGGGCACGGAACGCCGCCTGCATATACAGCGCCGGGCTTTTCAGGTTGGAGAGCATCAGCACCGCCGACCATTCCGGGATGGTGACACCGGTGGTGAGCTGCCCCACCGACAGGGTGATGGTCTTTTCGTGGTGGGCGATGGCGGCTTTTACCCGGTCAAAGCTCTTCTGGTTCTCGTCCGTGTCGTCCAGCTTGCCGTCACCGGCGGCAAGGATCACCTCATAGTCCCGGAATACCGGGTGCGCCTGCAGCTTTTTGCCAGCGCTCTGGCACTGTCCACCCGGTTCAGCAGCCAGAAGGTGTGCTTCAGTTCGGCACGCAGCTCCGGGGTGGAAAACGGAAACTTGTTCTGGGTGGTCATGGCATCCAGAAAGCGGTCCACCTCAGCTTCGTGCTCAAGCTGCCGCTGGGCTTCACCTTAAAGAACTCGTTCAGGTCAAAGGCAAATTCCTGCGTTTCGCCGTCGATCTCCACGCCCTGCTGAATTTCGTCCCGGATGATCTCGGACATCTGGTAGGTGTAGAGGTTGAGCATAGGGAGGTTTGCGTAGGGGTTCTGCTGCCCCGGTGCGCCCTGCCAGTTCCGCTTGGCGGCCTGCTCGTCGGCGTAGGTCCAGTTGAAGATGGCATCCCCGGCAAACTTATCGTTTGCCAGTGCTTGAAGGGCGTGCCGGACAGGTGCAGCGTGAACTTGCGGCGGATGTGGTCAAAGGCAAGGTCGGTCTTGTAGGTGTCCACGCCCTCGTGGGCTTCATCGATGACCAGCACATCCCAGTTCAGCTCGGTCAGGTGTTGCAGCTTGTCGTACTCGCCGCCGAAATACTTCGAGCCTTTCATGTCCTGCAGGCTGACGAACTCAATGCGCTTATACAGTTCCTCGCCCTGTGCGGCGGCATCCAGATAGCCCTGCTCGTCCAGCACATGGGGCTGCCCGGCAAGGGCATCCACATGGCTGACAAACAGATAGCCGGACTCCCTGCCCAGAAAGCGCACATAGTCGCTGTACCAGCTATTGGCGATAGCAGGGCGGTTGGTGACGATGAGCACCGTCTGTGCATCGACCTGCTTGCAGAAATCGTAGACGGAAAGGGTCTTGCCAAAGCGGGGCTTGGCGTTCCAGAGGTATTCCCCGCCGGGGTGGCTCTGGTAATAGGTCTTGGTGTCGTGGACAGCCCTTGCCTGTTCTTCCCGCAGGGTGTAGGCGATGGCAGCATCCAGCTGCACCCGGCCCCGGTTCATGCGGAAATCCTGAAAATACCGCCGGGACTGCTGCCCATCCAGATGGAACCACTCGTTTTTGCGGTCGTTCTCCACGTTCAGCTTGCGGAGATAGGCGTGGAAATCGTGGTCGGTGAACACCTCGCCGCTGCCGTCATCGTAGACGGCATTGCCCCGCCACTCCTCATGGTACAGCACATCGGCGGTGTGGGTCTGCTGTTTCAGGCGTTTGTCCACCGACTGCTCGGTGTAGCCGATCTTCGTCCAGCCGTTGTGCCGGGCAATTTCCGGGGTGGTATAGGCGTAGATCATGGGCACTACCTGCCGGGCAGTGTGCAGCGTAATACCAGCATTATGCCATCTCCTTTACATGGGTCTCGATAAATTCGATCTCGTCCGCAGTCAGGTCGTATTTGCGGTAAAGCTGCCGGTCGATCTCTGCCACCGACTTGCTCCAATCAATGTCAGAATGTGCGGTAAAGTCTTGAAGGGGGACGTATTTCCATTTTTCTCGGGTATTTGCTTGCGTAATCTTCAACACTCCAAGCATTGCTCGCACGAATTTAGTCTTTATGTAAGCCAGACAGTTTTCCGCTTCGCTTCGAGTTTCAAAGCCACCAATTGAAAGGAATGTTTCAGTTGCTCCAACAAAGGGAGCTTCAACAAGCGGACTTGACATTACTTCGCCCAATGCTCCGCTTCCACTTGCCTGAGGAATGAACACTTTATATTCCGCAAAGCTTTTGGGTGGGTTTTGATACTTCAACTTTGTCCAATAATACACTCTTTTCAAATTTACAAGTCCGAGAAATGCAACATATTCGTTAGTATCTACGGGCTTTTCTTCAAAAAACACAATGTCTTTCAGAATTTTAAAAGCACCGGACCCCACATCGTATTTATGACCTTTTGATTGAAGTCTTTCAATTTCTGGGTGTTCTTCCAAAGCAACCGTGGATAGTTTATATACACCTCTGCCCGAAATCATGGTGCTCAATGGTACTTTTATTGCAGGTTTAACTTTGCAAAGAATCCTATTCAATTCCTCATAGGGTGTAAATGTTCCTATTGCACCATATTGCTCTAACATATTGCGATACGAAACCACAATACCGCCTTTAATGTCTGTGTTCACAAACATTTTGCTACTATCAGCTTCATAATAAAGAATTTTGAGATGGTCGTCATTCAGCATTTTTTCATTCCATGCTTTCGGCGTAGAACCAGCATTGAACAGAAAGCGTGCCGGATGAATCATCTCTACTTTTTCTGCTATCTCATAAGACGCATCCAGAAACTTGTTATATACTGGCGGTGCAAACGTTCCATTATCGCCAAGGGTTTCATCCTGATACGGCGGGTTTCCGATGACATAATCAAACTTCATGCTGGTACTCCCTTCCTGAATGGTTTCAAAGTTCTGGGTCGTTCCATGGCTGCCCTTGCGCCAGTTTTTCACTTTGCAGGATACCGTAGGCGGCTGCTCCTCTGCCGCCCCGAACATGGAGAACAGGTCAAGCTGTTCTGCCTCCGGCTGGGGCTTGCCGCCGGGCACAGAGAGGTGCAAGCCGTCCATCTGCACAGGTTCCAACTGATGATTTTGGCGATGGCTTGCAGCTCCTCTTCTGTTGGCTTGCGTTGCCAGCGTGCTTGCAGATGCTCTGCATAGGTCAGCAGCAGGTTAACCCTCGCCAGCAAAAGGTTATCGCCCTGATACTCGTAGCCGTAAGTAGACTGCACCGCATGGGTGGCATATTTGCGCCACTCGTCCTCTGTGGCGGCGTTCTCGCTTACCACCCGCAGCTTGCGGTCCAGAATGCCAATGCGCCGGGCTACCGGGATCATCTCGCCAGTGGCGGCATCGTACCGGGATGCCAGAAGGGGGCTTCGCCGCAGGTCACCTCCAAGCGGCGGCTCTGCACATACTGCACCCATGCCGGGTCCTGCCCCCGCAAACCGGGAACTGCACCGGCGTTTCCACCGTCTGCCAGCCTTGGGGCAGCTCCACCGTGAACTGCCCGGCGCTCTCCTCTGCCCCCAGCCCACGGAACCAGTCAGCATCCAGCGCGTTATTCATCTTGTTGCAGACCCATGCGGGCTGAACACCTCGCCTTTTTTGCGGGTGCGTTGCTGCTGGGTGTCGGTCTGCTTCATCATCCGGGGCAGCACCACCTCATAGTGGGTCAGCCTGAGCTGCTGTGCGGTGATCTGGGATCTATCCGTCACCGGCTCGTACATCACGGTTTGCAGCTCCTCCGGCGGGTCGGTTGCCCAGATGATGTTTTTACCGGTAGATTTATCTTTTAGTAGCGTATCCAGCACCGCCTGCACTTCCGGTGCGTGAAAGTCGATCAGTTGTTCCAACGGGGTATTCCTCGCTTTGCCTTAGCGTTGCGGCGGAAGTGATAATGTTCTTAGCACTTTCGGCCTATACTAACAAGTATCTTATCACTTTTACAGCCAATTCACAAGAATTTCGGCGTTTTTTGCCAAAAGTAATAAGATTCTCTATACTTGAAAGCAAAGAAGGGTGGTGCGCTAGATGATTGGTGAGCGGCTGGCAGAATTACGAAAGCTGAATGGTGAAAAGCAACAAGTGTTAGCAAAAGCTCTTAGTGTTTCGGTTTCTACTGTCCGCAGTTGGGAGCACGACAAAAGTTCTCCTGACCACTCAACACTGGTTGCAATTTGCAGACGCTATCATACTTCTTCTGATTTTCTGTTAGGTTTGTCCGATTACGATCCCTCCGACAAAGCCCGCATCCAGCGCCAGCGCCTGACCGAAGAAGAACAGAACGAGATGCACCGCTACGAAGAATATTTGCTCTGGAAACGCAAAAAATAAGCCGCCCAGCGAGACCGTAAGGTCGCTGGGCGGCTGTTTTATCATACAAAAGTTCTAATTAAATACCTTTTAGAACTTTTCTTATTTTTCCCATATTATTTTTCAAATCATGTCGAATTTCTTCATCTTGTCCATACTCTTCTTCAGCATGCTCAATATAGGTAAAATAATTTCCTCGTTTGCTCTTTGCACCATGTTCAGAATAAAGCGTATACAGACCAGAAAGATTGATATGATTTCCTTTTCTGGTATACCCTCCTGTTTTTGCAATATTTTTTGCCTTTCTGTGCATCCGGTAATAGTATTTGGCCGTCGTTTTAGAACGGATAAACACTTTCGTTCCATTAAACGAAAATCCCAAAAAATTGATAAATTTTTTACTATCGTCTGCACCTTTGTCTATCGCTTTTCCAATATTCTCAACCTTCTCTTCCTTATAATGAAAATATTGGGTTTTGCTCGGCTCCAATTTTAATCTAGGAGCACTTGCAATAAATGCTCTCACTTCAGAGAAGACATTCAGCGCATTATTGTTAGGTTCATCCGGCACTATCACAATAAAATCATCACTATACCGCATATAAAATCCGTGATATTGTTCAACTAGATCATGGATTTGCTTATCAACTTCCAGCATATAGAGGTTCGCCAACATTCCACTAATAGGTGATCCTTGTGGTATCCCGTAATGGTTCATATTTGGCTGTATGTGAGAACGATTGTTTTTATATTGTTCCGCTGTTAATACTCTTGATTGTTTATTGAGTGCGCGATGACCTGCTTTGTTGTCTTTCAGTTTATTTATAGCCAACAAGTCCGTCAGTTCCCATTGACTAAATGACGTGATATTCTTAAACACATTATAATGATCCTTTGGTAATCTTTCGCATTCCAATAACGAGCACCATTGCTTCTTCAAGTAAGCATGGTCTAAGTTATCAAAGAAATGCGTAAAATCGCCAATCATCACATAGCAGTTTTCTGTCTTACGGATAAAATCGTAGGCCGCTTTGGAAAATTGAATATTGCTCTTTCCTAAATTTGTTCGATAGGCAACCGCAACATTAGAAATCCCATCACAAGTCGTTCGCTCGTTATATTTCTCATTCAAAATGTGACTGTAATACTGATAAATGCACCGATCAATATGTGCTGCATAGCAAATATCACGTTTTTTAGGAACTACTCCTTTTCCTCTTTTAAACTTGCTCATATCCATCTCATAATGGATAAATGGATAAAATCCATGCGCTGCAACTGCTTTTGGATTTGAAGCATAATCTTTCATGCGACCGATATCTGTTCGCACATCAAAATGTGCATAATATCGCTTGCTTCTTTGAATTATCTTCTTATCACTTAACCAAGCATCCATTGCTTTAATACCCCTAAAATGCAATATCCATCGGCACGAGGAATAGCGTCTCTAAGCCGATGGATATACGTTTGACGTGTTACCCCTATTACCATAAAGGATTTTCAGAGTTCCCAGCTATTCTGTTAGCGCAATCATCAATTATGGTATAATTGACTGGGAGGCGATTGTCGTGATTTCATCAATCAGTCTGATTCTAGCATTTGCTACATCAGCATCAACAACCGTGTCAACTGTGCTGCTAAATATTCTCGAGAATATTCTAGCAGGAGAGTTGACAACAATCTCCTTCCCCCATACCTTTCGTATGGGGCACTTTAATTATAGCACTTTTTACCAAGTAATCAATACTGTTCATAATAAATTAACCCGCCATCGTGCATAGTCCGACTTATTATAACATTTTGCCGATATACTTCCGCAGTCCATCTTCCGTCCGAATATTATACTTCTCATCCACCTTTTTGAAGTAGTCCTTCATCGCATCCAGCGAAATCTCCGCATGAGAAGTTTCGTCTGGCAGAAAGCCCTTCCGGGCATCCAGCCAAGGCGTTTCTTTGTGGGTGATGCTTTCCAGAACCTTTCCACTGTACATACCAAAGGTATCCAGCACCCGGTCTACCACCTCTTTGGCCTCCGGGGTGAGCGGCAGCGCACTCTCCTTCAACGGAACAAAGGGGGCATCAAACAGCGGTTTGTCGTAAATCGCTGCATAGTTGCCCTGAATATAATACAGCAACAATAAAGCCGCTGACAGTCTGCTGCTCGCAGAATCCATCAGTGGGTTTCATGAGTCTTCAAATCCCCTAGACACAAAAAATCGGCACCCGCTTTTCAGCGAGTGCCGATTTTGTTACCCTATAGTGCGCTTTGATTTTTGGCGTAAGTGGCGTAAGTTTGGCGTAAATCCGCTTTTGCGCGCTCCAAAAATCAAGGATTCATGCGGTTTTTAGGCAGTTATTAGTACATGCCGCCCATGCCGCCCATGTCACCACCGGCTGCGGGAGCAGCGGGGGGTTCGGGCAGGTCAGCGACCAGGCTCTCGGTGGTCAGCACCATCTCAGCGACGGATGCTGCGTTCTCCAGAGCGGAACGGGTGACCTTGGTGGGGTCAACGATACCGGCGGCGATCATATCCTCAACAAAGACCTCGTTCTGAGCGTCGAAGCCGTAGTTGGGCTTGTTGGCAGAGACGATCTTGTCGATGATGACGCTGCCCTCCAGACCGGCGTTCTTGGCGATCTGGCGCAGAGGTGCCTCCAGAGCCTTCAGGACGATCTTGGCACCGGTGCGCTCATCGCCTTCCAGCGTGTCGCACAGGGCGCGCACAGCGGGGATGGCGTTGATGGGAGCGGTGCCGCCGCCAGCGACAACGCCTTCCTGAACAGCAGCCTTGGTTGCGTTCAGAGCATCCTCGATGCGCAGCTTCTTATCCTTCATCTCGACCTCGGTAGCAGCACCGACCTTGATGACTGCAACGCCGCCGGCCAGCTTTGCCAGGCGCTCCTGCAGCTTCTCGCGGTCGAAATCGCTGGTGGAAGCCTCGATCTGGTTGCGGATCTGTGCAATGCGGGCTGCAATGGCATCCTTATCGCCTGCGCCGCCCACGATGGTGGTGTTCTCCTTGGTGACCTTGACCTGACGGGCATGGCCCAGCATCTGGACGGTAGCGTCCTTCAGCTCATAGCCCAGATCAGCGGACACAACGGTGCCGCCGGTCAGGATAGCGATATCCTGCAGCATCTCCTTGCGGCGGTCGCCAAAGCCGGGAGCCTTGACAGCGCAGACGTTCAGGGTGCCGCGCAGGCGGTTGACGATCAGGGTGGACAGAGCCTCGCCCTCGATGTCCTCAGCCACGATCAGCAGCTTCATGCCGTTCTGCATGACCTGCTCCAGCAGGGGGACCAGATCCTGAATGACGCTGATCTTCTTATCGGTGATCAGGACGGCGGCGTTGTCCAGAACAGCCTCCATCTTGTCGGTATCGGTGACCATATAGGGGGTCAGGTAGCCGCGGTCAAACTGCATACCTTCCACGATCTCATTGTAGGTCTCGGCGGTGGTCTTGTTCTCCTCGATGGTGATGACACCGTCGGAGGTGACCTTCTCCATAGCCTCGGCGATCAGGCGGCCGATCTCGGGGTCACCGGCAGAAATGGTGCCGACGCGGGCGATATCGTTGCTATCCTTGACCTTCTGGCTGTGGGCCTTGATGGTCTCAACGGCTTGGCAACAGCCTTGCTCATGCCGCGGCGGATATCCGATGGGGTTGGCACCGGCGGTAACGTTCTTCATGCCCTCGGTGACCATGGCCTGTGCCAGAACGGTTGCGGTGGTGGTGCCGTCGCCTGCGGCATCGTTGGTCTTGGTTGCGACCTCACGCACCAGCTGTGCGCCCATGTTCTCGAACTCGTCCTTCAGCTCGATCTCCTTGGCAATGGTCACGCCGTCGTTGGTGATGACGGGTGCGCCGAACTTCTTGCCCAGCACCACATTGCGGCCCTTGGGGCCCAGGGTGATCTTCACGGTATTTGCCAGGGTATCAATACCGGCACACAGTGCCTTGCGGGCATCCTCGCCCTGCTTGATCTGTTTTGCCATAATCAAATCGCTCCTTCAAAGCTCAAATTTCAATTTCAGAGGGGAAACTTACTCCACAATGGCCAGGATATCGCCCTGACGCACGATGGTGCACTCCTCGCCGTCCACCTTGACCTCAGTACCGGAGTACTTGCTGGTCAGGACCTTATCGCCAACCTTCACGGTCATCTTGACTTCGTTGCCGTCCACGATGCCGCCGGGGCCAACAGCCACGACCTCAGCCACCTGGGGCTTCTCCTTGGCGCTGCCGGTCAGGATGAGGCCGCCCTTGGTGGTCTCCTCGACTTCAACGGCCTTGATAACAACACGGTCTGCAAGAGGAATGATCTTCATAGTTCTTGCCCTCCTATAATAAAATATAATGAAAACTTTTTTGGCACCTTCGGCCCGTTTCTGCCGGGCCTTTGGTTGTTTAGCACTCCTTTTCTCTGAGTGCTAAGTGTATTGTACTCATCTCAGGGGTAAAAATCAAGGGTTTTCTCAAAATTTGTTTGTTAAGAATTTATGACAACGCAAAAGCGCCCGGATATCGTACTTTTTCGTTGCGATACCCGGGCGCTTTTTCTCCTGTTTCAACCTGCTTTCGGCGTGAGCATTCCTCCACCTTCTCGGTGCTGTACTCCACCATATCAGCGATCTCCTCAATGGAGTATCCCTTTCGGTACAATTTCTGTGCCATCATTCTGGCCTGTTCTTCCCGGCCTTCCGTATAGCTTTCCACTCTCAGGTCTTCCATCACTTTACACATTTCGCTCACTCCTTTCGGGTTTTCTTTCAGATAGCGTGTTCTCTCTGCCAGCAGTTCAAAATTCATTTCATCCGCGCTGGTGCAATTGAAATCGTGCATCAGCCTGCCGATCTCTGAATCATCCCGGTATTCCCCATTCACATACAGGATATGGGCACCATCATTGAACGGGCGGTTCAGCGTCAGATTCATGTTCTGGATCGTATAGACCGGCTCGCCAGCCTTGTAGTAATCATTTTCCGTGATGAAAATAACATAGGTATCCGGCAGTTCTTTATAATCCTGCTTTTCGTCCAGATTTTCCACGTCCATCACACTGGAATGATATCTTGCCCGGTGCGGGTCTGCGCCATTGTCCGCGCGCTGGACCTCAATGTCATACTTCTTGCCCGCACTGTCGGTTGCATAGGCATCCAGACAGATTGAACGCGCACCGGTCACTCGCTTCATATCAGCCTGTGTCTCGCATTTTGTCAGGATCAGATCAGGCTTTCCGGTAATGATCCGAAGCACCAACTCTGCCAGCGGAAGATTTTCCTTAAAGAGCCCTCGCATAAAGGTATCATCCATAGGGCGAAAACTGCGCAGACGGTCAAGGTCTTCCTGATGCTGCTTTTCTTTTTTCTCTGCATCCGACCAGTTCATAGCCCCATCCCTCCTGCTTTTTTCCAAACACCTTCTTACGGCTTCATCTTATCATAGAATTCTTCATAAATCAAGCGTATTTCTGTAATTTCATACCACAGCGTGTTTCGCCACAAACCGCTCATACGCCGGGACGGGCAGGAGGATGCGGCCGCTCAGGGGGCGCAGAACAGCCTCCACCGCATCACAGGGGGCGCACTCGCCGTCGGCGGTGGCAACGATGGGCCCGCGGCCAGTCCGACAAGGGCCGG
>ENA-OQMZ01000060-OQMZ01000060.1-human-gut-metagenome-genome-assembly--contig:-NODE-60-length-39918-cov-2.176070_pt1 | contig 39918 bp, 55 predicted proteins | sample MGYA00242621_ERZ504862 | MGnify/ENA primary metagenome ERZ504862 (study PRJEB26092, sample SAMD00036393) | human gut metagenome | host: Homo sapiens | study: EMG produced TPA metagenomics assembly of...
TAATACAGAACAGTCGTCTATCTTTCAGAATTTCCGGTTTACATACTTTTTCACGGCATCCACAGAACGGTTCAGTACCAGCTCTTCCGGAAAATCCAGTTTAGTCAGAAGGTCTCTGGCAAGATCAAATTCCCCGATCAGAAGATCAAAATGGGCATCACTGTCCATAACCACAGGTACCCGATATTTTTTGCAGTATTCCAGCATGATGGTATCATTCTCTACTGCATTCTCACGGTTACAGTCAGGTCCATGGAGTGGTTGTTCAGCTCCAGGACTTTACCGTATTCTCTGGCTCCCTGTACAAGCGCCTCATAGTCAACCTCGTATCTTCCGTCATCCGGATGTCCGATGATATTGACACACGGATTCTTCATAGCATTAAGATAGGCCTCCGTATTCTCCTGTCTGCTGCCTGGCTGATGCATGGAACATGAAGACTTGCAATGACCACGTCCAGCTTCTCCAGAGTTTTCTGCTCAAGATCTACCGTTCCCGCCGCATCCAGGATATTTACCTCCGAACCCAGAAGCAGCTGGATCCCGTACATTTCACGGGGTACTACCTTTATATTCTGGAAATAAAACTTATGACAGGTTCCGGGCATTTTCGGTGCATGCTCTGTGATTCCCAGGGAGTTCAAGGCCTTTATCGGAAGCAGCCCTGGCCATCTCGCGAAGTGTGCAGTATGCATGTCCGCTGGCTACGGTATGTGTGTGAAGATCCATAACTGACTGATATTTCATGATAAATTCTCCTCTGTATCTTATTATTTGTTTTTTCTTATTATATTATACGTCCGAATTCTCCGATTTCCTCAAGCCTTTTTTCTATTTGTTACTGTTCACTCCGTTCTCAGCAACACAAAAATTTTACACTTTTAGAAATTTTGTAGGAATCAGTTGCATCTCCCTTTCAATCCGTTATAATATTAGATGTATGTAACTATTTAATAATCAAAGAAATCTCTGCGGAACAGTTATCTGATATAGAGCTGCATAACACAACAAAGGTTAGTACACCGTTTTCGAAATAACTATACCACTCACTTGTCTGCGAATCCGATTGGTATAGTTATTTACGAAACGATGTACCTGGAAAGAGGAAAATAAATGTTTAGAAAAATAGATAAAACCAGTACATTCAACGATGTTCTGAAACAAATTATCGAAAATATCCAAAACGGAGAATTACAACCCGGCGACGCACTTCCTGCTGAACGTATTCTGGCAGAAGAATTCGGAATCTCCAGACCAGCATTACGAGAAGTCCTGAAGGCTCTTTCCCTGCTCGGGATTACTGTCAGCGTACATGGCGGTGCCAATTATATTGCAACTGATCTTCACAGCTGTCTTACTGAACCTCTGTCTATCATATTTCAAATGTACAACAGCAAAATTCAGGATGCATTGCAGCTCGAGGCGCACTGGAAAGCAAAGCTGCTTTTCTCGCTGCCCAAAACTGTACACCGCTGGATGCTGCTGAACTCCAGCTTATCATTGCCAGACTGGACAGCACTCAGGATGAAAAAATCCGCGGTGATCTGGATCGTGATCTGCATCTGAAAATTGCTCAGATTTCTGACAATCCATTAATACTGAGTGTCTTAAATGCCTCTGCACAGATTACCGAAAATATGATCGTTGGAATACGTTCCTATCTTATGCAGAAAAATAACGATGCACCGGAGATTGATTCCCAGCACACTCGGCTTGTTCAGGCAATAACCAATAATGATGCACCTCTTGCAGAAAAAGTTATGAACGAACATATGCATACTATAGAATATCTCCTGAATGAAATTACGTCTGACAACCTCACAATTTCTGATAACGTTCAACAACCATAAATTACCCTGATCATGTTATCAAAAATTATATGTCAGACCCACTTATCAAACCTATGGCAATCCTCTAAAATCATACTTTATCTGGAGAATTGCCATATCTGCTTTACAATCATTCTGTTTCTTCACTGAAAATCTCGCACATCAGCCTTGCCCCTGTTTTAAATCCCATGGCAAAACTTTCTTCCAGCTCTTGTGGATATATTTCCATATGTTTATTCATCAGTTCATCCAGTTCTTCAGCAAGCTCATCTGTCAGTTGAACTCTCAATTTCTGATAGCACTGGTATGCCTTCTCTTTTTTCTCTTTACATAAATCATCATGCATTACTGACATTTCATTTTTTTCTCTATTGTCATTATCCATATACATACCATACAATTTCCGAATCACATTTTCCATATATTTACCCAGTCTCTCTGAAAATATTTATTTACTGCATTCTAGAGCGTGTCTGAAAAAGGCTTTCTGCAAGATGTGCGTCACAATTTTGTGGGATATTTTGCCCGGATGAGGGCGCGTAGCGGGCTACGGCAACTGAATTCGGGTGAAATATCCCGCAAAGTGGGGCGTGCAGATTGCGGGAATGATTTTTCAGACACGCTCTAACCTGTATCTGTTCTTTTATATGGTTATCCTTCTGCCTCATGGATATTATATTAGAATTCTATATCAGAAACCATTCCGGAATTGATTTACATGATACAGATATTGACTTTTTCAGACCTATTATTTTCAAAAAAGAACAGCCCCTCTGACTTATTATACGTCAATGAGACTGTTCTTTTTATTATTCGGGGGCAATCCGATATTCGTAATCGAGGCAGGGAACTTACTTGATTCGGTTAAAGTCCCAGCGTATCATTTACCAGAATCACATGGATTCTGTCTTTATGTCTGGAATATCTGGTGATCAGGAACTGACAGCAGATGGTGATCCGGGGATTTGCAGTTAAAGCATTTTCCGGTTTCCTTACATGGAGTTTTGATATCAAATCTCTGTGCATTAGCTGTAGCTGCTACATTTCTGGCACGCTTCATTGCGCTGTCAAGATCCGGACAGACTTTGTTTATACCTACAATAAAGATTACTTTTTTCGGACCCTGGGCAATGCAGGATACACGGTTGGAATTGCCATCAATATTGACAAGGACACCATCATCTGTGACTGCATTGGCACTGGATAAAAAGAAATCTGCATCATAGGCTGCCATAAGTCCCTCACGAGGTTCAAGCTTTGCGCGGTCAATATAATTATAATCTCCATCCTGCAAAGCTTTGACCAGACCGATCTCATGTGCACTCATGCATCCGCCCATGGCGATTGTGCTTCCGTTTGGGATCAGTTCCAGGGCCTGCTTTAATGCTGCTTCTTTATCTTGTGCATAATACCCGGACATATTGCGGGATTCCAGTCCCTTGATCACTGTTTTTGCCAAAAGTTCGTTTCTTTTTTTCATGTTTGCATCCATTGTTGTATCCTCCTTAATGTCTGGAGCATGCAGATTGTAGAAATTATTTTCAAACACGCTCTGGTTTTAATTGTTGTCCCAATCATACCATATTTCCGGTTTCATTTCTATTTTTAACCGGATAAACACTGTACTTTTTTTTATTACGATTTATTCACATTCTCCAATACCACCAGAAAACGTAGTAGATGATCCGCTCTGTACTCTTTGTACGACACTGCCATCTCGTGCATCGATTGTGAGAAGCGGTACACCGATGCGCTCCATAGTAACGCTGTCTATAACCATTTCATCACCGCTATCTGTGTAAGCCACCGGTTCTTGGGAATTCCAGGTTCCATAGAAATCCCATACCGGGATCAAGCTTCCCTCTGTGTTGCTGTTGCCCTCTCGCACACGCATATATCCAAGCTGAACTTTTGTTATCGTCATTTCAACTGTCTGTGCATCAATAGAGGGATAACGTGCGAAGAAACTTGTGCCATCTACTGCCAGCAGACGGTTTTCCTGCTCTGTCATAATCTGCATGGTGATTGTTTTTTCAAAAATGTCTTTGATTTCATCAAATGGCAGAAGAAACACTGCTTCGTCCGAAGCATCTGATACCTCAATCGGATCACTGTGGTCAAAACTCTGAAGTGTTCCGCTGCAGAAAACCATTGTCAGCGATTCATTATCCCATCCCTTGCACTGCGATTCATGAAAATTATCGTCTTCATCTATCCAGGGACGAGATAATTCATCATATGGCAAATAAGAATTCCGTATATAATTAACAGGTACGCCATTGACCATTCTTTCAAAGAAAAAAGTGTCCTTTTCCAAAGTGCTGTTTTCTTCTGTGAGTTCTTTTGATGCACTGTCAAACAGGCACCATTCTCCGGAAACAATATCCTTTACATAATTTTCTGCATCTTCTTCAGTCATATTCTGGTTTCCTGCTTTTATTATAATTCTGGAATCGTTCTGCTCTTTGTTCTTTCTCGTCCTGAGACAGGTTTTCTTCTTTCACGTCATCAAACGCAGAATATTTTTCCCAAAGGCTAAGTACTTCTAAATTTTGAAATGTACCGGTATATTGATACGTCAGTCCATTCACCTCATATGTTTCTACCAATCCATCATCATTTTGTTTCAGCAATTGCCCTTTGACAAAAGTATCCAGTACTTTCTGTGGCTCTTCTTCTGAATTGCGACTTTTTTACATTTTTCAGGCATATAGCATCCACATCCGGCACTTCGACCGGAGCATTGGCTGTCAAAGTAAATTTCATAGGATTCTTCTGATCTGTCCGTTCTGCTGTTCTTAAGTCAGACTGTATTATTGTCTGGTATTTTTCCGGAGCCTGTACCTGTTCGGCAACTGTCTTCTGAACTGTTTCTTTCTCTTTATGTTCCTCTGTTTTTGAATCAGTCTTATCCTTTTCTTCTACAACAGCAGAATATACAACCTTGTCACATCCTGACATTGTCAAAAAATTCATACACAAAAAAGCTCCCAGAAATATTTTTACTTTCTTCATTTCTTTCTCATCCTTTCTTAATTTTTCAAAAAAGGTACCCTCTTCATATGAGAAAAGAGTACCATACTGTCTTTCCAATGTATTCATCAAGATGTAAACAAGTTGTAAATTCCATCTGCTTGATCAGGTTAATTCTTTATCTTTTTTATCAAATATCACTCTTACTTTTGTTCCCGCGCCAATCTGACTTACGATGTCCAGTCTGGCTCCATGGACTTCTGCAATCTTAACACATAGTGCCAGTCCAAGCCCTGCTCCGCCCTCCTGGCGGCTTCTGGATTTGTCTACCATGTAAAAAGCTTCTGTGATTTTTCCCATTTCTTCCTGTGGGATTCCCCGACCGTTATCTGCGACTTCCAGAATTTTTTTGCCTGATTCTTTATATGCTTTCAGAATAATATAACCTCCTGGTTCTGTAGCATGCAGAGCGTTGTCTGTCAGATTTACGATCAGGCTTTCCATTAATTCTTCATCCATTTTCAAAGAAAAATCTTCGTATTCTGTCTGTAATTGTATCTGTTTCTGCGCTGCCTGTTCTGCTTCCAGTTGAGCTACCTGTTTCAGCAGTTCTCCTATAGCGTGTGACTCCATTTTTATCGAGTCATTCTGATGGAGTCCCAGCATCTGAAGCATTTTGCCGGAAAGTTTTTCAAGTCTTTTTCCCTCGCGGCTGATATGTTCCAGAGCGCAGTCTTTTTGTTCATCGTTTAGTTTTACATGCCGCAGAGTGTCTGAATATCCAATAATAGAAGTAAGAGGTGTTTTCATTTCGTGGGCAAGTGCTCCCATAAGCATTTCCTGTTTTCCGGCTACTTCCTGCAGTTTTTCCATTTGCTGTACGGTCCGCTTCATCATTAGATAGATAAACAGACCAGCAATGCAAAATACTGCCAGATAGATTCCCAGGAACCAGACTGCCGTCTGTCTCAGTTCAGTAAACATAGAAGTAACATCACGAACTGAAAGTATTTCGTAACCCTCTGGATTTGTAAGCAGCGCATGCTGTAAAAGTAAGTATTTGTGATTCAGTTTCTGGATTTTGTACTCATAGGAATCCGTTTTGTTGTTTAAACCGAGATTATCCATGCTGACAATCTCATAATCTGTGCGGTTTACTACGGCTTCTTTACTTTCGGAATTAATGAGGAGCATTTTCTCACCGCAGCATCTCAGAAACTGGAATTCCAGATTAAGATTTTTTTCCTGTTTCTGACATCTGCTCATATTTGCTGTTGTCCCAGAATTGTTCCAGGAGATTTTTTCCATTTGCAAGCTGTCGTCCATAGGTTTCAGCAGCATTATTCAGGCTTCTTTTTCCTGTGACATACAGGCTCAGGACACCGACCGGTATCAGAGAGCACAAAAGTGTTATCAGCATAAGTGCTACTGTCCGTTTCCACAACTTCATAGCGGTTAGTCCTCCAGTCGATAGCCAAGTTTTGGGATTGTTTTTATTTCATCGTACAACTCCAGTTTCTTGCGGAGCTGGCCGATATGCACGTCTACAGTTCTGCTCTCTCCCAGATATTCTTCGCCCCAGACACGTTTTAATAGTTCTTCTCTTCCAAGTGCGATGTTTTTGTTCTGTAAGAGCAGGATAAAGAGATCGTATTCCAGTGGTTTCAGGTTTACGGGAATCCCATCTTTCAGGATCTGATGACTCTGGAGATCTGCCTGAATATTTTTGATTGTGAGAATTCTCTTTGCACGGCCGGTTCTTTCAAGGATCTTTTCAATCCGTACAAGAAGTTCCAGCATTTCGAAAGGCTTTACCATATAATCTTCTGCACCGAGTTTCAGGCCTTTTACTTTGGATGCTACGTCATCTTTTGCAGTAAGGTAGATCACCGGGAGATTCTTTGCGCGGAAATCTTCCATCAAAGCAAAGCCGTCTCTGCCGGGAAGCATAATATCGACGACTGCAAGGTCTGCATCTTCGTTCCATAGCAATAAACGCTGGGCTTCTATTCCGTCGTAAGCAGCTACTGTTTCGTATCCGGCTATGGTCAGATTCATACATAGTAATTCAGAAATCGCTCTGTCATCTTCGATTACCAGGATTTTGTTTTTCATTTGGAGATTACCTCGAATAATTACTATAAGCCACTACATTCATGTTTTAAGTGAATGCGAATGATTTTGTCCGCTCATACCATGAATATAATGGCTTAACTTTGTTTCATTTTTTATATAAACAGTATAAGGATTATGCTATTTTTTCTTCAACATTTTCCAAACTGTACAGCATATCCGGATCAATATCCAGACATTTACTGCAATCCCTGTCCCCGGATACATCCCATGCTAGAGTATCATTTAAAATAGTACATGCGTTCATAAAAAATCTATATTTTTTAATGGAGCAAATACTTTTTTATCTAACAATGGCTTTGCATCGTAACATACTATTTTCCATCTTCAAAATATACATATACTGTATAATCTTCATATGGAATTACCTGAACAATATCATATAACATACTAGATGCCTCCTCAATTATACTAATGGGTTAATTCTATTAAGTGGAAGACCATCTTTAGAAAGCTCCCAGTTCTGCATCAATTCGTCCTGATGAATTACACACCATGCAAGAATCAGTTTCAGTTGTCTGGATGGTAATGCTCCTTTTATTACTCTTGCTTTGTCTATATCAATCACTGCTTTATTCCCATTATACTCAGCATGAAAATGTGGTGGATTATGGTCTTCATAATACATTGTAATTCGTATTCCGTAAAATAATGAAATTTCCGGCATTTCGCATTCCTCCTTTATATAAACCATTATACCAATTACACATGATTTTGAACATCATATATTTTTATATTTTGTAACTATCTGCATTCCTATCTTATCTGTAGTGTAAATCTATCTCCTATTGGTACTCCGGCGTCTGTGGGGTTTTCACCATCGTCATATACGTAGCTGCAAATTCTTCGTAGACATCATCTGAGGAATCTTTATCAGTTTTTTCTTCGAATACCTGATGGGCTGTATCATTTTTTACTTCATATAATTGTAATGTGATTGATTTTGCTTCCGGGGAGATTTCTTTGTAGCCGGTGAATTCAGGGTCTATGGTTTGTTGGAATACAGTTTCCTCACCATTTCTTCCGGTTTCCTGATAGCAGATTTTGTTTCCCTGATCGTCTGTTCCGATCAGATAATAGTCACTGTCAATATACACTGTTCCATGATATGTTCCGTAAATTGTACTTTCGAATGGATTCCATCTGAATTCTGTGAGATTCAGAATGTTGGAATCAAATTTAATGTTCTGATCCAGATTTATGTCTACGGTGTTTTTCTCCAGTTCTTCTTTTGATGTTGTGAGTTTGAATGCATAAGGTTCTGTATCGGCCTGTATTTTCTGAATGTTTTCCCATGTTTCGGCATCGGCCATTGCAATCGGCCATACTTTAAACTCTATGTTTACAGTTCCCTCTGTGTTGATTTCTTCTCCGATTGTGAAGTCTTCTACTGTTATTGAATTTTCTGACAGATCATTGTTATTGACTGTTCTTTGGCCCAGGCCCTGCTGGATTCCTGACCGTTAATTCGTACTTCTGTAAATAAGATTTTGTCCTCTATTGTATCCTGTGTATCTGAGTCTGTATTCTGGGCGATCAGGTCTTTTTGTTCTTTTCCAATGTGATTCTTGTTGTTTAAATCTTCGCTGTCTGAATATGCGATCCATAGATTCTTGCTGTCCATTACAATCTCATTCAATGTTATGGTGATTCCATCTCTTGAAATGCTTTTCCCACAACATTTGTATAAAAATCAGTGTCACCATTCTCGATTCCCAGTGCCTGTCCGATCCAGGAGGTTACTCTCTGTAATGCCGCTTTGACCTCTTCCTGATACCTTAATGTGCCTCCAACCATAATAAGCAATATAACCCCGGCGGCTACTGTTTTCCAACTCCTTTGTATATGGAAAAACGATGCTGTTTTTTCCATGGTCTGGAAGCTTCGTAAATATATTTATCATCCAGATCACCAATCAGTTCTAATGTCTTAAATCCTTTTTCCATATAAATGTTTCACCCTTTCCCATAGTTTCTTTCTGCTTCGATAGAGGCTGGATTTGATTCTGCTTTCTGAAATTCCATGACGGGCTGAAATTTCGCTGATGCTGTCCATATACCAGTAGCGTCGTATAAAAATGTCACAGTCACCTTTTTTCAGGGATTCCAGAAATTTTTCAAGAATTTCCAGAATCTCTTTTCTCTGGATTTCATCATTCAAAGAATATGCTGTTACATCCTCTATCTCTTCCAGTTCTTTGCATAATTCTAATATGTGCTCTGTTGACCGTTTTGCAGCTTTTTTCCTGCGAAAACAGTCAATTGCCAGGTTTCGGGTTATTTTTCCAAGAAAAGCAGACAGAATTGCCGGTTTTCTGGGTGGTATGGAACTCCATGCAGCCAACCATGTATCATTGACACATTCATCGGAGTCTTCCTTATCATACAGAATATTCCAGGCAATGCTGAAGCAGTACCTGCTATACTTTTCTTCGGTCGCCTGTATGGCTTTTTCTGATCTGTCAAAATACAGATTGATAATTACTGCATCTTCCACTTTTTTCACCTCACGTTTCTTTTATTTTGCCTTCATAAAATAAGACGGATTTTAGATGGTAAAGTTGCAGTTTTAATAAAAATAATTTTCTTTTTTCAGAGTAAACAATACACTGTCGAAAAGTCAACCTGTCTTTTCACAATTTCGACTAGAGAAATGAAGTATATTCTGATAAAATGAGCATATAAAGGAGGATAAGCGAAAATCCTTACAAATGATAAAAGCCAAAAGAACAGCCGAAAACATTTTCAAAGCACAAATGAGGACTATACTTAACGAATAAGGGAGTACCTTATGGCAAACGCTAAACACGAAGATGCTGTTATGAAAATGGGCTTCGACTATTTTCGGAATACGATTCTTAAGACTCTGGGAATTGATTACCAATATGAAGAAATCGGACCAACAGAGTTGGTGGAACTGACTATTCAGTCTTTGTATATGGACTTTACCTTTCTGACTACGGGTGGGTTCTATATACATACAGAGTTTCAGACTACGGATAAAAAAGAAGCGGATTTGCGAAGATTCCATGCATATGATGCAGTATATTCCAACAAGACAGGGAAGAAAGTTATTACTTACGTCATTTATTCCGGAGGGATTACAAATGTGAAATCTGAACTGGACTGTGGGTTATATACTTACAGAGTGCAACCGATTTATCTGAAAGACAAAAAATGCAGATGAAGTATTCCGGAAATTAAAGCAGAAGCAGGATAACGGTGAAGCTTTTACTGAAGATGATTACGCAGCTCTTTCCCTGACACCATTGATGTCCGGAAAAATGAGCCGCAAGGATATGTTTAAAGAAGCTATTCGTCTGGCAAAACCCAATATTGAGCTGAGTGCTGAAAAGACAACATGCGATGTGTATACATTGGCTGACAAATTCTTAGATAGGGCAGAGTTAGACGAAATTAAGGAGGTAATCAGAATGACCAGACTTGGACAGATGTTAATGGATGAGGGCATGGAAAAGGTAATCGAACTACAACCAAACCGAACTCTATCAAAAAACTTATGAAAAATATGAACCTGACTATTGACCAGGCAATGAACGCTTTGGAAGTTCCAGAAGATAAACGTGAAAAATACCGCAAGACAATTACTCCTGACAATTGATTGATAAAAAATCCCGTTGCATTGTCTCATTTCAAGTCAATGCGGCGGGATTTTTATCATTTTAAATATCACTGAAAGTAACGAGAACGCAATACGCAGTTATTCAGATGCCGTGGATAGATATTTTTATATCTGTATGTACTCAGTACAATCCCCATCAGTCCATAGGAAACTATAATGCAGCTTCCTCCTGCTGATAAAAAGGGAAGAAATGTTACTGATTGTGGAAATACACCCAGATTTTCCAGGATATTTATGGAAAAAGTTTACAAGGAATACAATTCCGCATCCACATCCCATCATCATTCCAAGCTGATTCTTCTGCTCATGGAAGTGTTAAAAACTGCGAAAATCAAAACTGCCAGAACACAGCATAAAAGCACGGCTGCAATTGTTCCATATACAGATGACAGATAGGTCAAAATATAATCCGCATTAAAAGCCGGCAGATTTCCCATTACATCTGATTCGCTTTTCCCTATCCATTTATTCTGCTGCCAGAATGAATGTAGCATTCCGGTGAAATAATCTTCCTCTCCACCACCTGAAAAAATAGCCTGTAAACGTGCAATCTGATATTCTGTCAGACTGCTGCTCAGATACCTGATCAGAAAAGCTGCCACAGGCATAGCCAGAAAACCAGCCCAGATTCCGCAGATGGCTTTCTTTTTTCTCACAGTGAACCAGTTCTTTTGAATTGCGATTGTCAGCATAACCAGCATAGATACCAGCATCATGCAGGCCGGCATAAGCGCCGGCATGGCATAGACCAATATAACCGGTGCAATCATCCATATGATTGCTCTCATCAAGCCCTTATATCCCCATCCATGATATTTATACAAAATTGCTCCATATATGGGAACATAAAACAGCATCAGAGTCTGCATGGATATTCCTCTTCCTCCCGGCAGTACAATGAAGTATCTTGCCCCATTTAACTGATAGCCACCCAACAATGTAACCAGACAGGCAAACAGTAAAATGACGGCAATTATTTTCGAAAATCTTGCCAGTACAGTGTAATCCAGAAGATATAAAATCATCATAACTGCAAGTCCGATCACAACATGGAACACATATCTGTCCGAACCGGCCGCAGCGTTCTCACTGATTTTTCCGGCAATCCCTGCATGTATCAAAACGCCTGCAATGCTGATAAGAACGATTATCCCCAGAAGTTTCCATGCAACCTGAGGCCTGTGGACACTGTCAAGAGAGATTCCTGTTTCCACAGGATCTCCATATCCCGGACAGCTTCCCTCTCTGCCTGTTCACGATCCATACCTGCCTGCATATTTGCCTCGATCTGATCTTCTATATGATCCTGAAATTCCTGTTTTACATAAGGCCGCGCTTTTTTACAGCGAATCTGTTCCAGTAATGTTTTCAGATATTCGTCCATAGATCACACCTCCATTACAAGCACGTTGGTCACTGCTGCAGAATACTCTTTCCATTCTTCTACTTTCTTTTCCAGAAATCCCCTTCCCTGTCTGGTCAGGCTGTAATACTTTCTGGTCTTTCCGGCTGCCTCCTGTTCGTATACTGTCAGAAATCCCTTATCCTCCAGACTGTGCAGTAACGGATACAGAGTTCCTGCTTTCAGTTCAAACACGTTCTGAGATTTCTGTCGCAGGGTATCGATCATCTCATATCCATACATATCCTTTTCTGACAGCAATTTCAGTATAAGCATTGTCATACTCCCGGAAACCAGTGATTTTTCAATAGCCATAGTATTCACCTCCCATTGTATAGATTGTCTATATATCGGTTATCTATATAATATAAGAACCTATATGCTATGTCAACTGTTTCCGGAATAATTTTGAAAACTTCACTGCTATGGCAACCGAGTTCAGGTATCTACATACTTTTTCGGACAGAAAAACCACCGCATTGTCATATAGTAACACAATGCGGTGGTATAAATCTCTCAAAACAGATCCAGCATACTGTCCAGATATATTTTTTCTCTGACATGTATCTGGTATTCCGGTCTGGTCATGTAATAGAGCAGAAATTCCAGTATCAGGGCACTGCCGAGTCCTCTTCCTTCTATTTTAAAATTTGAAAATCCCATTGGCAGATAGATATCCCGGATATCATTGATTCCAATAAATCCCTGGATTCTCTATAGCTTTTGAAAAAAGATAGCCCCTCTCTCTCTCCGGTGCCTTGCAGTAATGCTCCAGCAGTTTTCACCCAGATTCTTGCGGCTGACCGTTTCATAGCAGGCTTTTCTGTCCCTGCAGCCGAACCAGCAGCATTCATTGCAGAGAAATTCTACTTTGTCCTTCTCAGCCTGAGACAATGTATTTAACTTATCAAAAGCCTTGTTTAGCCGGAAATCCGGCACAACATAATGGAAATCTTTTCTCCTGATTTCTTCCTCAAGCTGTGTAAAATCTGTCAGAACCTTGGTAGTGGAGGAAACAAAATAGAGTCCCGGATACTGCTCCTTAATATATTCCAAGAGCAATTCTGAATAAATGATCACGCCGTTTTGCGGTTCTCTGTTTCTCTCAAACAACCGGCACAGTGCATTGCATTTTCTGTCTGAAAGGTGCTCCTGGCGAAGCAGGGAATTGCTGAAAGTCAGTCGGGCAGAAATCCCATATTCCTGCATCAGTTCAAGAACCTCCTCCGGGTCATTCTCTCCGAAGCCAGCCCTGCCTCCACCCCAGATACAGTCTGCCGGAGCACCATATATGGAGCCAATTTCACACCAGTCGTAAAAATATTCCCTGTGTTCCCGGAATAAAGGCAGGAACATCCGGTACAGCTCATAAAACTCAAACAGCCCGGGCAGGTGAAAATATGCTTTCTCCTTCATTAATTTTCCAGCACATCCTCTATGGTTTCCGAAGCATCCTCAAGAGCATCCAGGGCTTCGATCAGTTCATCTGCTTTTCCTGTATGTGTCTCCTCTTCTTCATACTCATCAATCAGTGCTGTCAGCTGATCTTTTATCTCTTCCAGACCTTCATAGATTTCCTTTAATTTTTCTTCCCTTTCCATTACGGATGAAAGCTTTACAACTTTAGACATTGCGATACCTCCCATATGCATTTTCTTTAGGAAAAATTATAACACTGCCCTCTTTTTATGTCTATATATCTGAAGGCACTTGTGATACCCTTTTCCTCTGTGGTATTCTATAGATATGATCATTGCGTTACGCAAAATATAAAGTGGAGGATTTTTATGTTAGTTTGTGATTATATCGTAGAATCTATTGACGGTGACTATGCACATCTTCGCAGACAGATCTGCCTGAAGAAGAGTTAAAACTCGTAGCACGGGCACTTCTGCCCTTTGAGATTACAGAAGGATGCAGATTACATTATGAAATGATGCAGTATAGTATCATTGACTGATTTGACAGTCTCCGCCTCACAGCCGTTACAAAAAGTTTACCAGAAAAGGCAGATAAGTGACTTTTTTATCCTTTATCTGCCTGTAACTTCATACACTCTCTGTAATATCATTTTTTCATCAGATACCCATATTTACGCATCTGCCCTCTTAACAGCTGCTCCACGCGTCTTATTACTTCCCTGGGATAATTTTCCGAATTCTTCTGTAAGTATATCTGAATATCTTTAAAGGTAAATTGGAAACCAATCTGAATGCCATACAGTTCTTCTGCTGCATCCAGCTGTATATCAAAATCAGAGCTAAATGCTTCGCCTCAATTTTTTCCAGACAATATTCCAATGACTGATCAATAGGATAATCCTGATTTATGTCGGCAAACATACAAAGTCCCTGATCAAAAAAAGGACTCAGTTCATATTTCTGTGTTTTTTCATTATAAATGACCGCAATATTGTTGGTATGTCTGTCCTCATTCATGAAAAACGCATCTATTTCCAGCATTGCAGTCAGATACGCTCCAAAATTATCTATTTTAGTAATTTCTTCCACCTGAGTTACCAGGTACTGAATGCGTTCTGAAACATCCGCAAAATCTGAGAGCTTTACTGCCAGACTTTCACCTGTATATCGACGATACAATTTTTCCAGCGGAATCAGAACCTGATTTGCTTTCAGAAAATCCAAACTGGAACAGCCCTGAAATATTTTCCCATTATACTCAATTACAGCTGCTTCATACTCAACAAAAGGGAAAGGACAGGTACTCTTCTGCAAAAAGGTCAGATACAAGAACTTCAGATAAACCTTCATATCCCATATAATCAGCCTTATACCACCTGTCATCAATTTTCCATTTGAGCTGATCTCCCTTGGAAGTATGACCGCTCTTATGCAAGGGAGAATATGCATCAAAATTGCGAATTTCCATTTTTGATCAGCCCTCCTTTTTTAGAATCATAATCCATTGATGATCATCTGACATGCGCCCCTGTGTTTTTTCAATAATTAATAACGGATCATAAAATGGAAGCCCCATCTCTCTCAGAATATCTTTCCTGTGATCGCGTGTTCTGGGAAAACAGCGTTCTTCCAGAAAATATTCAAAATCAGCCCAATCCGGATCAGTTACAACTCCAAATGCCCGGAAAATAATCTGATCTGTATAGTTTTTAATCTTAATTTTTTCATGCCTGAAATCAATATCTATCGTTGTACACAGATCATCATGATTCATGAAATTCATACGCATTTTCACATCCGGATCATCAGAAAAATTATAGGCTCGCTTTATCTGACTGTAAATCGTCTGACGGGAAACGTGATACTGTCTGGCAATATCTGTAATTTTTTCTCCCCGGTCCTGCAGTGCCAAAATATGTGCCAGCTGTTCTTCTGTAAACGAATTTTTCCTTCCGGTATTTTTTTCTTTTTCTGAAATAATGCTGTTATTCATATCAGCATTCAAGCATCTGTAATTGTCGGCATCTCTGGATATCTGCTTCAGTTCATGAATATCTGTTGTTCCAAAAATCCTGCTGTATCTGATCTTGAAAGTTCATATTCACATCACCACCTAAAAAGACATTATGGAAACCACTTTCACATATAACAGTTTGTCTAATTGAGTATAGCATGGAGCAAAAAAGAAGTGTCAAGAAATAGTTTCTTGACACTTCTTCACCCATATCTACTCAATATGATTATGTGCTTTTTCTTATTTCCGCTCCAAAAATCCCTTGGTTTTCCCCATAACATCCTGGAGAATTTTCAGGTTTTCCAGTGTATCTGTTGTTTCCAGTGAATGGTTTGCATTTTTATAAGTATACATTGGCACCTGCTGTTTTTGTGAAAGAGCCTGTACTTCAGGAACAATACTCCATGGATCTGAAGTTCCGATAAAGGCAATGGCATCTCTATGAACAAAATTATATGTGTATTTCAATGGTGTGTATAGTATCTGCCGACATCTGATGCTGTGTTTCTCTGCATATGCGGATGCTATGATCGTGCCTACGCTTTTTGCGACAAATAATATTTCATCATATTTGTCAAAGTCAATGGCAGAAAGACTTTTCTCCGCCTGTTCATAAAGGCTTTCGAATGCCTGCTGCATTTTTTCTTCATTTCCCCGGATATTTCCGCCATCATAAGTATAGCTTAATGCAATTGTTTCTTCATAGCCACATTCCTGCGCCAGCTTTCGTGAATAATATAAAAGCGGCTTGTCACAATGATACCGATACCAGGGAAAAATACTGCTGCCTTCATGTTCTGCTCTCCATTTAATAACTGCTCTATCATTTTCATCAGATTGCCAGAAGATTCTTAATTGCTTCCATATAAACCAGAACCGCCTCTTCCATACCAGATACGAGGATAAATTCATCTGCACTGTGGATACGATAATCGATTCCTGGCTTCTCAGGTCCAAATGCAATGATATTTTTAAGAGACTTTGCATAAGTGCCGCCGCCGATTACCATTGGTTTGTTCTCTGTATCACCTGTTACATCTGTGTAAGCTTTATATAAAGCATTTACAAGTGGGGATTCTCTTGGGAAGAATAAGGCATCACCAATTCCCAGAATCTCTATACGTCCATTCTCATCCTCAAGTCTGCTCTCACACATCCTGCGGACTTCATCTGATTTCAGTGTTACAGGTACTCTGATATCAATTGTACAGGAAATCACATCATTCTCTGTTTTGATCATACCATTGCAAAGAGTAAGTTCGCCATACTCATCTGCAAATTTCAGTCCAATGCCTTCACCATCGCAGGATGTGCCGATATGTGTATTATAGAATTCCACAAAATCGTCCTTAAATCCTGCTTTCTCGAGACATTCAAAAGTAACACCTATTGCATTGACCCCAAGAGTCGGAGTACTGGCATGTGCCGGAACTCCCTTTGCATAAATACTGATCTGTCCATTTTCCTCTGTTACCTTATATTCCTGAAGCTTTGTCTCTGCAAGTACAGCTTCCAGTCTCTCCTTCAGTCCCTCTTCGGCAGGAACAACTATTGTGGAGGAATCGCATACTGCGTTAAAGACAAACCCTCCATCTGCAGAGATGATTTTCGTGTTCTTGGAATAGGCCATCATCTGCAAAAGTCCCTTTTCGCCATGAATACACGGAAAACTGGCATCCGGGGTAAAGCCGCAGGATAATTCTTCTGCCACTTCATTATAATGTTCCATACATTTGGAACCTGTTTCCTCATTACATCCCATAATGAGACGTACTCTCTTGTTCAGCTTCACACCTGAATCGCGGAGAAGCTTCATTGCATAAAGAGCTTCCAGAACAGGTCCCTTGTCATCTGTTGTTCCACGACCGTAAACATAATCACCCTCGCGTGTCAGTTTAAAAGGATCATAACTCCAGTCGCCGCCTACAGGTACAATATCCAGATGTCCGGCGATACCAACAATCTCATCACCCTCGCCCATCTCTGCATAACCACAGTAATTGTCCAGATTGACTGTCTTAAATCCAAGCTCCTGTGCAATCTTAAGACCTTCTTCCAGTGCTTTGGCAGGTCCTTCTCCAAAAGGTTTCCCCTCTGCGGGAGTGCCAAGCTGAGAATCAATGGCAACCAGCCTTCCCAGATTGGTAAGCATCTCCTCTGTTAATCCATGAATCTGTTCTTTGATATCCATAATTTTTGCGCCTCCTGTTAAATACTTTCTCTATCTTTGAAATATCTTTATCACTATTTTCTCATTTTATCATATTCGGGCACAAAATAACAGCAGATTGCAGGAATGATTTTCAGACCCACTCTATGGCCAGATAAAATTGCAGTTTCCGGCCTCCAGACCGTCAATGAGAATGTTCTGGCCTGTACAGAAACGGTTTTTTACCGCCATAAAGTAAATCCACTCTGCTGCCTCTTCTACAGACATCCATCGTTTCAGAGGTGTGAGTTCCATGATCTGATCCCAGAGCTTTTCATCCTCCATCACCGGCCGGTTCAGTTCAGTCATAACCCCACCAAAATCCAGACTATTGCATGTCGCCTGATAAGGTGCTATCCTCATGGCCACATTTTTCGTATAGGCAAGGACTCCTCCTTTACTTGCTGCATACTCCGGAAATTCAGAACCTGTATGCCCGCTTGCTGATCCAATCATAATAATGGAATAAATATTGGGATGAATGCCGTAATGTTCTGTAACAGAAATCGTCCCTTTCAGATTTACATCAATATCATCGCCATTCTGAACCCCTGCATTATTGATCAGAATATCTACCGGTCCGATTTCCGGATAAGAGCTTTTGTCTCTGATATCCAGACAGAAATGCGTATATTTCGGATGTTGGATCGAGGATATATTTTTATCAAATCCATAGACTTCATGATTTTCTTTCAGGAAAAATTCTGCACAGCCTTTCCCGATCCCAGATGCTGTGCCTGTAATCAGGACTTTCATCAGGCAAAATTCTCCTTCATACTTTTACGCAATGCTGTAATAAGAACTGCTGCTACTGCAATACACAGAACCCTGTCAATGTAATCTGTGATAAACTGAACTACAAAACAGCTTCCTACCATTCCAAGAGGTGTTTTTGCTAGAAGCTGTACAAGAACAGTGGATCCGGAAGAAGTAATTCCTCCAAATAAAAATGCCGTAATACAGGAACTGATTATGTAGATGGAAGTGTGATCACAAGAGCAGCCGGAAATATCTGCCACTTTTTCGGCTGGAATTTTCTGTACACGAGACCTGTCACAAAACCAAGAAGAATCCCTACCGGAGCGTAATACAGGGAATAAATATCTACAGTCATTCCCATCAGCAGGCCGCTGAGCAGATTAGGCAACATTCCATAAAAAGGACCCAGAACAGCAGCCACAAATACGGTTCCGATACTGTCCAGATAAATAGGAAGTTTCAGAAATAAAGCAATCTGTCCTCCCACAAAATTAATGCAGATAGCAAAAGCAATCATACAGATTTTCTGTACACTTATTTTTTCAGTTTTCATTTTAAATCTCCTCGTATTAAATCTTGTAAAATATCCAGTTTTTCCGGTTCCTGATCAAGGATCCTTGAAAGAAACATCTGAAAGAATCCATACACATCTACCTCAGTCAGCACCCTCGCATTCGATGCTTTCCGATAGAAATTCATAGAGTCCACAACAGACTGCCCAAGAGAAATCCCCTCTGTTTCAATCTGTACATAGGAATCAAAGCCTTTGCAGAGTTCCGGATTGATAAAATATGCCACTGCCAGGGGATCATTGATCACACAGCCAATGATATGCTCCCATTCCCAGTGGAAATCAAAATAGAATTTCGTAATCTTTTTTACAAATTCCCCTGTTTCTTTGTTCAGACGGCACATATACTCCAGCAGATCAGGCGTGAGCACAATCTTTCTCGTCACATCCAGCCCCACCATATGGATTTTCTGGCCATTCTGATGGAGTGTCTCATATACCAGGGAAGCGCCGTCCGGGTCACACCAATAATTGTATTCTGCAACAGGTGAACAGTTCCCATGACTTTTAAAGCTGCCGCCCATAGAAACAATTTCCTCAATACAGGAAAATGCTTCTTTATCCTTCTGGATCAGTCTGGCAAGATTGGTCATAGGTGCCAGTTCGATTATGGATACTTTCTCTTTTTCAATACATCAGCAAGAAAATCCACAGCACTGATCTGCTGCTGATAACCGGTTACTTCCGGCAGAAAGCTTTCGCCAAGCCCGTCTTCTCCGTGAGTATCCAGAGCATTCACGTAATCCCGCCTTAAGGGAGTGCTTTCCCCAATGTACACGGGAACGTCCAGACGATTCATCTGCTTCAGGATTTTCTTTGCATTTCCAAATCCCATCTCCACCGGTGAATTTCCACACACGATGGTGATTCCGATTACTTCGATCTCCGGTGATTTCAGTGCAAGCATAATCGCAAGACTGTCATCAATCCCCGGATCACAATCAATAATTACTTTTCTTTTTTTCATTTAATTCCTTTCTGTCAAAGTAAGTTTTTTATGTTATAGGAACATTACAGAGTAATTTCCTATAACATAAAAAATGCTTTTGTTTATCCCTCAAATAAACAAAAGCATCAGCAAACAGACCGCTTATGACAGCTCATAAGCGACCGCAATATTTTTTACTTTGCCTAGTTTTTTATACTGGGAGGGTTTCGAACCAGTTTCGGTGGTTATTTTAACACATATTTCCATGCCTGACAACAGTTAGTGCATACACCATTTAAGATTTGTGGCATATTCTAACAGCAGAAATCTCTTAAAGGAGTATCTGCATGAAAAATAAAAAATGGATTGCGCTGGCCGCTGCCGTTGTGCTTGCTGTGACTTCACTTCCTGTGACAGCATTTGCAGAGAAAAAAGACAGCACAGAGATAAGATGCTTACAAAAATCACTTTGAATAACTGCGCGTCGCATTCTCGTTACTTAGTGATGAGTTGATGAGTTAGACTTGATGAGTTAGACGCGCAAATTTTTTACTCAAAGAAAGAACACATGTTTACTTCTGGCACTATATGTGCTAAAATATAGCCATGGGTAGTAGAAAAAACAACAGAATCTGAGAAAAGAGTTATCAGGGAGAAATAAAAATGCAGATAATATCCAGTTATGGTGTGGAATTACGAAAACAGAATATCCCGATCCGCCAGACACTGGAGATCTACCGTTCTGCTGTCAGCTATCTGATTGGGATTTATGTGCAGGTATGGGAAGAATTAGCAGAAATCCCGGATGCAAAGAGGCGTTTTAATGCTGCAGAACATCTGGTACATACTACGAAGAAAAACCATGCCTGTTTTGATTTTGATATCCGGTTCCCAAAGATGCCTTCCTATCTGCGCAGATCTGCCATCCAGCATGCACTGGGGACAGTATCCTCTTATAAAACACGGCTGGATCTATGGGAAAAGACCGACGGAAAAAGCGGGAAGCCAAAGCTTGTATATGAAAACCACGCCATGCCGGTCTTCTACCGTGATGTCATGTATCGTGAAGGCGCGGAAGGGAAAGACGAAGCATACCTGAAACTCTATGACGGTCATGACTGGAAATGGTCCTGTGTACGTCTGGATCATACGGATATGGAATATCTGAGAAAATGCTGGTCAGGGAAAAAGGCATCTGCCCCGACTCTGGAAAAGAGACACCAGAAGTATTTTTTGCGTTTTTCCTATAAAGAGGAAGTAACACTTACCAAAACACCTGTGAAAGAACAGATTATCTGCAGCGTGGACTTAGGGATCAATACCGATGCAGTCTGTACGATCATGCGGGCAGACGGAACTGTCCTGGGAAGAAGATTCATAGATCATCCAGTGAAAAAGACCGGATGTACGCACACTGGGACGGATCCGCAGATCCCAGAGGGAACATGGCTCTGCGCAGACACAGGGAAGATGGGCATATACGAAACGTCTGAACACAGAACTGGGTAAAAAGACTGCAGGTGCGATTGTAAGATATGCGGAAGAAAACCATGCAGATGTGATCGTGTTCGAGTATCTGGAGATGCAGGGGAAGATATCGGGAAAGAAAAAACAGAAACTGCACCTGTGGAGAAAAAGAGATATCCAGAAGTGTTGTGAACATCAGGCACACAGGAAAGGGATGCGGGTATCCAGGATCTGCGCATGGAATACCAGCAGATTGGCTTATGATGGTTCCGGGGCGGTAACACGTGACTGGGAAAATCACAGCCTCTGTACTTTCCAGACAGGAAAACGATATAATTGTGACCTGTCAGCATCCTATAATATAGGGGCGAGATATTTTATAAGGGAACTTTTAAAACCCCTTCCGGCAACGGAAAGGTCTTTACTGGAGGCAAAAGTCCCTCCTGTAAAGCGTAGAACCTCATGCGTCTATGCAGATCTGAGGAAACTCTATTCAGAAATGGAACGTTTAAAAGCAGCATAGATACAGGCAGATATACAGCGGACTACCTGTAATGTGGGAACCTGCCATATCTGGCATGGGAAATGCGCATAACTGCGTACCTAAGTTACAGGCGTATCCACCGATATTCAGTCGGACGCCTAAAGCGTCTGGAAGCATGTGACTTCAGTCATGTGAGGTTCACCCATAAAGCTTTGGGGCGGAAGCACAATTCAGGACTGTGGTGACTCCTAATGTGGATCCGATCACATTTTTTAATAAGGCTAATGAGTTGATGGTAAAGAATTCTCCGGCAGCTGCGGATAAGGAAATGCTTGAAAAAATAGCAGCTGTGAATATAGGTCCTGGTATGGAATTTGACACTTCTGTTCTTACCGGTGATGTTGCAGAAAACTGGAAGACAATGCTGACAGAAATTCAGCTAAAGCTTATCAAAGAGGACCAGAAATTCTCAAAAAAGCTTGGTCAGTGGGACTATTTTGGTGAACCGATCGGAGATTTCAATACAGAATATGCTTATCGTGCACTGGTAGCTCTTGCAGGGCTTGGTGCCAATACAGTTGAAGTTGCGCTGTATCCAAAGATAGAGCAGGATGCGGATGGAAATACTCTTCTTAACTTTCTGTAAAATTAACTCTCGATTCAAAAGAATGGCTTATTTATGCGGTTTATTCAAGATATGTAGTTAATAATATGAGAATTAATTACCTCTCGAGAGTTAACTTATAAAACAGCCACAAATCCATTGAGGTCAGAGTTCCTTATCGTGGAGCGACGACTCAGTTTTTTATAACCGTAAATTAACAAGGAAGATATTTACAGATGGACGGATATTGGATTCAGGTCTAAAAAAGAACTTTTCTCATACAGGTATATGATTTATAATCATAATAAAAGGAAGATGCTATAGTAATTCTTGTAAATAATGTATATTGATTCAGCTCATCAGAACATGAAATCCTGTTGAACTGTCTTAAATGCATTAATAAGAGGATTGTTAAACAGTGGCAACCGATGTTTCACGTGAAAACGAAAAGGATGGGATGATTATGAAAAATTACTCAGAAGATGTAAACAAACAGTATCATATTCAAGTGGCAAAAGGTGAAGTGGGCCGTTATGTGATCCTTCCGGGAGATCCGAAAAGATGTGTAAAGATTGCACAGTATTTTGATAATCCTGTGCTGATCGCAGACAACAGGGAATATATCACTTATACAGGAACACTGGATGGAGTGAAGGTCAGTGTAACGTCAACCGGTATTGGTGGCCCATCAGCGTCCATTGCAATGGAAGAGCTGTATCGCTGCGGAGCGGATACTTTTGTCAGAATCGGAACCTGTGGTGGAATGCAGACGGAAATAAAAAGTGGAGACATTGTAATTGCGACAGCAGCAGTACGTATGGAAGGAACAAGCAGAGAATATGCGCCAATTGAATATCCGGCAGTGGCAAATCTGGATGTGACCAATGCTCTTGTTGAAGCTGCGAAGGAGAAAGGATTTATATATCATACAGGTGTGGTACAGTCTAAAGATTCTTTCTATGGACAGCATGAGCCGGAAGCAATGCCGGCAGGTTATGAGTTGATCAATAAATGGGAAGCCTGGAAACGAATGGGATGTCTTGCTTCTGAAATGGAATCCGCGGCACTTTTCATCGTAGCCGGTAAACTCAGGGCGAGGATGGGTTCCTGTCTGTTGGTATTGGCAAATCAGGAGAGAGAGAAGCTGGGTCTTGAGAATCCGGTTGTACATGACACAGACATGGCAATCCGGGTAGCTGTAGAGGCAATCCGCAGAATGATTAAAGAAGATCAGGGACAAGTTCTGTAAGGACGGAGGTGACAGAGAATGCAGAATCTGGAAAAATCAATGATCAGCAAACTGATTGAGACTGCAATGGAACAGCTCAAATTTTCTTATACACCCTATTCAAATTTTAAGGTTGGTGCATCATTACTTACAAAAAACGGACAGATTTATACAGGGTGTAACATTGAAAATGCAGCATATACACCTACGAACTGTGCAGAACGAACTGCAATTTTCAAAGCAGTGAGCGAAGGCGTCAGGGAGTTTGACACAATTTGTATTGTGGGTGGAAAAGATGGGATTTTGACAGAGTATACAGCTCCCTGTGGTGTCTGCCGTCAGGTAATGATGGAGTTCTGTGATCCGGAGACATTTCGGATTATTCTGGCAATAGATAAAGAGCATTATGATATCTACACACTGAAGGATTTGCTACCGCTGGGATTTGGACTACGAAATCTGATAAATTCCAGAGAAATATAAGGTAAACGCCCATCATTGCAAGTGATTTTTAATTGCGAAAAGTAAAAAAAGTGAATGACCAATAAAAGGGAACAGGAAAAGGTCAGTGATTAATAAAATGTAAGAGAAGGAGTAAACATAAATGAAAAATTACGACAGAATTTTTGTAATTGTACTTGATTCTCTGGGGATCGGGGCAATGCCGGATTCAGCAAAATTTGGTGACATCGGGGTGGATACTTTTGGACATATTCTTGAGAAAATGGGTTCTCTGGAGATTCCAAATCTTAGAAAACTGGGAATGCTGAATCTTCATCCGGCAGGAAAAATGGCGGGTGTTGAGAATCCCAAGGGGCGATATACGCATCTGGGTGAAGCTAGCAATGGAAAAGATACCATGACCGGACACTGGGAGATGATGGGAATCAAAACAGAAAAACCATTTAAAACCTTTACAGAAACAGGATTCCCGCCGGAACTGATCGCAGAACTGGAGAAAAGATGCGGAAAAAGAGTGATAGGAAACAAGAGCGCAAGCGGAACGGAGATTATTGAGGAACTGGGCGAAGAGGAGATTCAGACGGGTGCAATGATTGTTTATACTTCAGCTGATTCTGTTCTTCAGATTTGCGGAAATGAAGAAACTTTTGATCTTCAGAATCTGTACCGCTGCTGTGAAATTGCAAGAGAAATTACCATGAAGGATGAATGGAGAGTTGGCAGAGTTATTGCAAGACCGTACATTGGTAAGAAAAAAGGTGAATTTAAACGTACCAGTAACCGTCATGATTATGCATTGAAACCCACCGGACTTACCACGTTAAACGTGTTGAAAGATCATGGATTTGATGTGATCGGTGTTGGAAAGATTCATGATATTTTTTGCGGAGAAGGCATTACAGAAACTCATCATTCAGACAGCTCTGTACATGGAATGGAGCAGACAATTGAAATCTGCAAGAGAGATTTCAGAGGGTTATGTTTTGTTAATCTTGTAGATTTTGATGCATTATGGGGACACAGAAGAAATGTGGAAGGTTACGGAAAAGAGATTGAGAAATTTGACAAAAATCTGGGTGTGTTGTTAGAAGAAATGAGAGAGAATGATCTGCTTATTCTCACTGCAGATCATGGAAATGATCCGACTTATACAGGAACTGACCATACAAGAGAATATGTACCATTCATTGCTTACTCAAAGAGAATGAAAAATGGCGGTGCGATAAAAGACGAAGATACTTTTGCTGTGATCGGTGCTTCTGTGGCGGAGAATTTTGGAGTGCCAATGCCTGAGGGAACAATTGGACATTCTGTTTTAAAAGAGTTAATGTAATAACGATTGTAAAAAAAGACAGGAATATTGAAAACAGGCGTTTTCAATCTCCTGTCTTTTGTGCTAAAATAGGAAAAGAATTTATCTGACTAAATCGTTAAAGAGAGACAAGTGATAAATTGTAAAAAGATAAAATGATACAGAAAGGAAACAGTTTTTATGGAAACAGGAACAATTTTTAAATTTCATAATGACCTGGATACAGACCAGATCATAGCATCACAGTATCTGTTACTTCCTAATCTGGATGAGATGAAAGGTCATGCATTTGAATCTCTGGATCCGGATTTTTCAAAGAAAGTAAAACCGGGAGATTTCGTGGTAGGTGGAGAAAACTTTGGATGTGGTTCTTCCAGAGAGCAGGCGCCTGGTGTTCTGAAAGCGTTGGGAGTACAGGCAGTTGTAGCAAAATCTTTTGCTCGAATCTTTTACAGAAACTCTATTAATATTGGTCTGCCGGTAATTGTCTGTAAAGATCTTCCGGACGAAGTAAATACCGGAGATAAGATGGTTCTTCATATGTCAGAGGGAACAGTTGAAGCTAACGGAAAAACATATTCCTGTACAAAGCTTCCGGAATATATGCAGAATATTTTGAATCAGGGTGGTCTGATCGCATCTCTGAACAAGGAGGAGAAGTAAAATGGGAATGACAATTGCAGAAAAGATTATTGCTGCGGCAGCAGGTGTTGACAGCGTAAAACCGGGAGATATCCATACAGTTAAACTCGATCGTCTCATGAGTAATGATGGAACCACACATCTTACGGTTGATATGTATAACAATAAATTGAAAAATCCGCACATTGCAGATACAAGCAAGCTGGTGTTTATCGTGGATCATAATGTACCATCTGACAGTCCGAAAACAGCAGCATCTCAGAAGAAGATGCGAGATTTTGCAAAAGAACATAACATTGATTTCTGGGAAGGAAAAGGTGTCTGCCATCAGGTTATGATCGAGAATTATGTCCGTCCGGGTGAACTGATCTTTGGTGCAGACAGCCATACCTGTTCATACGGTGCATTAGGTGCATTTGGAACAGGCGTAGGATGTACAGATTTCCTTTATGGTATGGTAACAGGTACTTCATGGGTACTGGTTCCTGAGAGCGTAAAATTTAATCTGACAGGTAAACTTCCGGAAGGAGTTTACGCAAGAGATCTGATTCTTACAATCATTGGGGAAATCGGAGCAAATGGATGTAACTATCAGGCAATGGAATTTACAGGCGAGGGTGCGAAAACACTCAGTATCAGTGATCGTATGGCGCTTTGCAACATGGCAGTAGAAGCCGGTGCAAAGACAGGTATCTTTGAAGCAGATGAGAAAGCTATTGAATATCTGAAAGAACATGGACGTGAGCCAAAGGCTGTATATCACAGTGATCCGGATGCAGTTTATGCGAGAGAATATACATTTGATTTATCAAAAGTCCGTCCTGTAGTTGCGAAACCTGATTTTGTAGACAATGTTGTGCCTGCAGAAGAAGCCTGCGGAATTGAAATCAATGAAGCATTTCTGGGATCCTGTAACAACGGACGTATTGAAGATCTGCGTGTCGGTGCAGAAATCATCAAGGGCAAGAAGGTTGCTGAGGGCGTTAGATTTCTCGTTGTGCCTGCAAGCCAGACTATTTACCGCCAGGCATTAAAAGAGGGGCTTATTGACACGTTTATGGAGCTGGAGCCATTGTTATGAATCCGAACTGCAGTGTATGCTGGGGAAGCTGTCAGGTGTGATGCGGTGAGAACGAAGTTCTGATCAGTACAGGAACACGTAATTTCAAAGGTCGTGCAGGACACCCAAGCTCCAAAGTATATCTGGGATCAGCAGCTACTGTTACAGCATCTGCATTACAGGAAAGATTGCGCTGGCAAGTGAGGTGTGATGCTAATTATAAATGTTCACGTGAAACATTTAACCGAATCAAGTAAATTTCCTGCGAAGGTCGCGAAAAGCAATAGAGAGCAGGTGGAGATTTGTTTGTATCAGGAGGAGAGCAAGCTCATCCTGATAAACTGCGGAGTAGTTATTCGGTATGGTATAGAGCCGCGTAGCAAAGCGGATATTCACAATTCGTTTGAATGAATTTTAACTTGTGACTGTGAAAGTACTGAACAGTTACAAGTGAAGATAGAAGATAAGAGGTAAGATTATGGAAAAATTCACAGGAAAAGTGTGGGTTCTGGATGATGACATTGATACAGATATTATTATTCCAACAGAATATCTCGCACTGAAAACAATCGACGATATGAAACAGTACGGATTCAGTCCTCTGCGTCCGGAACTGGCAGGACAGATTCAGAAAGGCGACATTATTGTTGCAGGAAAGAACTTTGGATGTGGTTCTTCCAGAGAACAGGCACCGGAAATTATCAAAGCACTGGGAATTCAGTGTGTAATTGCCAAATCTTTTGCGAGAATTTTCTTCAGAAATTCTATTAATAATGGTCTGTTACTGATCGAGCAGCCAGATCTTCATGATGATATCAAAGAAGGTGATGAAGTCACAGTGGTAATGAATGAACATGTAGATTACAATGGAAAACAGTACCCGATTGCTTCTCTTCCGGAAAATCTGATGAGCATTATTCAGGCTGGCGGACTTGTAAAAGCCATGCGCAAACTGAATGGGCTGGATTGATTTGGAAAGGAGAGGAAAATGGGCGAGACAGTTATTGAGAAAATTATAAGAAACAATGTTGGAAAAACAGTAAAGCCTGGAGACATTGTAACGGTCAATGTAGACAGGGTTATGATTCATGATATATTTATTCCATTTGTAGCAGAAAAGTTTGAAGAAATGGGCTTTACGAAGCTCTGGGATCCAGATAAAGCAGTACTCATATATGACCATCTGGTTCCTGCAAGTCAGTTAGATGATACCAGACATTTCCATGCAGGAGATGCTTTTGCCAGGAAATATGGCATGAAAAATGTTCACAGAAGTGATGGAATCTGCCACCAGTTAATGACAGAGGCAGGTTATGTAAAACCGGGAAATATTGTATTTGGTACAGACAGCCATACCACTACCTACGGATGTGTAGGCGCTTTCTCTTCCGGTATCGGATATACAGAGATGGCAAGTATTCTGGGAACAGGAACTATGTGGATCAAAGTTCCTGAGACAATTAAGGTTGTGATCGAGGGAGAACTTCCGGAAAATGTTATGTCCAAAGATATCATCCTGCGTCTGATCGGTGATCTGGGAGCTGATGGAGCTACATACAGAGCACTTGAATTTACCGGCAGTACAGTAAAGAATATGACAGTAGCAAGCCGTATGACTATGGCAAATATGGCGATTGAGGCAGGGGCAAAATGTGCGCTGTTTACACCGGATGAAAAAACTGCAGAATATTGTGACATAGAGTTAAATGAGTTCCAGAAGAGCCTTACAGGAGATGAAGATGCAACCTATATGAAAACAATCACTTATCGCGCAGAGGATTTTGTACCGGTTATGGCATGTCCGTCTCAGGTAGATAAGATTAAAAATGTAAGTGAACTTGAAGGAACAGAAATAGATCAGGTATTTATCGGTTCCTGTACAAATGGCCGTCTGGAGGATCTCAGAGCTGCAGCAGAGGTGTTAAAGGGCAAAAAGGTAGCAGATTACGTTAAATTGATTGTAACTCCTGCAAGTCGTAAAATATACTGTCAAGCAATTGCAGAGGGAATTATGGATACTCTGGCAGAAGCAGGTGCAATGATCACACATCCCGGATGTGGATTATGCTGTGGACGTGCAGGAGGTATCCTTACCGACGGTGAACGTGTAGTAGCTACAAATAACAGAAATTTCCTTGGTCGAATGGGAACATCTAAGGTAGAGATTTACCTTGCATCACCAAAAACAGCAGCAGCGTGTGCAATTGCTGGTAAAATTGTAAATCCAGAGAAATAAAACGTATAATAAAATCAATGCGATATAAATCGTACAGATAAGCAACAAAACTACAGAATAACAAAAGAATAAAATTAACAGATAAGTCCACTGCATTATTCATAAAAAGAGTAAGCAGTGGACTTATTTTATGTTATAGGAGATTACTTTGTAATGTTCCTATAACATACATAAAGGTGCAGAGAAAGTAAAGCCTTCCAGGCAGGAGCGCACTGCGGTGTAAAGGAATTATATAGCTGAAGTTACCTGCCGCAGACGGAGAATCTTGCTTGCAGGATTTTTCTTGTGTCAGAGAATGACACTGTAATATGTTTCATATCACATAATAAATCATCTGACGGGATAATAAGGAAAGAAAAGGCGTGGAAAAGCCTGTAAATTTGATTGCATAGAAAAAGTTTCTCAGACAGATTGTCCAGTGTGAGTCTGATCTCCGACGAAAACATGTGCTTTTTGAACTTGAATTGAACAAATGAAATCTGCGAAATGACAAGAAAGCCGCATAAATAAAAGGAATTTCAAAAGCATCAAAACTTAAATTGAACATATATTGAACTGAAATAAGAAAAGTTAAATTCCGGTTCAATGTATAGCCCAAAATATAAATTAAACTAATTGAACTAGTGTAATAAAAACAATTAACATGTTCAATGCAGTTCAATTAATAATGAACTATAAAATAAACCAAAGGTTGAACCTTGCTGATGAAATTGAAAATAATAAAATTTATCGTTGAATTATTAGTTCAATTATAGTATAATAGCAAAGAAAAAAACTTGAAAAAGCTGATAAAATGCGGGATTTAAAAATGAACAGAACATATATTCGTGTATGATACTGAAAGAAATACATTTGAACTTAATTAATGTTTGGATGCCTGTATGTATTTTGATTCCCGTATAAACAATATAATATATCTGTTCTTTCTATAACATATATGCGAAAGAATTAAGAAATATAACAATAACCATTGATTATAACAATGTAATTTGTTTTTTACAGAGAACGGAGATAGTATTTATGAATAATATATTTGCTGAACGATTAAAAAAAGCAATGGAACAGAAGAATATGAAGCAGATCGACCTTGTAAAAAAGGCGGCAGAACAGGGCGTGAAACTTGGAAAGAGTCATGTGAGCAGTATCTGAGTGGAAAAACAACTCCCAGATCAGAAATTCTTAATTTTCTGGCGACAACATTAGGAGTAGAAACTGAATGGCTGAAAGGAACCGATGTATCTGTAGACACTTTAAAGAAAGAGACAAATGAGGCAGGAATTCAAATGGAAAATATGAAATTTGATTACAATTATAATAATATGAAAGAAAATACCAGGGAGACAGTTGAGGAAGTACAGGTTCGTGAATTTAAAAAATCATCTAAATTAAATAACGTATTATATGATGTAAGAGGACCGGTTGTAGAAGAAGCTGCACGTATGGAAAACGCAGGAACTCAGGTTTTGAAACTGAATATCGGAAATCCGGCACCATTTGGATTCAGAACACCGGACGAAGTGATTTATGATATGAGACAGCAGCTGACAGAGTGTGAGGGATATTCTCCTGCAAAAGGTTTGTTTTCTGCCAGAAAAGCAATCATGCAGTATGCACAGTTGAAAAAGCTCCCTAATGTATCAATTGAGGATATTTATACAGGAAACGGTGTCAGTGAACTGATTAATCTCTGTATGTCAGCTCTGTTGGATAATGGAGATGAGATTTTGATTCCATCTCCGGATTATCCGTTGTGGACTGCATGTGCAACTTTAGCTGGTGGAAAAGCAGTACATTATATTTGTGATGAGCAGGCAGAATGGTATCCAGATATGGATGATATCAGAAAGAAAATTACCAGCAGAACAAAAGCAATCGTTATTATAAATCCGAATAATCCGACTGGTGCGTTGTATCCGAGAGAGGTATTACAACAGATAGTAGATATTGCCAGAGAACATCATCTGATTATTTTCTCTGATGAAATCTATGACCGTCTTGTAATGGACGGGGCAGAACATATTTCCATTGCTTCAATGGCTCCGGATTTATTCTGTGTAACATTCAGCGGTTTATCCAAATCACATATGATCGCAGGCTTTAGAATCGGATGGATGATTCTCAGTGGCAATAAGGCAGTTGCAAAAGATTATATAGAAGGAATCAAGATGCTTTCTAATATGAGACTTTGTTCTAATGTACCGGCGCAGTCAATTGTTCAGACTGCATTGGGCGGACATCAGAGTGTGGAGAGTTATATTGTTCCTGGTGGACGTATTTATGAGCAGAGAGAATTTATTTATAATGCTCTGACAGATATTCCGGGAATTACCGCTGTGAAACCGAAAGCTGCATTTTATATGTTCCCTAAGATTGATACAAAGAAATTTAATATCGTAAATGATGAGAAATTTGCATTAGATTTATTAAAAGAGAAGAAGATTCTGCTTGTACATGGCGGTGGATTTAACTGGCATCAGCCGGATCACTTCAGAGTGGTTTATTTACCAAGAATAGAAGTATTAAAAGAAGCAGCAGGGAAAATCAGAGATTTTCTGGAATATTACCAGCAGGAAATATAATCTGTCAGTGAGAAATGGGTACTATGTACGTGAAACATAGTACCCATTTCCTGATATTATAAAAACTTTTGGTCAAACGGATAAAATCATCCATTTTGCTACGCAGCTCTACATCGAATAATTGTGCTGCAGTAGATTTGCTTGACTCGGGTCAAGCGGATAAAATCATCCGCTTCGCTGCTTGTTCATAACCGAATAACTGTTTCGCAGTTTATCAGAAGGAGTTTACACTTCTCCTGATACAAGAAAGTCCTCACCCATTGCTTATTGCTTTTCGCAACCTCCGCAGGGGACTTACTTGATTCGGTTAAATTGTGGAATTACTACAGGAATACAATATGTTTGTTTCACGTGAAACATAATGTGCCGACAAGATTGTCCAAGAATCTGTTCACTGGTAATATCCCGCGAGGTGTTTTTTTGTGAGCGAAGGTCACAGAAAACTCAAGACATACCGCACGAATTTATGCGATTAGCATAAATTAAGTTTGCGAAGCAAACGATACTCCTTGGGCATTGCACAAGGAGGTTCATATTTCCTGCATCGCGAAGCGTGTTGCTGAGAACGGAGTGAACAGTAACCAAGAATCAAATGGTGACAAAATTTTATAAAAAATTAAGTGGTGAATAACTATCAGATGTGATAAACTATGTTTAATGCGTTATTTGCGAAATAGTTATTATTCTGATAACAGTAAATGAGGTTAGGTTTAAAAGTATTTTGCCCCTGATATCATCAAATGATGCTGTGATATAAATTTCTGGAGGTATGACGAAAAATGGAAAATGAGGAAAAAACCAGACAGAACAGTCAGACGAAAGCAGGTCTGTGTGGAGGGAGTTGTGGGACTATGCAAAGATTATCATTGCAGTCTTTGTTATAGCGTTTCTGTTGGGACACTTTGTATATATTAATGCACGAGTGCCGTCAGGTTCTATGGAAGAAACAATTATGACAGGTGACAGAGTATTTGGAAATCGTCTGGCATATATAAAAGATGATCCGGAGAGATTTGATATTGTAATATTTAAATATCCGGATGATCCATCTCAGCTTTTTGTAAAACGAGTAATTGGTCTTCCGGGAGAAACAGTAAACATTGTAGATGGAAAAGTGTATATCAATGATTCCGAAGAACCGCTGGATGACAGCTTTTGTCCGGAAACACCGGAAGGAAGCTTTGGACCGTATACAGTTCCGGAGGGATGTTATTTCATGTTAGGAGATAACAGAAACCACAGTATGGATTCCAGATACTGGCAAAATCCGTTTGTAGAGGAAGATGCAATAGAGGCAGAAGTAGCAGTTCGTTACTGGCCGTTAAATAAGATAGGAACTGTAAAATAATCGTGACGGTTCCATATTTTCAAAAGTCAAGCGGATAAAATCATCCGCTTCGCTACGCAGCTCTACACCGAATAACTGCTTCGCAGTTTATCAGAAGGAGCTTGCACTTCTCCTGATACAAGCAAGTCCCCACCCACTGCTTATTGCTTTTCGCAACCTCCGCAGGGACATACTTGATTCGGTTGAACTGCCGGGTGGTTACAGGTAGTTTGGAAATTTTTATAAAAGACTGTTAAAATCAGGAAAATCACATATTAGTGTCCTGATTTTGACAGTCTTTTGTTGTCTGTGGATTTTTCAAATGTTATACTGTAAGACAGGAGGAAAATGAAGAAAATGGAATGCTGGATAGTTATAACAATTCCGTAAAATGTAAAAAGAGAAAGGAAGACGAATATGAAAAAATGGAAAAAGTTTATAGCAATGGGACTGGCGGTATCTATGATAGTTCCGTCTTGTATACCGCAGACATTGTGGGCTTCAGAGTTTTCGGCAGGAAGTGTTGAATCAGCAGCAGATGTTTTTGAAGATGGTGCCGAATATGAGACAGGAAGTGAGTCAGGAAATAAAATATCTGATGAGAATAACAGTGGAGATGAGTTTGGAACAGGAGAGTTAAAAGATCAGGAACCGGAACAGTCAGAGACAGAAGATTCAGTAAATGCCGGACAGAGTGCGGAAGGTTATAACATTCTGCTTTACAGTGATGGTAAACTGGAAAAAACATATGTGATACCCTATGCAGATGCGGATACTGCTAAAGTACCGGAAGCACTGAAGGGAAAGACAGGTTACATTTTTAAAGAGTGGAATACGAAAGAAGATGGAACCGGTGAAACTTATAAACCGGGAGATTCTATTAAGAAACTTCTTGAAACAGCAGATATGGCAAAGCAGGCTCAGGAAACCAGTGAGAGGACAGAAGTCGGAGAAGAAATAAAACCAGAAAAAGATGTGATGCAGGAAGAAAATGATGTGGCACAGACGGACAGCGCATCATGGGAAGAAAAAACTGATAAGGCAGAAATGCAGATATCAGACACAGAAAATGATGGAACAAGTCCGGATATATCTACAGATAAGGCTATTGCAGCAGGAGATACAACAGCAATAACCCTGTATGCAATCTGGAGAAAGCATTCGAATATAAAATCACATATAAACTTAATAAAGGAAAAAATAATACTGCTAATCCCAAAACTTATACTTCAGAAGATGAGATTAAATTTAAAAAGCCGACGCGTTCCGGATATCATTTTGTGGGATGGTATACAGACAGTAAGTATAAAAGCAGATAAGTGTGATTGAAAAGGGTTCAGAAGGTTCCCTTACTTTATATGCAAAATGGACAAAGGAAATCAGTCCTTCGGCGAAAGCTGCATCACTGGATTATGTAAAAGGAACAAAGGCGAATACCATCACTGTATCCGCAACTGTTTCAAATTATGTGAAAAGTTCGGATGGTTATTACTATCTGGTGTATGTAGATTCTAATTCCGGTAAAGTGAAAAAAACGGTGGGTAAAGTAAAGAAGCCGGAGAAGGCAAAAGGGAAGATCACATTAAGCTGAACATTTCCGGACATCCGGAATATGCACAGGGAAAATTTGCCATAGGGATAAAAAAATCTAAATCTGCGTATAGTGTAATCAGTCCGAAAAGCTATGTCAGCAATCCGGAGAAACTCAGTACAAATACAGCAGCATATTTTGTTCCGGGGACCAAAAAAGGAATTCAGGCTACAGATATCAACGAGCTGACAGATACAAAATCCAAAACAGTATTTTTTAACTTATATATTTCGGACCTGATGCGGAAAGACAGTGGTGTGGAAACATATAAATATAATGGGAAAACATATCATTTTAATGGTCTGTACGGATATGTATATCTTGTTCAGCAATGTAATGCAAAGGGAATCCAGGTGACTGCACAGATCAGCATTGACAGGAATGCCAGTACGCAGAGCTTTATTACGGGAAACAGTCCTTATGCAGAAACAGCTTATTATGGATGGAACACAGATAACAGCACAACTAGACAGACTATGGAAGCAATGTTTGCATATCTGGGAGAGAAGTTTGGAAAAAATAACTGTTATATAAGTAACTGGATCCTGGGAAATGAAGTAAACAGTGCAAGCGGATATTATTATGTAGGGAATGTTAGTTTTTCAAAATTTATCTCCATGTACAGTGAAGCTTTTCGCTGCCTTTACAATGCAGTGAAAAGCAGCCGGGGAAGTTCCAAAGTATTTATCTGTCTGGATAATTGCTGGAATCAGAAAAATGCCTTTACTATCTGCTATAGTGCAAGATCAACTCTGGAAAGCTTTGCGGCGAAGATTTCTGATATGCAGAAAGATGTGAACTGGAATCTGGCATATCATGCATATAATCAGCCGCTTTCAGATTCACAGTTCTGGTCAGGTGCAAATGCATCCATGTTTACCAGTGATGCGAACACCACCACGTTTATCACTATGCGTAATATCCAGACACTTACAGATTATGTGAAAAACAGATTTGGTTCCAATACAAGGATCATTCTTTCGGAACAGGGATTTTCTTCCACTTATGGAGGACAGGCAAATCAGGCGGCAGCAATTGCACTGGCCTATTATAAGGCAGCCTGCAATCCAATGATTGATGCATTTATTATAAGAAGCTATAAAGATGAAGCCCATGAGGTGGCTCAGGGATTGGCAATGGGATTGAAGGATGCCAATGGGAAAAAGAAAACAGCGTATAATGTCTTTAAAAATATGGATAGTTCCAATTCCCTGAAATATACAGAAAAGGTACTAAAAAGTCAGGTTGGAAACTGGAAATCACTGGTTCCGGGATATAGTACCGGAAAAATTTCCTCCATGTATCGAAAGTGATGTAACTGACAGACAGGACTGATTTTAAAAATTGCTGTCATATTGGAAATGTATAAAATTGTCACAAATTAAACACATTTTTCCCACACAAAGAACACAAATCATTCCTATACTTAGAAGCATCAAAAGGAAACAGAGATAAATAAATGACATAGATAAATGACATAGATTCATGGAGGGACTTTATTATGATGAACAAAGATAACAGAAATGATAAAATCAGAAAGATTGACAAAGAAAGGTCTTACACTCAGCTTATGTGCAGTACTTGCAGGAGGACTTGCAGCAGGAAGTTTTGAGGGAGTAAATAAACTTGCAGGATGGAGCGGAGCCACAACAGTGGAAGCTGCTTCAAATAAGGACGAGACAACATTGACATATGCAAAATCCGAGAAGAAAGATGCAGATGCCAGTGATTCCAAATCAGATACCGGAAAAGATACAGGCAGCACAGCAAAAGGAAATCTTGATGTGTCTGAAATCGCATCAGAAGCACTTCCATCTATTGTATCTATTACAACCAAGTCAGTTCAGGAGGTACAGAATTACTTTGGAATGTATGGAATGTATGGATATGCGCCACAGCAGCAGGAACAGGAAGTAGAGGGCAGTGGTTCCGGTATTATTGTTGGTAAGAATGATGATGAACTTCTGATTGCTACAAATTATCATGTAGTAGAAGGTGCGGATACATTGTCAGTTGCATTTACAGATGGAAATGCAGTGGAGGCATCCGTAAAGGGATTTGATGAAGAGAGAGATCTTGCAGTTGTATCTGTATCTCTGGATGATGTTGAAGATGATACAATGGATGCCATTTCAATTGCGAAGATTGGCAGTTCTGATGATCTGAAGGTAGGCGAGCAGGTAATTGCAATCGGTAATGCTCTTGGATATGGACAGTCTGTTACAACCGGTATCGTAAGTGCCAAGAACCGCAGGATGGATTCTGACAATAACACAGTAACAGATGGAAGTGATGACAGCAGTGACGGTGTAAACCTGATCCAGACAGATGCGGCTATCAACCCTGGTAACAGTGGCGGTGCTCTTCTGAATATGGAAGGCGAGGTTGTTGGTATCAACTCTGCAAAACTTGCTTCTACTGAAGTAGAAGGTATGGGTTATGCAATTGCAATCTCAGACGTAACTGACATTCTTCAGAATCTGATGAATGAGACATCAAGAGATAAACTGGATGATTCTGAACATGGTGTACTTGGAATCAAAGGTTCTTCTGTAAGTTCTGAGGCAGTTCAGATGTATGGCATTCCGGCAGGAGTTTTTGTAAAAAAAGTAACAGAAGGTGGAGCTGCTGATAAAGCAGGTCTGAAAGCAAACAGTGTTATTACTGAATTTAATGGAAAAACTGTTTCAAGTATTGATCAGCTGATCGAATATCTTTCCTATTATGAACCAGATGAAGAGGTAGAGCTGACTGTGCAGGTTCCTCATGGAACAAGTTATAAAGAAGAGACTGTTAAAGTAACTTTGGATGAGAATACAGATGCTGATGACAGTGATGATAACGATAAAGACAGTAAGAAATCTAAAAAGGATTCTAAGAAATCCTCAAAAGATGCTGATGAAGATGTAGACGAAGATACAGACAGTGAAGATAGTATGGACTCCGATGATACAGAGGAAAGTGAGAATCCATTTGTCCAGTACTTTGAGAATCAGGGATTTTTCAGATAATACCGGTAGAAAATAAAATTATATGATATCCGGATATAAAATCTGTGATAGTGTGTAGTGATGCGGATGATTTCATCTGCCTGATATCAGCACTTTCATATGTGAGAGAATTACATGTGAAAGTGCTTTATTATGCTATGGGAAATCATTCCATAATATTCTTATAGCATAATAAAGCCCTCTGGGCAAGGATCACACTGCGGCGGGTTGCTTATATTTGGAAAAAGATTCTAAGGTGCTTTTGTGAAAGAGCACTTGAGAACAGCTATATGGCGTGATATAATAATATCATTGCGAAAACGCAGGTTTAACAGTGCAGATGGGGATAAAGAGGAGAAAAATATGACAGTAAAAGAATGTTATGAACAGATGGGTGCAGATTATGAAGGTGTACTTGGAAGACTGAGAAGTGAGGTTCTTATTAAGAAATTTGCAAAGAAATTTCTGGATGATGGAAGTTTCCGGAGTCTGAAGGATAATCTGGCACAAAAAAATGGGGAAGAAGCTTTTCGTGCAGCTCATACCTTAAAAGGTGTATGCCAGAACCTTGGATTTGATAATCTGTATAAGGCAAGCTTTGATATTACAGAGAAGCTCAGAGGAAGAGATACTGAAGGCTGTGAAGAACTTCTGGCAAAAGTGGAAGAGCAGTACAATAATACAGTAGATGCGATTCATATGATGGAAGACTGATGAAGGCAGCGATTTTTGATGTAGATGGAACGCTGCTGGATTCTATGTCTGTGTGGGAGGATATTGGAGAACGTTATCTTGCGAGTCAGAATATCACAGCGGAGAAAAATCTCCGGGCTGCTCTGCACACCATGAGTCTGGAGCAGGGAGCCGCCTGGATGAAAGAAAAATATCAGTTGGATAAGTCCATTTCACAGATTATAGAAGAGGTTCTGAAAATTGTAAGTGATTTTTACCGGTTTGAAGCACCGTTGAAACCAGGAGTGAAGAAAACTCTGGAATGGTTTAAAGAGAGAAATATACAGATGACAGTTGCAACATCTGGAAACCGGGAACTGACAGAAGCAGCACTTGCGAGAAACGGGATTCTGGATTATTTTGAGCAGATTTACACCTGTACAGAAACAGGTGCAGGAAAAGATGAACCATTGATTTACCTGAAGGCAGCAGAATCTATGCAGGCAGAACCGAATGAGACACTTGTATTTGAGGATGCGCTTCACGCAGCGGAAACTGCAAAAAAAGCAGGATTTGTGGTTATTGGTGTCTATGATGAAGAAAACAGGAAGAATATTTCCAAAATGAAAGAATCTGCGACTGTTACTGTGACAGGATGGATGCGGCGATTGAGAATATACGTTTGGCAATATAAAAAAGAGGTTTCGTTAAACTTTGTGGTAACGAAGCCTCTTTTTTTAGTAAGTTGTTAGTAAATTAGTATCAGCGTGTCATTGGCAGATTATTATTAATTCCTTTGATCATAAGAATCTGGTGAAGATCAACGATTCCGTTATGGAAAGTAGCTGCATATGCGGACAGGTAAAGATCCCACACAAGACTATGATATATCTTTGAAAGGGAGTTAGCACCAATGGAAGAATTGTACAAAGACAGAGAAAAAAGTGGTGGAAATCTTGTGAAAGGTTGATTATAAAAACTGGAAGTTTTGTATAAAAAGTCGTCGTATTAAAGGAGATATGAAAAAATGGAAGAATTAATTGAATTACTGGAAGAGATCCAGCCGGATGCAGATTTTGAAAACTGTGATACTTTGATTGACGATGGAATTCTTGATTCCTTTGCAATCCTGTCTATTGTAAGTGAACTGCAGGATACTTATGACATTACTATCACTCCGGCAGATATTATCCCGGAGAATTTTTAACTCTGCAAAAGCACTGTGGGATATGGTGTGCAGACTGAAAGGTTGATTTATTTATTTATACAAAGCAGATCAGGGAATTATAGTAGTTCTCATAAAATCAGTTAAAAGGGGGACGCAAAGCCCAATAATTCCTATCGGCTCGGTTTCGGACCTTAAGAAAAGCTAAGCCCCGCAAGA
>ENA-OQMZ01000061-OQMZ01000061.1-human-gut-metagenome-genome-assembly--contig:-NODE-61-length-39684-cov-4.212680_pt1 | contig 39684 bp, 50 predicted proteins | sample MGYA00242621_ERZ504862 | MGnify/ENA primary metagenome ERZ504862 (study PRJEB26092, sample SAMD00036393) | human gut metagenome | host: Homo sapiens | study: EMG produced TPA metagenomics assembly of...
AGTTGTTCAGGGCTGTTTTCACCGGTGGGATTCTTTGCGTTTCCCGGCCGTCGATTGACGTACCCCAGTAGTTGATGCGCTGTGAGCTGGCAATCAGCGCGACCACAATAAGCAACGACATCGCAGTCATTCATGTTGCCATGCGGCGACCGCGGCAGAATCATCAAAGGAACACACAACAGCGGCGTCAGGGCAATCATGTACGGAAGCGGCATACGGGCCTCGAGACCGGCGGGCAGCGCGCTTAAGGTCGTCCATAACAGTGCGATGATTGCCACCGCGCTGAGGATTGTCGTCATGGAAGTTCCTTTCGAAATATAAATTGAACCGAGATATAATTTGGCTCCCCTCTGCGAGGGGAGCCAAGTTGTGAGATCAGCGACCGAACAGTCCGCCAAGGCCTCCGCCGAGGTTCGGCGGCAGTTCAGTGCCACCGTCGACGTTGCCCATCATCTGCTCAAGGCCAGCGGGCAGGGCCGGGTTCTGTGGCTTCTTGGCGAAGGCGGAACCGCCGGTCGAACCGGAGGACTTGCCGGCCAGCTTATCGCGCAATGCCTTCTCCTCGGCCTCGCGCTTCATCGGATTGCCGGACTTGCCGCCCTTCTTCTTGTTCTTGCCCTTCTTCTTGCCGCCGCCCATAGCCGGGCCGCCGAAGCCGGGGATGCCGCCGCCCATGCCGCCACGATTGGACATGCGCTTCATCATCTTTGCGGCCTGCTCGAAACGCTGCAGCAAAGCGTTCACCTGAGAAACCGTCACGCCGGAACCATAGGCGATACGGGCGCGGCGGGAACCATTGATAATCGACGGATCGCGGCGCTCGGCCGGGGTCATCGAGCGAATAATCGCCTCGGTGCGGTCGATTTCCCTCTCATCGAACTGCTCGAGTTCCTTGCGGTGCTGGGCCATGCCCGGAATCATGCCGAGCAGCGACTTCATTGAGCCCAGCTTGCGCACCTGCTGCAGCTGATCGAGGAAGTCGTCCAGGCCGAAGGAACCTTCGGAGATTTTCTCGGCGGCCTTGCGGGCCTCTTCCTCATCGAACTGCTTCTGCGCCTGCTCGATGAGCGTCATGATGTCGCCCATGTCGAGGATACGCGAGGCCATGCGGTCCGGGTGGAAGACCTCGAAGTCCTTCAGGCCCTCACCGTTGGAGGCGAACAGGATCGGCTTGCCGGTCACGGACGCCACGGACAGCGCGGCACCACCGCGGGCGTCGCCATCGAGCTTGGAGAGCACCACGCCGGTGAAGTCCACGCCTTCGTCAAAGGCTTGGCGGTCTTGACGGCGTCCTGGCCGATCATCGCGTCGATGACGAACAGGATTTCGTTGGGACGCACGGCATCGCGAATGTCGCGAGCCTGCTTCATCAGCTCCTCGTCCACGCCCAGACGACCGGCGGTATCGATGATCACCGTGTCGTAGAGCTTCTGCTTGGCGAGTTCGATGGAATCGCGGGCCACCTTCACCGGGTCGCCGGAGTCTGGCCCGGAGCTGCGACGGCCTCGCCGCCATCGGATTGGACGCTTTTCGGGAGCATAGACGGGCACGCCGGCGCGTTCGCCGACCACCTGCAGCTGCGTCACCGCGTTCGGACGCTGCAATCGGCCGCCACCAGCAGCGGCGTGTGGCCGGAATCCTTGAGCCAGTAGCCGAGCTTGCCGGCCAGCGTGGTTTTACCGGCACCCTGAAGGCCGGCGAGCATGATGATCGTCGGCGGGTTCTTCGCGAAGTTCAGCGGACGGTCGACGCCTTGGCCGAGCACGTCGGTGAGCTCCTCGTTGACGATTTTCACCACCTGCTGGGCGGGGTTGAGTGCGTCGGACACCTCGGTGCCCAGTGCACGCTCACGCACCTTGCCGGTGAAGGAACGCACCACGTCGAGCGCCACGTCGGCGTCGAGCAGCGCGCGGCGGATTTCACGGATCGTGCCGTCGATATCCGCCTCGGAAAGCTTGCCCTTGCTCTTCAGATGCTTGAACGCATTCGAGAGTCTGTCTGTCAAAGATGAAAAAGCTGCCATAATGGGCAACAGTCTAGCCGCCACGCGGGAAATTGCGGTGTTGGGGACGACGCTTTTCGGGGAATGTGCCGCGTAGTAGTCAGGGATGTTGGGCATTCAGACGGCAAATGCCGTGCCGTCCGCTCGTGGCGAAGCCAATCGAGTGCTTCCGATACCATGGAAACCGTAAAGAATCCTGTGTTTTTTGGAATACTTACGCTGTTTTGAAAATCGCTGGACACCGCTTATACGCAGACTGCCGTGCGCTCCGAACCATGACGTTCGGGCCAACGCAGACATGCCGTGCAATAAGGAAGGCCCACTGATGCCCACCCAAAAACTACTCGAACGCAAAGCCCTGATCGTTGGTATCGTCATCAACGTGCTGCAGGTCTTAGCCGGCATGGCCGTGTTCTTCATGACCGGTCTCAAGGCCATGTTCCTCGACTTCTCCTTCACCGCGATTTCCGTCCTGTCCGGAATGGTGGCGGTGTACCTCTCGTCGCGCACGGTGCGAACCACCGAGCGCTTCCCCAATGGCATGTTCGCACTGGAACCTATCTACGCGATCTGCAAGGCCATTTTCACCATGTCGTTGTTGGTGTATTCGCTGATTGACGTGTGCCGAGTAGCGTACGACTACTTCGTGTTCGGGTCCGGCGAACGCATTGAAACCGGCCCGGTGGTCATCTACGAGATCCTGACCGTAATCGTGTGCTTCAGCCTATACACGTATTACCGGCGCTCCAACCGATCCATCGGCGATTCCAGCACCATGCTCACCGCCGAGTGCAAGAGCACGTTGGTCGACGGATCGATGTCGTTCGGCATCGGCGTAGTTGCCATCTTCCTGATGCTGCTACCGGCCGGCGGTCCGCTTGACTTCCTGCACTACACCGGCGATTTCTTCATCACCGTGGCTTTGGTGGCATTGACCATCAAGGAGCCGTTCAGCGTGCTCAAAGAGGCGTTCGTGGAATTGGTCGGCGGCGTGCATGACGACGATGAAACCAACGCCTACGTGGAGGCCGAGGCACAGCGCCATCTGCCTGCCAACACCGACTACGAGCAGACGCTGATCTTCAAGACCGGTATGAACTACACCGTTGACGTGTATCTGAGCGGCATCGGCGAAACCATTGATGTAGCTGACCTCATCGAATGCAAGCGCTCGCTGGAAAAGGAGCTCAGCAAGCGCCTGCACATCGTGGACGTGGACTTCGTGTTTGACTGATTGATGGGTTTGAAGCGACTACTTCAGACTCCAAGTGGAACCCTGCGGGCCGTCTTCGATGGCGATGCCGGCCTCGGTCAGAGCGTCGCGAATCTGATCGGCCTTGGCGAAATCCTTGGCCTTGCGAGCTTCGGCACGGGCGTTGAGCTGTTCGGCGATCAGTGCCTCCAGCGCTGCATGCTCGGGCGACTCGGCCGTGCCATCAGCGGCACCGCCGGCAGCGCCGGCGGACACCCACGGTTCGGCCAGCGGGTCCAGGCCCAAGGTGTCGAGCATGGCACGCACGGCGAGCAGCGCCTCACGCACCTCGGCCTTGGCGGTTTCGGAATCGGCGCGGTCAGCAGCTGTGAAAGCAACGTATTGCCGGAACGGATGGCGGTGAAGATCGCGGCGGTTGCACCAGACACATTGACATCGTCATTCATGGCGGCCACGAAATCGGCGGGCAAATCGTCGGCGGAGACGGCAGTGACTTCCTCGCGAGAAGGCTGTCCACCCAGCGCCACACCGGCACGCTCGATGAAGTTCGAGACGCGGTCGTATGCGGCCTGCGCCTCGACCAGCGCCTGATCGGACCATTCGAGCATCGACCGGTACTGCACGGAGCCCAGGGCGTAACGCACCACCCAAGCGGAATGCTCAGCCAACACGCTCGGCACGGACAGGCCGGTGCCAGTGACTTCGACATCTTCTCGCCCTTGGCGGTCACCCATGCCGAATGCATCCAGCGCGCAGCGGAGGGGTAGCCGGCCGCACGGGTCTGAGCCATTTCGTTTTCGTGGTGGGGGAAGCGCAGATCCAAGCCGCCGCCGTGAATGTCGAAGCCATCGCCCAGGTAACGGTGGGACATGGCGGAGCATTCGATGTGCCAGCCAGGGCGGCCCACGCCAAACGGCGTCGACCAACGGGCGTCCTCGGGATCGGTGTCCTTCGGAGCCTTCCACAGGGCGAAATCACGCGGATCATGCTTGTCGGGGGAGGCATCGGCCGGGTCGACCGGATTGTACTTGTCGGCACCGGTGGCGTCCACGGACGGGCCCATGCGGTCGGCCACGGCGGCGGCCTCATCGACTTCGGAGGTCTGCTTCTGGTGAGTGAGTTCGCCGTAATGCGGCCAGGATGCCACATCGAAGTACACGTTGCCGGTGGGCTTGCCGTCCGCATCCGTGACACATAGCCGTGTCCGTTGTCGAGAATGCGCTGAATCAGGTCGATCATGTCCGACATGTGGCCGGTGGCGCGAGGTTCCACGGTGGGCGGCAGTACGCCGAGTGTGTTGTATGCCTCGGTGAATTCGCGCTCGTAGTAATAGGCGCGGGCCCACCAACGCTGGCCTGCGGCCGCGGCCTTAACGAGAATCTTGTCGTCGATATCGGTCACATTACGCACAAAAGTGACTTTGTAGCCGAGCTTCAAAAACCAGCGGCGCACGATGTCGAACGCCACGGCGGCACGGATATGGCCAATATGCGGTGACGACTGCACAGTCGCGCCACACACATAAATGCCGACTTCGCCCGGCTTGAGCGGCACGAAATGGCTGACCTGATGCGAGGCGGTGTCATACAGATTCAGGCCTTCTGCGGCTTGGCAACATGCACTGGCGTCAGGCTTGAAGGCATGACGGAAATGTTGAAATCCTGCGGTTCTTGGCTGTTTCCCATAACACTCAAGCGTAGGGTCCGAACCAGACATGCTGAATCGTTACTCGAAGAGTTTGATGAACGCTTCACAGGTGGGGCCCGAACGAGGTGACAGACGGATGAGAAGCGGGACAACAGTCTCGCGAGAACACGTCTTTGACCGCTGCGGAAACTGCGAGATTCATGGATTTGCCCTGCTCGTTACGCAAACGGGGAACGCTCGTGCCACAATAGAAGTCATGGCCACACCACAAGTGCTCATTTTGCAACATGTCCCATGGGAACGCCCGGGACGCATATTGTCGAACCTCGAGGACATCGGTCTTGAGACGGTGACGATGAATATCGTCGACAAAAAGAAACCGGACTTGCCTGATTTCGGCGAACTGGCTGGCGTGGTAATCATGGGTGGGCCTATGGGCGCGCTTGATTACGATAAGTATCCGGGGCTGAAGGCAGAAGCCAAGTTGGCGCGTGCCGCCGTGGCTTCAGGCAAGCCGATTCTCGGTGTATGCCTGGGGCATCAGATTATCGCCACTGCGCTTGGTGCGCAGCTGCGCAAGGGCGATGCGCCGGAGATTGGGTTCGCGCCGATCAAGCGTGTGGACAAGCATGACTTCTTCTCCATGTGGGATAAGCAGCTGACAGTGCTGCACTGGCATAACGACGTGGTGGGCCTGCCCGCGGAAGGCCAGCTGCTGTCGCGTTCGTCTTCCACCAAGGTGCAGGCATTCCGACTGGGATCCGCGCTGGGCATGCAGTTCCACCTGGAAGTGTGCGGCTCGCTGCTGGACGAATGGCTGGATGAGCCGAGCATGGTCAAGGATCTCAAGGCCGCGGGTGGTTCCAAGTCCCAATTGCGCGAGCAGTTCGCCCAATACGACCAGCTACTGCAACCGCTCGCCGAGCAAGTGTTCTCCGGTTTTGCGGCCCGCTGCAACTCCTACGCTCAGACGCTGAACAAATAACGTTTGCGGGCCGCCGCTGGGCAAGCGTGGCGCTACATTGGTGAGTCATGCCGACTTATGACATTGGACTGGAACACGTTTCGCTCGCTTTCGCTACCAAAACCATCTTCACTGATGTAACGCAGGGTGTTTTTGAAGGCGACCGCATCGGCATCGTCGGCAAGAACGGCGACGGCAAATCCACGTTGCTGCACCTGTTCCGCGGCACCCAGGAGCCGGATTCCGGCCGCGTGACGAAGCGCGGCGGACTCACGTTCGGCATGCTTGACCAGCGCGATCCGCTCGACGACAACGCCACCATCCGTCAGGCCGCGCTCGAAGGCCGCGCCGACTACGAATGGGCGTCCGATAACACTTCCCGTGAAATCGTCGAGGCATTGCTCGGCGGCATGAGTCTGGATGCCAAGGTCGGCTCCTTGTCCGGCGGCCAGCGTCGCCGCGCCGATTTGGCCCGACTTCTGCTCAAGGATTGGGATATTCTCGCGCTTGACGAGCCCACCAACCACCTTGATGTGGTCACCATCCACTGGCTCGCCGAACATCTGAAGAACCGCTGGTCCAAAGGCCAGGGCGCTCTGTTGCTCGTGACCCACGATCGCTGGTTCTTGGACGAGGTCTGCGAATCGATGTGGGAAGTCCACGATGGCGTGATCGAGCCGTTCGAGGGCGGCTATTCCGCATATATGCTGCAGCGCGTCGAACGCGACCGCCAGGCTGATGTGCGTGAAACGAAGCGCCGCAATCTGGCCCGCAAGGAGCTCGCATGGCTTTCGCGCGGTGCCCGTGCCCGTTCCACCAAGCAGAAGTTCCACGTCAAGGCCGCACGCGAATTGATTGCCGATGTGCCGCCGATGCGTAACACACTTGAACTGAAGCAAATGGCCACCTCCCGTCTCGGCAAACAGGTGTCGATTTGGTCGACGTGACGCAGATTTTCGAAAAACCGCAGGGCATGGCCGATATCGACCCGGATGTGGCGGCGCTCTCCGCGTCCGCTTCCCGCGTGGATGTGGTCAACGCCATGTACGCCGAGCCGCAGCTGCATGGTTCCGTTGAGGTGGCGGTCACCGACATGACTGACCCGCGCCTGGTGGACGCCGGCGTGCCGGAAGCCGTCGAGTCCGCTGAGGAAGCGCGTAAGAAGGCCGAGGCTGAGAGCGGCAATCCGCAGCTTGCTGACGATCGCGAGGTTCGTCGCATGAACACGGGTGGTGAAACCATCGGCGGTGGCACTGCTGCAACGGATTCGGATGATGACACTGCTGCAGCCGGTGTCACCTCGGCTGCACGCAAGGTGACGGTTTCCGGCCGTGAGATTTTGGATGATGTGACTTGGCTGATTGGCCCCGGCGACCGCTTCGGCATCGTCGGTGCGAATGGTGCCGGCAAGTCCACGCTGCTTAAGTTGATTGATGGCACACTCACCCCGACCGCAGGCCATGTGAACATTGGCAAGACGGTGAAGTTCGCGGTGCTCTCGCAGCGCCTCGATGAGCTGGAGAAGCTCGGCAAGTACAAGATCAAGGAAGTGCTTTCCCGCTATAAGCCGAGCTACATTGTGGATGGCAAGGAAGTGACGCCGGGACAGTTGATGGAGCGTCTCGGCTTCGAATCCGCCCAGCTGATGACGCCGATCCGCGATCTCTCCGGTGGTCAGAAGCGCCGCATGCAACTGCTGCTGATTCTGCTTGACGAGCCGAACGTGCTCATCATGGACGAGCCCGGCAACGATCTGGACACCGATATGCTCGCCGTGATGGAAGACCTGCTCGATACTTGGCCGGGCACGTTGATTGTGGTCTCCCACGACCGGTACCTGCTGGAGCGCGTCACCGATCAGCAGTTCGCGCTGATTGGCGGCAAAGTACGTCACTTGCCCGGCGGCGTGCAGGACTACCTCGATATGGTTGAGGCTATTAAGAACGGCAAGGGATTGCCGGCTGACACGCCTGGCTTCGCGGGCACCGGTAGCAGCTCGGCGAAGTCTGGTAAGGGTAAGGCGGCCGCCGTCAACGCTGCCGCATCTCTCCCTCAGTCCGCTTCGCGGATAGCTCCCTCGTCAGAGGGAGCCAATAACGGTGAGGACTCCACCTCGAAGCTCACCGGCAAGGCCTTCCACGAGGCATCCAAGCGCGTGAATGCCATCGAACGTAAGCTCGCTAAGCTTGAAGAGCAGAAGGCCGATCTCGAGGCGCAGATGGCCGCCCATGACCCGAGCGACTACGAGGGTCTCAACAAGCTCAATGAACAACTCACCGCCGTCAATACTGAAAGCGATGATCTCGAAGCCGAATGGCTCGAACTCTCCGAACAATTGGAGTAGCGGGAGAAACCGTAACGTTCACAAGGCCTCGGCAGTTTGCCGGGGCCTCCCGCTATGCAAACTCCCACGGATTAATCAATTCCACGTCGGTACCTTCGAAGTCCTTGATATTGCGCGTGGCTATGGCCGCATCCCAGGAACAGGCAATTGCCGCAATCATGGCGTCTTGAATACTGGTAGGTGTGCCCCTGTGTTCGCGTTCGACAAGGATATGGCATAATCCGCAGCTGCCTGAGTGTCAAATGCGAACGTTCTGTCCTCTAATGTCATAAGCGCCAGCTTGACGGTCGTATCTGTGTACTTTCGTCGTTTGCCTTCAGGCATGCGACATATTCCGGCCAACAACTCGGCGACGGTGATGGCGGTGGTTGCCAAATTGCTTGTATCTTGGTTCCTCAGCCAATTGGCAACGTGTTCGTCTGGCTGTTTCTTGATGATTTCGCTGATGACGTTGGTGTCCAGAATAATCATGGCCGATTCCTATTCAAAAGATACTGGCGGTCGGGAATCGGCGGAATTTCGCTCGGATAGTGGGAGTTCCCCCTTGTCGAGTCCCTCAAAATCCATGTTCTTCATGAATTCGCGGATCTCGTCATAGAAATTGGTCTTTCGCGTGATTTCATGCGCCACCGTGCCAGCCAGCCATTCTTCAAGAATGGATCGCACCTGAGATTCCATGGAGCGGTTGTTTTTCTCAGCCACTTCTTTGAGCTGCTGAATCTGCTCATCGGGTATTTTTCGGATGGTCAATGTTGCCATGATGCACCTCCTTGTTGCTGTCATAATGCTAGCATGAGGTGCTGTCGTTTTGCTTGCAGTACGGGTGATGAGGTATGCACGCATGAAAAAAGGCGGATATGCATCATGCGCATCCGCCTTTTGAGCTTGGACTGGGTCTTCCCGCAGTCGCCGAATCAGCGCCCGGTAACCTCGGAACCGACGACCTTTTCGCTCAGGGCGCGCGGGCCGCGGGTCACGGCTACGGCACCGGAGCGCACCAGCTCAATCACACCGTAATGCTCCAAAAGCCCCAGCAGGGCGTCGATCTTGCCTTCGGCACCGGTGGCCTCAATGGTCAGCGATTCCGGATTCACGTCCACCACGCGCACGCGGAACAGACGCACGATCTCCAGCACGTCGGAACGGTTGGATTCGTTGGCGGCCACCTTGATGAGCACCAGTTCGCGTTCCACGGTGGAGTTCGGGTCGAGTTCCACGATTTTGAGCACATGCAGCAGCTTGTTGAGCTGCTTGATGATCTGCTCCAGCGGCACGGCCTCCACGTCGGCGGTCACCGTGACGCGAGAGATGTCCGGACGCTCGGTGGGGGAGACGGACAGCGAGTTGATGTTGAACGCACGGCGGGCGAACAGGCCGGCGATACGCGCCAGCACGCCTGGGCGGTTCTCCACCAGCACGGACAGCGTATGACGCTGGGAACCAGGCTGGGATGCAGGATAGTTAGCCATGAGTGTTCTCCTCTCCTCAGTGCTCGCTCGCAGTGGCAGCGGCGGTCTCGTGCTCGAACACGCCGGTCGCATGCTCGTCCGGACCGGTTCCCGGAGCCGGGGTGCCGCCAGCCAGCGGCTTGATGCCGGGCTTGTACGTCACCTCGTCGTTGGGGGCGCCGGCGGCTACCATCGGCCACACCATCGCATCCTTCCACACGCGGAAGTCGATCAGCACCGGGCGGTCGTTGATCTGGTTCGCCTTTTCGATGGCGGCAATCGCCTCTTCCTCGGTGAACGCGCGGATACCCACGCAGCCGTATGCCTCGGCCAACTTGATGAAATCAGGCACTTCGAGCGGCGCATCGCCGTCGGCCAGTGCCGCCGCACCATCGGCACCGTGCGCTTCACCATCGAGCAGGTTGGTCTGCGAGTAGTGGTGCTCGTAGAACAGCGTCTGCCACTGACGGACCATGCCGTATACGGAGTTGTTCAGAATCGCGATCTTCACCGGAGCGTGGTCCAGGAACGCGGCGGCCAGCTCCTCAGAGGTCATCTGGAAGGAACCGTCACCATCGATCAGCCACACCGGCTTCTTGCCCTCGAATTCACGGGCCGAGCCCACGGATGCGCCGATGGCAGCCGGCAGACCGTAGCCCATCGTGCCGAGGCCTCCGGAGGAGATCCAAGCGTGCTGGTTCTCAAAATCGATGAACTGCGAAGCCCACATCTGGTGCTGGCCCACACCGGTCACCCAGATGGTGGACGGATCGGCCATCTCAGAGAGCTTCTTGATGACCCACTGCGGGGCCAGCGATCCGTCGGTCGGCTCATCCCACGTCATCGGGTATTCCTCGCGCCAGCCGTCGATCGCCTTCCACCAGGGGGCCAGATTCGGCTTGCCCTGAATGGCCTGCGTACGCTGAATCTCGGGAATCAAGTCGTCGAGCACGGTAGCCACATCGCCCACGATCGGCACGTCGGGCTGACGGTTCTTGCCGATTTCAGCCGGGTCGATGTCAATGTGAATCACGCGGGCGGTCGGTGCGAAGGCGTCGAGCTTGCCGGTCACGCGGTCGTCGAAACGTGCACCGATGGCCACAAGCAGGTCAGCGCGCTGCACGGCGCCGGTTGCGGCAATCGTACCGTGCATGCCTAGCATGCCGAGGTTCTTCGGGTCGGAGTCGGGAATGATGCCGCGTGCGGGCAGGGTCGTGACCACGGGAGCGCCGGTCAGGTCGGCCAGAGCCTTGACCTGTGCGCCGGCGTTGGAGCGGGCGGCGCCGCCACCCACATACAGCACCGGGCGGTACGACTGAGAGAACAGCTTCGCCGCGTCGGACAGCACACGGCCGTGCGCCTTGGTGGTGGGGTTGTAGCCGGGCAGAATCATGCGCTGCGGCCATGAGTAGTACATGTCGCCGGTCTGTGCGGTCTTGGTCAGATCCACGACCACCGGGCCGGGGCGGCCGGTGTTGGCGATGTAGTACGCCTCGGAAAGCACGCGAGGAATGTCCTGCGCGCGGGTCACGAGGAAGGAGTGCTTGGACACCGGGTAGGTGATGCCCACGATATCCGCCTCCTGGAAGGCATCAGTGCCGATGGCTTGCACGCCCACCTGACCGGTAATCACGACCATGGGCACGGAGTCCATGTTCGCGTCCGCAATGGCCGTGACCACGTTTGTGGCACCCGGGCCGGAAGTCACGATGCACACGCCCACCTTGCCAGTGGCCAGTGCGTAGCCTTCGGCGGCGTGGCCGGCGGCCTGCTCGTGGCGCATAAGCACGAAGCGGAACTTCGTGTTGTCTTTGATCTCGTGGTAGACGGGCAGAATCGCGCCGCCAGGAATGCCGAAGACGTCCTCGACGCCGAGGTCCTCCAGCGAACGAATCAGCGCCTGGGCGCCAGTCATCTTCTCGCCATCGACGATGGTCTGCTTATCGGGGGCCGTGTTGATTTTCGGTACACCGCTGAATGCCTGCAAAGGCGTGGGTAAAGCCATGATTCCTCTCACCTCATAGGTTTTGTCGCGAACCTGCCCGACCTTGGGATGGGGCCGGGTGCCCGCGTGTCTGATTCCAGTCGCTTCCCCGAGACTTGTGGCCCCGGCGCGACTCGTCGCTCATGTTGGTATTAGTCTATTCGCAAATCCGACAGCGGGCTTACTTAGTCCGCGTCTTGAACGAGTCCAGTGACTTCCAGCCCGCTTCGGCGGCCGCCAGCTGCGCCTTACGCTTGCTGGAGCCCTTACCGATGCCGATGATGTCGCCGTTCTCGCCCAATGAGACGCGCGCGGTGAAGATCTGCGCGTATTCCGGGCCGGAGACCTCCATATGGTAGACAGGCTCCTCCTTGCCGAGGCCGTGCGCCTTGACGGTCAGCGAGGTCTTCCAGTCAAGTGCCGGGCCCTCGGTGGCCACTTCGGCGAGCGTGTCGTCAATAAGCCGGTGAATCACCTTGCGTGCCTCGTCGATGCCGTGTTCCAGGAAGGTCGCGCCGATGAGCGATTCCACGATGTCGCATAGGATGGAGTTCTTCTCCGCGCCGCCCTGCTCGGCTTCTCCGTGACCCAGCAGAATGTAGGGGCCCACCTTGAGCTTGGTTTTGGCGATGGCGCTCAGCGCGTCTTCGGAGACGGCCTTGGCGCGCATCTTGGCCAGTTGCCCCTCGGTCATATCCGGGTGAATGGTGAACAGCGTTTCAGTGGAGACCAGTTCGAGCACCGCGTCTCCCAGGAATTCGAGGCGTTCGTAATTGGCCACGCCGGGGTGCTCATGCGAGAAGGAACGGTGGGTGAGTGCCTGCACGAGCAGATCCGGGCTGAGAGTGGTGCCCAACGCTTCAAGAAGCTCGTTGGCCGGCGTCGGCTGCTGTGGGGTTTCATTACTCATGATTGTTGTATGGTCCTTCACGCGATGGTGATGTGTTGTGTTGTGTTGTTTGCGATGCGATGGTGTACGCAATGGTGCACTTATGCGAAGACCCCGCCACCCGTCGATGGCAGGGCTTCATTCAAGCCGTTATCGCAGGACTCACTTGGTGTGAGCCGGCTGGATGGCGGAGCGGTAGGTGCGGCCGCGGTAGTTACCGCAGCTCGGGCAAGCCATGTGCGGCAGGGCCGGAGCGCCACAGTTCGGGCAGTTCACGGTCGCAGCAGCGGTGGCCTTCCAGTTCGCGCGACGCGAATGCGTGTTGGCGCGCGAGGTCTTGTACTTAGGCAGTGCCATTTGAGTATCCTCTATTTCGTTCGAACAATTGACTTAAGCGTCCGTTATCTTAACGCACGGCTCGTACAAACTTCGTTCAGGCGCGCGTCACTTGGCCTGCTCGCCGTTCTGCTCGGCCTCGAGCTGGGCTTTGAGCCCCGCCAATCCGGCAAAACGGATATCCGTCACATCGTGATGATGGTCGGGATCCTCGTTCAGATCGGCACCGCACTGCGAGCACAGACCCCTGCAATCCGGTCGGCACAGTGGTTGCAACGGCAGCGATTCGACCAGCGTGTCGCGGATCATCGCCTCGATGTCCGCGAATGCGCCGTTCTCCAGCAGCGGATACGTGTCTTCCGACTCGTCCTCGCCGGCGATGATGTCGATTTCGTCGTCCTTCTTGCTCTTGCCGCCCTTGCCGTTGGCCTTGTCCTGACCCGACTCGTACGGGAAGAACACCGTCACATCAACCGGCCAGTCCTCGTCAATCGGCTTCAGGCAGCGCGTGCACTCGCTGACGAATGGCGCGACCAGGCGGCCGGTGAAGATCAGGCCGTCCACAATCGAATCGAACTGCCCGCTCACGTGTACGGGCTCACCTTCCTTGATGCCGACAATGCTGTCGCCAATGCCGGAAGGTGCCGGGAAATCGGCGTCAATCGGCTTAGATTGACCGGCGCGCGAAGCAATCTGCGCTACCGGAATGGCCCACGGGGAATCTTCAACTCGTGCCATGGTATGTTCTTGGTGCCTTTCGTATGTTGGCTGGAGTTATTCGTTACTGGCGTTATTCGCGTTACTGATGTTGCCGGCGTTGCTGGCGTTACTGGGCTTCGGGATAGTCGTTCAGCGTCAGGTGCGGCATCTGTTCGCGGGCCGCGCGCTGGCGCTCTTCCAGCACGTTAAGACCGGCCTGCACATCCTGACTGAGTTTGCCGAGCTGCTGGGACAGCCCTTCCATCACCGTAGTGCAGTACTGGTCCGCGCCTTGGGTCAGATGGTCGGCTTTGGTCTGTGCCTGGTCAAGAATCGCGCGCGCTTTCTGCCGTGCAAGCTCGGTGACGTTCTCTTGGCCGGCCAGGAACTGTGCCTGTTCGTTGGCGTCCCTGATCATGTTGGCTGCGCGGCTTTGTGCGGAGGCGACGATGGCGTTGGACTGGGTCTGTGCCGATTCCAGACGGCGCTCGGCCTCGCGCATGAGGGCGGAGGCGCGCTCCAACTGCACCGGCAGCATTTTCTTCAACTCGGAAAGCTGGTCGGTGAATTCGTCGCGGTCAACCTTCACCATGCCGGGGGCGAATATGCTGGACTTCGCTTCGCCCAGTGCCGCCTCGAGCTGGTCGATGATGTCATACACCGTGGTGAATTCCTCGTGGCTCTTGACCGTGGCCGGGTCGTCGTCCGTGGTTTCTCGCAGGTCGGGCATTTCGTTCATGAACGAGGGGCGAATGCCGGCGGCCTGAGCGGTCTGAGCCTGTGCCCGGGTCTGCTGAGCTGCTTGGGCCTGCGCTTTGGCCTGCATTTGTGCCGGAGTAGGGGTAGGCGCGGCGGGCGGCGATCCGGCGAGAACATCGGCCTCTTCGGTGGGTGCCGGCGCGGCTTGCGTAGACGCGGGCGGTTCCGGGGCGGACGGCTCCGGAGTGGACGATGCGGCGTCCGCATTCGGTTTGGTCAGATCGACGTATCCAGTAGGGTGGTCATCGCTCATAGTCATTAGTGCATCAGTCCTTCCGCTGACGTTCCTCGGCCAGGGCATCGGCCAGCATCGGCACGACGCAATCGGGCACCATGCCGGTCACGTCGCCTCCATGGCGGGCCACGTCCTTGACGATGGAACTGGAGATGTGTTCAAGAATCGGATCGGCCGGCAAAAACAGGGTTTCGATGCCAGCGAGCTTGCGATTGACCAGCGCCATGCCGAGCTCGGCTTCATAGTCGCCGTTCTGGCGCAGACCCTTGATGATAACGGTGGCGCCGACCTTCTTGCAGTAGTCGGTGATCAGCCGTCGGTGGAAGAAACGGTGACGTTCTTGCAACCGGCTTTGTCAAGGGCGCGGCGGATCACGTCGACTCTGGTGGCTTCGGAAAACATCGGTGTTTTCGCGGCGTTGACGGCCACCACCACATGCACCTCGTCGAAAAACCGCGCCGAGCGCTCGATTACATCCAAGTGTCCGGCGGTAACGGGGTCATACGAGCCGGGGCATACTGCGATAGTCATGCTTTATAGCCTACCGCTAGTGGTGTGCTTCGTGCTGCCGAGCGTGCATTGTTGTCGCGTCGGCGTATGAGGCAGTGTGTGCGGTGCCGTATGTGGCGTCGGTGTGGCGTCGTGTGCGGCATTGTATGTGGCATTGTATGTGGCGGGGTGGCGTGATGCGCGACATGGGTGTGTGGAGGTGTGCGGATTACGCGCACTGGGTTTCGCGGGTAACGACGGGAATCTATGATGGAGTGCAGTCGAATCGTTGAATGCGAGGAAAGAAGTGCACCATGACTTTTGCCGAGATGTTCGTTGATGATGCCGAACCGCTGCGCAACCCGGACCAAGGTGCCGGCACGTCGGTGCTGGAGCGTCCGGAGACCAAGGAGTCGCCGGTTCGTGACGATGGTGGCGACGCCGATCGTTTTGCGCACTACGTATCCAAGGACCGTATCGCTGAATCGCGTGCGACCGGTCGTCCGGTGGTCGCCCTGTGCGGTAAGGTTGGGTCCCCAAGCACGACCCGTCCAAGTACCCGGTTTGCCCCGACTGCAAGCGGATTTATGAGGAAATGACGCGCTAAAGGTGGTACTTGGCTCCCCTCAGCGAGGGGAGCCAAAATGGTCACCGAGCCGAAATCTCGTCGATGAGCTTGAGCTCCTCGTCGCTGAAGTGGGTGTTCTTCAGCGCGCCGATGTTGTCGAGAATCTGCTGCGGCTTGGAGGCTCCGGTCAGCACGGAGGTCACCTTGCCGTCGTGCAGCAGCCATGCCAGGCTCATCTCGGCCAGCGTCTGGCCGCGTTCGGCGGCCAGATTGTTCAGATCCATGACCTGCTTGTGCAGTTTCTCGGTCAGAGCGGAATCGTTGAGGAATCGCGGATCGTGAGCCATGCGGCTGTCGGCCGGAATGCCGTTGAGATAGCGGTTGGTCAGCAGGCCCTGAGCCAGCGGGCAGAAGGTGATAAGGCCTTTGCCCAGCTTGAAGGCGGTCTCTTTCAGGCCGTTCTTTTCAACGGTGCGGTCGAGGATGTTGTACTTGTTCTGGTTGATGATGAACGGCACGTGCAGTTCTGCCAGAATTGCGGCGGCCTTTTCCATCGTCGGACCATCGTAGTTGGACAGACCCACGTACAGGGCCTTGCCGGAGTTCACGGCCTGAGCCAGCGCGCCCATCGTCTCCTCAAGCGGGGTTTCCGGATCCGGGTGGTGGTGGTAGAAGATGTCCACATAATCCAAGCCCAAGCGTTCCAGCGACTGGTCGAGGCTGGCGAGCAGGTACTTGCGGCTGCCGAGGTCGCCATAGGGGCCTGTCCACATTTCATAGCCGGCCTTGGTGGAGATGACGAGTTCGTCGCGGTGATGTTTGAAATACTTGGCGAGCAGCAGTCCGCAGTTCTTCTCGGCCTGGCCGGGTTCGGGGCCGTAGTTGTTGGCTAGGTCGAAGTGGGTGATGCCGTTGTCGAAGGCGGTGAAGACCAGGACTTCATCTGGTCGAATGGCGTGATGTCGCCGAAGTTGTGCCAGAAGCCAAGTGAGACGGCCGGCAACTTGAGGCCGGAGGTGCCGGCACGGTTGTAGGTCATCGTGTCGTAACGGTGCGGGTTGGGGGCATAGATGGCGGTTGGCTCGAACATTGAGTCTCCTTACAATGTCATTCTTGTTCTTACGAATGCTTACCTGCGATGGGCAAACCGACGCCGATTGAGCGGTATTCGTAAGTGTTCTTGGATACTATGGTTCCAGTTCAAGTGAACTTGAATGCAAACGGCTGCGACGCTTCGGCGTGTTGCCGCAGTAAGGAGTCATGATGTCCTACACCATTCGTCAGGTGGCCACGCAGTTCCATATGCAGCCTCTACGCTGCGCTATTACGAGGATCAGGGATTGCTGACCAACGTGGAGCGCACCGAAACCGGCCAGCGCATATACGAAGACTGCCATATCGACCGTCTGCGCGCGATTTGCTGCTTCAAGAACGCCGGCATGACCATTGACGATCTTAAAAAGTTCTTCGTGTATGAGTCCAATGAGCCCGAGCATATCGATGAAATCCTTGATCTGCTGGAATCTCGCCGCGAATCCTTGGACGAGCAGCGCCGAGCCCTCAACGAGGCGGCCATGCACGTGCAGCGCAAGCTCCATTACTATGGCGACATCAAGCGTGCCATCGACGCCGGTGAAGACTGGCCGGATTGGCGCGAGTACAAAAACCGCGCCTATTCCATTGAATGCTGAGACCATCGAATGCTGAAACCATCGAGTGCTGAGCTGGATGCCGGCTGGGCACTAAGACCAATGCGCGTCGATCGTGGGCGCGTCTATCCGAGTAAGGCCTTGCTCGGCAGTGCGCGGTCGAGCAGCCAGACAACGAGCGATATCACGAAGAACGCTATGGCCAGCTTGCCGCAGCTAATGCCGAACCCTTGCCAGCCGAGTGCGTCGAGGTTGATGAAGTCGTACGGATACGGACTGCCGCCGGCCGCCGGTCCGGACCCCGGCCAAATCGCCGCACGGGCCAGCACGAAGACCAAGTATGCAGGGAAGTACGCCAGCCACGAGAACATGTAATGCCAGCGGAAACGCCGGTGCGGGTCGAATAGCACGAAATCGATAACCGCCATAATCGGGGCGATTTTGTGCAGCATCGTATTGGTCATGATGCCAATAACCTGTGGCACGTATGCCGGGTCGTCCGGAGGCATCAGGAAGAACGCCACCAGTGCGGTGACTATGGCGTACACAGTCAGGCACCCCTTAAGCCATGCAGGCGGCTGAATACCTTTGAGCAGTGTGGCCGCGCCGGACCACAGCATCACGATGCCCAGCACGAAACCGGTCTGGAACGTGAAATACACCCAGAACTGCGGTTTGGACCATGCCTCATATGTGCCCACGAAGCAGAAACCGGCGATCGCAAAGCGCCACAACGCCACGATGAATCTCATGCATCGAGTCTACCGCTTCGCCAGTGGGCCGTATGGTGCGGCTGGCGTATTGGCTGGTCGTGATGATTATGGTCGGTGTGACCGACCGCCATAGTGCCGATGGATATGACGATACTGAACCCGGCAATATCGAATCTGGCGATACGAGAATAAGACGAGCCCTTCCCGCACGGCTTTGCCCGGACTACACTTAGGTGCAACTTCACCACTTATGTAGGAAAGGCCTTGCAATGGTCGATTATTCGCCGGCTCTGATGACCGACATGTATGAATACACGATGCTCGACGCCGCTCTGAAAGACGGTACCGCCGACCGCAAGTGCGTGTTCGAGGTGTTCACGCGTCACTTGCCCGAAGGCCGTCGCTATGGCGTGGTGGCCGGCACCGGCCGCATTCTGGATGCGCTGGAACATTTCCACTTGGATGAAGCGGATCTGAAGTTCCTGGCCGACCGTCACGTGGTAAGCCCCGAGACCATTAAGTGGCTGGAGAACTTCCACTTTTCCGGTACGATTCGCGGTTACCGCGAAGGTGAGATGTTCTTCCCGAACTCCCCGATTTTGCAGGTCGAAGGCACGTTCGGCGAATGCACGCTACTGGAGACGTTGATTCTATCCGTGCTGAACTACGATTCCGCAGTGGCCTCCGCCGCCTCACGTATGGCGTCGCAGCCAAGGATCGTCCTTGCATGGATATGGGCGGACGCCGCACTAACGAGTGGGCCGCCGTGGCCGCCGCTCGAGCTGCCGTAGTGGGCGGATTCAAGGGTACCGCCAATCTGCTGGCCGCCCAGCTGTATGGTCTGAAGGCCATCGGCACCGCCGCGCATTGCTTCACGTTGGTGCATGATTCCGAGCGTGACGCCTTTGAATCGCAGATCGAGGCATTGGGCAAGAACACCACGCTGCTGGTGGACACCTACAACATCGAGGAAGCCGTGAAAACCGCCGTCGAAGTGGCCGGTCCCGAACTGGGTGGCGTGCGCATCGACTCCGGCGACCTAGCCGCCATGGCCCAGCGTGTGCGCAACCAGCTGGACGCCTGGGTGCCACGAACACCACCATTACCGTGACAACGATTTGGATGAGTACGCGCTCGCCGCATTGCAGACCGCGCCGGTCGACTCCTATGGCGTGGGCACCATGCTGGTCACCGGCTCCGGCGCTCCCACTTGTGCGATGGTGTACAAGCTCACCGAGCGTGAAGGCGCTGACGGCACGATGGTTCCGGTCATGAAGAAGTCCAAGGATAAGGCCACAGTGCCCGGTCGCAAGTTGGCATTCCGCTCCTACGAATACGCGCTAGCCGAAGCCGAACACGTGATTTCCGGCTCGGAAGAGAAGCTGGCCGGTTTCACGCCCGAACCGACGTGGAAGAACCTGCTGGTCGATTTCGTGGACCACGGCCATATCGATGCGCAGTGGCAGGGCCATGACGCCATCATGGCGCCCACGACTACCACGCCAAGGCGTTGTCCGAACTGCCCATCACCGCGCAGAGCCTCATGAAGGGCGAGCCAGTGATTCCTACGGAGACTCAGGTTCTCTGACGAGAACTTTCTTCTCCATAGGAATCCGTCGTAGCATAGCTGCTCCCCTTACCTACGGACAGCCCACTGGGCTGTCCGCTTAACGGTTCGACCACAGAGACCAAAGTCCTCTGACCGTATCTCACTGGCCGCATCCCTCTGGTTACATTGGCTACTCTTCCCTCTGGATGAGTGAAACTCTCAATGGTGATAACGCGGCGGGCAACGATGACGTATCAGAGCGGCGCGATGTAGTTCGATGATGGTTGACGAGTTGCTATCCAGGCATAGAGCGGATGGCGTATGCTGGGGCGCATGGTTGAAATCAAAGACATGCTTGGCAATCACCAAATAATTCGTGCCGACGGCCGCAAGGTCGACGAACTGCGCCCTGTGCGCATCACCCGCCACTTCACCGACGCCCCCGAAGGCTCCGTGCTCATCGAATGCGGTAACACGCGCGTGATGTGCACCGCCACTTTTACTCCCGGTGTGCCGCGTTGGCGCAAGGACTCCGGCCTCGGCTGGGTCACCGCCGAATACTCGATGCTGCCGCGTGCCACCGCCGAACGCACCGACCGTGAATCCGTACGTGGCAAAATCGGTGGCCGTACCCACGAAATCAGCCGACTGATTGGCCGCTGCCTGCGTGGCGTCATCGATATGAAGGCGCTCGGCGAGAATCAGATTCAGCTTGACTGCGATGTGCTTCAGCCGATGGCGGCACTCGCACGGCTTCCGTAACCGGTGCGTATGTGGCTTTGGTCGACGCAGTTAATTGGGCGGAGAAGCACCGCCATATCAAGTCCGCCAGCCGCGTGCTTAAGGACTATGTGTCCGCCGTGTCTGTGGCGTGATCAACGGCACTCCGATGCTTGACCTGCCATACATTGAAGACAGTCAGGCCATGACCGACATGAACGTGGCCATGACCGGTTCCGGCACCTTCATCGAGATTCAGGCACCGCAGAACACCGTCCGTTCAACCGTGCCGAACTCGGCACCCTGCTTGACTTGGCCGAAAAGGGCAACAAGGAACTGCAAGCCGCCCAGCGTGCCGCTCTGTCCCTAGACTAAGCCAGCTCCCCTGACAAGGGGAGCCTTCTTAAAGGAGAACCTCATGCAAATCGTCGTCGCAACCCATAACGAAGGCAAGCTTGTGGAAATCCGCCGCATTCTCGAAGAGGATCTTGGCGCGGATGCCGAAAACATCGAACTGGTGTCCGCTGGCAGCCTTCACCTGCCGGATCCGGTGGAAACTGGCGTCACCTTCCAGGAGAACGCGCTACTCAAGGCCCGCGCTGTGGCCATCCGTACCGGTCTGCCCGCTGTCGCGGATGATTCAGGTCTCATCGTCGATGTGATGGGTAACGCTCCGGGCATTCTGTCTGCTCGCTGGGCGGGTGCTCACGGCCACGACAAGGCCAATAATGCGCTGCTGCTCGCCCAAATCGAAGATATTCCGGATGACAAGCGTACCGCGCGCTTCCGTTGCGCCGCCGCGCTGGTGGTCCCGGACACCGAGACCGGTGCCGACGTGACCGGTGGAGTGGCTGCCGACGGCATCACCGTTCACACCACGCTGCCGATGGGAGCCCTGCCCCGGTGCATGCTCGATACGCCATCAAGTCGGAGACAGTGGAGCTCGGCGACATGCCGGGTCGCATCATCCGCGAGGCTCGTGGCGTACACGGTTTCGGTTACGATCGCTGTTTGTCCCGGACGATCAGCCTGCCGGTCGCGTCAGCACTGAGCCTGACCATGAAGCGAGCCGCTGACCAGCGCCGAGATGACTCCGGCCGAGAAGAATGCGATTTCCCACCGAGGCAAGGCGCTGAAAGCCTTGGTCCCCGCCATCGAGGCCCTGCTGCACTAAGTCGTCTAGGCTGTCTAGCTGCACTGAGCCGCGACTAAGCCACAGTTGAGTCGCGGCTCAGCACTCAGCCCCCGAATCGGGCGAGTGTCTAGCAAGCGCCTATGACCTAGCAAGGGCGATACGAAAGAAGGCCGGCGCTTAGTGCGTCGGCCTTCTTGATGAACAAGAGCCACCCGATAGAATCGAACTACCGACCTTCCCACGAACGAGGGGGATGCTCTACCACTGAGCTAAGGTGGCGTGGCTTCAAGAGCCAAGTAGAGAATATAGCACTGCGTTTGATTCACTGCAAGCCGGACATTCATCATCTTTGGGCCATTGTTCTTTGGAACATCGTGGCGGCAATAGTGCGAACGATGTGCACACTCATCTGCTCGGCCGCCATTCGTCGTGTGCGCGCTATGCTAGCATGGTGAGCCTGATTGACTCGGAGGCAAAGGGAAGCATGCGTGATTTTGTGCTGGTGAAGTTGACAGACGAGGAGTTCGATGATTTCTCCGCCAGGCATCCACAAGGCAATTTCCAACAAACCTCGGCGATGGGACGCCTTCGCGCCGCGCAGGGGATCGACGTCGAATATTTGGCCCTCAAGGAGGGCGAGAAGATCGTCGCGGCGGCACTGTTCGAAACTCACCGCTCTCGATTCTCTACATTTGCGGTCATCCATGATGGCCCGATGTGCGACTATCACGACACCGAAGCATTGACCTTCTTCATGGATGCGCTGAAACGCCATGCCAAGGCAAAGGGTGCTTCACAGCTGGAAATCACCCCTGAATCCCCGTATCGGCTTCGCGACACCAATGGAGCTTCTTTGCCGGATGACCAGAATGGCGCTCCCGACAATAAGCTGATAGAACAGCTCGAGGCGATCGGCTTCACTCATGGCGGTTTCACCGTGGGCTACACGGCGGTTCCGCGTTGGCGCTACCTCAAGGATCTGACCGGCATTACCGATGAGAAAAGTCTGCTGAAGTCCTATGACAAGCGCACCCAGTGGAGCGTGAAGCGTGCCCAATCGATGGGTGTGCACGTGCGTGAGCTGTCGGACGACGAGCTGGGGGTATTCGCACGAATCGAGCAGCAAACCGCTGAACGCCGTAGCTTCGAATACCGTGGCGAAGCATATTTCCACCGTTTCAAGGAAGCGTTCGGCAGCAAAGCGCATTTTATGGTTGCCGAGATCCACATCGACGAATACGTAGCAGACATGACGTCCAAGCGTGAAGCGCTTTCGGCCAAGGTGGCGGCATTGACCGCCAAAAACGCCGAACACCCCACCACCAAAACCGAACGTCAGCTGGGGGAGGAGACCCGCAATCTGGCGGCAGCCGAAAAGCGCCTGAACGAGGCGGCCGAGTTCGCCAAAGACGGGGATGTGCTGCCGGCTGCGGCATCACTATTCGTGGAGCATCCGCGCGAGGTCATCTACCTGTTCTCCGGTAGCGTCGAGCAGTACAAGCCCTTCTACGCCTCCGTGCTGATTCAGCATGACGCGATGCTGCATTTCTGCGTGGAACACGGGCTGTCTCGCTACAACTTCTACGGCATCGACGGCGTCTTTGATGATCCGATGACGAGGGGCGTGGTGTACTGGAGTTCAAGCAGGGCTTCAACGGATATGTCGAGGAACTTCCGGGCGAGTTCGTACTGCCGGTCAAACCGGTCGCCTATGCCATGAAGCAATTTGCGCACAAGCTGCTGTCGCGGTAAACGGACGCAGCACACAGGCCGTTCCAGAGCCCAGAGTAACGATCAGAGTAACGACAAGTAAGAAGGTTCGATTATGACGCAATCCGATGCAGGCGTCGCCTCACTCACCCCTACCAAGATCACTCCTGCCGAGCTGGATGCGTTCTCCGCAGCTCAAGTGCAAGGTAGTTTCCAGCAGACCTCGCAGATGGCCGCCATGGGTGCGTTCAACGGTCCGGTGGACTATGTGGGTGTCAAGCGCGGTGACAAGCTGATTGCCGCCTGCTACGTGGTGTACACGCAGTCCCGTTTCGGTTTGGAAGGCTCGGTCTGGTGCGGACCGCTGTGCGATTATGACAATCCACAGGTGGTTGAGGCGATGACCGAAGCCCTGCGTCGTTCGGCCAAGGCCCATCACGCCATCAGCGTATCCTGCTGGCCGGCCGCAGTCTACCGTCTGCATGATCTGGACGGCAAGCCGACCAGCGACCCGGACACCACGATGATGGACAACATGGCCCGCTTCGGTTGGAAACATGGCGGCTTCACCGTGGGCTACGAATCCGTGGTGAACCGCTGGAACTTCGTCAAGGGGCTTGACGGCATTCATAATGAGAAGGAACTGCTGGCCTCGTTCTCCAAGTACCGCCGTAAGAACATCCGCATCGCCCAGGATTCCGGTCTGCGCGTGCGCCGGCTGGAACGCGGCGAACTGAGCACTTTCGTCAAGCTGTGCGATATGAGCGCCGCACGTCAAGGCTTCAAGAGCCGCGATCTGGCCTACTATGAGCGTCTGTTCGATACCTTCGGCGACCTGATCGAGTTCAAGGTGGTCGAAACCCATTTCGACGAATATCTGGACACCCTGCAATCCAAGCTGAATGCGGCTCCAAAGACAAGCGCAACCTCGAACGCCTGCTCCAGCGCGCGCAACAGCAGCCGGAAGGCACGGCCAAGAAGGGTGCTTCCGACCCGGCAACGCTGGAAAAGCGCATCGCCACCGCAGACAAGAAGATTGCGGCGCTGGAAAAGACCATCGGCGAAGTCAATGGCATCATCGCCTCGGACGGCCCGGTCATTCCGGTGGAAGCCGGCGTCTACTTCTGGCATCCGAACGAGGTCGTCTGCCTGTCCAGCGGCGAGGACGATCGTTTCATGGATTACTACCCGTCTTCCCTAATCCACTTCGAGGCGATGCTTGACTGCATCGCCCGTGGCGTGGAGCGCTTCAACTTCTACGGCATTTCCGGTATTTTCGACGCCAACGATCCTTCCTACGGCGTCTGGCAGTTCAAGACTCGCTTCGGCGGATTCGTGGAAGAGCTTCCGGGCAAGTTCACGCTGCCGGTGGACGGACTGCGCTTCGGTGTATCCGAAGCAGCGCACAAGCTGCTGCATCGCTGACAAACAGTGGCGAGCACGGACACAGAAATAAGGCACAGGTGACGACGAGATGAGCGCGACTGCGAATCGAACAGATACGACGTATACGTTTGGCGTGATTACGCCCGAAGAGCTCGACCGGCTTTCCGAAGCCACAAGCCAGGGCAGCTTCCAGCAATGGTCCGGGCAGGTCCGTCTTGCCAAGATTCGTGGGCATGAAGCCGAATGCGTTGGCGTGTGCGACGCATCCGGCAATCTGGTAACCGGCTGCGTGATTCTGTACCTCAATGGTCGTTTCGGTGCAGATGGCTCCGTATATTTCGGCCCCATCGGCATTAGCGATGATCCGGCTCTGCTGCGGGCCATAACCGAGGCGATTCGTGAATCGGCCCGTCGCCACCATGCTGTTTCCGTGGCATGCTGGCCTAACGTCGCCTACCGTCTGTATTCCTCGAACGGGCAGCCCGACGGCGAGCCGAACGATGCACTACTGGCCGGATTCGCCGATGCCGGCTGGACGCATGGCGGATTCCATACCGGTTATGACGTGGTCTGCCAGTGGATGTACGTCAAGGATCTCACCAGCATCACCAACGGCAAGGAACTGCTGGCGTCATTCGGCAAACGTGCTCAGTGGAGTGTCAAGCGGGCGCAGTCGATGGGTGTGCACGTTCGTGAGATCGGCCCCGACGAGTTCGACGTGTTCGCCGATATCGAACGGCGGACCGGTGAACGCCGTGGGTTCGCGACGCGTGGCGCGGACTATTTCCGCCAGTTCAAGCAGGCGTATGGCGCAGATGCGCATTTCATGCTCGCGGAAATCCACATCGCCGAATATGTGGCGGATATGACCGCCAAGCGTGAGGCGTTGCAGGCCAAGGTAGCTCGATTGCAGGCGAAATACGATGAACGTCCGACCACGCGTATCGAACGTCAGCTGGGGGAGGAATCGCGCAATCTCGCGGCCGCCGACAAGCGTCTGGCTGAGGTGGAGGGATATGCCAGGAAGGGCGATGTGCTGCCGGCGGCGGCTTCAATGTTCGTCAGTCACCCCAATGAGGTGGTCTATCAGTATTCCGGTTCGTTGGAGGAGTACAAGCCGTTCTACGCCTCGGCGCTGATTCAGTACGAAGCAATGCTGCATCTATGTGTGGAGAAGGGCGTGCCCCGCTACAACTTCTACGGCATTTCCGGCGTGTTCGACGATCCGAACGACGAGGGCCGCGGCGTGCTGGAATTCAAGCAGGGCTTTAACGGCTACGTCGAGCAGATGGTAGGCAAATTCACGTTGCCGGTGGATAAGTTCCGCTTCGGCGTGAGCAATCTGGCGCACAAGCTGCTGCGCCGGTAGCAACTGGCGGTCGGGGGACGAGCCTATGTGGCTGCGTCTCGTCTGACCGTGCACCCGCCGTGTGCCTACTTGCGCATTTGCTCACACGCCCATCAGCGCGTGAGCCACAGCCATCATCACCAGTGAAATCATCGCGGTGATTGCCAGCGAGAAGCCGGCCAGTTTGGCGTTGCCGAGTACTTTGTCGGTGAACAGCGTGGAGAAAATGGCGATCGGAGCCAACGCGCAGATCACCATCACTGCGCGAATCGAAGCCGAGAACGGCAGCAGGAACCACGCGATCAACGCGAAGGCGACGCTGAACGGTATACGCCAAGCGATGACGGCCATGACTTCCTTCACGTCATGCTTGGATTGGGGCAGGTCCATGAGCATGCCCACCATCAGCATCGACACCAGCGCGTTGGCGCCGCTCAATGGCTGGGTTATAGAGGCGATCCAATCGGGAATCTTCACGTTGGCGACGGTCAACACGATCATGAGCAGATACGTGTCGAACGGCACCGAGCCGAAGAAGCTCTTGCCGATGGTGCGCAGCAATGCGCGGCGGGCAAGCCGTTTGGCGTCGCGATCCTTGGGCTTTTCGTACGGTAGGGTGGGAGCCGAACCGGCGTGTTGTTCGGCAAGTGTTTTGCCGGGCTGAATATGCAGCAGTTGCTGGGTGAGCACATTGGTGCCGGCGGCCACCATCACGCAGTTGCCGATATCGAACATCGCAGCCGGCACCACCGCGCCCGCACCCCAGAATGACTGGACGACCGGGAAAGAAAAACAGCCGAGATTGAAGCCGGCACCGTTGAGCATCAGGAAGGCGCGGTCGGTCACATTGCGCTTGCGGGTGGCCAGAAAGATGAACACGACCGGGATAAAAGCAAACAGGAATGCGAATACCGAAATAAGCAGCAGCGAGATGTCATGCGGATTGGTGGCGAACGAGTATACGATGGCACCGGGCAGCACGATGTTGAATTCCGCGGTTTGCAGCACGCGATAATCCTTCTGCCCGAACAGGCCGAACCGCTTGAACAGATAGCCGGCGAGGATGATCAGCAACAGACCAACCGGCGTAAGAATGGCGGACATACACTTCTCTCCTTGACTCACACAGGCTCATGGCGCACAGGCTCAGACCCGCAATGCTGTGGCCCATTATATTTGCCGCCTTGGCATTGCCATATGTAGAGGTGTCCGCAAGGGCTTGCAGCTGCCGCGCGCATATACGAAAAGCCTCCCGGAAGCGTTGGCAATCCAATGCTTCCAAGAGGCTCAAGCCGGTGCGCGAGATGGGACTTGAACCCACACGTCAAAGACACAGGAACCTAAATCCTGCGCGTCTACCAATTCCGCCACTCGCGCGTGCATATCCGCGTTTCCACAGGTGTGGGAGATATGCAAAACCCTAGGCCGGACAGCATTACAGACCGACCAGCTAGGCATCCGAGCCACTTGTCAGAATCGAACTGAGACCTGCTCATTACGAGTGAGCCGCTCTACCGACTGAGCTAAAGTGGCTTGGTTCGCGGAAGGCATTTCGCCAGCCGCGCACAAGAAATTAAGTATAAGACATCCCAGCGAAAAGTCCAATCGGCGGATTGGCGGTTGTGTCGCGACCGCTCAGTCGAAGATGACGGTTGTGCCGCGCCATGAACTGTTCGATAATGCAAACGATGGCAATCCGACATCGCTGACTCATTTTGTTCTGTTCATGTCCGAATTTGTGAGTATTCTGTTTGGTGATACGGAGCGCATCCGAGCCGTGTGCAAGGGCGCTCCAGTCACTGATGAAAGGAATGGAATCCTATGGCCATCAATCCGCCCGTTGACGCCACCCAGACCCCTGAGTGGGCTGCCCTGCAGAAGCACTATGACGAGCTTCAGGTCGAAGGCGTGAGCTCAAGAAGTGGTTCGCCGAGGACGCCGAGCGCGTCGAGAAGCTGTCCTTCGACGCCGGCGACCTGCACTTCGATCTGTCCAAGAACCTGATCAAGCCGGAAACCCTCCAGCTGTTCGCCAACCTTGCCAAGGCCGTCAAGCTCGATGAGCGCACCAAGGCTATGTACACCGGCGTGCACATCAACAACACCGAAGACCGCGCCGTGCTGCACACCGCGCTGCGCCGCCCGGTCGAAGACGAGGGCAAGTACATCGTTGACGGTCAGGACACCGTCAAGGACGTGCGCGAGACACTCGACAAGATCTACGCTTTCGCTGACGACGTGCGTTCCGGCAAGTGGACCGGTGTGACCGGCCGCAAGATCGAGACCGTGGTCAACATCGGCATCGGCGGCTCCGACCTGGGCCCCGTCATGGTGTACGAAGCTCTGAAGCCGTACGCTGACGCTGGCATCTCCGCCCGCTACATCTCCAACATCGACCCGAACGACCTGGCCGAGAAGACCAAGGGCCTCGACCCGGAGACCACCCTGTTCATCATCGTCTCCAAGACCTTCACCACCCTGGAGACCCTGACCAACGCTCGTGAAGCCCGCACCTGGCTGCTCGAAGAGCTCAAGGCCAAGGGCGCCATCGACGCTCCGACGAGAAGAACGCCGAAGCCATCAAGAAGCACTTCGTCGCCGTCTCCACCAACCTGGAGAAGGTCGCCGAATTCGGCATCGACCCGAACAACGCGTTCGGCTTCTGGAACTGGGTCGGCGGCCGTTACTCCGTCGACTCCGCCGTCGGCACCTCTCTGGCCGTGATCTTCGGCCCGGCCCGTTTCGAGGAGTTCCTGCACGGCTTCCACGAGATCGACGAGTACTTCGCCAACACCCCGTTCGAGAAGAACGTCGTGGTGCTGCTCGGCATGCTGAACGTCTGGTACCGCAACTTCTTCAAGGTTGCTTCCCATGCCGTGCTGCCGTACGACCAGTACCTGCACCGCTTCCCGGCTTACCTGCAGCAGCTGACCATGGAGTCCAACGGCAAGTCCGTGCGTTGGGACGGCACCCCCGTCACCTCCGAGACCGGCGAGATCTTCTGGGGCGAGCCTGGCACCAACGGCCAGCACGCCTTCTACCAGCTGATTCACCAGGCACCCAGCTCATTCCGGCCGACTTCATCGCGTTCGTCAACACCCCGAACCCGACCAAGGACGGCGACCAGGACGTGCACGAGCTGTTCCTGGGCAACTACTTCGCTCAGACCAAGGCTCTGGCATTCGGCAAGACCGCTGACGAGGTTCGCGCCGAGGGTACTCCGGAAGAGATCGTTCCGGCCCGCGTGTTCTCCGGCAACCGTCCGACCACCTCCATCTTCGGTGTGGCTCTGACCCCGTTCGCACTCGGCGAGCTCATCGCCCTGTACGAGCACATCACCTTCGTGGAAGGCACCGTCTGGGGCCTCGACTCCTACGACCAGTGGGGCGTCGAGCTCGGCAAGCAGCTTGCCAAGCAGATCACCCCGGCCATCTCCCAGGACGACGACGCCCTCGCCGCCCAGGACGCCTCCACCCAGAGCCTGATCAAGTTCTACCGCGCAAATCGCGAATTCTGATTCGCTTTGCTCGGTCAGAATTCGTGATTCGCGCGACCGCGGCTGTGCTGTCTGGTGGGCAGTCTGGCGACTGCCCACGTCGCGAATTCTGATTCGTTCCTCTGGTGCCCCCTCGGGTGAGAGGAGCTGTCAGTGTAGCTGACTGAGGGAGTCTCTCTCACGACTAGTGCCCGACATCTTCGGATGCCGGGCACTTTGCATATACGGATTGCTGTCAGTCAGATGAGTCGAACATGGTCATATTCCGCTTCGGCATCTGTTTGCAGGCATAAAGGCACTATCTACCAACTCACGTGGCTGATTCGCTTATTCGCCCTTATTCGCCTCATCCAGGCTCAGCAGATCGTCATCGGCATCGTAATCGAAGAGTTCGCCGTAACGGCCCCACTCCACGGCGATGGCGAACTGCTGATGCGCCTCGTCGTTGGCGTAACGGGCGCGCAGCAGGTCCAGCATGAGCTCGCCGCGGAGCTTGCCTTCCGCAGACTTCCGCAGTGCATGCTCAATGTTGTGCACCAGCGGCGCGTGTTCCATCGCCAGTGAGGCGAACACCTGCTTGGCGCGCAGAATGTCCGCCTTATGCCAGGAGTCGCCCGCCTCGGTGATTTGCACATGGCCGTCGCGTACCACGATGACGCGCAGCATCGTACCGGCATCCACCAGCGGGAACAGGTCGTCCACCTCGAACGAAAGAGCCGAGGCCAAATCTGCCAAGTCGATGCCGTGAGGATGCTCGGCAACCACATCCAGCAGACCGGCAAGCCCGCCCGGCGTGGCGTTGGGCAGCGGATGCTCCTTGATTTTCTCGATGGTCTTGGCGGGCTGAAGGTCTGATGCGTCCGTGACAGATGCGTCCGTGACAGATGCGTTCGTGAGCGATGCCGATGGCGATAGAGCCTCGGCTTGTTGCGTAGGCTGCGAGGCCTGTCCGGTCAAAATCGCGTACAGTCGGTCCACCATCGCCTCGAATTCGACACTGTGACGGTCGCGCGGGCGCTGCAGATCAACCCGCACATCGGCAATCAGATGCCCCGGGTGCGAGCCCAACACCACCACTCGGTCGGCCATCTCCACGGCTTCCTCGATGTTATGTGTGACCATAAGCACCGACTTGATGCTGCGCTGTTCGCTCGACCACAGCTTGAGCACTTCCTGACGCAGGTTTTCGGCGGTCAGCACGTCCAGGGCGGAGAACGGCTCATCCATGAACAGCGCGTCCGGCCGCAGCACCAAGGCGCGTGCAATGCCCACGCGCTGCCTCATGCCGCCAGACAGTTCCTTCGGATACGCCGATTCGAAGCCGTCCAGGCCGATCATGTCGATGGCGTCCAGAGCCAGTTTGGTGCGTTCCGCACGTGGTACGCCGCGCGCCTTCAGACCGAGTTCCACATTGTCTTGCACGGTGAGCCACGGCATCAGCGCGAAGGTCTGGAACACGAGTGCGATGCCGGGATTCGGGCCGGTCAGGGCCTTGCCGCGATACTTGACCGTGCCGCTGGTCGGCTTGACCAGTCCGGCCAGCGCACGCAGGAATGTGGACTTGCCGGCACCCGAACGGCCCAGAATGGCCACGATCTCGCCCTCGTACAGGTTGAACGAGATGTTGTCGAACACGGTGAGTTCGGTGCCGTTGTCGGCCGTGAAGCGCTGGCCGACGTGCTGGGCTTCGATGATGGTGTTCTGCGGGGTCACCGCCCGCAGCGAACGAATGGTTTCCATTGCAACAGTCATATTATTCTCCTTAAGTCTTTAGTTCAGTGCGAAACGGCGCTCGGCCATGCGCTGCAGCGGGTTCCAGAACAGGCGGTTGACGGCCACCACGAACACGCTCATCACGGTCACGCCGATGATGGTCCTCACGGTGTTGCCGCTTTCGGTGGCCTCGGCGATATACGCGCCCAAGCCGGAGGCGGTCAGCGTATGCCGTCCATAACTTACGATTTCCGAGACAATCGAGGCATTCCACGCCCCACCGGCCGCCGTAATGCCGCCCGTGACCCACGAGCCGAATACCGCCGGCAAAATCAAATCGCGCCACCGCTGCCAGCGCCCCAGCTGGAAGCTGCGCGTCATCTCACGCAGATCGTCGGGAATCTGGCTGGCCCCGGCGATCACATTGAACAGGATGTACCACTGTGTGCCCAACGCCATCAGCAGAATACTGCCCCAGTTGATATCCACACTGCACGCCACGAACCACAGCGTGACGAACGGGAACGTGAAGTTCGAGGGGAAGCTGGCCAGCACCTGCACAATCGGCTGCATAAACCGCGAAACGCGCGGATTCATGCCAATCATCGCGCCAATCGGCACCCAAATCACCGAGCAGGCGAGCGTGAGCAGCGCCACGCGCAGGAACGTCACCATGCCCAACACGAACGCCTGCCCGAGCTCGCCGAATCCCGCATCGCGATGAATCACCAGCATAAGCTGCACCAGTCCGAACGCACACGCTGCCAACACCAGTACTGTGAATACCACGTCAAGCGCGCGGCTGCGTGCGGACTTCACGTCCGCCGCCCAACGTCCACCGGTCCGACCCAACGGGCGGGTCAGCGTGTCGAACAGGTCGTCGACAGGCCTGAACAGCCAGGCCACCATCTCATCGATATGTGACTGACGAATGATGGTCAGCACCACACTGGTCTTGCGCACCGCCGACTCGCTTTGCGTAATGCGGAACTTCTCCGCCCACGCGGTCAGCGGCTTCCACAGCAGTACGTCGATAAGCAGCACCACCAGCACCATCGTCACGATGGCCCAGCAGATGGCCGCGAGATTCTCCTCGGCCGCCGCCTGTGCCACGAAGCTGCCGATGCCGGGCAACGCATAGGTGCGATTGTTCACCGAGATCATCTCGGAGGCGGTCAGGAAGAACCATCCGCCGCCTACGCTCATCATGCAGTTCCACAGCAGCGGAATCATCGCGTTCGGCACGTCCAGTGTCCAGAATCGTTGCCAGCGTGTGAGCTGTAGTGAGCGGGCCGCCTCGTCGAGTTCAGTTGGTTCGCTGGTCAGGGACCGGGTGAACGAGAACGCCATGTTCCAGGCCTGACTGGTGAAGATTGCGAAAATCGACGCGGCCTCCACGCCCAGCATCGAGCCGGGGAACAGCACCATCCAGATGGTGATGGTGGCCGAAAGAAAGCCCAGAATCGGTACCGACTGCAGAATATCCAACAGAGGAATCAGCACGCGGCTCAGGCGGCGGCAGCGCGCGGCCGCCGTGCCGTAGATGAACGTGAACACCAGTGAGAAGAACAGTGCCACGAACATACGGAACACCGAGCGCAGCGCGTAATACGGCAGGTCGGCGAGATTCGTACTGACTTGTGACGGCACTCCTTTCGGCCGATCGGTTCGCCGATCGCCGGCAGAATCCAAGCGATCAGACCGAACAGCGCCAGAATACCGGCCGCGACCAGTACGTCGGAGGCCAGGCGCACGGCGAATGGTTGGCGGTCGGACGCGGCGGTGGAAGGGTTGCGGGCCGACGCATTTGGACGCGCGCCGACGCGATTGAATGAAAACATGGTCATGAAAAGACCTCCCTATGCATAGGAAAGACGAATTATGCAAGGGTTATCCGGGGAGCCAAGGAACACTACAGGCGAGAGCCCGACTTCCGGATAACGGAATATAAGAAAACATGGTCATCACCACCGCAACTATGACTGTTGCCGGCGGCGGAACTACTGGAATAATCACCGTCCATCGGACTCTCACCTCCTTCAAGCCGTGCGCTGAAACGCCAGATCAATACCATCGTCGGTATCCATGCGACCAGCAGGAGGGGCGGAAAGTATTCGAATCCGCCGATTCGTGCCATCGTTCAAGCTTCAGCATCGCAGGGCGGTGGAATTGCGTTAGTTCATGCCTTGATCCGACAAGAACTGCTGACCTGCGTGCAGTGTCTCCACTGTTAGCGGCAGCAACCCATATCCCTGCGGTAGCCTCGCCTACCGACGCTCCCAAGATAAAGCCCGCCTGCAGGTCTGTCAACTACGTCGCAGTGCCTTGGTGTTGGAATGCCATCCGACAGCCATTCTGTCCGCAAGAATCCGTACAATAATCGATTGCTGTGTCGAGAAGTGGGCCGCCGCATAAGCCCGCGTCTCCGTGGGTCCAGTCCGAACGGCCGCAAGGCCTGGCTTTTGGCGGATCGGCAGGCTTCCCAAGGGCAAACTCGAGGGATAACGAGAACAGGTCAACGCGCGCGATGCGCAATCGCGTGGATGGCCCCAGATCTGTGGCTGATATGCGGCAGCACTGAAGGAAAACAATGGTTAACGCTGTTGAGGCTTTTGACGCCAAGCACATGAAGCCGGCCGAGGAAATCCCGGCCTTCCGTCCCGGCGACACCGTCGACGTGAACGTGAAGATCCAGGAAGGCAACAACTCCCGTATCCAGACCTTCACCGGCGTGGTGATCGCTCGTAAGGGCGCTGGCGTGCGTGAGACCTTCGTGGTCCGCAAGATCAGCTTCGGCACTGGTGTGGAGCGTCGCTTCCCGGTGCACTCCCCGTCCATCGACTCCATCAAGCTCGTGCGTAAGGGCCGTGTGCGCCGCGCCAAGCTGTACTACCTGCGCGCTCTGCGCGGTAAGGCCGCTCGTATTGCCGAGCGCCGCGACAACTCCGCTAAGTGAGTCGATTCGCGGGTGCAATCGTGGGCTGATGATGCAGGTGCGCGAATAAACCGTGAAATTCAGCCCGGAACCGTTTCGGTTTCGGGCTGTTTCCGTATTTTCCACGTATGATGGACGGGCGCCGGCACCCCTCATATCCGGCAGCATGAATCGCGAGGAGATGGTATGCAGGACGATCAGGATAACGGCGAATTCCCGGTTTCCGACAATCCGGAGAGCAACCAGACCTCGTATGATGACGAGGCCGATGCCCGCGATTCCCGCACGTTCCAAGTCGCTGACCATGGCATCGCCCTGTCCCGTTCCCCGCACCGGCGCGCCCGGCGCACGCCGCTTCTTCCGCTGGCGCGGGTGCAGCCGCTGGCGCGAATGCCGCGGCAGCATCATCGTCAGATGATGACCACTTCACCCTACGCGACTTTTTCCTGTGGTGCGGCGTTCCCGTGCTTATCGTGCTGCTGATTCGCATTTTCGCCGTCGGCTTTTACGAGATTCCTTCGCGCTCGATGATGGACACCACGGTGCCCGGCGATCGCGTGGTGACCAGCAAGCTCACCCCCAAGATCTTCGATCTGCAGCGCGGCGACGTCGTGGTATTCAAAGATCCCAACAACTGGTTGAACGAGGAGCAGAGCAGTGCTCCCGGTGGCGGGTATCTCATCAAGCGACTGATCGGCCTGCCCGGTGACGTGGTCGAATGCAAGGGCGCGGGCCAGCCGGTGACCATCAACGGCGTGGCCATCAATGAGACCTCCTACATTCGCCCCGGCGTGGACCCGAGCGCCTTCCCGTTCTCGGTAACCGTGACCGAGGGCCGCGTGTTCGTCATGGGCGACAATCGCGCCAATTCCGCCGACTCCCGCTATCATCAGGATGACGGCGATCGCGGCTTGGTTCCCATCTCCGATGTGGTCGGAGTCGGAATCGCGAAATACTGGCCGCTTGACCGGCTTGGTGCGATTGATGACCACCACGAAGTCTTCAAGGACGTGCCTGACGCTTCCGGCTCGAATTCCTGAGTCTTTTTTTGAACCGTGTGAGTCTTTGAACTGATTGAGTTCCGGGCCGTCTGAATCCTGAACCATATGAATCCTGAACCGTCTGAATCCTAACCATTGTGAGACGATGGGAGCCGCGCATGATTACCCCGACACTTGACTTGGAACGCAGCCTTGCGGCCCAGGCTATGACCTTATCGCTGGATTCGATGAAGTCGGCCGCGGCGCGCTCGCCGGCCCGGTGATGGTCGGGTGCGCCGCCATTTGGGCCCGTGATTTGGAGCCGTTGGATGGCGATGATGCCGTCGAACTGTCCGGGCGGACCTACCTCGGCGTGCCGGACGGCGTGGCCGACTCCAAAATGCTCACCGAACATAGGCGCGAGGCGATTTTCGACGAACTGCGCGACTGGTGCGCGGCCTACGCCGTAGGCCAGGCCAGCAACGCCGAGATCGACGAATGGGGCATCACCTACGCGCTTGGCGTGGCCGCCCTGCGCGCGCTCAGCCAAGTCGAACGCGAACTTGGCTTACGACTTGGAGGGGAATCGACGATAAAAAAGGCTTCGGGGGAGTCTGCGGGGAAGATTGTGGAAGGTCGTCCGGGAGGCTCCGTAGGAGAATCCATTGGAAATTGCGAGGGAAGCGTTCGCGCTCTGCCCAAAGTCGCCGGAATTCTCGACGGGCCGAGCGATTACATCACCAAGCGCTCAACACGTTCGACGCGCCGGACGTGCCGATTCCAGCCGACATAACGACCAAGTCAAAGGCGACCAGCATTGCGCCACCGTCGCCACCGCGGCGGTCATCGCCAAAGTGACCCGAGACCGGCTGATGGTCGACCTCGCGCAAAGCAACCCACGTTACGCCGCCTACGAATGGGCTCATAACAAGGGCTATGGTTCCGCCGCACACCGTACCGCCATCGCCGAGCACGGGCCGACTCCGCTCCATCGTGTCTCATGGCACCTGACCTGAGCCGCGTGCGACACGACAGTGTGAGCGCTAACGCAAAACTGTTGTGGACGCGCTAAAGTCAGTATTGATTAAGGTACAAGACTGGCCGTGCATGGATGCCGGCCGCCAGCGGGGAGGTTAGGCAATATGGTGACCAGCCGCAAGCCAAGCAAACGTCCGTCCATGTTCGAAGTGGCCAAGCTCGCCGGAGTCAGCCACCAAACCGTCTCCCGTGTGATCAATGACTCGCCGGACGTTTCCGACGCCACCCGTGCGCGAGTCCAGACCGCCATTGACCAACTCGCTACCGCCCCTCCAACTCCGCGCGCGCACTGGCTTCCCGCCGTTCGCGCACCATAGGCTGATCGCCGGAGCCTCAAATTCTTCGGCCCGATTTCCTCCATCTCCTCCATCGAATCCATGGCCCGCGAGCACGGTCTGTTCATGAGCGTGATGATGGTCCACGAGGCCTTGTGCGCGCAGGCCGACTTCGACAACCTGTGCGACACCTTCAACGAGCAGAACGTCGACGCCTTCATCTTCCTGACCCCGACCGACGTGATGTTCGCCGCCGCCTGCCGTGCACGAGTCACTCAGCCGCGCGTCATCGTCACCGCCACCCACGGCCAAATGACCGTGCGTGAGGGATTGGGCCTTATCTCCACCGAAAACAAGCGTCGCACTGCGCTGGTCGGTATCGACCAGTGGGGTGCAATGGCCAAAGTGGTGGCCTTGCTGGGCGAATACGGGCACAAATCGGCTCTGTATTTTGCCGGTCCCAACGAATGGCGCGACGCCCACACCCGACTGGATGCGTGGCGCAAGCTCGCCGCCTCCCGATCCATCGATTCACAGATCGTGCGCTGCCATACGTGGGATGCCTCTGAGGCATATGCGCACATGAATCATCTCATTGATGAGTATGGGCGTCGAGGCGCGGCGTTGCCCACCGCGGTCGTCGCCGCGAACGACAATCAGCCGTCGGCATCATGCGCGCGTTGCATGAGCATGGGCTTCGGATTCCGCAAGACATCAGCGTGGTCGGATTCGACGACATGTCTGGCGTGGATAACATGTACCCACCGCTGACCACCGTGCATCCCGATTTCGAGGGGCTCGGCGTGGCCGCCATGCGAGAGACGCTGCGCTTGCTGGGGGAGGGCGGCGAGCCGACCTTCCTGACCACCCAGCACGGCATGGGCTGATTCCCGCGAGGTGCGTGCCCGGCGGTCCTTGGGGCCGGCTCCTCGGCGGTAAATTGGCCCTGTTATCAAACCGTTATGATGCGTGACACGGTATAAGTTGTGTCGAATGCAGGTTATCGGTACAATGTTTTTTGGGAAATTGTGAGCGCTAACACCCTCCCCAAGGAAGGGGATAACAACGCCGGCGCTCCAAGGCAAAGGAAAGATATGGCAGCAACCGACAACGCGGCCGAGCAGGTCGCCCACATCGCCGAGAAGATTCGCGCTGGCAAGACCACGCTGGGCATCGAATTCGGCTCCACCCGCATCAAGGCCGTCCTCATCGACGACAACTTCCAGACCATCGCCTCCGGCGACTACAGCTGGGCCTCTCACTTGGAGGATGGTCTGTGGAGCTACACCACCGAGGAGATCTGGGGCGGTTTGCAGTCCGCTTACGCTCCATGGCCAACGACGTCGAGACCGCCTATGGCGAGAAGCTCACGCACGTCGGCCACATCGGCTTCTCCGCATGATGCACGGTTACCTCGCATTCGACGAGCCGGCGAACTGCTGGTGCCGTTCCGCACCTGGCAGAACACCAACACCTCCGAAGCTCACAAGAAGCTCTCCGAGCTGTTCCAGTACAACATCCCCGAGCGTTGGTCCATCGCTCACCTGTACCAGGCCGTGCTCAACAAGGAAGAGCACGTCTCCAAGGTGGCTTACTTCACCACACTCGCCGGTTACGTGCACTGGAAGCTCACCGGTAAGAAGGTCCTCGGCGTGGGCGATGCCTCCGGCATGTTCCCGATTGACCCGACCACTCACACTTACGAAACCGCATTCATTGAGAAGTTCGACGCTCTACCTGAGGTCGCAGCCCAGCCGTGGAAGCTGGAGAACCTGCTTCCTGAGCGCTCGTGGCCGGCACTCCGGCTGGCGAGCTGACCGAGGAAGGCGCCAAGCTGCTCGATCCGTCCGGCGCCTGAAGCCCGGCATCGTGCTCGCCCCGCCTGAGGCGACGCCGGTACTGGCATGGTAGCCACCAACTCCGTGCGCGTACGCACTGGTAACGTCTCCGCCGGCACCTCCATCTTCGCCATGGTGGTTCTGGAGCACAAGCTCAAGGCCCTCCACCCTGAGGTTGACTTGGTCACCACCCCGGCCGCGATCTGGCCGGTATGAGCCACGCCAACAACTTCACCTCCGACCTCAACGCTTGGGTCGGCCTGTTCGGCCAGTTCGCCAAGGCTATCGGCCAGCCGGTTGACGCAGGTATGCTGTACGGCACCCTGTTCCGCGCGGCCATCGCCGACGACGTGGACGCCAACTGCGGCGGCCTGCTGAACTACCCGTTCCGTTCCGGCGAATTCCTGGCCGGTCTGCCTGAAGGTCGCCCGCTGTTCGCCCGCAGCCCCGAAGCCAACATGACCCTCGGCAACTTCATGCGCGCCCAGCTGTTCTCCGCGTTCTCCCCGGTCAAGATCGGCATGGACGTGATGACCAAGCAGGAGCGCGTGCAGGTCGACTCTCTCGTGGGCCACGGCGGCATCTTCGCCACTCCGAAGGTGGCTCAGAAGATTCTCGCTGCTGCCTTCAACACCCCGATCAAGGTCATGTCCACCGCCGCCGAAGGTGGCGCCTGGGGCATGGCCGTGCTCGCCAACTACCTGTGGAACACCAACGAGGATCACAGCAACCTCGCTGACTTCCTTGACGGTTGCGTGTTCAAGGACGCCCAGTCCACCACTGAGAAGCCGGTGGCTTCCGATGTGGTTGTTTCGAGGACTTCTTCGCCCGCTTCACCAAGGGCCTGCCCATCGAGCACGCCGCCATCGAAACCATCAACCTCGAAGATAAGTAAGCCTTTCTGGCCTCCCTCTATTGAGGGAGGTCCTTGAGATTTTGAAAAAACGTCCATCCATCACAGTGGAAAGGAAAACCAATAATGGCAACTTTGGCTGATTACGGCCCCGAGGTTCGCGCCGAGGTCAAGCAGGTTCGTGAGGTCGTCTCCAACCTGCACCAGCAGCTGATCAAGTGGAACCTGGTCGTGTGGACCGCGGGCAACGTTTCCCAGCGTCTGCACACCGCCGACCTGTTCGTCATCAAGCCCTCCGGCCTGCGCTACGAGTACCTGACCCCGTCCTCCATGGTCGTGTGCGACCTTGACGGCAACGTGGTCGACGGCACCGAAGCCCCGTCCTCGGACACCGCTTCCCACGCCTACATCTACCGCAACATGCCCGACGTCTACGGTGTCGTGCACACCCACTCCACCTACGCCACCGCTTGGGCTGCCACTGGTCAGAACATCCCGTGCGGCCTGACGATGATGGGTGACGAGTTCGGCGGCCCGGTGCCGGTCGGCCCGTTCCGTCTGATCGGCTCCGAGGCGATCGGCAAGGGTGTCGTCGAGACCCTCAAGAAGTACCGAAGTCCCCGGCCGTCCTCATGCAGAACCATGCCCCTTCACCATCGGCAAGGATGCTGAAGGCGCCGTCAAGCGCCTGCCATGACCGAGGAAGTCGCTCACACCATGTGGGCCGCCCGTCAGCTCGGTGACATCATCGAGATCGACCAGGCCGACAT
>ENA-OQMZ01000062-OQMZ01000062.1-human-gut-metagenome-genome-assembly--contig:-NODE-62-length-39566-cov-2.738685_pt1 | contig 39566 bp, 54 predicted proteins | sample MGYA00242621_ERZ504862 | MGnify/ENA primary metagenome ERZ504862 (study PRJEB26092, sample SAMD00036393) | human gut metagenome | host: Homo sapiens | study: EMG produced TPA metagenomics assembly of...
AGTTACGGCCGTCGCAGGCTTTGTACAGTTCGATCCGGTATTCCCTGATCATCTCGTCGAGGGTTTTCATGATTGGCTTCCTTTCGCTAATATACCTATATTATATCTTTTGCGATACATTAGAGAATCAGTGTGTCAACCCAACAAAACCCGAGACACAGCATCCTCACCAGACAACCCGGAATCCAACAACCCAGCCAAACGAGAAGCGACACGATCAGCCTCAACACCAATAAACATGCCGCCCATCCAATCGGACATCAGCCTCCGAACATGCTCGCAGTCGGCGGAATGCACGTGACACGCAGCCCCCTTGCCCTCGTCCACCACCTCGGCCTCAAGCGGCATATCCCCGGCCTCGTTCTGCTTGACCGGTCGAATCGGAGCATCGGTGCGAGGATAATACTTGATCCCATGCCTGAACGGTTCGGCCTTCAAATTCGGAGCCGCCTCCAAGACATTCGACAACGCCTGCTTGAACCTGCGCCGGAAGTCCTTCAACGGCAGGCCGGTACCCTCGAACTGGTCATACAGCTGACGCCATGAAACGTAGGCGACGTGGTCGAGCCGGTATGTGCGGTATGTCAACCATATATAGACGTCCAGCGCCCTTGCTGATTTTCCCAGACGCGAGATGATATCCATGCTGAGCGGGACGCTCGGCTTCGCCAGTTCGGCCCACATCTCGTCGGTGAACTGGATTGACGCGATGATGTCCTGTTCCGGCCTGAACTGCGTCCGACCTTTTCTGGCGACGGTGACGGCGTGCATTCGCCCTTGTTCTCGCGATTCTCGTCGGTGTTCATGATGGAGATCGATGTTCGCGCCAAGTTCATCAGCATGTCCTCCGTCTCCTTCTGACAGCCGGAATGGTTCGAGATTCCGGTGTTGTCGCAGAATTCCTGGAAGCTGCCACGAAAGACAACAGTGTGGGTGTCCTGATCCACGTCGGGATTGTTCTTCATGCGAATCATGGACTGCACGTAGAGGAAGATTAGTCGCGGGGTTTTCCCGTAGACCCATTCTTCGGGTCGGCTGGGGGTTATGCGCACGGTTTCTCGCCCGTTTGTTCTCTCTATGTAGGATGCGCTTGGTTTTGACACGGGGAAGAGGGAGAGTTTCGCCATGAGAGGTGGTGCGCCCGTGTTCATTTTCGTTGTGGTGATGGCGTTATTATTGGTCATGTGGTCGCTCCGTTTCAGCGATTGCCAGATACCCGGCCGGTACGAACGGTGCGGGTATCTTTTTTCTTTTCGTCGTTATTTTATCGCGTTTTTCTTAGAATTCTGACACCTTTCTTAGAATTCTGACACCAAATTTAGAATTTGGACACCATTTTTAGAATTCTGACACCTTTCTTAGAATTCTGACACCATCTCTGCGAATGCCATCGAACCATACCCCGATTGCCTGCGATCAGAGCGGTCACAGCCTTAGAATTTTGACACCCTCGCTTAGAATTTTGACACCGACTCTTAGAATTTTGACACCCTCGCTTAGAATTTTGACACCGGCATGGCCTCTCAGCCTTATGGCAGTAGGGCTAAGCGGCACCCCCAAGTGATATTACAAGTGATATTACAAGTGATATTACAAACTCTCTCTCTTAATCTCTCTCCCCACTTCGACTTGCGATCCACCGGGATGCCGCTGACGCGGCAGATGCCACCGCTCTCCTGCACCTGTTTCAACCTCGGAACAGAAGAATCCAGTCGGTTCGCTTGCCAGCGAACCTCAGAGCAAACAAAAAGACTGAACCTCGGACGAACAGGATTGCCGTACTCGTTTTTTCAGTATCGGTTAATTTCAATAAATCTTCGGTTAATAACAAAACTCGAAGATAGATTGAAAATCATGGCAAGCAGAAACAGCAGGAGCAGAACACAGACCCGTCCTATATCGAGTGGCGTCTGGTTTTCGCTGTTTCTTGTCTTTGGAATTATCCTCTGGTTCTTTTGGCGCCTGCCCTTGGTCCCGTTCCTTTGGCTTGGCATGCTCGCCGGAGGAATCACACAACAGTATCCGGTCAATGCTTCCGGAAGCCGCAAGGATCCCCCATCCGACAAACAGATGATGGTCTACCACCGTTGGAAGGACATGCTTGCCGGCCTCATGCCGAATGCGGATTGGCTGGAGATTCGACGTGTTTCCTGGTGGATGGGCTGGATGGCCGGCATGCTATTGGGATTGAACGGTGCCGTCTGGATTGCCCTGGTGGATGGCCTGTTCGGTTTCATGCTCGCCCAAGGCTGGTCGCATTACAGGAATCGGCGCGTTGACCGTAGGCATGTCTACAAGGGCGTCAGTATTCCGGCGTTCCTGACCAAATCGCCCGTCTGGGCGCGGCTTTTGTCCGTCTCCATGGCGTTGCTGGTTTTCGCCGGGGTCCTGGTTTTCGTGTTGGCGGGATACATGAGCTGGCTGAGCGCTGTGACGCTTCCGGGGTTCGTGTTCCTGCTACTCGTCTGGCTGTTGGGGCGCAAACCGCAGTCCCGGTACTGGCGTGAGCTGGTCGAAGGGCAACAGCTGCTTGACGGCTGGCTTGCCGGGGACGATTTGCAGAAGGCATGGTCGGGAGCCTATCTGACGCAGGTCAACAAAATCGGTTCTTCGGATAATCCTCTGATCGTCTACCGGATTCGTCTGCAGGGATCGGACGGCAAGCTCGCTCGAACGAAGGAGTTTTCAAGCTCGGCGTGGAAGCGTTGCGGGCACCGGCATTGGCGGACGGATACCGTTTCGTGTGTCTACTGTCCGCCAAGCAGAAGAAGAAAGGGGCGGAACAGTTTGACCCGTCCAGTGTCCGTCTGGCGCTTGGCATGGACGAATCCTGCATCCCCTCCATCGCGGAGAGAAAGGCCGGCGAAGGTCTTGCCTCTCTCGTCGCCGACATCGCCTATGCGCAAACCGCTTTCATCTGGCATAAACGCGCCCCGTTGACGTTGGCTCATGATGTGAGCGCCGACGACAGTAAAGCCGCCTGGCTGTTGGAGATCATCACCCCACCGCAGGGCGGGGATTCCATCGACCGCATCAGCTTCGACTGGCTGGAGGGAGAAGGATCTCCTGCCGAGACTCTGCGGATGCCGGTGTTCGCCGACCTGCAGGACAAGTTCCACCTGGTCGCATTCGACGATGCGAAACTATCCGACAAGGGCAACAAGTGGCGGCCGGACGGCATGACCCACAAGAAAGCCTTTGACGATTACATCACCATTTCCAAACGGTTCAAAAGCGACCAGTCCGCTTGGGTCAAATGCCTCCCGTCGAAACTCAATCCACCGGCACCCATCTACGACTATGAGAAAACCCAGACTGCGACGCTGGCAACTGCATTACCTGCCATTGGTACTCACCGCACCAGCCACGCCGGCCGACTACGAGCGTTGCGACCTTGGCCCATTGCAGCCGGAGGCACGGTTCATCGGACTCGTGGACGAAGGCTCCGACATGGCCGGACTGATCTGGTCCACCGGAAGCGCGCCCGTACGCATCGACCAGCTGACCGGCAACACCCCCCTGCACCGCAAATATGCGGAAGCGCTGATATTCAAAACCCTCATCGACGTGCTTCCCGCAAAAGCGTCCGTGAACATCACGGCCTGCACTCCGCAAAGCAAAGACAAGCCGATTTGGAGCATCCAATTCCAATTAGGCAACGGCGCGACCGTGGAAGACGCCCGCAAACAGTCCGCCAGAATCCAATCGTCGGTCGGGGCGAAACATATTTACTGGGAATGGCGGTCAGCCGACAGCGCGACCGTATGGCTGTGCGACGACCCGTGCCTGGATGTCAGGGACATCAGCCACTGGAATCGCAGATCAAAGCAAAAGCATCTCATCGAACTCGCCTTAAGCGACTCGTGGGGCGTGGCCGGAGTCAGCGATCCCAGCGGGCGCACCCCCGATGTGGTCAGTCTCGGCGCGTTGCCCAGCAACCATGACGTGTTGTTGGCACGATTCCAGATTCCGGCCGGGTTGGACGTGGACAAGCCCTCACGGAACATCGGCAAATTCCTGACCAGCGCAGACTACGCTACGGGCGTATCCTCCGCGCGGCGAGGAACACGGTTCGAACCTGTACGACATGGTGCTGGCGAAACGCAGCCCGTTCCCCACCATGGTCAACGCGGACTGGGATTTCGCCCGCCAGTCGAAACCACGCATGTTCCCGTTGGGCGTGGACGATATGGGCAAACCGGTCTACTGGAGCATGAAGGACACGTTCCACCTGCTCATCAGCGGAAAATCCGGAACCGGTAAATCCTCCATCGCGCAGATCGTGGTCGCCGAAGCGCTGCTCAAAGGCCATGACATCATCCTCATCGACCATCCAAGGGTTGCATCGACTTCACTCAATGGGCGAAACCGTTGGCGTTGGCGTTCGTCGGCTTGGGGCAGATGCGTGAGACCGAAGCCGTCATCGCCTGGCTGCGCGACGAGATGGCACAACGGGTGAAACTGTTCAGCCGGTATGGTGTCGGCAGCATCTACGATCTCGACAAAAGCCAGCTCAATGAGGAAGAGCTTGCCCACACGAAACCCATCGACATCGTGTTCGACGAATTCAACAGCTACCTGCAAGAGGCCGGCAAGACCACGCAGAACCCGAACAGGGACATCCAGCTGGCCAACGACAATGCGGCCGTCAGCGCGACGAACAATTCGATACGACGCACCATGAGCGCTCTCGGCAAAATCGTCGTGCAGGGGCGTACCGCAGGCATCAGCGTCATCCTCGGCGCCCAGCGTCTGACCATGGACGACATGAAGCCGTACAACGCGAACGCCTTCTTCCGTTCGCTCGGCCGAATCCTGTTGGGTATGGACTCCACGGCGGGCATCATCAGCGCGCAGAACCTCAGAGAGGCGAACCGGCTCCAACAGTCGTTGAAGGGCGAAGGCGGGAAAATCCCGCAGGGCCGCGGAATCTTCGAAACCGCGCAAGGCGAACTGCTGGCCGTCCAAACATGGTGGTCGGGAGGCCAAGAAAAGTTGGCGGAACTGTTCGCCGACCGCACTCCCCCGCAACCCATCGACTATTCGCGGTTCATGCCATCCGAAGCGGAAACCTACGGCGAAGTGTCCGAAGACGAACTTTCCAAGCTGCTCAGCCAAGGAACGGATCCACAGACAGCCGGCGAGGAAATCAACGACATGGACGAACTCCACGACATGCTCCACCACCCAGACAACAACGATGCCGATTCCGAAGACGGGGACGACATCGAAGAAGTCGACTGGTAGCCAAACACAAAAAGGGGAAACAACATGCTCATCAACCTAGGAACAGACGTTCACGGGAAAAACCTTGGATGGGACACGTCCACGGGAACGCCACTCACCATCACCGGGCCCGACGGAAGCGGGAAAACCATACTGCTTGACAGCATCATCCGACAGGCAGATCAGGACGGCACGCTCGTAACCTTCACCGACCAGCGGGACAGCATCCCACCCTCCCCCACCATCATGTGCGGACGCTACCGGCAACCCTATGAGCTACTGGAAATAGTGCAACGGGTCAGCATGGAACAGCGACGGCGCATCAAGGGCGAACCCGAGCCGATCAAGCCGATCAAGCCGATACTGCTCGCCTTCGATGACTATGACGTACACAACGGCTCCCCGGACATGAATCTGCTAAACGTCGGCAGTCAAATCTCCGACGAACTCAGCCGAATCATCGAAATGGCACCCGGAACGAACGTCAACGTGGTCATGGTCCGCAGCAGCATTCACCCATCCACAGTGGGTCAAAAGCTCTACGACCGGCTTATCGCCGGCAACCATGTGCTATTCCATCCGGCCGGACAGCTCGGCCCGCACACGCAACCTCTTTTCCACGCCGAAAACACCCGTGAAGCCGAAACCCTCACCTATCTCAACCGGCATTTGGACTTCAAACAGGCCCGCAATTGCCTGTACGAAACATCAGACAGGCCACTCCGGGCTTTCCATACCCCCATCTACAAGAGAAAGGAAAACTGATGGCCGACCGTCGAAAGAAAATCCCTCTCGAAAAATTCTTCCCCAATGGTTTTGATAAAACCAATCCGGACGACATGATCAAACTCACCGTCCTCATCCAAGAGAAAGCCGCAAAGAACCCTGAGTTTGAAGGCTACAGCGTATTCAGCGTCGATTCCGACAACCGGTACGCGATCATCGCGCCGATGGATATGGATTCCGATGATATCAACAACGGAATCAAAGCCGTCAGACTCAGCAACAGCGAATGCGCGGACACGGCTTCCCAGAAGAAGACGGTGCAGAACCTGGAAAGCCAACCCCAGTACGAAGGCTATTCCGTCGTCGATTTCGTTCGAATCAGTTCCAGCGAATTCCTTGTGTTGCTCCAACAGTTGGACGAGAAGGCCGCAGCCACCCGGCGTATATTCGCGAACGTTCTCAAGGTCAAGCCTTGGGAAATTCGTATCTCACGTACTCCTGAGAACGGTTGGAAAATCCGCATCAAGGAGAACACCGTCACCTATCAGCCTCCGTATACGACAAGCGAATGCAGGAAGCCGTCGAAGTGGTCGGCAAAAAAGGCTGGTTCTTCAAGGCCGACCCCGAAAAAGGCGTCATCATGGTGTATCCCGGCACTCCCCCGACTTTTCCTGCGATGATAACCTGCCCGAAACAGCTGATCGGTAAAAACGACCTACGTCACGCCTATCTGGGCATGAAGCTGCCCGAACGAGGCCGCGAAACCGGCGACTGGCTGTCACTCGACTGGAAGTCCGGCCCGGGAATCATGGTCGCCGCCGCAGCCAACAGCGGGAAAAGCGTTGTCATCAACACGCTCATCGCCGCCGCACTGGAAGCCGGATTCCAGCTTGCCATCTGCGACGACGAGACAAGAGCGTCGATTTTCAATGGTGCCGCCCATGGGTCATCACCACGGCTGGGGTTGTGACAGTCCCGAATCGGCTGCCGCGACGTTGATTCATGTGCTTGAGATCTGCTCCTACCGGTCGAAACTCATCAAACAGTACGGTGTCGAAAACTGGTGGGGGCTTCCCAAGGAAGAACAGGAAAAGAACCCCCTGCTGCTGCTTGTGTGCGATGAGGTGGCCCAATGGGCCGGAAGCGTCACCATTCCAAAGGTCAGCAAGGACAATCCGATGCGCATCCGAGCCGAGTATGAGGCAAGCATCCATGCGGCGAATATCACGTACGCGATGAAGATCACCCAGAAAGCCCGGTTCTCCGGTGTCTGCTTCCTGTTCTGCGGACAATCGACCCGCCTGCAGGACGGTTTCGACCCCGGTATGCGAGTCAATCTGACCACGGTCATCTCCCCTACTGCAACCCTCCACCGCTGTCGAAGAGCTGCTGGGAGGAGCGAAGGACTTCCCCGAGATACCGGAAAACATCATGCAACCGGGAATCTCCAGAGGAGCCGGCCTTATCAGCTTCCCGGCATGAAACCCGTCATCTACAAGGGCTTCTACGAGGAGAACCAGAAGCAAAGGAAATCATACAGCGATCTGCTGCGTGAACGTCTGACCGCAATCCGACCGCCGGAAGGCGACATGAACTCGGGACACTGGTCATGGGATGAAATCGTAAATGCCCTGCCAACCGCCGCAGAAAACCAGATGACGGCATGATTGACCCCGGCGGGGATGAGGACGACGGGTTCCCCACAGACGGTTTCGGCGAGGACGGGCGTGATGTCGCAGACCGTGACAAGCCGTTGAAGGGTGCCGCCGCTGCGGCGCATGCGAGCAAACTGTATGCGGCTGGCGTTGATGTGCCGCACATGAGCGCCATCGATGCCGCTATGAATATCGGGCGCCTATCTGCCGAAAAAGGTCTATGACATAGGATGTGTTGATGTTGGCGAAGGATGATGATTGGCTGACGGCGGGGAATCAGTTGGATGATTCCCTGTTGATGGATGATTTGTGGGATGATGATGCAGCTCCACAGGATGACAAAGGCACAGCGTCACATTCCACTGGTTCCACATTCCCACAGGACAATGCGGAAACGCTTCCACAGAAAGGCGATGGTGCAGGAAGTAGTTCCAATGTACCCACAGTTCCGCAATCCAACAGGGAATCCATTCCCGGTGAAAATGCGAACACGTTTCCACAGTATTTTGATGACTCATTTCCACAGTCTGACGAAAGCACAACCCATCAGTCCGACAGCAACCCATTTCAACAGGAAGACGTAGACCCATTCCAACAGGATGACAGTCAATTGTCTACACAGGAGAAAGAGGAATCGTTTTCACGTTCCAATGATTCCACTGTTTCACGTTCCAACAGCGCATCACTTTCACAGGAAGACGCGGAAACGATTCCTCATTCCACTGAACACACAGTTCCACAGTCCGACAAAACGACAGATTCGCAGGACAGCAAAGGCACAGCTTCACGTCCCATCAGGACGACAGCCCCCCAGAACACTGTCGACCCAGTTCAACAGGACACTGCGGATACGACTCCACAGGAGAATGCGAAAAACCCCGATCAGATAGACCTACTCGCCAACGGCTACGACCCGTTCAAGGAATTCATCGACTCAGCAGAAGACCATAACGACAAGAAATCAGAAGAACAGTCTGCTGTTTCCGCATTTCCGCAGAACAATGAGGAAACACGGGAACAAGGAAAAGGCCCGGAGGAATACGACCCGTTCGAGCAATTCGACCTGCAATCGGACGATTCCAGCGAACCGACAACGGAACAGAACGAACGTCGAGACGACAACATCATTCAAGACAGTTCCGCAGATTCAAAGAAAAACGTTGATATGCAGGAACAGGGAGACATTGAAACTGTTTTCCCATCCAATGTTCCTATGCAAAATCAATGGAACAGCGAAACAGAAGAACAGTATGACAGTTCGTCCTTCCAACAGGAAGACAGTTCCCCAGTAAGACAGGACACTGGCGAAACATACCCGAAGGACACGGACTCTGCGGATCCATTCGACCTTTGGGATGACCCATCCGAACCTCCGGAGGGGGGACCACAAACATCGTCCCCATCCGCCGGAAGCCTTGGCGCGGATGATTACCCAACGCAAACATTCCAGACGGGAGATGACTTTTGGAGCCAGACGGACGACGAATCGAACGATCAGTGGAATACAGGCCAGCAAACGAATGGCATGCCCCCGCAACAATTCGACAATCCGCCATTCCCACAGGAAAATGTCTTCCCAGTTGAACACCAGTATGATTCCCCATTCCCACAGGAAAACACTGATACAGAAAATAGGGGAAATGGTGGAACGCTGATAAAGATTATCGCAGTCGCGGCCGCCATACTCATAGGCCTCGGAGCACTGATAGGCGGGGGAGCGTACACCTATCACGCATACACCACTCACGTCGCGGAACAGCAGGCCGAAGCCGACCGCAAACAGCGCCAACAATCCCTGGTGAAGGCACAGAACAAATGGGACGGGAGGAAACGGAAGGCCGATGACCTGGTCTCCACGATCAAAGCCAGTCCCGTCGCGGAAAACAGCGACGTGCAAAAAGCCATGGAAGCCCTCCAGAAAACAACCACAGGGAATCCGATGACTGAAAAAGACATCACATCGGCCCTGGAAAAACTGGACGGCGAATATGAGAAAACCAACAGAACCTACACGGATGCAATGCAGGCAAAAGCCAAGGAAACCAGAACGACACTCGACGGTCTGGTACAGCAGGCAAATGGTCTTGCTGACGCTCCTGACGGCAACGACAAGAAGCAGATGCAAAGCCTCGCATCCCAGTGGAAAAGCACGGAAATAACGTCTGACAACCTGTCCGACGCTATTTCGGCTTCGACCGAGCTGAAGAACCTCATCTCCAAAGTGGATAAAGCCAAGAAGGATGCGGACGCGAAGAAGAAAGCCGAGGAAGAGGCCAAGGCAAAAGCGGAAGCGGAACGACAGGCCCAAGCCCAACAGGAGCAGCAGCAGGCGCAGCAGCCTCAGCAGAATCCATACGGGAACATGTACTACTGGGGCGGGGGATATGGTTCGACTGGTGGATCAACCGGCGGATCGAACCGGCAACAGTGGGGGAGGGGTATCCCCGCAACCGCAGCAGGAGATGCCACCCAAGGGCAACAGTGGCGGCAACGTCGGCTGAAAAAACGGGAAAGCCGAGGCAATTGACCTCGGCTTTCCCGTTAATCCCATCGTTTTGCCGTGAGGGTGCCCCCGCCTTTAGGCGTGGGGAGGACGTCAAACATCAGAACATGTCGGGATAATCCTCATCGTCCACGTCATCATCTTCAACCTCGACAGGAGCCGGCTTACGACGGCCCCACGAAGAGGTCTTCTTCGGACGATGGCGCGGAGCTTCCTCCTCGTCCTCGTCCTCGTCCTCGTCCACGTCATCATCTTCAACCTCGACAGGCTTCGGACGACGACGGGAAACGGCAGCCTTGCGACGTGGCTTGACCGCGATTTCACCGGTATCCTCGTCCACCTCATCATCGGAATCAGCCTCATCGAAGTCAGTATCCGCAAGAAGGGCCGCCTCATCATCGGCCTTGGAAGCTTTGCGTTCACATGCTTGTCTCGCCAAGCGATAAGAGCCTCGATATCCTCATCGGTGAAGTCCTCATCGTATTCGAAGCTTCCATCTCGCACGCCTCCGCCAACAATCGTGAGATTATCCAAACGATAGCTGACACCGCTACCGGTCTGAGTCTTCCACGCACGTGCCGTAACCGAAGCCTGCACGTTCTGACCGGGATACACCAGCTTATCCCATAAGACCTTGACTTCCTTGGCCTTGGCATCACGCTCCTGAGCCTCCTCAAGATTGCGCGTCGCCTCCAGAACGAGCGTCTTCGCCTCCTCCCGAGCGTCTTCATCAGCCGTAGCGTAAGCGGCTCGGGCATCATTAAGATTGGCTTGAGCGGCCTGAATGTCCTCCTTTGTCCCGAGAATCGGTTCGGGGAGCTCACGCAGGATTCCTTCATCGTCGATGTAGCGGATTCCGGGACGACCAGCCTTGGAGCTACGACTGAAGTTCACATAAAAATGGTTGGCTCGATTCGGATATTTATCGGTCATGAGACGGTTTTATCACCGTCAAGGATTTCATCCTCGTCGGCATCCTTGAGACCGTCATTGGAAACGATACGATCCTTCTTGCCCCATTTCTTCAAGGCGATGGCGTTGGCTTCCGCATTCTTGCTCAGCTTCTGAAGGATTCGGACGGTTCGCATGTGATCGGGGTCATCCTTGTCGAGAAGCACAGGGAACCCGTATGCAGGCGTGCTTTCGTTTTTCTTCTTATCGTCCTTCTTGGCGGACTTGTCATCGTCCTTGTTTCCCTTGAATGCGACCGCCTCGTAGAGCTTGGGCCATCCCATCTGGATGACTCCGGTTTTCGCGTGAGTTAGCAGTTCTGTTGCCATGATGGTTCCTCCTTGACGATTTGACGATCGCTCCACAGTGCATTGAGGATGGGAGTTTCGTCTTCTCTTCTTTTTTTCTATGTGGACATATTCAAATATACGCAGTTATCTGAACATGTATATTATTCGGCGTGTTGCTTTATTTCCAAGGCGTTTCTCCTTGTTAGAGAATGCTGAAAAACGCAGTTTTCTGCATGTTGTACAATGGGAGCGTGAACACAACCAGAAGACTGGACGACACCAGTCCGACCACTGCATCCAGGAGAGGCGAATGAACCAGCTATCAATCAGACGCCTGCGCCAGCTAGCAGGAAAAACCAAAAACGAGATAGCCGACCTGCTGGGCATGAGCGTCAACACGTACAGCAAGTACGAGGACAACCCCATGAGCCTGTCCTACGCCGCATACCATCAGCTCATCGAATATCTCGAAACAGCAATCCAAATCAGGAAAAAACTGGAAAAGGAGCAACCTATGAACACCCCCATCAAAGCGAAAGTCCGATTCGTCGCACCCGACGAAGACGACGAGGACCGTCTCAGCGACTACACAGTGCCGATCCCCGAAGGACTGACCGAGGAATTCCACCCCTCGCAACCCGTCACACCGAAGCAGCTCCTCGACTGGGAAACCAAGAACAAGGAACCATACCCGGGTTATTCGGAGGAATTCTTCAACTGGGAGAACGCTTGGGAAGAGGTCAACCGCGCCCAGCAGAAAGCCGATGGCGGATATCTCCACCTCTCCGACCCGGTGCCCGTCAGCCCGGAGTTCGACGAGACGACCGGAGAACCCATCACCTACGACGAGCCTCACGTCGTCGTGGATCCGGAAAGCGGCAACACCAGCGTGTACGTCGACGAGGCTGACATGTCAGCCCAGGAAATCGCCGAATCCGATCCAGTGAACAACAAGTAGCCTCCCCACATACCGTTCCGGCATGCTCCGTCCATAGGCATGCCCGGAACTTGAATCCAAGAAGGAAAGACACCAATGGCCTACGCGAAAATCATCGACATCGACGACCCCGGCTACTTCCGGTTGAAATCAATCGACCAAAGCCAATTGAAACAATTCCTGAAAAACCCGGCCGACTGGGCATATCACCGTCTCAACGACGACCACAAGCCCACCGACGCCATGAAGTTCGGTACGGCGTTCCACGCTTACCTGCTCGGCACCAGCGACGTTGTCAGCCTGCCTGAGGGAGAGAGCTTCAGGAGCAAAGACAACCAGAAGTGGCGCGACGAACAGCTGGAAGCCGGCAACATCATCGTCTCCTACAATGACATGCAACTGCTCAAACGCATGAAGGAAGGCATCGAACAGACCAGTCTCATGCCCGAATACCCCGATTACATGGAAATCATCGAACAGGGAACCAAGGAACAGTGCATCGAATGGAAGGATCGTCAAACCGGTCTGATGCTCAAGGCGAAGCCTGATCTGATTCCCGTCGGCACCGATTACCTGGTCGATTTGAAAACCGCTCAGAAGGCCGATGCGGAATCATTCGCCAAGGAAGTCATCAACTACGGTTATCACATTCAGACCGTTTTCTACCGTGCCGCGGTAGCCGCATGCAAGCCGGACGCTTCGACCGTGGGTCCAAGGCTCCCAGCACCATGCAATTCTGGGTGTTCGAGAAATCCGATGCCTGCGACTGGCAGCCGTTCAGCATCAGCGATGACAATCCGATCACGAATCTTGCCGCGACCAGCATCCGTCAAGCGCTCTTGGGCATCGCCTTGATGGTCAAGAAAGCCAAGGAGGAAGGCTACGCAGAGAACACTCCAGACCCCGTGGATGCCGCCGCGAAGTATGCGCTCCGACATGGTTTCAACAAGAAGGTCAAGGAGGTTTCGTTCCAGAACTGGCAGCTGCTGACTGCGGAAAACATGCTCTGCGATCTCGCCAGCTGATTGCCTGAGGCACGACAGGAGAGGGCCATCCAGTACGATGGTCCTCTCTTCTTTTTTATCGTTTGCTCGTTATACTGAATATGTCCACATAACAGTAAAGACGACAGAACCAACGCCAATGCCATCAGCACCTCGAACACGCCGGACAACATCCAGCAACCCAAGAAGACCAGCCAACTACAAGCGCGGAGCTACGCCCACGAGTTCACCATCCCAATCGAATGGTGGAGTACGACCGACACCATACAGACGGAACGCATGCGAGCCAGACGAAGGGCATGGGTGAGGGACTACGCGAAAAACGAATGGCGCAACCTCAAGAAAACAGGAAAAGCCTGGAAAGTGGAACGGTTCATCGCCCTTATAGGCGTAGCCTGTCCAACCAGAAAAACATTTCCCGGCGAGAGCGGCCGAAACCATCAAACCCATCATCGACGGTGGCAGTGATGCCCGGCTCTGGGACGACGATGACAGCCAGCACCGGCACAGCACCGTATACATCCAACTGCCAACACCGGCGCCAGCCAACCATTACAGGCTGAGCGTGCTCATCATCCCGGTGCCGGAATCAATGCCGAAATACCAGATCACCTCACGTCTCGCATCGAACATCGACCAGCATTGGCGAAATAATCCCAATCCGCCGGCATGGCACGACGGATACTCGGTGTCATTCACGATCCCCGACAAACAGTGGATAACCAGCAACTATACGGATAGTGACCTCATCGCCAGACAGAACGGCGAACGGAAATCAGCCACATGGGGGAGGGGAGGCAGCTTCGGCATTCGGGAACGAGTACGCGCACAACTCATCGAACTGGCCTTCCAACAGTGGAAAAGACAAGCCTACCGTCCGTATGAAAGATTCGCCATCATCGCCGGAATCGCATACCCGTACGGGGTGAAAACCGCCGACCCTGACAATGCGGCGGAAACGGTGAACACCATACTGCATTCGGGAACCCGCATCGGAGCTTGGCCGGATGTGAACAGCCAGCATTGCAGGGGAGTGGCTTTCGTACGTCTGCCGAATCTCATGACGGGAAACCACATGGTCAGACTTTTTGTTTTCCCGGTGCCCGAGAATTTTCAGATGGCGCAGAGCATAGCCGAAAGCTCCATCGAGCTTGGGGCGAACATGATCGGAGAATGCGTTGAACCTGAGACAAGTGCTAGTCCAGACCGCGATAGGACTCATCGCTATCCTCATAGCCGTCCTATATGCGATGTTCATCGTCCCGCAGGACTGGTTCATCGACTCCAGAGAATCAGTCATCACCATATCGGTCATAATCTGCGCGACCGGATACATCTTCACGGTCTGGGCCCGTTATATCCGCCATCTCATCTTTCACCAGCTTGACGTTCGAACCATCCGTGAAGCTGAATCCGCCGGGGAAACAGAGCCTAGGCAAAATCCGAAAATCCTGCGGAAGGAACCAAGTCCGACCATACGATTGAACAGGAAGCACATCCATCAATCTCAGAGAAAGAGCCGATAATGGTATGGACACCAGCGACACAGCCGCGTGACCCCCTTGGTAGATTCCGTAAAACCAATCTCGTCCCCGGCGAATACACGTACACCACGCGCAGCGGCATCGTCAAGAAATACTATGTCAACGATATGAACCAGCTGGCAGACGGATCCACCATCCTGCATATGAGCGCCCAAGGCAAGGTGTTCAGCAGTTTCAAGACCCAGAACCCCATCGAACGCATCCACATCATCGGCAACAGCGATATGGAACAGATGGCCGTCGCGGCATCCGGGGAAACCACATTCGGCGTGATCAACCACAGCAAAGCCGCCCCACCGGATGTGTTCAGCCTCAACCGTGGACACGATTTCGAGCCGGTCAGTTCCAATCTCCCCGACGGCGAGACCGCCTTCGGAGGACATGCCGCACAGATCAGCGGCCGTCCGGACAGGAAAACCTATGACACGTTGAACGCCCAGAAGGCAGAACGAGCCAACCTCGCGGCGTTCGCAGACCTTGACAACCGCGTCTATTCCGCTGACCCCGGCGACTTCGCCGAAGCTGCGGTCCAGGCACGTCATTACTACGAGAAGGAATTCGGGCTCAGCGAATCCCAAGCCCGGGAAATGCCGGTCTACGTGTATGCGGACAAGAATGGCGACGTCACCGTGAAACCCGCATACAAGCCTGAAAGCGTTCCCATGAGCGAACTGGGAATGAAACCAGGAGACCCGGTGCCGGAAGCTTCCATGTGAACGGGGACAATCTCGTCGCCATGGTGCCCCGGCGAAGCCCCAACACGCATGGAGCAGCGGCAGCGTCCGTCTCCGCGGCCGGGATCTCACTCGCATGACCAGGGCCATGCAGAAGGATGGTCTCAAGAGCGTCGACTTCACCGTGAGCGGAGGCACCAAGGTATCCGCAAAAAGCGGCAAACCGTTGCAGAACGCCTTGCATTTCCGCGCCGACTACATGAACCCCCACAGTGGAGACGACATCACCGTATGGGGTTCCATCGAAGCGAAACAGTACGGGACGCAGCCGGTCAAGGCACGCAGGGAGTTCACCACCAACGAGGAATTCCAAGACTATACGCGCAAGGTGCAAGCAGTCCGTGAACGGGCGGCCGCACCATACGTGGATCCGCAATCCCCACAGGCAGCCGCGAAACTGCTGCGAGCCAAGTATGGGACGAATCGGTTCTACAGCAGCGACATCCAGATGCGCGACGGCAAAGAGGGAGTGGCCTTTGCCATCAACACTCCCGGCGGACACGCCCGCATGCTGTCCAACGGGAACGGTGTCTGCATCGGCAAGGAGCCGGCCGATGCGGAGGGCTTCGCATCCATGTTCAATAACGGCAAGAGTCCGGCCAATCGGATCACCGCCGACAACGTGAAGGTCTTGTCGGATGGTAATTTCCGCGTCCGGAAGAACGGCCGTGAGTCGTTCTACACTCCATCCATGTCCACTACCCGCGGGACTCGTAGCCGCAACGGAAAACTTACGGCTACAACGAGGCCGGAGATTTCATGGAATTGCCGAATCGCTGACCCTAGGAAAATGCCGGGTGGTTTTTTACTTCCCGGCATTTTACCTGTTATACTGAATCTGTCCACATAGAAAAAAGTGAAGTCAGGAGACCTAAATCCACCATGCCCATCATCGAATTCGACACGAAGATGCGAGGCTACGATCCTCAACAAGTCAATGATGCCGTAACCAATTTCCAGGACACCATCAACAAGTATGCGCAAGCAAACACTGATCTGAAGAGGACCCTGGATACGGTCAACAACCAGTTCACCCAGGCAAACCAAGACATCGATCAGCTGCAAGCCGAAAACAAGAAGCTCTCCGAACGGATCGAAGAACTCGAAAAGCAGAACGACGATCTGGAAGCAAAAATCAAGAACAAGTACACGAGCGTGGGCGACGATGTGAGGAAACTCCTCGAAGACACCCAGACCGTTTATCATGCTGCGGAAAAGAACGCAGCCGACATCAAGAACAAGGCGCTGCAGGAGGCTGACAGCATTCGCAAGCAGAGCCAGTCCGCCGCGGAGAAGACTATGGTGGACGCGCGGCAGGTCGCCGAAAAGAACGTGAAGGAATCCCAAGCGAAGTCGAAGCAGATCATCGAATCCGCGCAGCAGTCCGCCGCACAGTTGCGTAAGGAAGCCGACTCGTATGCCACTGGACGGCAAAACATCGCGGAGCAGGCCGATGCAAGGGTTCGTGCGATTCTCGGCCGTCTCCAGGAAGCAAGCAAAGTGCTTGACAACGCCTACCAGTCCGGACGCAAGCCTAACGCCACTACAGTCCAGTCAGCTCCGAAGGATGCGCCAACACCGGTCATCGCCGGCCAGGCCACTAATCCGAACGAGGCGGATCTTGAAGACGATAGGACCATCGCCTTCGCTCAAATCCATGCGAAGAACACCGCATCCGCACCCGCGACCCCTGTTGACGCCCAATAAGACCATTCCCGGAACGTGAGAATCTTGATCCTCCAATACGTAATGGTTATGACCGGAGGATATGCCAGTTCATGGCTTATCCTCCATGTCGGCATGCTGTTCGGGCAAGGCGCGAAGAACGCCGCTTCTCTGGACCGAATCAAGGAAGCCGCTGTTGGAACATCGCATATTATCTGTGCGTCATCCTGACGTTCCTGTGCGTCATTGCCGGATCATTGGGTCTCATGCTCCTGTTCAAGGAGCTGATCATTGACTGAAAAAACATCCCTCAAGCAGTCCCGTAATCCTTTCCTGACCATCGGACGCTATGTCCGGCAGGTAATCGATGAAACCCGTAAGACGGTGACTCCAACCGCCCGCGAATGGATGGCCTGGAGTATTGCCGCATTCGTGTTCGTCATCCTGCTCATGATATTGGTCACGGGCATGGATTTCGGGCTCGGCAAACTCACTCTCATGGTGTTCGGGTGACGGTCACACATCCCGTGACCCTTGCCATGCTGCTATGGATGGGTATCGCCCTGCTCACGTTTCTTCTCATGAGCGTATGGACGGATAATCCACAGCATCGCAGCACCTATCGCCATTGGGCTGTCGCATACCTGACAGCCTGATCATCTTCATCGCCATCTTCTATTCCGAAGGAACCCTATGGCCGTTCTCATCATCGTTTTGAAAACCATCGTCGCCGTCCTGAGCGTCCTGCTATCTGCTGATTCTTCTGCACAAAGGCAAGGGCGGGGGATTGTCCGACATGTTCGGCGGCGGCTTGACCGCAAACGCAGGCACATCCGGGGTCGCGGAGAAGAACCTCAACCGTTGGACGGTCGGCATCGCGATCCTATGGGTTTTGCTGATCGTCTCGATCAGCCTCATCGCAAAAACCATCTGACGAAACAGGAGACCTCATGCTAATTGCCATCATCTGCCTATTTACGGGCTTCACCCTTGGCTTCTTCACCGCAGCCTATGCCAAGCAGCATCACACTCAGATTCTGACAGAAAGGACAACCAATGAAAAACAACTGGTTCTGCCCCAACTGCGGGCAGCCGATGGAAGCGCAACGCCACGTGGACAATCCCACCGGCCGTATCACATGGACAATCGCTGCCTCAACCCGAAACACTTCCACACGCGCGGCTACATGAACGCCGCCATCGCCGAAATCCAACTCGAAAAACTCCTCCACCAGTGAAATACGTCAGCATCTTCAGCGGCATTGAAGCCGCCACCGTCGCATGGCATCCACTGGGGTGGGAACCGCTGGCCTTCAGCGAAATCGACCCATTCCCGTCAACCGTATTGCAGCATCATTACCCGGATATCCCGAATCTCGGGGATATTACGAAAATCGACTGGAACCCATATAAAGGGCAAGCCGATCTGGTTGTAGGCGGTTCACCGTGTTTCCCCGCAGGCACCCTCATATTGACTTCGGAGCACTTGAAACCCATCGAGGAAATCAAAGTCGGAGACATGGTGCTCACCCATCGGAACCGATGGCGTCGCGTCACGGCCACCGGTTCCAAAATCGCTGACACGATCGTTCTAAGGGGAAACGGTGTCTCCTCTTTGGAATGCACCCCGAACCATCCTTTCTATGCGAGAACCAGAGTGCATCGTGAAAGCGGATATGGCTATGAATATAAGCAGGAGTGGATTCCCGCGACTGACATGGTTGGCCGACAATGGCTGAATATGAACGCCGCTACAGAACCACTGCCCGTCCCCGCGCTTCCTGATGGAGTATCGTTGACGGAGCCGTTCCTTCGATTAATCGGTACTTGGCTTAGTTTGGGACAATCAAGTTCCTTGCCTGCCTTCCGGTTTGATAGTCAAAGCATCAATCGTTGGGTGATGAAGCAATTCGGAGGAAAAGAGAAACATATCCCCTCATGTATATGGACTGTCCGAAAACCTGCGAATCTCCCTATTGGAAGGTTACTTCCAACGAATGGATTCAGTCCGTTACGCTCAACCATGCTCAGGAATGCAACTCCTTGTTGGAATGAAAATTCTCGCCGCAGGAGCAGGCTACCGTTCAAGCATTCTCTATGAAGAGAATCCATCGATTCACAGCACGGGAACCTACCGGATAAAGTTCAACACTTCCCCTATTGATTCAGACGACTTCGATGATGACGGATATTGGGGTCGTGTGAATGAGAAAACTGTCGGACGTTCCAATGTCCTCGTATACAACTTGGAGGTTGAAGATGACCACAGCTATGTGGCAGCCGGAATTGCCGTTCACAACTGCCAGTCCTTCAGCGTCGCAGGAAAGCGTGAAGGACTCGCGGGAGCTTCCGGACTCATGTTCGAATACATTCGAGCGGTACGTGAACTCCGTCCACGTTGGTTTGTCTGGGAGAACGTCCCAGGAGCGTTCTCAAGCGAGCGGGGGGAGCTTATCGCCAGCTCCTGTCAGAGATGGATGCGCTCGGGTATGGTCTGGCATGGCGAGTATTGGATGCGCAGTTTTTCGGTGTGGCCCAAAGACGCGAGCGTGTGTTCCTTGTTGGCAGTCTTGGAACCATGCGTTGCGCGGAAGTACTTTTTGAGCGCGAAAGCCTGTCGTGGGATCATCAGTCGAGCCGACAGAAGAGGCAAGCCCTTGCCGAAGAGGCTCAGGGATGCGTTGGAGAAGCAGATCATGATTCTGGCTGCTTGACTCCCGGTGAAACCCAGAGTCGGAGGTTTATCCGACTTCCGGCGTGTATCCGACGTTGTCCACGAGAGAAAAGTCAGGGCAAAATCAGGAAAGCGTTTTCACCCAGTTCGGTGATGATATTGCCGGTACTCTCACCGCACGATACGATAGTTCCCCCTGCGTTGACCGTGGAGCGAACGTCGTCGTTGACGACCGGCAGAAAGTATTCCTTTGCCAGACGGCGCAAACCGGCAGCAACGGGAAACTCGTCAAACAGGACGATGTGATGAACACGTTGGATCGGACGAACAGCAACGCAGTGGCCGTATTGGACTTCAAGGTAAAGCCAGTCGCGGTCCTGTATAGCCAAGGTGCGAAGGCCCGGAGTCTAGGGATAAGTGAAATAAGCCCTACGTTAAAAACCGACCATAATCCCGCTGTCGCATTCGCGCAGAATCAGCGGGACGAAGTCCGTGAACTGGAAGTCGCAGGCGCATTGGCCGTCCAACCTGGCATCAAACAGCAGACGTACATCTGCCGGGCCGATGGTCAGGCGAATGCGATGACCAGCGTGGATATGGCTCCCACCTTGACTTCTCATGCGAAGAAGGATCCGCCGCTCATCTATCCTGCTGAGGATTCAATCGGGGAAGATGCCTTGATTCAACGGGATATGAGCGCCACATTGTCCACTCACAACACCCAGACGCTGATAACAGGCGGCCGCGAGAAGAGAAGTCTCACCGTCCGTCGGCTGACCCCACGAGAATGCGAACGCTTGCAAGGATTTCCCGACGATTACACCGATATCCCATATCGGAACAAGGAACACGCTCCGGACGGTCCTCGTTACAGGGCGTTGGGCAACAGCATGGCCGTACCGGTCATGCGATGGATCGGAGAACGCATTCGGATGGTCGAAGGATGACGATGATGCACGGTTGAGGATTCTTTTCGACTCGTATCAACGAATGAGCTGAGGGATGCAACCCTCCTAGGAGATCAAGATAGTGGCCTATCGGTGTAAATGTATTCACCGATAGGCCACTGCCGTTCGTTCTCGTTCTTACTGCTATAAAAGAGTATGTCCAGTATGTAGTATGACTATAAGCACTGCCCGTCAGCCCTTATAGGAGAAGCGGTTTGAGCAGGTTCGTTACACCGATAGTCCACGGATTCGGCAGTGATATTCCACGGAAACGACACTGATAGGTCACTAAAACAGCAGCGATAGTCCACTATCATTGCAGGGATACTCCACGTTGCAAGACCATCGTCAAAGGCGATTGCACCGATAGTCCATCATTGGATGCACCGATAGGCCACTATCCGCGAAAAAGTGCCGGATAGTGGCAGTATACAAGGCATGGAACCGTCGGATAAGCAACGCAGTAATACTGCGGAAGAAAGGTTTTTGCACCGATAGGCCATCAACAGAGACAAGAAAACAGCATCGATAGGCCATCAACGAATCGGCGGGATTACACCGATATGCCACTATCCGATGCAACGGGTTCTGCACCGATAGGCCACTACCTCAGAAAAGATAGAACGTCAGCCCGTTCTCGAAGCCGAAAAGCTCCCATATACAACCAAACTGCACCGATAGGCCACTACGTGTGGGATGAAATCCACGAATCAACTTCAAAAAAATTGGGAAACTGCACCGATAGGCCACGTGTCGATACAGCGATATGCCATCAGCATCAAAAACCGACTGCATTAAGCACTGATCTGCATCAGCGAATAAGGTGGGACGATTAGTGGCCTATCGCTGCCAATCGCCCCGCCCCTCGTCCAAAGCACGCCGTTCCGCCTTGGGTGGGACGGACGTTGGCGACGGGTGCAGGATGATGCCGTCCCGGGTGGTTTCCACGTTCGCGGCGGGATACACGTCGTGAATCTTCTTCAATGCTTCACGGAACTTGGCTTTGAACACGCGGCGTTCCTTGATGCTGTCGCCGAAACGTCCGTGCAGCCAATCCCAATCCAATGTGAGGTCGTGATGCAGGTTGCGGAATGTTCCGGTCAGCCACACGTACACGTCGTAGGGGAGCACTGATTTGCCGGACAGCAGGTAGTTGGTGGCACGAGTGTCGAATGGTGCCGACTCCTGGGCGAGCCTGTCCCACACTTCATCGGTGAGGATGAACTTGGCGCCGCTGAAATCCTGATTATTGTTATCGTTCAGGAAGCTGACGGCCTTCACCATCTGCATGTTCACGGAGTCGAACCGATCCCGGTTGCCCGCAAACCCGGTTTTCTGCCTGATGCTGATATGACAGTACAGGAGACGGCGCAACTGTTCCTGCAAACGTTTCGATGACTGTCCTCCACGGGGTATGCCGAGCTCTTCGGACAACTGGTACATGCTGGGAATCGTGATGGTGCGCTGCGACGGGTCAACGGTCGGGGTTTTCCTCGTTCCCGCAGAGCGAATCTGCTTTGCCATCCACGCCATCAACAGTCGAGGGTATTTCCCATAGGGGAAGTCCCTTGACCTGGTGAGACTATCGATACCGGCTTCAAGGATGTATTCGACGGTACTGTTGTCCTTGCTCACGAAGTCGGTGCCTTCCGCCGGGGGAGTGGCGGGGAAAAGGGTGCTGGTGAGGATGCTGTGCCCGTACCAGATTTCCTTACTGTCCGGCAAACGATTTTCGATGTCTGAGATCGTGGCTACCCGGTCGAGCACGAGGTCGGTTGAATGGGTAGCTGGTTTCGTGTTGTCCGGACTGTTGTTGGTCATGGTTCTCTATGGTACCGGCAATCAGCGGAATACGAAAAAACGATGTTTGGTGGCGCTTGTCCGGGTTTTTCCCGGTGCGACTACGCCGTATATCAAACATATTTTTTGTTATTTAACCGTTGATATTTCAACATTTTTGGCTTGTTTATAGGGTTTCTCTTTTTGACAGCATCAAAATACTTGTTATACTGAATGTGTCCACATAGAAATGAAAGAGGTTCAAGGATCCATCAAATCGGATCATTTCTTCATCTTCTCTCAAGACTGCAATCCGACAAAAGCGGATCATCCCGGAGCAAGACCGGGGCAGTCGCGAAGCATCCTGCGTAGGAAGCCAACCACTACACCACGCACGTGATGCGGACGCTTGAAAACCGAAGAGAGACACCAAAAACATTCGTGTCCAAGGCAACTCTAGCCCGCATGGGCGTGAGGACAAGACCTTGGATCATACGCCACCCTTGCAAGGTGGCAGCAGTAAAGACATGGGCTGAACGGCTGAAGTTCACGCCGTTCAACCCATATCACCTGTTCAGTTCGGCCGGTTCTGGTTTCGGATGTACCGCGACTACAATGCGGCCCTGAACATTCTCGACGCGGCAGGGCTTGCCGAGTCGTTAAACGCGCATGGAGACGGTATAAGACTGCTCTTGGCTTCGGCCAAGCGCAGCAGCCGTCAGGGAAGTGCGAACCCTACAGGCGGAACGCTTGCGCGTTCCGCGCTGGGAATCCCGGTGCTAAAGCACCGGGAGGAAGTCAATGGGGCTGACAGGCTTTCGATAGCCTGCCGGAAACCATTTGCTACGTGCCGGAGGCCGCAAGGACAACCGTCATCAACCTTGCCACAAGAATAGACGCCAACACCGTTTTTTCTTCCCGTTTCACCCTCGTAGCGTGAAACCCGACTTTGATCCATTGCCGATTAACGGGTCAAAGCCGGAAAACTTTGAATCGGACTGGTCGGACAGTCGGACGATGGATTCGCCCGACCAGTACATGAACATCGTCTACAAGCCGTGCGGGTTCGCCGAACGCACCCGTCCGCGGATGATCTTCCCCCACGCAAGTGGGGATAAACCTACGCACGTGACAGCAAGCAAAGGCTGACAGCAGGCTAGACCCGAGTTCGATTCTCGCAGCTCCACGACCCTGATCCATCTCCCATGAGCTTGTGCAGACTCACGGTCTGCGGGTACAGATGAATCAGGCACGGTATGCATCGCACCGTGACGGGCAGAAGCGATGCACCGGTGGTGTGGCCCAGCGGCGACGGCAGCAGACTGTAAATCTGCGACAAGGAAACACCGGAGGTTCGAGTCCTCCCGCCACCACTATCCGCCTGGTTGCAAACAGGCGGATTAACAGGTAGCGGCGCCTTCAAGGCCGTGCTGTGGTTTTCGTTTGCGCACAGTATCTAAACAACAAACGGATTTTATCCGCTGTCAGGCCAGTCTCATTAGACTGACAGCGAACGGTAAAAGCCGGAATAATACGCAGTCATGAGACGACTCGTTCCGGCCGGCTTCGTAGCTCAAACGGCGGAGCATGCATGGTTGGTGGTTCGAATCCACCCGGAGCCACGTTTTTGACAGGTCTTACAACCGGAGAGTCGAGGACTGTGAAGAAAAACTGGAAGAGCGTGCAAATCCTAGGTCGCACGCTTGGAAGGGGAGGTTTCGCAGGAGGTTAGGAAAACCGGTGGAGACAGTCTAAACACGCGAAAGAATCAAGATGAAGCATCGTGGTACTGCTTAAGACGGTGCCAGAATCTGAGGAAATCGCGTTTAATAGGGCACGTACGTAGCTGGTAAGCCACGGAGTCCTGTCAAAAATATCGGATTGTGGCGCAGTTTGGTAGCGCACGTGCTTTGGGAGCATGGGGTCGCAGGTTCGAATCCTGTCAATCCGACTCGCATGGGAATATCGCTTCCCATGGATCTCACCCGGGCGGGAGGATGCCCGGGCAGTACGACCGGCAGCGCCGGCCGGCGGAATCAACACATCCGTGACCACTGGCAAGAAGGGTCGAAGAGCGTTGGCGAACGCAGGCATCCAAGCCCCATCCGGCGTGCAAGCCCGGACGTTCACTCGGAAGCAGCCATCCCTCTTTCGGCTGGCGGACTATACGTCACCGCCGTGCGACGTATCCGAAAAAGCACGGCCATGCGGATGTGGTGCAGTGGTAGCACGCCTGCTTCCCAAGCAGGAAACCGCGGGTTCGAACCCCGTCATCCGCTCTATCCGGAAAACCAAAACAATGGATCTGATCCAACAATGGGACTCGTAACCGTCCTTTCCATGTGGACGCTTCCGGAGAAAACATGGGCGAACAGCCCCGGCATGGGCACGCATCGTCAAGGACGGGAACATGCCATCGCCCCGGTAGCTCAGAGGAAGAGCAGGTGCCTTTTAAGCACTGGGTCCGGATATCGTAATTCCGTCGGGGCACGATGCTTGGTAAATCGCCGAGCATAAGCGCATCAATCTATTATCGGATAGGCTGCGGCAAATTCTTCTTCCGGCCGCGCGCGAAACAAGGGAAGGAAAACACACAGTGCGACGGACCAGGGAAGGGCCTATAACCCAGATCCCATAACAGTCCGTCGTACAGCGCCTCTGTAGCTTAAATGGTAGAGCAACGGTCTGAAGCACCGTGGATGCTGGTTCGATTCCAGACGGAGGCACGAAGCAATCCATCCGATCAATGGACTGCTTTCAGGGAGTGATCGAACAATCGCATCGGAAACGAGGCGATAAGATGAGCCGGGCCCGGCAGGGTGGTTTGCGACCGAACCGGCGGCACGTCCAGAGGGGATCTGACATGATCTCGTTTGTCCTCGACGTTGCTGGTAAAACCCAATCCAGTCTCCCGATTCCCCTCCATCTGTCATTCAGGGCGGATGGGGAGGGCGCTTTTTTTTGCAGCTATGGTCTCCGGAGCGACATCAATGAGGACCATGCCGAACACGGCCCGGCACAGGCGTACGTCGTTAAAGGAACGAAATGTGCCATCGCCTTGTAGCTCAATCGGATTCAGAGCGTTGGTCTACGGAACCAGAGGTTGCGGGTTCGAACCCGCCGAGGCACTCGGAACAGGAAGCTACTCCGCTACTTATCTTCGGCTTCCTGCTCCTCATGCGTCGGTAGCTTAACGGCAGAGTCACGGTCTCCAAAACCGTGGGATGCTGGGTCGAGACCAGCCCGACGCGCGAAGACGGTATTGCTTGGCTCCTTTCTCACTCACGGATTCAGTCAAGTCAAGCGATACCGTCCCAATGGTTCTGGGCGGCTTTTCGAAATTTTCCTTATTTCCTTTCGGAGCCGTCCAGTATCAATGCCCCGTTGGCGGAACTGGTAGACGCGCTCGGCTCAAACCCGAGTTCCCTACGGAGTGAGGGTTCGATTCCCTCATGGGGCACGAGCCGTGAATAACATGTTCTCAGTAGCCGGGCATGATATTCACGGCATTTCAGCTTCCAGCTCGTATCCGGTTTTCTTTTTCCTCTTCTATTCATTGGCCGGACACGGTAGCGGGACACCGTTTCTAGGATTGTCGGCCGGAAGAAAACAATCCCCTCACATTCTTCCCCCATGACCGGCATTCCATTCTTCCCTCTCTCTTTCGGGATGCTCAGGTTGATGTCAGCCACGAAGGTCGACCGTGGTGAGGGAAAGCCGGCCAAGTTTCCGTAGCCCAACCGGCAGAGGCACGCCCCTAAACGGCGTTCAGCGCAGGTTCGAAGCCTGCCGGGAACACGATGCATGGCACAAGGCCATGTGTAAGCGCAACATCGCAAATATGGTGGTATCCGCAGACCACGCGCGAAAAGAAGGCGGAAAACTTGGATGCTAAGTAACAACAATATTCCAAAAAAACGAATTATTCCTTTGGAAAAGGGTTGTCGCTTTTCTTGAACCGAAGTAGGCATCCACCTTGCTCCTGTAGCTCAGTGGATCAGAGCAGAAGAGTTCTAACCTTATGGTCGTGGGTTCGAATCCCACCGGGAGCACGAGATCCATACGAATACGTCAACCAGTTTGTTCCTTCGTGTGGATCAGTGGAGTAGTGGCAGAGCGGTCGAATGCGACTGTCCCGAAAGCAGCAGGGGTGCAAGCCCCCGGAGGTTCGAATCTCCCTACTCCGCGAACCCCGCATGAAAATCGTTCCCATGAGGGGGATTATCGAGGCTTAGCCGGTGTGCCCCTGAATCGCAAACACTGGCATGGATGGTGGGCCGTGCGGCAAAGGCGCAGTCCTGCTAAGACTGTTGGGGCGGAAGTCCCTGGCGAGTTCGACTCTCGCACCATGCTAGCCGATCTGCAGTGATAGGCCACGGGATAGGGCCTGGAATCCAGTCAGCAAAAAACGGGTTGGATCGGCATGGCGGAACGCAGTCGGGCATACGTGTCCGATGCGTTCGCGCGCATTCCTCCTTGGTGTAACGGCAGCACACGGGTCTTTGGAACCTTTGGTCCTGGTTCGAATCCAGGAGGAGGAGCTTGGCGGCAGCACGTCGAATTGATTTTCCCTCTACACTCGATTCGATGTTTGTTGTACCGGACATACAGGGTCAGGCGTCACCCAAGCCGCGAAACGACGCCACGCCCTTGTAGCTCAGTGGATAGAGCGTCCGCCTCCGGAGCGGAAGGCCACGAGTCCGATTCTCGTTGAGGGCACGCACGAAAACTCCGTCAACCATAATGAGCGGATTCTCTCTTCTCTTCTCTCTCACGCCTCGCGCCTCGTACGGTTCGTGCATTACGAGGCAACGCCCTTGTAGCTCAACGGATAGAGCGCCGGTTTCCCTAAACCGGGCGCAGCCGGTCCGACTCCGGCCATGGGCACGATGCCTTGTTAGCTCAGTCGGTTAGAGCGCGGAGCCCATAACTCCATGGTCGTTGGTTCAATCCCGACACGAGGCACTAGGATACCGTCGTCAACGTCACCGCCTGTTCTCTCGATCCATGGGGAATGGGGATGGAGCGATGGATGGCATTGCAGCTTTTAGTCCTTTCAGCTTAGGCTAAGCCGTTCAGCGTCGGCATCCGATAATCGCATTGCTAGCTCAGTAGGCCAGAGCACCCTGCTCATAACGGGGAGGTCGTTGGTTCGATTCCAGCGCAATGCACGAGTGCCGTATTTTGACGGTTCCCGCACTCGGTAAAAACGGAACCGTTGGACAGTCAAGGAGCCTGAAGCCGACCCGGCGGAAGCTCTACCCACGGGGACGAATACCGCGCCCCCGTTCGATGCGCGCCGCATCACATGGCTGTAGCGGCGAAAGGGGCATCATGCGAACACGGACCGCGTGATGCGGGCGACGGAGTCCATGGCCGGCCTCCACCCTGACGAATCACGGCTAGGCGAACGCACGGAGTTCATGACCCGTGCGGGGCGTTGGTGTAATGGCAGCACGCCACCCCCTGTGGGTGGAGATCCGGGTTCGAATCCCGTGGCGTCCGCTAGGGAATCCGCTTTCTGATACGGTGTCTGCGGATTCCTGTTTGCGGTGTTAGCACAACGGTTAGTGCCTCAGTCTTCCAAACTGATTACGCGGGTTCGATTCCCGTACACCGCTCGATACGATTCCATGCCCGTTGGGAGTTCCCGGCGGGGAAGCCATGACCATGCGACTCGTGTCCGATGATCCGCGCCTCCGTTTGTTCGACGGACACGCGGATATCGCCGGCGCCCATCATTCCAGGATGATGCGAACAGCCTCCGTCGGAAGGGCCGGCGCGAATCCGATCTGCCCATCCGCCAAGTGCGGACAGGGTTTCCTGAGTCGTAATCGATTACGCCTCTTGTCAGCCGATCCACATGATGTGGAAACGGTCTCGGTGGAGCATGGGCGTCATAGCCCGTGATCCTCGTCATGCCTCATGCCGTAGTATGCGCGTCCACCGCAAGCATGAGTGCAAGGATCCGGCACGAGTGGCCGGATCGATTGTGGACTGTGCGGATATTGCGACCTCGCAAGGGTGGTATCCGCGCATGCTTTCGTAGCCCAACCGGTAGAGGCAATGCGCCAAGGACGCATCCAGTCCGGGTTCGAATCCCGGCGAAAGCACTGGCGGAAACGCGGGCGTCAACGCCGCCCATACGGGTCTTGAACGCTTGCCTGTTTTGGGAACGATGCGTTGCCGGGCCTTCGCGCAACCGGGGTCGATGACCAATGCAGCGTCCGCTTCCGCACCTAACTTGCGAATACGATGTCAACGCCGCCACCCGCCCGCTGCCATATTGGGGCGAAGTGGAACGATGGTCAAGGCGCGGACCTTGCACCTCAGTGGTCTGAACAGAACCGCCTTTCCAGCATCGTATCCGCAACATGGCTTCGTCTTCCAACCGGTAGGATGCCCTTTTAGGGTGATGCGGGTTCGGCTCCCGTCGAAGCACGATGGGCCAGTGGCCACATGCGAAACGCTGGGTTCCGAATGGGAGCAGTCTGTGGCCGATGGCATGAACCGGTCGCAGGACAAGCATTCCTTTGCTCGCATGGCCCATCCGCCGTTCCTCATGCCGGAACGTTTCGCCGTCGTAGCTCAGCTGGTAGAGCAGCGCCCTCGTAATGCGCAGGTCACCGGTTCGAATCCGGTCGATGGCTCTTTCCCACCAAAAACCGACCTGTTTTTTCCTCCTTTGTCTGGCTGGTTTTTTCGGGAAGCCTGCAACCGGACAGGCGTGGAGGATTCCGGTAATGCTGCCGTAGCTCAGCTGGTAGAGCAGCCGCCTTGTAAGCGGCAGGTCGTCGGATCGTAACCGACCGGCAGCTCGAAAAAAAACATCAAGGAGGATGAAATGCCCATACCGAAATTGGATGAGCGGGACCAACTTGCGATATTGCAAACCATCACCGGATGTTCCGTCACCCAGAGAATCAAAACAGTCAAACAGCCTCGCGGTGGTTTCCTTAATCCGAACCTGTTCGAAGAAACCGTATTGGATAGTCCTGATGATCTCGCCCCTGTTGAAAACATTCACGCTTCGCTGGTCGGACTGGCTGTCGACTATCTGACCCGTTTCATGACCGGCAGTCCGGTCGATGAGGCTTTCGAGATTTCCTTCAAAGGCGCCAAGCTCGCCAAGCGAACCGATACCGCCCATCAGCTTCTCTCCCGGATAAAAGGCTTGGATGATGATTCCATCATCGCCGCAGCGAAACTCGTAACCTATGACGCCTGCTACCGGAACGGATACTTTGACAGCAACGCCGTCAATTCGGTCAATCCTGATACGGATACCTGCAGCAATATTCGCATCATGGTCAACCGGGCCCTGCATTTCTTCGACCTATACGGTCCTAAAACACAGGACACGATGACGTTCGAGGGCGGATACACGCATACGGTCAACGCCGGAGACGGCGACTTCATGACCGCAGACACACTATGGGATTTCAAAGTTTCCAAAAAGAAGCCGACAAAAGACCATACTTTGCAGCTAATCATGTATTGGCGTATGGGGCTGCATTCCATCCACCCTGAATACAAGAACGTTCGGTATCTCGGAATATTCAATCCGCGTCTGAACACCGTATACAGATATGAGGTCAACCGGCTACCGGAAGAGACGATTGAGTTCATGGACTACGACATCATCGTCTACCCGCCGGAAATCTGACTCAACAGGAACGGTCTCGCACCGTTCTTCGGGGTTGTAGTTCAGTTGGTAGAGCGTTTCGTTCGCAACGAAAAGGTCGCGGGTTCGACTCCCGCCAGCTCCACTTCTTTTTTGGTGTCTTTCTTTGTTTTTTCGCGTGTTCTCATTGTGTTTTTGACTTTTCTCTTTTACTTGTTATACTGAATATGTCCACATAAAAAAATGAAAGAGGAAAACCAATGAACATCGCATACTCCCGTTATCTGCAAAACGCGCTCGAACATAGCACCCTCACCGATGAGGAGAAGCAAGGCGCACACGCCTTCCTGAAATTCCTGTCAACCTACAAGCCACAGGGCTGAACGTCAGGGAACCGGACTTCTACGGTTATGGCGATGCGTTCGGACAATACGGCGTCACCTACTTCGACAAGCAAACCCTCGAAGACTATGGCATCGACCCGACGAGCTGGACGCCATCCAGTTCGACCAGCTCATGACCTGTTGGGCCGAGGAAGCCCACGACATGCTCGGGAGCGACATCTGTGACATCATCCCGACTCGCTTGACAACGCGATTCAAGCGCTTGGCTTCGACCGTGAAAGCATCGAGCATGAAATCATGATGAACGTTGAAGACTTCAGGATCATGTTCCGCGCCCATCTGAGCCACGAACTCTGGGACAAGTGGCGCAACGGACAACTCGACGTGTCCATGCGCCGTAACACCCCAGACGGATGCGAATACGAGGAGCTGCCGAAGGAAGCGGCAGATCGGATTCTCGATGGCGGGGAAATCCATTCCTGTGAGGATCTGGCCGACCCGACCGAAATGATTTCGGATCGTTACGCCTGCTCCCTGTACGGCATCACCACGTTCAAGCCCAGCGAATACGCAGTTGACGAAGACTTCCCGAATGAGGTCATCCTGCTAGTCCGTGGCTGGAGCGTAGCCGATTTCATGAGCGACTGGACGAAGCTCAACGCAGTCGATGAGTAGAAGACAGGGAACAGAATGTACGAGATTAAAAGCATCAAAGATGGAACCTACGGCGCATACGAGTATTCGACACCAGTACCCGCAGACTACAGCTTCAAACAGATGCTCGCCATGGCACGTGACATCGCCAATGCGAACGGATATGAGGCAAGCATCTACGACGACGAAAACGAGTGGGCATTGACAGGAGCGTGGACGACATGATCGCCAAAGTAGACGGGTTGCGTGGCAACGTCACCAAAGACCGTCTGGACGAGGGCATCGTCTGGCATCTGCACGAAGACCAGCAACTGTCCGAAGGATTGGCGAACGAACTGGGAGCCAATCGATGCTTCAAAATCATCAACAACAAATACCTGACGAAGAACGGACTATAAGCATGGCATACCCGATGTTCCCGCTCGTATCGGCTCCCGCATCCTACATGCCGGTCCCCGTCGACCTGGTACAGCGCCTCGCCTCGTTCACCCTGGCCCACCCCGGGGAGCCGGGAGCCTTACCGCCGACGAGATCAGGCATCTGAACCTGCCCTGCGGCTCCTACGGGTATGAGAGCGAAGCCGTCGATGCCTGGCTCGACGAACTGGCAGACCAACTCGGAAAGAGGTAACAGCCTTGCCCAAGACAATCATGGTGGACATCGACAACACGATCGCCGACTATACGAACGGTCTGCGCGACTACATCCGCGAATGCGGACATGGCGAGGACGAATGCCCGTGCCCGGAGCCGACGGCCTACGATTTCACGCTGACCGACGGATGGCCGTTCAGCGGGGATCCGAAAGCGTTCACGTGGTGGCATACGCGCGCCGTCGCCGACGGCTTGTACTCCAGAGAAGAACCGTATACAGGAGCCGCCGAAGCCTTGAACCAGCTGCACGATGCGGGCTGGAACGTCATCATGGCGACCAGCCGCGCGGATGACTGGCGCGGCGAAAGCCAACGCTGGCTGCACCGCAACGGCTTCCAGTTCGACGGCTACTACAACGGCGACAAGACGCTGCTCACACCGGACGTGCTCATCGACGACAGGCCCGTCACATTGGAGGCGATGGCCGCAAAGGGCGTGACCGTACTGCATCCCGATCATGCGTACTGCACGGCCACGCCGGGCCAAATGTTCCACCGGTGGGCCGCGGTGCCGCTGATCCTGGGAGGCGTGCGATGAAGGCGACGGAGGGGACGGACGTGGAGATCGAACGACGGTGCGGCATGGTCACCGGTGCCTCCTGCGGGCATGTGACCCTGAGTTGGATTCCGGAGACGGCCGAAACGGCACCCGCTCATGGGTGCTGGCCACCCATGACGGCGGCAGCATCCGCCGCATCCGGTTGAGCTGGAACGAGCTCGGCGACCTGGCGACCATCCTCCAATCGATCGCGAACAAGGAGAGGGAAAGGAGGGGATGATGGCGAATCCTCTTGATGTGAGCGCCGAGGCCGCGACCCGGTGGATCGAGAACACCCCGGATGCCACGCTACGGGCCTGCGGACTCGTGAATGCCTACCAGCTGGCTGGATGGACGGGGCCATGCGATGCGCGGACAAGCAGGCGACCAAACGGGTCCGCCGCGCATTGGAACGATACCCGTGGCTGACCAAGGGTCAGCGGGAAGACATCGCGACCATCGCGGTCAAGGCGCATACGGCATGGCATGGGAGGAGGACGACGATGAATGACGATACCGGGGTCTCGGCGGCGGTATTCGCCTGAAACCCGAATGGGCGGACCTCATACTCTCCGGCACGAAGACGGTCGAAATACGACGCGGCCGCATGAAACGGATGATCGACCGCATGCTCATCTACCGGACCGGCACCGGACTCATCGTCGGCGAGGCACGGGTGAAAGGCATGCACGCCGCCCCGCCGGAGACCATCTGGAGGGGATACGCACCGAATCCCGCATCCCGAAAAACCTGTTCGACGAGTATGCGAAAGGCGCAGACAGGCTGTACGCATACCGTCTGGAAAACCCCATCCGCTACGGGAAGCCGAAGACTTTGTCCGACATCGGACTGAAACGGGCACCCCAATCATGGTGCTACCTGCCCGAAACGGGGCCGGCCGGGCCGGAACCTGCAATGGAAGGACTGAATTGATTTACGACATTACACCCATCACCTTCAACCAACTGGATCTACTGTCAGCCGGACACCCACAGGCGGATTCCAGCAGACCGGCACATGGCTCATCTTGCCGAACCGGACGTGGACGACATGGATCTAATCGGCGTGACCCGCAACGGCGTTCTATCGGCCGGCTGCCTGATTGCGTGGACACGAGGCCGGCTTGGCCTGGAAGGCAGCATCTGGCTCGGACCGTTGTGCGCGCTCGATGATCCGAAACTCCTCGAACACATGACCCGTGGAATTCGTCTCGCCGCACGCCGCCGTCATGCCGTGTCCGTCACATGCTGGCCGAATATCGAATACCAAAGGCATGACGCGGATGGGAACCCGATCGGGGTCCCCGACACGATGATCCTTGACGCCTACCGGTCATGCGGCTGGAAGCATCGGGGATTCGACACCGGATACGGGAAAGTCGTCAACCGTTGGAATTGGGTCAGGACCTTCGACGGCATCAAGGATGAGAAGACGCTGCTCTCCTCTTATAAGCCGCGTACCCGGTGGAGCGTGAACCGGGCGAGAACATCAGGGGTACGAGTACGCGAACTCGGTGCGGATGAGCTTGGCACGTTCGTGGACATCGAACGGAGGACCGCAGGACGACGCGGCTTCACGGCCCGCGACGAAGACTACTATCGCCGGTTCAAGGAGACATTCGGAAGCCGAGCCCGTTTCATGCTCGCCGAAATCCATGCCAATGAGCTTCTGGCCGGCCTGACCGCCGAACATGACAGGCTCGCCGATCAGCTGGATTCGCTGAAAACCAGATACGAAGCGCATGCCACGACCCGGCTCAAACGCCAGATTGACGATACGGCCCGCAACCTGACCGCCCTGGAACGTCGCCTCGACGAGGCGCGCGCCTTGACCACACATGGTAGCGTGATCCCAGCCGCCTGCGCCCTGTTCGTGGAACACCGGCGTGAAACCGTGTACCTGACAGCCGGCGCTCTCCCCGAATACCGGGCATACCAGGCTCCCGCCCTGTTGGTCCACGAAGGAATGCTCCGCCTGTGCGTCAACAGTACCCAACCGCGACGCTTCAACATGTACGGCATCACCGGCGTATTCAACGACCCGGATGACGAAGGCCGTGGGGTATTGGAATTCAAACAGGGATTCAACGGGCATGCCGAGGAGCTGGTCGGGGCATTCATCCTGCCGACCAGCACGATCCGATACAAGCTCGTTGAAGCCGTTCACGCGATTAAGCCGCTGAAGAAGGCCGGCCAAACAGAAGATGGTCGTTGACTTCCTCCCCACGGCTGAAGCCGGGGTTTTACGGCGCGATTCGGATAAAAATCAAACAAAGCATATACGAGTTTGACTTATTACGTACAAATGCCGTACGATTAACATATGATAGAAACCACGAACAAAGCCAGCCGTTTCGAGATGCGGCTCACGCCGTCACAAAAGGAACGTCTCGACCAAGCGGCCGAAATCAAAGGTCTCAGCACATCCCAATGGGCGTTGTCCAACCTGCTCGTCGCCGCCGACCGTGACATCCAAGAATCGCACGTACTCTATCTGGACGACGAGCAATGGAACTCATTCATAAAATCTTTGGATGAACCCATGCCGACGAAGATGGTAGAGCTGCTTGAAAGCGAACCTATCTGGAAATGAGCGATTTCACCTTTCCACGACGACTGACCATGGAAGACGACATCGATGGGTTCGACTGCGGCTTACCGGTCGTCAACAACTGGCTACGAAACCAGCTGAAGAACGCCGGCAGACAGCATACAGCCGTCGCCTATGCGACATTCTCGAATGGAGTCCTGGCAGGCTTCTACACGCTTAGCGCATACGGTATCAATCACACCGAGGCGAACGGATGGTTAAAAAGAAACAGTCCAGACCCAATCCCGGCGATACTCTTGGGCATGCTTGGCGTAGACATACGCTACCAAACCATGCACATAGGTTCTCAACTGCTAAGGGACGCGACCTTGCGCGCTTCCAATGCGGCTGAAATAGTAGGAGCCAAGGCATTATTCGTCGAACCAGCTTCCGATTCGGCGACAAAATTCTACGAGCATTACGGGTTTCGACATATCGAACGTTCAACGAAAATGTTTCTTCCGTTGAAAAGAAACTGAGTTGACTTCCTCCCGGTACTAAAGCACCGGAAGGAAGTCAACCGGCCCTCAAGAACCGGGCTTGCGCCTCACGCAGGTCAACCTATTCCTCTAGCGAGCCATTCGGCGGCGGTGCATTTCGATTGGAAGATGCCTTGGCTTCCGTTGATGCCGGTCGCATGCCACATGTGTTTCCGGTTGATAGTTTCCCGTCGGAGATTGCCGACGGTATGACCGTTGGCGAAAACGGCGAACATGTTGGTTCCGGTTTTAATCAGGATTAGGTTCAACAGGCCGGTTCCTTTCTGGCTCGTGCCAATGCTTCGATGAGCTGTTCGGCTTTCCGTCTGCAAGGCATGTGCCCGGATTGGACAGCATGGTCGAACATCCCGTCGATGGAATCTTCGTCGAACGGAAAACCGAAAGAGCATTTGTATAGGATTCGACTCACCGTTTCGATCTGTCGTTCCGATACTTGTTCGCGGCTTTTGGCTCCTGCTTCGTATCCTTGGGCGAATGCTTCTATCGGATTGTCGGATTGGTGGAACGAGTATAGGATTGCGTATGCTTCGCAACGGTATTCGTCAGATTTGACTGTCACCTCGGAGCCCTCCTTCGGTATTTGCGTGGAGTGAATTCCTTGCCGCCCCAAATGCCCTGTAATGGGTATCCGCAGATTTGATGAGATTTTTAGCCCGCAAACCCGGTATTTCAATGCCGGGTTAGGGCGGACCGAAGTTTACATATGGTAGTAAATATGCTATCATCATTCCCATGAGCGCAAGCGATGAACGGTTCACACATGGTAGGACTTCGGTGTACAATCTGAACTACCACATCATCTGGTGCACGAAATACCGCCGCAAGGTGCTCAAGAACGGAATCGACTCGGATTTGAAGACGATTCTCAGGGAGATAGCCGACGAGCACGGCTACCGCATTCCCCATATGGAGGTCGGCTTGGACGACCACATCCACCTGTTCGTGTCAGCGCCGCCGAAAATCAGCGTGAGCAGCATCGTCAAACAATTGAAGGGCACATCCAGTCTACGACTGTTCGCCATGCACCCCGAACTGAAAAGCCAGTACTGGAAACGCAAGGGCGAACGGAGCCTGTGGTCGCCCAGCTATTTCGCGGAAAGCATCGGCTCGGTCAACGAGCAGGCGGTGGCCAAATACATCGACGACCAACGGTCTAAGGAGCGTGAATCGCAATGACCATGCGCAAGGTGGCGCAGCGCATACCGTTCACGCCGTCCAAGACCCAAGCCTCATTGTTGGAACGATGCTTCGGCGACAGGCGTTTCGTCTACAACCGGCAGGTCGAGGCGTTCAACACGTACGACAAGGAAACGAACCCGAAACCCGAGTATCCGAATGTGTCCGGCATGAAGAACGCGAACGGATGGCTCAGGGACAGTCCCATACCGTCGAACGCGTTGAGCAACGCATCATGGACTTCCGTAAGGCAAGGTCGGCGTATTTCCGCAAAGCCGGTACGGTAAGCATCGTCCCCGTTTCGCCTCACGGAACGACAGCATCCAATCGTTCCGCAACACCATGCCGATACGCCGTATGGACGGCAACCGGTACCCGTTGACCAAGAAGCTCGGCTCGGTGCGCATCCGCAAACGAGACCGGCTCCGATATCCAATCGAGAACCTGTCCAGCTGGACGGTGAAACGTGAGAACCGGACGTACTATCTCGTGCTCCTGTTCAACGTGGACATCCAGCCGAAGATGCGGGCCGAAGGCCGTATCGGCATCGACTTGGGCGTCAAGAATCTCCTCACATTGTCCACCGGCGAGAAAATCGACTATCCGAACCGGCTGCGCCGATTGGAGGAGGACGTCAGATGGGAGCAGCGCAAACTGTCCCGTCGAACGAAAGTCGAACAACCACCGCAAGCAGAGGGCGATCGTAGCCAAGGCGTACGCCAAGCTCCGCCACTACCGCGACAACTTCCAGCACCAACTGTCCCACAGGCTGATAGAAGAGAACCAATTCATCGGCATGGAGACCCTGATGGTGCGGAACATGACGCGGAAGGCGCGCAAAAGGCTGGACGCGGACGGCAAGCCCATGCGCAACGGCCAGTCGCGCAAACGCGCGATGAACCGTTCCATACTCCGCGACGGGTGGAGCGCCTCGTGGCCAAGCTCTCCCACAAGGCGGAATGGTACGGGCGCGCGTTCGTCCAAGTGGACAGGTTCTACCGAGTTCCAAACTCTGCCATGACTGCGGGCACAAGTACAAGGGATTGCGGCTGTCCGAACGCGAATGGACCTGCGAAAACTGCCACAGCAGACATGACAGGGACGTGAACGCCGCGTTGAACATCCGGGACGAAGCGATACGTATCGGTCAGGAAAACCAATAACGGAAAAAAAGAACCGACCGACAATCGGGGATAGCCTGTTAAAAATGGGAAGCCTCTGCAGTCTGACCTAACGCCCGAGTGCAAGCAAGCCCAGTTCGCAGGAATCCCGTGGTTTCAACCACGGGAGTGTCAAGTATAAGTTGCGTGGTTTTTATGCGGCTTCCGACAGTTGGTCGGCCATGTTCGCCTGTCGCATGCGATTCAGCATGTCTTCCGTTTTCCTTTGCACACGGTTGAAACGTATGGTTTCCACCGGGCCGGATAACGTCGATACTCCACGTCCAAATGAGCACCCTCGAAAACGGCGGACAGGACCGATCCCATGCGGACACCGTTGTCGATTAGCAGGTCACGGGCGATTCCACGCCAATCCTTGTTCGTCCAATGTTTCAGGGCTTCCGTGTAATGCTCATGCTTGTAGAAGCTGAGTAGGTCGGCTGGAGCGGATCCTCTCGCACCATCGTCGCGAACCCATCCTCCGTCCCGGTAGATTCTTGTGGTGGGTTTGCCGCTGACGACCAAGATGAAACGTTCGTCGGCGATGCTTGCTTTCACGTCGGCTCGATAGCGTGGTCTTTCAAGGCGGGAAGGATCGCCGCATATTCACGGCTGAGTTGGTCTGGATGATTCATTTTTGCCCCCCACTCCAATTAGTGCCGGTCTATGGAGGTGGCAGGGATTTTCGTGGCGCTGGCTTCCGAAGGGCTCATTGTTTTTCCTCTTTCATTTCTATGTGAACGTATTCAGTATAACAGGCAAATGGGAAAATTATTTTAAGCACCCGCTTCCAAGGGTTTATCCCCGCGTGTGCGGGGTAGATTGGACAAGCCTTCATATGATCGAGTAGCCAGACGGTTTATCCCCGCGTGTGCGGTAGATGCATCCTCGCCCATGGCCATCACAGCTTCGCTCGGTTTATCCCCGCGTGTGCGGGGTAGATACGGCAGCATCTGGCGACTTACGTCGACCGGACGGTTTACTCCCGCGTGTGCGGGGTAGGATGAATGACAGCCTGCGTTGTAGGCAGAGTATGCACCGGTTTATCCCCGCGTGTGCGGGGGTAGATCCTGGCAACCGATACGTACCGTCAGTGCATTTCGGTTTATCCCCGCGTGTGCGGGGTAGATTTCCGATCTTCATCCTCGACCTGCTGGGTGTTCGGTTTATCCCCGCGTGTGCGGGGTAGATACCATCCGTTGACGCGTCCGGACGGCACCGTCAGGTTTATCCCCGCGTGTGCGGGGTAGATTCCTTCATTTCGTCGGCCATTGTGAGTACCGGTTTATCCCCGCGTGTGGCGGGGTAGATTTGATGAACGATATACGGAGAAGAGTCCCGACCGGTTTATCCCCGCATGTGCGGGGTAGATCATAACACGACGCCATCCACACCCTTCATATCCGGTTTATCCCCGCGTGTGCGGGGTAGATGTGCATGGTTGCCGGGTCAATTTTCTGAGTCGCGTTTATCCCGCGTGTGCGGGGTAGATATGGAACCTGCTCCCGCGCGCTGACTCCCAACGGTTTATCCCGCGTGTGCGGGGCTGTTGCCTGTTACCGAACTGTTTTGTTTTCTTAAGTATCCTATGTTATAATAAATCTCATGTTGGTAAAGGAATGGGCCAGACTGGAAGGATTGCATCCGCAGACCGTGATGGAAATGGTGCCGTCAGGGCACCATGCCCGTTCCTG
>ENA-OQMZ01000063-OQMZ01000063.1-human-gut-metagenome-genome-assembly--contig:-NODE-63-length-39411-cov-1.834666_pt1 | contig 39411 bp, 43 predicted proteins | sample MGYA00242621_ERZ504862 | MGnify/ENA primary metagenome ERZ504862 (study PRJEB26092, sample SAMD00036393) | human gut metagenome | host: Homo sapiens | study: EMG produced TPA metagenomics assembly of...
GGAACGAATAGAGGACAGATTACTCTACCCTCTATTCGTTGGTTCTGATTATGGTTAAGCTGCAATATTTTCCTCTTGTGGTTGTTCTTCGGTCTGCATCCCTACTTCGGATTGCTGTTTGTCAGATTGCTCAGCTTCCTGCTTTGCTTGTTCCTGCACCAAAAGAACGGCTTTTTTCTCTTCGATACGTTGGTGACGCTTCTCATACACTTCATTATGTCCGTTCTTGATGTCTGCCAACAGGTCGGGCATATGTTTTTGTGCGAAGTCAAGCAAGAGGGATGCAGTGGCATTGTTGCCGTATGCGTTCTTGAAATTAGCAATTAGAAAATCCCTGCGAATAATCGCTTTCTGCTTGCTCGTGAGGTTGGCAATGATGTTTATCTTTCTTCATCTGTAAGGTAGGAATAAGGCTTTTTTCCCTCGATACCTACCGCTTCGAAATGCTCTTTGCGGAGGGATGATAGCAAGAAGAAATAAATCATCTTGTCCTCGTCTTGCCCAAACTTGCAATCGGACATATCAACCTCCAAAATCTGTTTTTTTGTTGTCCTCTACAGTCTTTTCAAGAGCAATTTCCTTGTTGCGTTTGTCTTGCTTTTCCAACTTCTCTACCGGTGAAAGCGTCTGCTCCTGTTTTGTGTCATTGGTAGTACAGGTAACTTTCGGAACATAACAGAGTACGATGTCCTTGCTCTCAATACGGAAATAAAGGATGATTTCACCTGCTTCACTTCGGGTACGGATTTCTTCGCATTCTTCCGTGTAATCGTTCAAATCCTGTTCGAACTCGCTCTGTGCCTGTTCGTATTCTTCGGTGGTGTCGTACTCATCTTTTCGGGGTGCTTCGGGCTGTTCGGGATATGCCTTTGCATAATAGTTAAGGCTTTCCACTTCGTAACCCATGGCGGTAAGACGTTCTACTACGATTTCATTGTAGTTAGCAATTTCATGACAGAGGGGAACATCGGGACGTTCTTCCATAAGGCGCACGGCTTTCTCTGTGAGGTATGCCGCATTCATTTCAGCAAGGCAAGTACGATTGGCGCAATTTCCGCAACCGCCCTCGCAAAATAACATCATATTATTTGTATTGTGAGGACACGACAGACAGAGGGTCTTGTCAAATGCGTATCGTTCCAAGTCGGTAGTATATTGCCGTTCGATGTTCCGTGCAACATCAGAGGCTTTCATTCCTCGCCAACTATTGTACTGCACCCCCTCTTTAAGATGCTTGTTGTACACCTCTTTCTGAATATCTTCCCCATAACGGCAAATTTCGCTCGCTACGCTGATTGTAATTTCGTCCTGTTCCAAAAGCTGTGCGATTTCGGGCATTAAGGAAACGAATTTAAGCCGTGTGCGGATATAGCTTTCGTTTTTACCGAACTGCACCGCCAAAGACTGCACATCGTGGCGACCACTATCAATGAGCTTTTGGTAGGCATTTGCTTCCTCTATCGGGGTAACATCCTTGCGCTGGAGGTTTTCAGTTACCGCCATTTCTTCGGCAACTTCGTCTGAAATTTCCATAACGACAGCCGGAATGTCTTCCAATCCTGCCATGAGGGAGGCACGATATCGACGTTCTCCAAAAACAATCTCAAAGCGGTTGTTTTCTATCGGGCGTACTCCAATAGGCTGTAACACACCCTGCTGACGAATACTCTCAGAAAGTTCTGCAAGGCTCGCTTCGTCAAAATTCTTACGTGGGTTGTAATTGCTCGGCTGCACGTTTGCCAATGCTACCATTGTGATGTTTTTCTCTACTGATTGAATTGCTGTTGCTTCCATAATCATAAAAATTTAATTGGTTTTAATATTTAATTTTTTATTTTCCCTTTGCTCGGTTCTCTTTTCTGCCTGAACCGCTTGGGATTTACAGATGCTTTACAAGGACTGACGAATAAGCGATTTCCGACGCTTTTTCCGGAAAATTACTCTTTCGCAGAAAGGAAGAATTTTATAGGAAATGCACTTCAAAGCGACGGAATCAAGCGCGGCAGTCCACCTTTGCGTCTGGAAAACCAACCGGTGATGGCAGGAATGGACCGGATGAGTGGCATTAAAAGAATATAGAAAAGGAAGAATACGCTGAAAGGCGGATGGTAAAACGGATGGAACTATAAAGGGATGATTAACGATACAACGGGACAAGCGGAAGGACGTAAGACCAGACGGTGTAAAACAGGAATGGAACTTACCAGATAAAAATCCTTTGAGCCATTTCGCTAAATAAATCTGTATCAATTGCCTGTTTTACCAGAAATTTGCATTATTTTTGCAGTAACGAAACAGCCGTTTCGGAAACAGCCGTTTCGGAAATAGCAATAAAAAAGGATAAGGATATGAGATTTTTTGACAGGACAGAAGAAATAGCCTCTCTTCGCAAGATTCGCGAAATGGCCAAAAACAATGCTCAGTTTACAGTGGTAACGGGACGTCGCCGTATCGGTAAGACATCACTCGTGTGGAAGGCATACGAGGACGAACCGATTCTCTATTTCTTTGTTGCCCGGAAAGCCGAAGGCGATTTGTGTGAGGACTACCGGCTTGAAATAGAGAACAAGTTGGGGGTCCCAACCATGGGGCGGGCCGAACACTTCACTGATGTGTTCGAGTACCTGATGAAACTTTCGGCAGACGTCCCATCACACTCTTTATCGACGAGTTCCAGGAGTTTTTCCGTGTGAACAAATCGGTGTTCAGCGATATGCAGCGCATCTGGGATCTATACAGCCCGAAGTCCCGTATTAACCTGATTGTCTGTGGTTCGATTTATTCCATGATGACAAAGATATTCAAGGATAAGAAAGAGCCGTTGTATAACCGGCAGTCGCGCTTTATGACTGTGCGTCCGTTTACCCCAACTGTTCTGAAAGATATTCTTTCGGAATACAACCCCGGCTACACGACGGAAGATCTGCTGGCCTTGTACGCTTTCACGGGCGGTGTGGCGAAGTATGTACAACTACTCGTGGATGCAGGAGCAACAGCCAAAACGACTATGCTCGACCAGATTATAAAGGCCGACTCCATATTTTTGGGCGAGGGTAAAGCGATTCTTATCGAAGAGTTCGGCAAGGATTACGGAATCTATTTCTCCATACTATCGGCCATTGCACGAGGAAAAACATCCCGTTCGGAAATTGAAAACGTGGTAGGCAAGGAAATCGGCGGTTATCTTACCAAGCTGGAGAAAGAATACGAAATCATATCGAAGAAGCAACCGCTGTTCGAGAAGAGTTCCGCCAAGAATGTCCGGTATGTCATCGAGGATAATTTTTTCACGTTCTGGTTCCGCTTCATCTACAAGTACAGCTATATGCTGGAGATAGAGAACTATGGAAGTGTGAAGATGATTATAGGTCGGGATTATGAAACTTTCAGCGGTCTGATGCTTGAACGTTACTTTAAACGTGTACTGATAGAACGGCAAGTCTATACGCGTATCGGAGGCTGGTGGGACCGCAAGGGTGAGAACGAAATAGACATAGTAGCTGAAAACGAACTGGACGATACGGCGACATTTTTTCGAAGTCAAACGCAAGGCCGAAAATATCGACATGGAAAAACTGGAAGCGAAAGCAGCCGCTTTCATGCGTGCAACGGGAGAGTTCAAAGGTTATTCCCTGTCATACAAAGGGTTGTCAATGACTGATATGTAGCAATACATATCGGCATAACGTACTAACAGAAGTCACAGATTTAAAAGAACGGGAAGCGAGGGACATACCCTCACTTACCGTTTTTTTCCAAATACTCCTTCATCGCCTCATTTACAATGTCTCTCAATGACATATTCTTCTCAATAGCAAGGAATTTCATACGCGTATGAACACTCTTGTCGATAACGAAATTGCAATGTACCGCAGGCTCTTTTTCAGTTTTAAGTGGTGTGGCTTCCTTCTTTTGCGGAGATTTCTTCGTGGATGACAGCAATCCGTCCAGTCCGCTTTTCATACTGTCTTTCAATAAATCACTCTTGCCCATATTGTCTTATTTTAATTTCAAAACCTCTTGTGCTAAAGCCATATAATCTTTGGCTCCATTGCAGTTCTTATTGTACTCAAAGACGTTCTTTCCCTTTATAGGAGCTTCGGCCAGTGCCACATTGTCCCGTACAATCGTTTTGAACACTTTGTCACAGAAAGAGTCATTGATAATTTCAGCTACGCTCTTGTTGAGTGTCTTGCGCTTGTCAAACTGGGTAATAACAATGCCACCAATACTCAGGTTCGGGTTCAGGCGTTCCTTGACAATCTCAATTACGCTTGTAATCTTCGCCATTCCGCGCATGGCGAGGAATTGTGCCTGCACCGGAATAATCAGAAAGTCCGCTGTGGTAAGGGCATTGAGTGTCAGCAAGCCCAGTGAAGGTGGACAGTCAATCAGGATGTAGTCAAACTTCCGACTGTCAAGCAATTTCGCAATCAGGCCTTTCAGTATCAACTCACGTCCCGGCTCGTTTATCAGTTCGGATTCTGCCGCCGACAGGTCGAGACAGGACGGCACAACAGCAAGTCCGTTCTCCAGTTCGATAACCGGTAAGGGATATTCACCTCTCATTGCCCCATACACCGTTTGTTCTTCCTCAATGGAGAGACCACACGATTCTGTAAGATTTGCCTGCCCGTCCATGTCGATAGCCAGTACACGCTTTTTCTTCTGTCGCAAAGCAGCGGCAAGATTGATGGTGGTAGTTGTCTTGCCAACCCCACCCTTATGATTCAAAACAGCTATAATTTTTGTCATAATTTGATGTCTTTATATGCGATACAAAGATAATACTATTCTTAGTAAATACTATAATTAGTATATACTATTTTACTAAAAAAAGTATTTTAGTATTTACTACTATACTAAAATACTAATAAACTAAATGTAGTAATACTACTTCAGTAATAGGTAACTCACAAACTTCCTACTTTACTATAATTGAGTAAATACTACATTTAGTATTTGTTGTTGTTCAATACTATATGCACATCATCAGAACGGCAAGTCTTCCTTGTCCTCTTGCGGCATAGCTACCGGTGGTACAGGTGCATTGCTTGCGGCATCCGTCGGACTCTCTGCTTCTGAAGTTGTACCCTCACGCTTTCCGGTATTGATGAACTCCAATGCGTCTGCCGTAATGGATAGTTGAATCTGACAGTTTTCATCCTTATCCTTCCACAGTGAAGCCGAAAGTGTCCCTTCAATGAGCAGTAACCGTCCTTTGGTAAGATATTCGGATAGTCGAATATGGTTCTCTTTCTTACTCCGTACCCTTACCCAAGTAGTGATGCTGTTTCCATGTGAATAGTCATCTACCGCAATATCAAATGCAATGAATGAACCGTGTGCTCCAGTAATAACCTGGCAATCCTTGCCAATGCGACCAATTGTGTGAACGTATAACATAATAAATTCTTTTTGTGGCAGGTGGTTAATCCTACCGTTACCTTAGTTTATAAATATTCTTTATTTCCCTCTGTTTGGCCTGTTTGCGACCTCCGGGATGATTTTTTCTGCATCCAAAGGCGGCAGGAACAATCTGGCAAGGCTGAAGAGGAAAAATACGCTCACCAGCGGAGAGGAAGATTTTTGCGCTTCACTTGCGGCTGAATGTCGGCATTGACATGACTGGGACTGGCGATTACCTTTGCGGAAAAATTCAATCCACGGCAGGTTGCACGGCAGCAGAAAAGCGATAAATAGAAGTATATAAAAAAGGAATAGAAAACGCTAAAGCAGGGAATAATAAAACAGGAGAACGGACATGCAGGACTAAGATCCAAAGACTACCTTGAAACTGTGAATAGTGATATAGTTATATCATTCCGCAATTTCAAGTCTGTTCGTGTACCCTTTGAAAAATAACTTGACGCACTTTATGTAACGCGCTACACAAAGCGTGTCAGATTTTTCTTGTAGCAGGCTATCAGTCCTTATACAAAGGGATATAAGAAAAAAATTATAAAAGTAACCGACAATAGCTAACGTCAAATACCCCTTGCTCCAATGACCTGATTAGACTATTAAGTCCATAATCACTTATATGTTCATGGATACACACGACGGCCATACAGATAATGACCGCTATTAATACAAAGTATCCGGATAGGGATTTACGCAGCAATGGAGCTTTGCGAATATTTTATGGTATTCTACTTATCAATATGATATGTACTATAAATAAAATTTTTAGCTTTCCTTTGAAAGTTCTCGTGAATTTCTATGGCTATTTGAAAGTAACATTTTTAAGTCATTTTTATTGATGCCCATGTATTTACATATTTTAAACTCACTTATGCCGTCTGATAACATTTCTTGAGCTGCTTTTCTATTCCTTTCATACGCTTCCAGTTTGTCAAAAATGGCATCTGTTAGAAAATCTATCCATTCGAAAAAGACCTTTTCCCCTTCTTGAGTACTAAAATCTATTGTACAGGTTTTCGCACACCTCCTATGAAGTATCAGATAATAAATTCCTCCAATCAGATTCGCCATAATAGCTTTAATATTGATTTTCGCCGGTTTAAACAGATTGTCATAAAACGCAATCAAATTTAGATTCATAATATCCCGTGTTTCTGCTGTTCTCTTTGTCGTTTCATTAATAACCGACATTTCATAAAGTAACAACTTTTGCATTACAGTGTTATCAGACAAGTTCCTATAAAGGGTCTTGAATGTTTCCGCAAAAAACTTTTTAGGTCCCAATATGTTCAGGCTGGAAACGTCAATAGTATCATTGATCCAGAAATCATACTGCTTGGCAAGCCTGTCGTAAAGGTTTTCCATTGAGCCGTATCTTCTATAAAACACATTAGCTTCTATGTTTGCAGCTTTCATCAATGCACTCAAATTGACATTACCAAAACCATATTCAGCTACAAGCTTTTCAAGTTCGGATATTACCTCCTTGTCTATTTGTTCATTTGTCCTCCTATTTCGAGCTTTCTTTTCTTTCTGTTTCACTATTATATAGTATGTTATAAAAATAAATCTGCAAAAATCAGTAAAAGGAAATATTTTTATTTTAGCTTTCGATAAACTTCTTCTTTTCTGAATTGACGATAATATCCCAAGGTAGGCTGTAAGTATTTATACAGCTCATTCATTCTCTTTTCATTTGTTTTGATATAGAGCAATTGGGTCTGTTGCAAATATACATTTTTATGCTTTACAAACAATAGACAGAATATAAAACTACGTTTACCAAATAAATTTGCATTTCAATAATTAAGACGTATTAATTTACTTATTTATTGCTATATTATAGGAAAATCTCCAATTTGAAAAAAGAACACTCACTACACGAAGAAAACTTGCTGCACATCTACATTAAATCCCTGATAGTTTCCGGTTGCGATAAGAGAAGTCAATTTAAATGAGACCCTAATGATTTCATATAAAGAAAAACTTCATGTTGGATTATTCATGTGAGAATTATAAGAATGAAGAAGCATTATATATCGAAAAATGAAACTCTATTTTTTCTTTGAAAGAGGATGTATTACGTTTTATATTCACTGTGTAATGACATCTTATTATTTTGTTGAGAAGTGTTCTTTTACAAAGAATTTCGAAAGGATAATACATCATCAAAATCATAGAACATATTATAAGTTACGGCTACTAAATAATCAGCTTCCACAAAAACAAGACACATAACAGGAGCCTCTGATATAATATCAATAATCGCATAGTCCTGTTTTTTTAATTCTTCTATTTTTGAGGTTATGGGGGCATGACTCTTTATATTAGATAGAATATTGATTTCTATAGAGTAATATTGTATATTTTTCTTTGATTTATTTGGGACTTTAATGAGATAATGCTTACAACAATATCCGATCTTAGCCAACTCTGTCTGTTCGTTCACATTATTACAAAAAGCGTTTAAAATAGGAGAGATTATGTATTTATGAGACGAGACAAATAAAGCAGTATCTTTGGAATTAGTATCCTCATAGACAATATTATTATCCCAACAATAATTGAAATTTTCAAGTACCTTATATGAAAACTTATCAGATATACTATCGCTACAGATTGCAGCAGCATGAAGATATGCACACATACAAAATATAGTACATAGTATATATTTTATGTTACACATAAATCTTATCTCCTTTTTATACTAACTTCTTTATAAAAATTCGCTTTAATATTGGGTGGAGTAGCATATTCAATTTCTATATAAAGTTTTTATAAAAACTAATTCAGAAATTGCACTATCCGCATCAACTTGAGTTGACCCCGATAATTCTTTTACTTGATCTTTAAACTCACTAAAACTTCCTATTATTTCAACGCACCCTGCTGCTCCCCATCCAATATGAGTAAGATCTTCAGGACCAGCGTGAATGTAAAAAGTTCCTTTTAGAACTATTGCACCATTATGTTGAGAATATGTATTATGTACCTCATAGGCTTTTTTATATTCTGGTGCAGGCTGCCTATTGAGCTTATGCAAGCCACTATTAACCATCCAATTGTTTTATAAGAACTAAAATTTGGTGGGTTATAATACGGCATGAAGCGTAATGCTTTCCATGTATATTTTACACTTTGACCTTTATCATCAGTACCTTTGATATAGACATAATATACAGGGACTCCATAGAGCTCTATTTTTGCTATTCTTATCCATATCACTGCATGGATAAGATTTTGCATAATAGGTATCCCCAGTTTTTGTACCAGAAATAATAATATCCACATCTCGGAGTTTCATATAAGTAAAGATTTCAATAATAAGACATATAATTTCAGCAACACATGACCCTGATAAATGATTTACAGATGGGCATAACTATGCCCATCTGTAAATTTAAAATTATTCAATACTATTCTTGATGATATTCGCTTTCCCAAATAGCATCTTCCGGATTATCGCCTTTATGACCGGCAAGCTGTATCACGAAGCTTTTTGCCGGGAAATACGGTGTGATGTGGATGTCAAGAAGCACACGGTCTTTCTGATTCGGGTCTTGTTCAATCTTCATAACCTTGAAGCGTTCGATGAGTTTGTTCGGTCCCATTACACTATCGAGGAATTTCACAACCTGACCACGTAAATCTGCTTCCGTGCGAGTAGTCCAATTTTCAAATGCCCGACGGTTCAGGAAGTCAATCAGTACCTTCGTTATATAGTCGAATACACGAACTACGGAGTAGGTCTGCAAGCCAAGATTATCTCCATTAAATAATGTCTTGGCGGAGAAAGCCATAACCTTGCTGTACTCGTTCACCATCGGCACAAGACCCATACGTTCAAGCTCGGAAATCTCGCTCTTGCGAAGGTCGAAGCGTACACTTTCTACTTCATTAAGTCCACCAAATTTCTTTCCGGCTACTACCTGAGACATTAAGGTGTTGTATATTTTTCCGGCAAGTGAAGAAGATGGCGGAATATAAAGATTTTCTTCTTCTCCAACGCTTTCCTCTCTTTGACGACCAAGCAACCAGTTACAGGTCATAATAGTATTCGATTTGAACACATCTCCACTCGTATGATTGGCATTGAAGAATATATCTACTACATCGTCCGGAGTTTCGAGGTCTTGGAAGTCTGTAACAAGAAAAACCTTGTTCTCGTATGCCATTTTAGACCACTTATCCAAAATGGCATTTGAGCCTATATATCCAGGAACGACAAGCAAGGAGTAGTTGCGACGCAGGTCAAGACGGTCAAAATTCTGTTTGAGTTCGTTGCTAATGTGGTCAGCGAAAATGGTATTGTCCAAATCCTGAAGCTGCTCCATGGTCGCATTGACAATGGTGACATTCTTCACCTTATCACTTTCCGTGTTCTTGTAAAAGAACGCAATAGTGCGATATGCGCTTTCAAGTTCCCGTGTCCTGGCAAGAGCATTCTTCAAGTTATGATTAAGAAGGTTCTCGGCGTTTTCTGCGGTTTCTTTGGCCTTGTCCCGCATTTGTTCGGCAGTGTCATTCTCACGTAAGAGTTTGAGCCATACGCTTAAGCGATTAACCAAGGCCTTACGTTCATTTTCCCACTGTTCATCCGTGAGGAAGATGTTGCGACGGGCCTTTCGTGCCGGATTAAGATTGGAATACCCATCTATGATATTTTCAAGAAAAGCGAAGCCACCAAATTCTTTGAGTTTGTCTATTGCCGATGCAGATGACTTTTGCGCCTGTTGTGATACGACTTTCTGTGAGGTTGTCGTACTGGCTGTCTGTTGTTGAGTTTCCTGCTTCATCTTAGTAAAAGATTAAAGTTCTACTTTCTTTTGATTTGCCAGAATCTCCTCGATTGATGATTCAATCACGTCCATAATGGCATTTTTGACTTCCGGATTTTCAAGTGCTTTCTGTAAAGCGCGGTTGGAAGTAAGCTGGCGAGTTATTCTGACACCCTGCTCTTTCTCAATGTCAAGTTTACTCAAGAAATCACTCTTCTCTTTAATCTTCTTGGCTCCGAAGTCTCCAAGTCCGGTGAATGTCATGATTTCCTTGATTTCATTACCTTCCGCATCCACGTGGCATAAGTCAACTGTTGGTTCAAAACGTTGGAACACATCTTCAATGGTTTCCAAACCATACACGCTTTCCGGAGCCGCAGGAGCTTCATCTGTCAGTTTTTGAACTATCAAAGTTCGGTTGGAGGGGATTTCCGCGATGGATTCGTTCGCATCGACTTTTACTTCGTTGCCTCCAATTCCATAATTGTAGATTGCCATAGAATTTACTTTTTAATATCATACTTTTTTTATAGCTCTCTTTTGGTTTTGTGACCGTGCGCAATATATGAATTATTTCTGAAACCGTCAAATTTTTTAGGAGCATTTTATTGGCATCTAACAAGGAAAAGAGTATATTTGCGAAATAGAATAAAATAAAAGAATAGTATGACTTACCTGAAAATGCCATTACAATTGCAATCGGCTGTTGCCAAGAAATTGCAAAGGTGTTCCTATCAGGAATCGATAGCCCAACACATCATGCTACTGATTCTTTCTCACCATGGGGAAGTTATCGGCCGAGAAGACTTTGGTTCCATGATATGGGACCTTGAGTTCAACCAACTTGTGAAAATCAGCGATTGGGAGGAAGGAGTAAAAAACTCCTTAATAAAAACGATAGAGAAATATGAAAAGAGACTACGGAATGTAGATGTGAACGTCACCCTTTTGGAAATAGAAGAAGAAAATATAGATAAAGTATCTCATATCCGAAGAAAGGCACAAATAACGGTGACCGGAATAATGGATAGAACCAACGAGAAATTCAGTTTTAACACCTCATTATATATAAGCCCTTTATCACAATAATCGAACTATGTCAGACAAGAAACAAATCGCAATAAAGGAACGAATATTAAAGCAGGCTATGGAGTTTTGGGGTGTATCCGATATACGCGATATGGACCCCGTGATAGATTTGCTGCTTGAAGTTTTTGCCCATGAGTCCAACAAGCTGCATCAAGAAATAGATCAGTCCGATTCACGGATACTTCACCGCCTGTCCAGAATACTCATAGGAAACAAATGGTCGCTGCCAAAGCCGGCCCATGCGCTTATGACTATTACCCCCAATCATGGGGAATGTTGCGAACTTGATGCCGAAGATCACTTTTATGCAGAGAAAAACATATTTGGCAAAGGGATATTCAAGTCTTTATAACCCCTTTGTTTTCCTATAAACTGGTTGATGCAAAAGTCAAAGCAATCGCATACAACGATAGTATAAGGCATTCAACCGATAGCTTTAGCACTCCAACACGCTTCCTTGGCCCTAAAAACCGGATAGCGGATTATTGCGTCTGGGTCGGGCTGGATGTGTCTAAAGAAGTCCTGCAAAAAATGGACTCTGTAATGTTTTGTATCAAGCCTTCCGATATGGGGTTGCTTCCGTTTATGAATATGGCTTTCTTCTATGACTGCACAGGAAACCGATTGAATGCAAAAACAGGCCTTCATGTTGAAGATCCATATAGTAATGCGCACTACTTTGATGAAATCCGCGATTTTTATAGTGACCTATATTTTAATGTGGGTATAAAAGATGCTTCCAAAGAGAAACATACCTACGAGAAATGTTTCCCGGTTATGTGGCCGACTGCGAGGTCCCGGATGACTCTGAGAATCTCTTTTGGGTCAAGATAGTCTTTCCTGAAATATTCACGAAAGAAAGTCTTGAAAATCTGGAAGTATATTTGAACACATTTCCGGTTGTAAACAGACAAATCGTTTACAAACAGCATAATTTCCGTTCCACCGGACGAATTATACCCCTGAAATGTCCGGGCCGTACACAATTCTTGAACATACGCTCGTTTCAAGACAACAAAGGCCGGGAATATGTAAACCGACTGAACCAGTATGAGGAAAATCCGACAGGTATATTCAGCCTGTATTTTGGCGACCTTGAACGATTTGATTCGGACAGTGCCCGCTCATTAATTTCAAAAGTGTTACAATTAATGAAAGAAGACGGGAGTGCTTTTGCTTCAATGAATCCGGATGCACTTTCGACGCAGCTCAAAGAGTTGTTCAACAAGATAAATGATATAGAGAAAGGATTGGAGGCCACGCTAAAAGGAGATAACAAAATAAAGGCCTTTGTTTTAAGTGTCCCACAAAAGGATGCGACCAATGCCGAGATAAAATATTGGGTGACTTCCGGATCTCTGGCGAACGGTTTCAATGAACGCACACTGATACAGCAATTCAACATAGAAAAATATGACGCTTCAGGCATCATGTTGCGCACTTGTATGCAAGGAGGAACAACGCATGATAGCGAACAGGAACTTATTAATAGTTTAAGGTATGGTCTGTTGTCCCGGGAACGGATTATATCTAAAGAAGACATCAAAAGCTACTTGTTTCACAAGCTGGGAAAACATGTTGAATCAGTCGAAGTCGGTAATGGCGTAGCTATATCTCCTGACAGCAAAAAAGGATTAATCAGAGTGACAGAGGTCAAGATAAAACTTGGACAATTTGATAAAGATGAAATTCCCAATCTGGAAGAAATTGGCCCATTATCTTGAAAAAGATTTGACTGAACGCTCTGTATGTAATTCAAACTATAAAATCAAATTCGTATGAATGATAGCAATTATAGCCCAAGTTTGGTGTCTGCCCTTTAAGATAGCAAGAGGAATGGCACTTCAAGACAAGCATAACACGTTCGGCGTGTCACATCTTGTCATGGCCATGTTTGCAGAAAACACGGGTCTAAAGGAAATTTTATCCTCGATGCAGAAGGATGTCGGCTACATAATGGAATGGTTTGACACCCACCGCGAAATGTATAGGTCCAGTGGCACTTCCACAGAAGAAGTGGAACCTGATGAAGAACTGTCAAAGGTTTTGGATGAATCCGAACGGTCTAAAATTAAATTAGGAGCGGATTCCATAGACTCCATCTGTGTGTTTACCGCCATATTGCGTGAAGGTGTCGTGTATTCGCATCAGCAGATAGAGATGCTGGATGTTTCGGAAGATGACATATTGTCCCACTACAATGCCCTTACCCCGTTGCATTCTTATCAAGGAGAGGAAATGCAGATAACAGCAAGCGTTCCTTATGCCGACAACCTGAAAAAGCAAGAAACCATCAATGCCGGTGGCTTTGTCGTCGGTAGGGAAAAAGAGGTCCGTACTATTTTAGAATGCCTCGAACGCTCAGAGAACAAGGGCATACTGATTGTCGGTGAATCCGGTATCGGGAAGAGTTCCATCATCAACGCCTTTGTCAAAGATATCTGTGAGAATGAAGACGAGATGTTAAAGCAAATATCTATTGTCGGACTCAATACGGCAAATTGCTCGCATCAACCTCGTCTGAAACGGAGATAGCACAAAAAAGTTGTCAATCTGATGCACAAGCTCAACCAATTGGAACAAGCTGTGCTGGTGATTGATGATTTACAGGTCCTTTTGGAGAACAGCGTATCAGGCAAAGCATCCACACTTATCAATATATTAAGTGCGCAAATCAGCGAGGGAGCCGCAAATCTTGTTCTCACACTCACGAACGATTCTTACCGGAAGAATATCGAAAAGCATCCGATAGAAGGGCGTCTTGATATCATAAAGATTGAAGAACTGGATACGGCTACACTTGAAAGTGCCATACAATTACATAAAAAAAGGATTGAAAACTATTACGAGCTGAGAATTTCAGATGCGTGTATTAAAGATTCAATCGCACTCTCCAAACGATATTTTAAGGAACGCAGCCTGCCATATGCCGCCATCGACCTGCTTGACAGAACCGCTGCTGCCGTCCGGCTATGCAATAAGAATGCACGAGCCAGTGTATCTGATTTGGAAGCGGATTTTGAGGAAATAAAGAGTCTCGACGAAAAAATATCTGAAGGGCCGCTTTACTTACTGTACCGTTCTGTATTCAGCAAAATCAGTGTCGTATTGACCACCAAGCTGTCAGACAACTATGTATGGGATAAAGAAGATGACATCGCGATAAAAGCAGGACGTTTGTCGGGCATCATCAAAGAATTAAAGGCACTATCCGACCAGTCTATTGAAGAGATACGCTCTTCGGAAATAGAGGCGATTGTAGCGGAGTGCACCAATATACCTATCGGAAAAATACAAGCCCGCGAGAAGGACCGACTTTTGAGCATCGAGAGCAAATTGCAAGAACGGGTCAAAGGACAGAACCGGGCTATTACGACTTTATCAGATGCCATTATAGAATCACGCAGCGGACTGAGTGACCCCAAGAAGCCTATAGGTTCATTCTTCTTTCTTGGCCCTACCGGAACGGGAAAAACAGAACTCACAAAATCACTGGCCGAGTTACTGTTTGATGACGAATCAGCCATGATCAGATTTGACATGTCCGAGTTCAAGGAAGAACATTCGGCTGCATTGCTGTATGGTGCACCTCCGGGATATGTAGGATATGAGGAAGGTGGTTTACTGGTCACTCAAATCAGACAGAAACCTTATTCGGTAGTGTTATTCGATGAGATTGAGAAAGCCCATAGCAGCGTTTATGATGTTTTCCTGCAAATGATGGATGAAGGCAAAATACATGATAAACTGGGCCGGGAAGGAGATTTTTCAAATTCCATAATCATTTTCACCTCCAATATCGGAAGCCAGTGGATTGTGGAACAAATACAATCCGGACATACTCCTGATTCCGGAAAGCTCATCGAGGTTATGGCACAGTATTTCCGACCTGAATTTTTGGGACGTCTCACCGAAGTGGTTCCGTTTGCGCCAATAGATGAAAATGTCGCCAAACAGATATTCAACCTCCATTTTGGAAGATTGCAAGAACAACTGATGAAACAGAAAAACATCCAGTTGAATTTGTCGGATGAAGCATTGCAACATCTGGCAAACAAAGGGTATTCTCCCAAATATGGCGCACGTCCGATTGCTGGAGTCATAAGAACTTATATCAAGAAGTCCGTATCTCGTCTGATTGTCTCTGAGCAAATCAGGCCGGGTGACAACATCGTCATAAACTATCGAAACGGTGAACTGATATGGGAACAATGTTAGCGCAAAAGAAACCCTTGGAAAGCATCCAACGAAGTCAGGCAATAAACTTTGTCGCAGAAATCTTTTATGATGAACTTCAATTTATTCTTGACCGGCGGCTGTTGGACCATACTATGGTTAATTGCCATGGTATGAACAGTCGTGTGAAATCCAGAGATGTATTAAGCGTTTCGGTACAGCATATCGCGGCGACAAATGCCGACAAAGAATATATATTGCTGAATCTGGCAAGAAACAGCATCTACCATCAATTGCCGGAATTACTATTTCATCCATTGGTGCTTAGCACACCGGGCATGAGCAACAAGGAGATAGTTGAAGCCATCCGAGCCAATGAAAAACAGGATAAAGAGCTTATACAATTCTTTGCACCCTTTGATACAGAGTTTTTCAAAGAAAAGGTCCGTATCAATAACCGCCATCTGAATTTCTTTTCAGACCCGGACTCCAAGAAGAACTTCATCAAGATGATTGAAGTAATGGAAAATGTCGAACTATCCATTACTTCCCATCAGAAATATAAGCTGTTCCTATTCCTCTGCAATGCAGAACGGTATAAAGAGAACCTGCCTGCTATCGAGCAACTGCTTCTTATCGTTTTGGGATTGAAGGTGAAACTGCGACTGGAAGTCCATGAGATTGATGAAACGGTTTACCTTTCCGTCGGTTCCGGATGTGTCGGACAGACATTTAGCCTTAATGGTCTAATGATAAGCGAAACCGATGATTTGACGGCGACAATCATCCTTGATACTCCGACAGATGACTATGAGGAGGTAAAAACGCATCTATCCAATGTCCGCCGGATACTTGAATTTTTCATCCTTTTCAACAAGAAATATCGAAGTTGATTATCTGGTACGTGGAGAAACGGATTTTATACTCGGAGAAAACCGATTAGGATATAATATGAACTTATGAAAAATCTAATAATATGAAGATATTGCTATATTTCTTTGCACGTTATTTATTGGCTCCATTATTTGTAGCGTGATGATATTTGTCTTGACCGGAATAAAAACGATCAAGAGCAAACTTAGCCTGAAGAAATTAATCATATTCATTCTTCTGGCTTCCATTGCCGTTGCTTTACCCACTGTTCGGTTTCCTAAAAACGAATCATCGTACTGGGGTGAGGCTTGACATTCACGATATTGTCCTATATCCTCCTTGGAGCATTGTTCTGCAAACTGTCAACCTCCGATTTGTTCGGAGCAATCGGTATTGGCAGTTCCCGAACAGCGGTCATTCTCACTCTAACCACAATATGCGCTTTAGGCGGATGGTGCTACTATCTACTGTTTGAACTGATAAGCAAGCTACCTTATTCGCTATGGAACACAACAAATATCCTGTGGTTTGCAATCCCATATCTGATTATGTACAGCAGAACCTGTTCCTGGACATCCCGCACCCGATATATACCCCATGGGAATTGAGCTATGGTACCTTTGACCGGAAATATTGGGACAACATAGACAACTTCGGCTTCCGAACGGTCAAAGTCAAAATCAAACGGAATATAAAAGACCCGACATACGCTTCGTTGGTTGTCCGCCTGCCCAATGAAATATCTCTTGGGAATTGGTTCAATTGGGTTATCGAAGACCAAAACAGGCGTTTCCCCCAAAACAAGATTGAAACAGAGAAGGAAGATATGCAAATCGGATGGATGTTCTATACCTCAAAATGGTTTAACTTCCCGTTGTTCATAAGAATACTTGACCCCACTCTGACGAGTGAGGGCAATAAGATTAAGAATAATCAAACGATATATATCCGGCGTGTACAAGTAGAAACAAAAACATCATAATATATGAAAACACTAACATATTTGCCTGTAAACTGGGTCAATGGTCTGAAGCTGACCAGCCAGCATTTCTTTGCAAACCAATATTGCCAAACGGAAGCTCTCAACCGCGAAGCAGGAAGGAGTCTGACCAGTTATAACTATGGTCTTGGAGAGGTCCTTGAAGGGATAGGTGACAATCTTGAAATAGAGATTTCAGGTGATACCATGTCCACTCTCTGTGTCCGCCTGAAAAGCTGCAACGCTATCACCAAAGGCGGTCTGCCCATCGTTTATTACGACGGTTTATACGGGGATGAGAAACCCTGTGCAACCATTTCAGAATCCGGTCTGCAAGCCGAGGACAGCGAGTATATGGTACTAATATCCGTAGATCCGTATCACTTGATACCTGTCGGTGAACCGGACCCGGAAGAGGTGCCTTTGCATCACCCGTATGTCTTGCCGAGCATAAAACTCCATATCGTTCCCAAAAACCAAGTCAACAAATCTTTCTACAGCCAGAATTTTTTGCTGGTGGCAGAGGTATGCAGACAAGGGAATACCTATAAAATCAATCATCAATATATTCCACCGGTACAACATTCCGCTTGCCACGATGGGATTAAAACATTCATTTCCCAATTGGCACGTACCCTACAGTCGATAAAAGAAGACGTGAAACTCATTTACAGCAGGAATGTTGCTGACAAGCGTAGAGATACGCTTGCCAATAATACATTTGAGCTGTGTAAGGCTTTCTCGGCCTTTTACAACTCAAGAATCTTCTTTATCGAACAAATCGCCTTAGAGCAACCGCCGATATATCTTGTGCAGGCCGTGAATGAGCTTGCAAACGGTCTGAACTCCGCTCTTCAAAGTCTTTCCGAAACGGAAAGAGAACAATTGCTCCAATATTTCTATGAGTGGACCAATGTCACACCCTCTGAATTTATCACGAAGATAGAGAGCCTAACCAAGCTTATGTATGACCATACCAATATAAACCAGTCATTGCAGACGGCAGGGGCATTTGTGACACTGCTCAGCAATATGTTCCACAAAATGAGTGAACTGGAATACATCGGAATGGTTCGTGAGAATATTATAGTAGGAGACGAAAGTCACGAAACAATAGAGGCTCAAAAGAAACGATCATGGTCGTTTATAGGTTGAGCGATTAAATCATAGCAAGTATGGAAGCAGAAAACAAAATAGCTCGTTTGAAAGCGAAACTCCGATTTACTTTGGTATTCGCTATCGCACTGATTGTTACCACAACCGGAGGTATCGTAACGATTGTGACTGCACAAAAGGGAATATCCCTTCTTGAAAGCAAGAAGGCCGAATATGACAATGTGTTCAAGAAACAGGCAGAACTTAACTTCCAGATAGAAGAATTGTTCCGGGACTTGAACAATCTGAAGACCAAGCGGCGAAATTCGAGTGAACACAAGCACATGCAAAAATTGATAACCAAAAAACGGTTATTAATGGAAAATGACATTGCAATGCAGGCCGATAAAAGCAAGTACGAAGTGTATAAAGCTATGCTTGAACAGATCCGTGTCATCCAATCATCAATGGATGACCTTGACCGCGAAAGCAAAAAGCGTGAAAGCAACATGGAGCAACTTGAAAAGTGTAGAATCAAATATCAGGAATTAACCAAGAATAAACTGACGAAGCCATGACAAAAGACGAAATGCTATGGGGAAACATCCGTTTCCTCCTGCTGCTGATTTTTTCAGTAGCCGCAATTTATATCATACTTTGCCGGTATATACTCAACGTACCGACAGAGGACAGTTCGGAGTTGATAAACGAAATCAACCATTCCGAACGCATTTTTGAAATCCAGCATACACATATGCAGCAAGCGCAGAGCATCTGGAATGAGATTGACTCTCTGGACTTCAACATTCATCAAGTACAAAAGATGGACGAGGTGAAGGATGGGATTTACCAATTGCAGCATATATACAAGGAAAACAATATGAATACGAAATTCCTTTTCGGCGTGTTGTCCTCCAGAATGCTTAAATGCCAATTCGACATAAAAGAGGAATTGAACAGTCTGGTACATAACAATGCACTGATTGAACGGGATTTGGAAGAATGTAAAGCCAATTTATAAAACATTCGCAATGGATAATAAGAAAACTATAACAATCATCATATTGGGACTGGTTGCCATGGCAGGTATCCTTTTGTTTTTGTTCCTGCCTTCGAAGTCGCACCTTGCCAATATTGACTTTTATGTGTATGACACCAATGATAATTTTCATTATGAGGTCAATGAGCGGTTGGAGCTATTAGTCAACGATACGGCAGCGATTAAAGGCAAGCGGCTCATATGGGAAATGGGAAACGGTGATACACTGATGAGAAATACGGATGTGTCATACACTTACCGTAAGGCCGGCAAATATCTTATTACTTTGAAAATAGACGGAAAACACTCCGTAAACAAGTATATCAAAGTTATCTCAGGGTTGGAGCATGAGGCCATTGATTCCATACCCCGTATAAATGGAGTGTCAGAGGGTTATCAAGGTGAAGAGCTGGTCTTTTCGGCAGAAGGCTATGGTATGGACACATGGCTATGGGAATTTGGAGAAAGCGGTACTGTGGACGCATACGAGCAGCAAGTCGTGTATTCGTATGATATTCCGGGAGAATACACCATCTCATTACAAACCAATACGACGAAATATCCGGTGAAGCACCGTATAACCATTCTCCCACGCTTTGAAAAAGCAGAGGAACTGGTCACGGTGGATTCGTTGGTACTGGTACAGAATGATATAAAAAAACACTTGCAAGCCATAGCTGACGCCAAAGTCTCACAAAAGTCGGTCTATTACGAACATACGAATTATATCCGTAACAAATATTTTTGCATTGATGCAGACCAGGTAGTGGTCGTCATCAATGATGAAAAATACAATGATTTCAACGGCTATTGCCAAGGACTGCATTTTCTTGAAAGCAACAGGAAAAAGCGTGTGAGTATTGATGATGTGAAAATTGACGATTTGAATTGCGTCAAGTCCATCCATGTGACACAAAGTTATATTGAAAAATGAAACAACTGAATCTCATACGAAATCTGTTTTCTGTGGCCGTGATGATTACTCTTGCGTGCAACGTATCTGCCCAAGTGTCCATCCGCGACAGAATACAAATAATGGATAGGGATATATTCAATTATCCGGAATTAACAGAAGCTCCTGTCAAAACAAAGAAAAGCAAGACAAACAGAATTGTCTATTCGGACAGGACCGGAAATCAAAGTTATGAAGACCCGTATTTCCAACGTAAGCGGTCTTCACACGGGATTGGCACACCCTATTACATAGTAGGTGAAAAGAACGGAACCTACAAGCTCGTTCAGGCTGACCCAGACATTACAGGCAAGCCCAAGTCGATAATAGGCTTCCTGTATAACAGCAAGAGACACTTTAAGGAACCCCGTAAAGTCAATTATGCCGGATGGATACCATCGGAAAATGTACTGATGTACGACCATGCCCGTATCAATCCCCGCAACAACCAGCCGATAAGGTACCGTATAGGCATAAACAGCATTAACAAGCTGTTCGATATCCATCAATTCTTCAATGGAGATACCCTGAAAATATATGGAGAGCCGTTTTTGAAAACAACAACGGATGCGGTAGTTGTCAGCGGAGAGGTTGTTTACCTATACAAGTTGGACAAGAGCGGCAAATCCGCATTGATTTCCAATGTTCCCGCATTATCAGACAGTACCAAACGCTTTTTAGGGTGGGTTCCCGCTGACCTTCTTGCAGAAGTCGGCCAAAATGAGGTGTATCATATTGATTATTCACGATACCGTGATTCTTTGTTGTGTGCTGTCAACCTAATGTATCCCGATACGTTGGCATTACATAATGCGAATATTCAGGGTACGATGTTGTTCAACCTGGATGGAAACCCGGCAGCCTATAACGAATGGGAATATCCGGCTGAACTATCCTTTGTCCGTCTGGGACAAGAACTGGAATAAGATTATCAATATCAAAGGCGGAGACATCATGGTTTCCGATGTCCGAAAGATGGAAGCGGAAAACAAAAAACGTGAACATACATGTACTGTTCAATGATGCCGACCTGCCTTATCTATCCCCATATATCAATGTGCTACAGAACCTAAAGCTGAAAATGAAGCCCGGATATGACTACACTTTCTCAGCAACTTGCATATCCTCCAACGGAGAAAACAGACATTTGGCCCCAACCAAGGACTTTTCAGCCTGGCTCGACTATATCAAACAATCCATTTCTTCCAAACGGAAAAACGAGCAAGAGGAACAATCATCGTTTTACGGTTTTGGCGGGGCTATCAAACAAATCTCCCGTTATGATGACGAAAGCCGTTTCAGCAACAATGTATTTGTCATTTTAGGGTCAAAACAAACTTTATCCTTGCACGAGCAACAACTCTCGTGGCTGGCAACCCAACCGGCAAGGCTTCTGTTTGCCAGATAGACAGAGCATCAGGCACTTCTTATCAGGACTTCCTATTGCAGGCCAAATCCATTCTGGACAGCCATTCTACGAAATACATAGACCATATATCCAATTATATCGCAGACAGCAGACTGGTAAAGACGGAGCTGTTCAAGAACATAGAAGCTACGGATGCCAACTTATACCTGTATGATGCTCCATACAACAGCCTTACGGTAGGAGGAATCTTATTCCCTAAAGGTAGAAACAGACTGGAAAGCAACGCTTTGGAAACAGCCTTGGATTCCGTATTATGGCAATCTTTCGAAACGGACAGCCTACTGTTGCACTCACTTAAAGATTATGAGCGAAATATAGGTGTCCTAAGAAGCCGTCCCACATCCGAACTGACGCATATATTCCATCATACGGAAAATCCTGACAGTATGAGCCTTGACGATATAGATAGAAACAGCGTGAATGACACCTACTATATAAAGGCCTCCGTAGCGGACAGTATAATGGACGGGTACGAATATGGATATCTACTCGATGACAAGGAAGTGATGGAACTGCTGCAAAGCTACAGGGGACTGTCTCCCGGAGTTCTCAGATAACATAGGAAAAAGGAGCTAAGAGTGCTTCGCAAGCAATTTAACCGGCAAAAGAAAAGCATAAACAGAAGTTTCTATCGAAAAGTATTGCCCAGAAATCCATATTTGGCTCAAATCTTCTATTGTAAGACGGGAGTCATGGCCAATGACAGCCTTTTAAATTCAACAAAGGTGAAGAAACTAAAGAAAAGAAAGGTTGAACTGACGGACTTTAATAGTGGCTATACAGCCCTGATTTCAAAGATGAAGAGACTGGAAGACATGTATCAACGCAACCTTTTCAGACCTGTATTCATCGCCGGCAAGAAATATTATTTTATTCCGAAACAATTAATACTGTAAATAAAATGGAACCAACAAGAGAACAACTACAGGCAGAGATTCTTGAAATCCTATATCAGAAGTGCCTCCAGAAGCCAATATGGGTATCTTGTGCAGAAATATTTTGGAGCATCAGCAACCTCAAAGTATCAGAACGGAGTGTCAAGGACGTTCTTGACTGGCTGGTAAAAAACGACCTTGTAATTTATCAAGCGGATAAATACCAGATTGCCAAGCGCGAATTTATGGATATATCAAGACGTAAGGCTCTTGAGAAAAAAGAGACCGAAGAAAATGCCGAAGTCCGGACTGTAGAGTATGGAACATCCATTCCGCCTCACACGATGAACCATCATCCATGGCTTGAACGAGAGTACCAACAACCTGTCGCGAAATCATCAAACACAATGTTTGCCATCATAGCATTAATAGCCTTTCTGATCAGCGGCACACTTGTTGGCATACTCCTGTTCAACAGCTTCGCAACGGAACAGCGCAATAATGCAGAACTGACATACCTTCCGGACAGCATACAAGTTCCCTCGTTACAGGTAAGCACGCCCGGATATATCCGTGACGCATATACGACCAACCGCAACTTCAAGAACATCCAAAATTCGCTGGAGACACAGCAACGGATTAATGCTGAACTTATGGATATCTGCAAGGCACAACAATCCCAGATTAATATACTGACAACTTGCTCCAAACAACAGCGGCGGACATCGAACATTTGGAAAAGGAACGGAAGATCTATACATGGATGATTGCCCTTGCACTCCTGGTATTAAGTTCATTGCTCATCTGCCGATATGGACGTAAGAATTAGGATATACGCAAACATTCAGACTGCATAGTCAATCTGCTAACGGTATCTGCCACTTTCATGCGGTGGATACCGTTTTTCTGCATTCCGGCAGCAGTTTACTTTCCGACGGTTTCGTCCGTTCCTGATGAAACTTCTTCTACAAGTGTTATTGTACAATGCCAGGAATCAATTTAATAGCGACACATCATCAACGGGGCGTGTTTCTAATCATATAGGACAGTGGCTTTATACACGAACATTAGTTTAAAACGTGTTAAAATGAAAATAACAGCAAAAAAACGCGCTAAAAAATTTGGAAAAATGAATATAAGCACTTATATTTGCTCACATCAAAGATGATGTTTTATTTTCTTCTCTTTTTCCCACAATAAAACTGAGTCATCCGGAGGCTGAGAGGAAATTTCAAAAAATCGTTTTTGAGGTTTTCTCTTTTTTGCATCTATACCGGTTAGGGCGCAAGGACGGAGAAACCGAAGTAAAATAATTAAGTTTAACCCATTAAATCCAAGTATTATGGCATTTAGAGCATCATTGGAACTTAACAACAAGGAATTTGACGTCCTTTATTCAAACTATGAGTTTAGTCGTAACACGGACCCTAAAGGTATGCCCTCTTCAAGCGTATTGGGTGGTAGAGTAAAAGCAACCATCGAATCAACAGAAGACACTTCGGTCATCGAAGCGATGTTGAACAGTCCTTTCAAACCTGTAGAAGGAAAGATTATCTACAAAAAAACGGAGGAAGATGCCAAGATGAAGGAGATCCAGTTCAAGAACGCGTACATCGTTCACTACTCGGAAACTCTGGACGCGAACAACGATGTGCCTATGACAATCACCATTACGTTCTCCGCTGAAGAAATCATCGTCGCAGCGCAGCTCTTGACAACCGTTGGCCGAAGAAATAAATCGGAGTACATAGGTAAATCCTAAATCAAAACATTTGTCAGGCCGTCCGACGGACTTCCGCCGGGCGGCTTTGGCAATTTGGATATAAACCGTCAAATATAATGCCGCCATGCTGGAACAAAAAAAAGTCACATTGGAAATAGCCGGCATACCCATGCCGTCGTTTGTGCAGTTGATGCTCAAACAGAGCATCAATGAGCATCACTACTTTGAGATAACGCTGGATATCCAAGCCATAGAAGCCTATGGTGTGGAAATCCCGGAGGCGTCAAAAGACTGGGTTGGGAAAAAGTAATCATGGACTTCGGCGGCACTATTTTTGTCGGCGTGGCCACCATGGTGGGACTTCATCGTTCCGGTGGAACACACGGAAATATAAAAGTGACGGGATATTCGTCAACATTCCTATTGGAGTCAGACCACACTTGTGCCTCATGGTGCAACAAATCCTTGTCTGACATCGTTAAGGAACTTACAGACAAGGCGGGAGTGCAAGCTCTTGTCAATCCGGAAACGAAATCGAAGCTGGAATACGAATGCCAGTACGAGGAAACCAACTTCAGATTCATACAACGGCTTGCCCGCCAATATCAGGAATGGCTCTACTACGACGGACAGAACCTTGTATTCGGGAAGCCACAGGCCGGCTCGACGACCAAGCTGACATACGGCGAGGAACTATCCGTGCTCGATGTCTGCTCGCAGGCACTTGCCCGACCAATAAAGGGAAGTTCTTACCATTCGGTGAACGACCAGACCTATAACGGTCAATCCCCCGATACCGCAGCCGGACAAAACACATTGGGACAAGCGGCCTTTGACTCGTCATTGGCTTTGTTTACCGCTCCCGCTGTCCAACGGGCGGAACCGCGCATAACCAATAAGGGTGAACTTGACGCCTATTTCCAACGCAAGCAGCAAAGCGACAGCGCCGCATCCAGTTCATCACCGGAGAAAGCGATTGCCGCATCCTCACGGTGGGCAGTATCATAGATGTTCATACCGCTATCCATACAGGAATAGGTATCCACGTAAAAAATAGCATCGGCACCTATATCATTACGGAAATAACCCACGTAGCCGGTATGGGTGACAGTTACCAGAACTATTTCACCGCACTTCCGTCTTCTATTCCCACCCTTCCATGCCCGGATGTACCTCTGCCTGTCGCTCATACACAAGCAGGCCGTGGTTGTCAGCAACGAGGACCCGAAAAAGTTAGGCCGCGTCCAAGTCAAGATGAACTGGCAGACCGGCCCGATGCAAACCTCGTGGATACGGGTGCTCACTCCTGACGCAGGTACAAGCGACAAAGTGGCCACAAACAGAGGATTTGTATTCATACCCGAAAAGGGAGACCAAGTCATGGTGGCATTCAGATATGATGACCCGAACCGTCCGTTTGTACTTGGCAGCTTATTCCATGGAAAGTCAGGCACCGGTGGCGGCAGTTCAAACAAAACAAAAAGCCTGACTACCCGCAGCGGTTGTACCATAACGCTTGATGATGAAAAAGGAAGCGTTATGATGAAAGATAAGGAAGGCAACAGCTATACGGCAGACGGAGAAGGAAATATCACAATATCTGCCTCTAAAAGCATCACCTTATGTGTTGGAGAAAACAAAATAATGATTGATAGCGAAGGCAATATATCATCTAATGCGGAAAAGGACATAACAGAGTCCGCGGGTGCCAATATTGCGCAATCGGCAGAAAATATTGATTGTACAGCAGGCAGCAATTATAATATCTCCAGTACTGATTTTACAGCAACCGGCAGCAGCAGTGCCACGGTCAGCGGTACAACAAAGGCTACGATAGATTCTTCCGGAACCACAGCCGTAGCCGGAACTATTGTCAAATTGAATTAACAACATATGAGCAACGCCATACAACAAATAGCAGACAAGATGCTCTACCAATGGGAAGATGCAGTCAGGAAACCAGTCAAGTTGATCCGTATCGTCATCAATCCGGGAGACGAAAGTATGCTTGATGCTTTCTATGACTATATGCTTGCCTTGATAGCGAAGAGGAAGATATGGTGTTCCTCATAGAACTTCCGTTCAGTTCCAGAACCGATTTCTCAAAAGATGTTGTAGGGTATATTGCACAACAAGTAGAATACTGGAATAACTCAAAGAAACCCGAAGATATTGTCTTTGAACGTGTTGATTGGATAGCTGATTATAAGTCGGAAGAAGCGGAAAACGATGCCTCCGTCGCAGTTGCCAACTTCAACAAGCTGACAGAATCCCTTGTAAAAGGGACTGATTATGAAAATGCAGTTTTGTCTTTAACCTAAAGAACACATACGACTATGACGGATGTCGTGAATGGTTTGAAAAGGCTCTTGCTCTGCCATTCCACAAGCAAATGGTATGGGGGATATCCGACATAAAAGACTATGAACAGTTTGGCAAACTAATGGCCAAACACTCCAATGACGTGGTGTCTATTTATCCGCCAATAGATTTAGACGGTGCAATGGAGCAACTCGCGGAACAAGCGGCGAATGAAGATAAGAGCGACCCGGCAGCCTCGAATTTCAGGCTGGCATTAATCAAACTGATGAACAGTGTGAAAAAAGGGAACGCAGCGCAAACAGAGGAATTTGCGAAGAAATGCCTCGATATCGCTCTCGAAAATGTGAAGAAAGACATTAACTGGATCAGTCAATTTGTAACCGTATATACAATTCTATATACAGACCAGATTTCCCGTAAGGACTACAAGACGGCCATGTACTTTGCCGACAAAGCCGTAGAAGCCGCTGAAATCGGGGAAGAAAAATTAGATCCCTCTTTAGCTTGCCGATTGCTCGGAAACACCTTATTGGGGAAAGCCTCCATCTATGTACGGGAGTCGCTTTGGAAAGAAGCGGCAGAAACGTACTATCGCGGTGCTGAAGCATACTCCAGATGCAACGATTACCTAATGCAAAGTGAAGCATTGAGGCTGTGTGGTTGGTGCCGGGAAAATAATTATGAGAAATCGTTAGCTGCGGAATGTTATGTGGAAGGTTTCAGACTTTCAGACAAACTTTCCATAGACCTGATAAAGAACTCCTCTTATCCTCTCCTGTTATTAAGCCTGTTAAACAGTTCGGCACGCTCCAAGCTGGTCAGTGACGATGAAATAAATGAAGTTCTGACCAAAGTGTTAGGAGATAACTGGGAGAATTATTTGTATGAGTATAAAAGAAATTTAGGAAAATACAATGGAATGGCTGAACAACATATTGCGAAATCTTGAAAGGCTGTTCACTAATGCAACCGAATATGCCTATGCGAACCCTAAAGTGGGGTACTTAGTAGTAATCTTTCTGCTATTGGTTTGGCTTGTCGGACTGATATTCGACTGGAAATGGACATACGCCAGACCCGGAAGCTGGGGAGGAAATTTCTTTCTTGACTTATTGGGTCCAACCGGATTCCGATTTTGGCTCGGTGTAATTATTGTGATTGCCATTGTTGCATCTGCCTATTTGTATTTTCGAGTTAAATAACGATAAAAACTGACAGTTATGGCGGACACAGGCTATTTCGACAGCGTGAGTGCAAACCTAAAGACCGGCGTAGGGGCGCAGGTCAAGGGTATCTCGGAAGGCGTCAAGGCGAACTCCGAGGCCGGTGTGTCACCGTCCGTCAATGCCCTTGACACGGGCGTCAAGCGGCAGCCGCCATCGGCGGCCTTGCCGACGGCCTGAGCGAAGCCGCCATGCTTCCCGTACTGGGTGCCATGGGCATGAAGGGCATGGCCTGCCTGCCTATCTCCAAGCAGCTCGACCCTGTCATCGGCGTGGACATCCACCTCGTGACGATACCCCCGTCCCCCGTCGTGCCCATGCCTCACCCTTATGTCGGGGTTCTCCTCCGTCCGCAGGACTTCATCGCGGCGGCGGTCTCTTCGTTCATCCCCCCGCCACCGACAGCGGAACAGACGGGCGACGCCGACAGCGCGAAGCTCGCCGAGGTGGGCCACACCGTGCTGACGATGGCCGTCGGATGCTGGGCGCCACCGTCAAGATAGGCGGCTTCATCCCCCGCGCGGTCGCATCCACACCCACGCGGAGCATCCCGCACATCCCCATGGGCGCAGGCTGGGCGGCCCCTTCAGCGGCGATACCCAAGAACAACGGCCACGCCTTCATGGGCAGCCTGACGGTACTTGCCGACGGGATGCCCTTCTCGGGCGGCGGCGCGCACCTGCACCTTGACTGCAACGACGTGGGCATACCGAGCGTGCACAAGGTTCCGGGCATGTTCCTGCCCACGGGTGTCATCAACCCGATACCTCCCGCCAGACAGATACTCACCAGCCCGGTTCCCGTCCCCCTCAACCCCATGGCGGCACTCGCCCGCAAGTGCACGGGGGCGTTCGGGCGTTTCTACAAGAAAAAGACCAGGAAGCTGGCGGACAGGCTGCACAGCAAGGTCAACAGGACGATAAAGAGCGAATCCCTGAAGAATATGCTCCACAAGGCCATCTGTACGGTTACGGGCCACCCGGTGGACGTGGCCAGCGGCACGTTCTTCACCGACGAGGAGGACTTCTGGCTCGACGGCCCGGTGCCCCTGTCATGGGAGCGCACGTGGTACAGCCGCAGCGACTACCGGGGTCCTCTGGGCAACGGGTGGCACCACGCCTACGACATGGGCGTCGTCGCGGACACGGAAGAAGGCACGCTGACGCTCCGCATGAGTGACGGCATCCCGGTGGCCTTCCCACTGCCTACAGCGGAGGAACCCTCGTTCATCCTCTCCGAACGCAAGGAGGCCCGTCTGGAACAGGACGGCGGCTACTGCGTGTGGGACATGGCCGAGGACCTCTACTACCGCTTCACGCGCAAGGAGTACGATTCCGTGCGCCTGCTTGAGAGCGTGACCGACTGCAACGGCCTGGGCATCCGCTTCGACTACACGAAAGAGGGCCTGCTGCGCTCCATCACCGACAGCGCGGGCCGCCGCCTGAGGGTGGAGCACGACACGAGGAGCGGACGCATCCTTGAGATATGCGGCCCGCATCCGGAAGATCCGGAGAAAGAGATTACCCTCGCCTCCTACGAGTACGACGCCGACGGCAACATGACCCTCCAGCGCAACGCGGCGGGCGACGTGATGACATACGAGTATGCCGGAAGGCTCATCGTGAAGGAGACATGGCGCAACGGCCTTGCGTGGTACTTCGAGTACGACGGTACGGGCGTGGGTTCGCGCTGCGTGCACACGTGGGGCGACGGCGGCATATACGACCACAGGCTCACGTTCCGGGAAGGAGTGACCGAGGTGCTCGACAGCCACGGAGACTGACGGTGTACCACCACCGCGGCGGCCTTGTGTGGAAGAAGGTCGATGCCAACGGCGGGGAACACCTGTGGCGTTATGATGACAGCCGCCGGCTACTCGCACAGACGGACCCGCTCGGTAACAGCACCCTGTACAGATATGACCGCTGGGGGAACTGCACCGACAGCTCCGACCCGTGCGGCGGCAGCGTGTCCGCCGTGTACCCCGGCAAGGGGAACCTGCGCAACCGTCCCGTATCCGTTACCACGCCGGACGGCGGCACGTGGGAGTTCGGCTATGACCGCTCGGGCAATCTGGTGAGCCGCACCAACCCCGAAGGTGCCGTCACGAGGATGACCTACCGCAACGGTGCGGTGGCATCGGTGAAAGACCCCTACGGCGTGGTGACGAGGCTCGCCTATGACCGTTTCCATAACCTCACGGAAGCCTCCGACAGCGGGGGAACACCTCGCTGTACGGCTACGACCTGCTGGGCAGGTGCGTGAGCGTCACCAACCCCAAGGGTGCGGTGCAGAAAAGGGAATACGACCCTGTGGGCCGCGTGGTGCGCGTGCTCGACTTCGACGGCAACGACATACGCCTGTCCTACGACGGGATAGACAACCTCACCGAATACCGTGACAACGTCCAGCACGTGGAGTACGGCTACTCCGGCATGTGGAAGCTGACAAGGCGCCGCGACCACCGGGCGTGGTGAACTTCCGCTATGACCGGGAGGAACGCCTGCGCCGTGTGACAAACGAGAGGCTCCAGAGCTACGAGTTCGCCCTCGACGCTGTGGCAACGTCACCGCCGAGAAAGGCTTCGACGGGGCCGTCCGTCATTACCTGCGTGACAGGGGCGGACGCGTCGTCAGGGAGACGCTGCCGTCGGGAACGGAAAGGGAATACGGCTATGACGCCTGCTCGCGCGTGACGCGCGTCTCATACCCCACGGCAGGCGACCCTGAGCAGACCTACGCCTACGGGCTGTCCGGCAGGCTGGTGCAGGCATCGAGGGGGAAGCACGGTGGAGTTCGCGTACAACTCCCTGGGACTTCCGGTCCGGGAGACGGCCGACGGCAACACCATACTCCGCACCTACGACCATACCGGCAGGATACTCACGCTCGACAGCACGGCGGGGGCCTCGCTGCGCTACACCCGCAACGGCTACGGGGAGCTTGAGGGGTTCACTGCCACCGGCGGCAGCGACGCCGACGGTGCGGGTTCGTGGGAATCGGCACACCGCCACGACACGCTGGGCTTCGAGGTGGAGCGCATCCTTCCGGGAGGCATTGTCCGCTCGTTCGCCTATGATGACATAGGCCGTCTGGTGGATGCCCGCACACGCAAGGACTCGCGCACACGGCATATGCGCCGCTACCGCTGGGGCGTCGCCGACAGGCTGTTGTCCGTGGAGGACAGCAGGCGTGGCGAGACCCGCTACTCCTACACCCCGACGGGGCAGCTCGAAAGGGCGGAATATCCCGACGGCAGGGAGCAGTGGAGGAAGAGCGACCAGACGGGAAACCTGTATCCCGACCCGGACATGAAGTTGCGCCGCTACCTCGGTGGCGGACGGCTGGAGCAGGACGGCGAATGGCACTGCGAGTACGATGCGGACGGGAACCTGACGGAACGCTACCTCGGCACGGGAAGGTGGCTTGACGGCAAGAAGGACCGCTGGAGATACCGGTGGAACGCCGACGGCTCTCTGGCAAAGGTGGTGCGGCCCGACAAGAGGGAGGTGGAGTTCACATACGACGCGCTCGGACGCAGGCTCTCCAAGAGCTTCGGCACGATGGTGACGCGGTGGGTGTGGAACGGCAACGTGCCGCTGCACCAGTGGAAGCAGCATAGGGAATACTCCGTCATGGAGGACAGGTGGAATACGGACACGGAACGCCGCGACATGACGGTATGGCTCTTCAACGAGGGGGCGTTCGTGCCGGTGGCAATGATAAAGGAGGGCAGGTCCTACTCGATACTGACAGACCAGCTCGGAACGCCGACGGAGGCATACGACACCGAGGGCAACGAGGTGTGGAGCCGGGTGCTCGACATGGACGGGAACGTCATCGAGGAGACGGGCAACAAGGGGATGGTACCGTTCCTGTTCCAGGGGCAGTATTATGACCGGGAAACAGGATTAGCATATAATAGGTTCAGGTATTACTCGCCGAAGATGGGGATGTATGTCTCGCAAGATCCGATTGGGTTGGCTGGCGGAATACTCAACTTATACGGATATGTCAGTGACACCAATATAAGTTGTGATTATTTCGGGTTATATTTGCTTATTCCAAATGCACCAACATATTCAGGTGTTTACCATATCGAGCTACCAAATGGTGATGGTTACGTAGGTTCTGCTATAAATATTAGAGAAAGATTAGAATCGAATAATCATCAAACAGCAAAACAAATGATAGAAACTGGAGAATACACAATAACATTTTATGAGGTTGATATGGGAACAGCTACAACCAGGAAAGAACAAAACCATGTACTAAGGCATTTTGAACAGCAAATAATGGATGTTAGTCTCATAATCAGAATCGTTCACGCGCTGAAGCAGAGCATAAATTTACTATAAGGGTAAATGAAATTACTAAATTGAATGCAAGATTAACAGGTTCTACTGATGAAATAAAGCAAAAAAAGACAAAGTTATGGAAAAGGTTAATGATGAACGTGATATATTAAAGCAATATTTGCAAAAGGTTTTCGTATTGATTATTCTATAAAAGAAAATGATATTGTAAAATCTTTGGGAACGAAGATTAGTCTCATATCTAATGAATGTTCTTTGCCATTGGATATACGAAGTCTTTTTATTCCCCCCAATAATTCAGATGTTATTCCACAAATTATATGGCATATTCAAGACATTGAATATTTATCAGTTTCGTCACAGCTGTTAGCTAAAATTTATAAAATCAACAAACTAAAAGAATTAAAGGTTCTTGTTATAAATCAAGGGAATTTCAAGGTTCCTGATAATTTTATATTAAATAATTTAGAATTGATTTCTACAGAAAAGGAACTTTTTTTTTCGCCCAATGAACTTCCCTTCTCTCAAGGCTATACGATGCAAGTATAATGATAAAATATTAGATGAATTAATATTTGTAAAAGAAATAGTAAGTGTAGCTTTTAATTCTGTAAATACAAATATTTTTTCAAAGATAAATAATATAATTGGACTAAAATCTTTGTATATAAATAGAGGCAGATTATCTAATATTTGTGATATATCGTGTATTAAAAGCCTTCAAAAATTGTCATTGATGAATCTAAGCAAATTGAATGATTTATATCCTATAGTTGAATTAAAGGAACTCAAAGAACTACAGATTGGATACTGTAATCATATCCATCAATGGGATTTCCTATTAGAATTGGAACAACTTAAGTATTTGAGTATTCCATTTTCTTCAACAAAATATATGCCTTCTGAAAAAATATTATCATCCTTAAAAGATAAAGGTGTAGTTATAATATGTATTTATAAAAGTTAAAACAATGGATAAAAAATTTACATGGCTACCATTCTATAAAGAACTATCCGACTGGCTACTTGGAAAACAGAATAATCAACCAGAACTTATATCTACGCTAAAAGATATAGGTATTACCGGTTTTCGCGATGGTACAGAAAAAGGTAAAGAGATCACACTACAAGAAATAGACCCGCTCACATTCTTATCGTATCTCAACAAGTTTCACTCCGATGAAGGAGGGTCGAAATCTTACAGGATTTAAGGCGTAGGCTAAATTTTAGGTGTCCAGAACCAACAGATGTATCAGGTATCCCGACCATACATCCCATGAAAGTGCATCTATTCCCATGGAAGACAATCAGGGGCAACAATGATATAAATGTATTATGGGAATTGTTCGGACAGGTAAAAGAAGGAAAAGTAGATGAACGACTTTTCCAAACGGCATTGAACATTAAAAGTGTCGGAAAGGGAAAGCTCAGTATTGTTCTGTTCTACGCTAATCCGGAAAGATATGTTCCTTTGGACTCCAACACTTCATTGTATTTAAGAAGTAAAAAACTGGGCTACACTTATGATAGTTTTGCATCATATAGTGAGTTGTCAGAAAAAATAGTCAAGACTCTTGGAAAACGTCCGTGGGAGATTTCATACGAGGCATATAATTATACACCGGAGAGTGATTCATCAAGTATTGGTAGCATCCGGACTCTATTCGAGAAACTTGAAGACGAATTAGAGGACGATATGGATTACCATATCTTTTATCGAGGACAGTCAGATAAGAGTTTTGGATTGATTCCCTCCATCTATCGAGAGAAATTCTTAATCCAGAATGAAAATAGAATTTTCAGAGATATTATCGCTCAAAGTCCGGCTGATTTCAAAGGGTGTACATCTACCTTTGAGAAGTTGGTCAAGATGCAGCATTACTCCTTGCCGACACGCCTCTTGGATATTACTACAAATCCTTTGGTAGCTCTGTATTTTGCGTGCGAGAATGATGCCGTTGACGGTAAACTGTTCCGATTCGAAGTTCAAACATCGGATATTAAATATTTCGACAGTGATGCTGTCAGTGTCGTTTCTAATATCGCTAAACGCCAATAGATTTCAGTATTGAAGATTGAGAGAATTGGATAGGAATGAGTTCAACTCCGAAGAAGAAATCCAATATCTTCTGCATGAAATTAAGTACGAGAAACCTCATTTCCAAAATGTGATCGACTCAAAGGATATTGAAAGAGTTTTTTGCGTGAAACCTATGTTTGACAATCCTCGCATAATTCGGCAGTCCGGGGCATTTTTCCTTTATGGTATCAATGGCAATAAAAGCCAACCAGCATCACTCAACTTCAGTTACAAAGTGTACATCATCAATAAAGCGCAGAAGCGGAAGATTAGGAAGCAGCTTGAAGCCCTCGGCATAGACAAATCAACGTTGTTCCCGGAAGTCGAACACGTGGCCGAGCATATAAAGGACAAATATCATCTACCTAATAACCTTTCCCTCATTTAAAAAAAAATAAGCCGAGCTATTACACGGATAGCTCGGCTCTCAACTTGAAAATTACATCAAGTCTTAATCTCGTGGTATATCTTGAACTTGCAAGTATTTCTCTACTTTGTATAAATAATACCTACATTTTATTATTACAAATGTTACTATTATACGAGAAATTACTATATGCTATGAATAGAATGAGGGGAAAGAGCAATACAATCAGACTTATAACAACAAACGGGAACTCAAATTCAGAGAAAAACTTATAAGTCCAATCAAAGCTAACAATTCCAACTACAAATAACGTAATAAAAAATATAAATCTAATATTTGACCATAGATTTCTACTATATTTCCTACAATCTTCTTGATAAAGGTTATAGCCCGATATAAATAGCTCTATAACTAAAACTATCTGAGAAGTTACTAAAATATAAGTTTTTACAAGTGCTTCATGTTGAGACCCAAACATCCCGATACAAAACAAGCATAAGAAACCGTATAATCCAGCATATAATCCGATGAAACCACAACCTTCCAAATCAAGTTGGTTTTCATCAGTCAGATATTTTAAACGGCGATATGCCTTATCTAAATAGGCACTATTTAATATACATTCACTATTCTCACTTTTTAGACTCTCTGTTATAATATCATTAGCACGAGACAATACCGCCCGTACCGACAACTTTAAATCTTTCTGATATTTACGATAAATTTCAGTCAGTACATGCTTGTTATCAAGATAGTATAATCCAAAGTCAAAAGCAATTATAAATTGTATGAATGCAAGTAGATTAATACATTCTATTCCAGACATTTTTCTATTCAAGTTTTTTAGCTCTCCATTCTTCTCCGTTATGTTTTAATACATATTCAGCAACGTACTGTATTAAATCAACCGGATGGAAAGAATAGCGCAAATTCCCTTTACGATAAGTAACCGATAACATAAGTTCTTTCTTGTCTTTATAAAACCCAATAGCCTCATTATACTTGATTTCTAAGTTCTTTTGGTTTTCTTCCAAAAAGATACTATTGGTTATTTTTTTCAAAGAGTCTATCAATTTCTCGATAGAGCTTTCTACCGGAACTTTCAATAAGGTATGACGCAACTTATAATCAAACTTCAACTCTTTGTTTTAGATTCATAGTATTCCTTATCAACAGCAATGACCACAAATTTTCCTTTCCCGATTAATTTTGCTGCGTCGGCATCTACTTTTCTGCATAGTAATTTATCACCATTAGAGATGTCTTCAGGTGACATAGAGGAGCCTTCAACAGTAAATATTAAGGGATTCTCAGATTGTTTATACTTAGAAATGTCTAACATTGAATTTTCACACGGAATCCTATCTGGTAACATTTCAAGACCTTTCAACGGAGTTACACTCAACGTAGGATCTCCAGCCGCCACACTCATAGTACCATCGGCATTCATACCGTTGGTATGCACTTCTTTCCCAAAGGCAAAGTGATAAAGATTAGATACTAACTGTTTCAATTTCAACATATTAATTAATAGTATGCGTCTAAGCGCACATTTATGATTCGCAAAGTTAGCGTTTTTTTCTCATAACTCGCAAGTTTATAGGGGTTAAACATCAATAATGCCATCGTATGAGCCCTTGCCTGAACTGTAACAAGAGGATTACACAACAGCCCTCACTCACTAATAAAACATTCTACCATAAAAACAAAAAGAATGCAATGAATGATTACGGTTTAACCTCTTTTGTTTAAAAGCCGGTTTGCTTTGCCTGTGATGAATTGAATAGCAGGATGAAAAAAGAGACTTATGTAAGATAATATTTTGTTGAGGAGGACAGTTCTGTAAGCTGTGTTTCTTCTTATTTTGTTCGGTTAATAAATTTAATTGATTGCTTGTTAAGTTCAAGGGAAAATTCTATATTTGCGAAATATGATATCCTCCTTCTTGTCTTGAAAGCGGTCTGACTGCTTTAACCAAGGCGAAATGTCTTGGTTTTATAATAAATAATAAGATCAGCATGGCAGAATTAAAGGCAACCGTGTGCTTGCAAGGGAAGGATATAGAAGTGATTTCATCACATATTGAATTTAACCGCAAGACAGATAATAAAGGAAGGCCAGTGACAAATGTTATTGGCGGACGTATTACCATAACCGTTGAATCTACCAGAGAAACTACTATTCTTGAAGCAATGGTAAACAGTCCTTTCAAAGCGATAAGCGGCAAGGTGATTTATTACAACACTAAGGATAATTCAATCTTTCGTGTCGTGGAGTTCAAATATGCGTATATCGTATATTACAAAGAGGTTTACAATGTTGACAGGAAACGCCAAATGTATTCCACCATCACATTTTCTGCGGATATTATTATGATAGGAGACGCATATTTAAGCAATCAATGGTAAGACTGACGATTCCTGCAAGCCTTTATTGAATTTTTCAAAGAAGAAACATGAAATATAGTTGTTTGGATATTATTGTATTAAGAAATATCACTAACTTTGTTCATTGTGGATGTGGTGATAATGGATTTGCAGCGTCGTTTACTTTTTCATATTTAATATTCTTATTGCTACATTTTTGTTTTCCAATGGAGTTAAAATAGAATTATGTTAATAACAAGGGTATGAATACTTTGATTCTTGATTTTTTAAACAGCTATGCTGATAATACTAATCCTCAGTATGCCGTGATGCTGAAAGGAAAATGGGGATGTGGCAAAACTCATCTTATAAAAGAATGGAAGAAGAGGTTTGATGGAACCGCAGATACCGACGGGGAAATTACGCTAAAGCCCATCTACATTTCGACCTATGGAATGGATAGCGTGAATGACATCAAGACAGCTATAGATAGGGAGTTAAATCCTTTCTTCTATTCGAAAACGGGGCGTTTCATAAAAGGAGTTTTGAAATTAGCGGTAAGGTAGTCTTCAAGACAAGTATGGATTTTAATGAAGACTCTAAAGAGGTTGGTTCATTTTCCGCAACACTGGATTCGTTGTCGTTACTACAAGTGAAAGACGACAGTATAAAAGGTGTAAAGTTTCTGATATTCGATGACATCGAAAGGTGCCTGATAGAGATGAAGGAATTGTTAGGCTTTATCAACTATTTTGTAGAACATTGTAATTGCCATGTTGTCGTAATTGGAGATGAGAACCACCTTGAAAAACTTCCCAAGGCTGTATTGGATGAGTTTAAGGAAAAGACCATAGGCAAGGAATTTGAAATACAACCTGACATAGAAGAAGCCATCGAATACTTCCTTGGCGAAGTACCGGTATCCGATTATTTGAAAGAAATGCGTGATTTCATTATTGCCTGTTTTAAGTGTACAAAATCCGATAACTTACGAGTTTGAGACAATGCTTATATGATTTTAAAAGCCACTTAAACAAACTTCCTCCCGAGCTGGTTGAAAAGGATAATATCTTTCTTAAAAATATTCTTGGGTCATTTATTGCAGTGTATGCAGAGTATAATAATAGTGAGAACAAAGAGGTAATTTGTAATTGGAGTAGAGATTGTCGGATTTCTCTACTCAAGATAATAATGAGGATAAGCAAAGGATACAGCATCTAAGGGAAAAATATCACTCTTTAAACAAAGAGCTAATTTATGATGTCTTAAATCCGGAGTATGTTACGGCTATTATACACTATATTATTACAGGTGCTCCACTTGTAGAATTTATTGTTACGGAGATAAGGGATAAGCAAAAAGAATTGAAACCTTGGGAAATGTTATCCGGCTTTTTCGATATGGAGCAGCAAAAACTTGAAAGTATTTGTCAGGACACTATAAAATCCATATTGGATAGAGAGATAAAAGACGCTTATCAACTTGGTTATAGTATTGCGTATCTATCATATTTTCATGCTATTGGCATTTTCTATTTTATACAGGCTTATGTCTCTTTAATAAAAGTAAGAATAGCAGAAATAATTAATAGTCAAACCAGTTTAGAGGAACTTTATCAGCTAAGAGGGCTTTTTATTAGTGGATGTAATTATGTAACCACAGATTCCAAGACCCCAATAACGGATGATATTGTGGACTATTTCTTGCAGAAGATGAAATCAAAGATAAATGAGTTGCCGGATCAAATGCAAAAAGCACTGCGTAATTTGACTGAAGGAACAGTAGAACAACTTATAATCATAGACAGATTGCCTTATCCAGATAAAAGTTGTACATACGAACTTCGTGCTATATTTGCATATGAAGATGCCAATGCTCTTTTTGATGCTATCTGCAAACTAAGCAATAAAAGCAGAAATACTTTTACGCAATTTCTTGCTTATCATTATAATTTTGACTATGATTTACAAGATGTGGGAGACAGATATAAGGCAGATGTTCCTTGTTTACTCAAGTTGAAAGATTTGGTCGGTAATGAAATCAGTATATCAAAAGGAGTGGATAAACTTGCCTTCATAAGATTAAAAGATGCCTTGATTGAAGCTATTAGGAGGTGTGAAGGCAAAAGTGATACATTGCCACCAATGTAGAAGCTAAAAATGGCGTATCGCAAAAAACGGATATGCGATGAAAGAATATTATCTCTATTTGACTAAAAACAGAAGATATTAATAGCTAATAAATGAGAATGGGTGGTGGACGGGGAATCGGGAGGTTGTAAAGGGAGAAAGGATACCATAAAAGAA